>Ga0256839_1000145_pt1 | contig 93516 bp, 83 predicted proteins | sample 354166metaG_FD_185968 | JGI IMG/M metagenome (GOLD analysis project Ga0256839, IMG submission 185968) | Hydrothermal vent microbial communities from Mid Atlantic Ridge, Atlantic Ocean - 354-166 | ecosystem: Environmental > Aquatic > Marine > Hydrothermal vents | place: Atlantic Ocean: Mid... | reverse complement strand
TCGACCAGCCTGATGCCGGCCTCCGCCGTGCCGCCGGTGGCCAGCAGGTCGTCCACCAGCAGCACCTTTTCGCCGGGCTCCAGCGCGTCGTCATGGATTTCCATGATCGCCTCGCCGTATTCGAGCTTGTAGTCCTGGCTGATGGTGGTGCCCGGCAGCTTGCCCTTCTTGCGCACCGGCACGAAGCCCACGCTCAGCTGGTGGGCGATGGCGCCGCCGATGATGAAGCCGCGTGCCTCCAGCCCCACCACCTTGTCGATCCGCTCGCCGGCATAAGGGTGCAGCAGCTGGTCGATCGCCATGCGAAAGCCCCGGGCATCGGCAAACAGCGTGGTCACGTCGCGGAACATGATCCCTTCGTGCGGGAAGTCCACGATGGTGCGGATGTAGTCCTTCACGGTCTTTCGGTTCGCCATGGGCAGCGGCCTTTCGCATGGTTGGTTGCCCTTCCAATAGACCGTCGGAGCAGCGGTTTCCATTGTCAATTGCACCGCCATTGCGGTGCCAATGGTCGCATTGGTGCACGCCGGCGGGGGTGGCATGATAGGCGCATGGATACGGGATTCGATCTGGAGCGTTTCGTGACCGCGCAGGAGCCGGTTTACGAGCGCGCGCTGCACGAGATCAGGACCGGGCGCAAGCGCAGCCACTGGATGTGGTTCGTCTTTCCGCAGCTTGTCGGGCTCGGCCACAGCGCCAATGCCGCCTTCTACGGGCTGGAGGGCAAGGCGGAGGCAGCCGCCTATGTGGCGCATCCGTTGCTGGGGCCGCGGCTGGTGGAATGCGTGCGCCTGGTGATGGCGCAGGCGCACGACTGGAAGGACGTGGAGGCGCTCTTCGGCCGGCCGGACGATCTGAAGTTCCACTCGTCGGTCACGCTGTTTTCCCGTGCGAAGCCAACCGATCCGGTCTTTGCCGAGGCGCTGGAGCGGATCTACGGCGGCGTCGGTTGCCAGCGCACGCTGGAGATGCTGCGCATCCGCTTCGTGGAGGGGCTGGGAGAGTGAAGCCTGCAGGCAGCACTCCGCCCCGCCTCTGATCCCCGGGGACGATCTCCGGGGGCGGGGCTTCGACCGGCCTGGCGCCTATCCCAGCACCCGCCCGGCCACCGCATCCAGTTTCGCCACCAGCGCCGGGTCGCGCTTTTCCGGCGCGGTCATCACCGCGTGCTCCAGCGCCCTGTCGCAGCCGTGTTCGCAGGGCGCGCGCCCGGCGCCGAGCAGCCCCGGCAGGCGTGCGACCAGCCCGCGGGCGTTGTCCGCGTTGGCGGTGAGGGTGGCGATGATCTCGGCGATATCCACCGCGCCGTGATCGGGGTGCCAGCTGTCGTAGTCGGTGATCATGGTGACCGAGGCGTAGCAGAGCTCGGCCTCGCGGGCGAGCTTGGCTTCGGGCATGTTGGTCATGCCGATCACGTCGGCGCCCCAGGCGTCGCGATACATCCTGCTTTCGGCCAGGGTGGAAAACTGCGGCCCCTCCATAGCCAGGTAGGTGCCGCCCATGTGCACCTTCACCCCCTGCGCCTGCGCGGCCTCGAAAGCGGCTTTCGACAGCCGCGCACAGGTGGGATGCGCCACCGAGACATGGGCCACGCAGCCGCTGCCGAAGAAGCTTTTCTCGCGTGCAAAGGTGCGGTCGATGAACTGATCGACGATCACGAAATCGCCCGGCGCCATCTCTTCGCGGAAAGAGCCGCAGGCGGAAACCGAGATCACATCGCTCACCCCCAGCCGCTTGAGCGCATCGATATTGGCGCGGTAGGGCACGGTGGAGGGGCTGTGCACATGGCCGCGCCCGTGGCGCGGCAGGAACGCCATCTTCACCCCGTTCAGAACGCCGGTGAGGATCTCGTCCGAGGGCGTTCCCCAGGGGCTTTCCACAGCTTGCCAGCGGGCGTCCTCCAGCCCGTCGATCTGGTAAACTCCCGAACCGCCGATGATGCCGATGCAGCTTTCCATCTGTCCTCCGCTCGTTGCGCGCCACACCGCCAGCCTATGCGGGCGGCGGGTTCAAGTGAAGGGGTGCCGGTCCGGTTCGTCGGTGCGGGCGCGACGCAGGAACAGCGGCAGCAGCAGCAGCAGGATGAACAGCCGCGCCACATGGCTGGCCACGAGAAAGCCCGGATTCGCCCCCATTGCCATGCCCATCGCCACCATGGTTTCCAGCCCGCCGGGGGCGAAGGCCGCGAGCACATGGGCAAGGGGCATGTCCAGGAGCCGGGCGACCGGCAGCGCCGCCAGCGCGGCCAGGGCGAAGGCCACCGCCGTCATCACCAGCCCGGCCAGCCCGTCGCGGCGCAGCCGGGCCGGGGTGATGCCGGAAAGGCGGCTGCCGATCATGGTTCCGACGATGAAGAAGCCGGGCAGGGTGATCCAGGGCGGCATCGGCCCTTCGGTCCAGGCGGTGACATGGCCAAGGGTGGAAACGGCAAGCCCGCCGATCAGCATCGGTGCCGGTATGCGCAGCCGTTTCAGGGCGAGCCCGGCAAGCAGGCCGGCGACGGCAAGCGCCGTGATCTGCAGCGGCGCCAGGGGTTGCCCGGTGCCGATCAGCACCTGTCCCATGTCCATTCCCAGCGCCCGGGCGGCAAAGGGAACGGCCAGGGTCAGCGCCAGTATCCGGATCGACTGGATCGCCGAGACCTGCAGCACGTCGGCCCGGAGCTCGGCGGCAAGGCTCAGGATCAGGCTCATGTGGCCGGGCGCGCTGGCCAGCACCGCCGCGCGCCCCCTCAGCCCGAAGATGCGCCCGAGGAGCAGCCGCGCACAGGCCATGATCGCCGCCAGCATCAGCGCCAGGACGGCAAAGGCCAGCGGCCAGCGCAAGAGCGCCTCGGTCGCCTGATCGGTGATCCGCGCCCCCACGCTCAGCCCGATGGTCAGAAGCGCGCCGTCCCAGAGCGGCCGGGCGATGGCCGGCCGCAGCCCGGTCAGGGAAAGCAGCCCGACAAGGACCGCCGGGCCGGTCAGCACGGGAACCGGAAAGGACAGCCACTGCCCGAGCATGGCGCCGATGCCGCCTCCGAGCAGGGCGATCAGGGTGGCCCGGGGCTGGGAAGGGGTGTCGTGCTCGCTCATGGGGCCTTTCCAGGACCTGCCCGCGGGAAAGGGCAGGCTCCGCCGCGGGGCGTTGCGGCCCTCCGGGTGCAGCCGGCGGGCGGCATGTTCAGGTTCCGTCGTCGGGGCGCTGCAGGGCGAACAGCCTGTCGATCACCGAATAGTCGCGATAGCCCAGCCGGGCCAGCGGCCGGAAGGCGGTCACGTCGAAACGCCCCTCGCGCAGACAGTCGTCGCGCAGATGCACTCCGGTGACCTCGCCGAAGACGGCGATGTTTTCCGCGCCCTCCAGTTTCACGATCCGCGTCAGCCGGCATTCCAGCGCCGCCGGGGCCGCGGCCACGCGCGAACAGGGGATGGTTTCGCATTCGGCCCGCTCCAGCCCGGCGAGGGTGAATTCGTCTTCCCCGGCCTTGTAGCTGCCCGAGGTGGCGTTCATGGCATCGCGCAGATCGTAGGAGACGATGTTGACGCAGAACACCCCGGTTTCGTCGATGTTGGCCACCGTGTCCTTGCCGAAGTGGCGATCCTGCTTGCCGGAGGTGGAGGCGAACATCACCTGTGGCGGCTCGTAGGCCACGGCGTTGAAGAAGGAATAGGGTGCCAGGTTGTCATGTCCGTCACGGCCGCGGCTGGAGATCCAGCCGATCGGACGGGGGGTGACGATGGCGTTGAACGGGTTGTGGGGCAGCCCGTGGCCTTCGGCAGGTTTGTAGAACATCGTGCGCGTCCTCTCGTTGCCCCCCATCTAGCCGCGTGCTAGCAGGCTTTCCAGTCGAAAAAGGGGGCGAAGGGGGCGGGGGTGATCACGCTGGCGCGGGAGACCGGGCAGGACCGCTGGGAGGTCGAAGCGCTGTTCGACCTGTGTTTCGCGCCCGGGCGCGAGGCGCTCTCGTCCTACCGGCTGCGCGACGGGGTGGCGCCGGTGGCAGAGCTGTGCCTCGTGGCGCGCGAAGACGGGGTGCTCATCGGGGCTATCCGTTACTGGCCCGTCCGGGTGGGTGCGGGCCGGGCGCTGCTGCTGGGGCCGATCGCGGTGCATCCGACCCATCAGGGCGAGGGGCTCGGCGGCTGGCTGATCGACGAGAGCCTGAAGCGGGCCCGCAAGCTGGGCTGGAAAAGGGTGCTCCTGGTGGGCGATGCCCCCTACTACGGCCGGTTCGGATTTGCCCGGCTGAGGGGCGTCGAGATGCCGCCGCCGACCAACCCCGCGCGGGTGCTGGGGCTGGCGCTGGAGCCCGGCGCCTGGGAAGGGATCGCCGGAGCGGTGCGCCGGGATCAGGACATGGCGCGCAGGTAGTCCATCACCGCCGGGCGCACCGATTGCACGCCACTGCCGCAGGCGCTCTCGATGACCGCGCGCAGTTCCTTCAGGTTCACCCGGCGGATCAGGTGCTTCACGGGGCCGATCGAGGCCGGGCGCATCGAGAGGCTCTGTACCCCGATCGCGGCAAGGCAGGTGGCTTCGATCGGGCGGCCTGCGTCCTCGCCGCAGAACGACAGCGGCGTGCCGGCTTCGCGGCAGCGCTCGACGATGCGGTGCACCAGCGACAGGAAGCTGACGTTCAGCGTGTCGTAGCGCCGGCGCACGCGTTCGTTCTCGCGATCGGCGGCAAAGAAGAACTGCTTGAGGTCGTTGCCTCCGATCGAGATGAAATCGGTCATCTCGAAGAACTGGCGCGGCGCGAAGGCCATCGAGGGGGTTTCCACCATGGCGCCGATTTCCACCTTTTCCGGCATGGTGTGGCCGAGGCGCCTTTCGTGTTCGAGCACGCTCAGGAAATGTTCGCGGGCTTCCCTGAACTCGTCGAACTGGGCGATGAAGGGAAACATCACCGCCAGCGGGCGGCCGTCGGCGGCGCGGATCAGCGCCTGCAGCTGCATCCGCATGATGCCCTTCTTTTCCAGCCCGACGCGGATCGCGCGCCAGCCCATGGCCGGGTTCGGCTCGTCCTGGGGCTTCATGTAGGGCAGCACCTTGTCGGAGCCGATGTCGAGCGTGCGGAACACCACGCGCCTGCCGTCGGCGGCATCCATCACCCGCCGGTAGAGCGCCACCAGCTCGCCGCGACGCGGCACGGTGTTGCGGACCAGAAACTGCAGTTCGGTGCGGAACAGCCCCACCCCCTCCGCGCCCGAGCCCTTCAGCGACGGCAGGTCGGCCATCAGCCCGGCATTCATGTGCAGCGCGATGCGCTGGCCGGAAAGATCCACCGCCGGCTGGTCGCGCAGCGCCGCGTAGCGTTCCTGCGCCTTGGCGGCCATGGCGATCTTGTCGCGGAAGGCGGCGGCGACGGTCTCTTCCGGGCGCAGGTGGACGATGCCCTGCTCGCCGTCGAGCAGGATCGGGTCGCCGTTGAGCGCCTCGGTGGTAATGCGTTCGGCGTGGATCAGGAGCGGGATCGCCAATGCGCGCGCGACGATCGCCGCGTGGCTGCCCACCGAGCCCTCTTCGAGCACGATGCCCTTCAGCCTGCGGCCGTATTCCAGCAGCTCTCCGGGGCCGATGTTGCGCGCGACCAGCACCGGGTCATCGGGCATCTCGGCGCCGGTATCGCGGCCCTGCCCGGTCAGGATGCGCAAGAGCCGGTTGGACAGGTCGTCGAGATCGTGCAGACGCTCGCGCAGATACGGGGCGGCATGGGCCATGCGCGCGCGGGCCAGGGACTGTTCCTTTTCCACCGCCGCCTCGGCCGAAAGCCCGCGGGCGATGTCTTCCTCCATCCGGCGCAGCCAGCCGGCGGAGCGGGCGAACATGCGGTAGGTTTCCAGCACCTCGCGCTGTTCCTTGTCGCCGGTATCGGCCAGCGAGAGCATGTCGTCCACGGTGATGCGCAGCTGTTCCACCGCCTGCTGCAGGCGGATCATCTCGGCCTTCGGATCGTCGGCCACCGGGTTTGTCACCACCACCCGCGGCTCGTGCAGCCAGACCCGGCCGGCGGCAACGCCTTCCTGGCCGATTCCGGTGCGGAACATCACCGATTTGCGGTGCAGCGGAGCCAGTGCCGCCCCCTCGCCGACGAAGGCGCCGAGCTCGGCCATTTCGGCCAGCACCATGGCGACCACTTCCAGCGCATAGACGGCCTCTTCCGAGCAGCGGCGGGGCTGCCTCGATTGCACCACAAGCACGCCGATGGTTTCGCCAAGGCGCTGGATCGGGATCCCGAGAAAGGAGGAGAACACCTCCTCGCCGGTTTCCGGCATGTAGCGGAAACCGGGTTCCGAAGGGGCATCTGCCGTGTTCACCGGCATGCCCGACCGGGCCACCCGCCCCACCAGCCCTTCGCCGATGCGCAGCCGGGTCTTGTGCACGGCCTCGGGGTTCAGCCCTTCGGTGGCACAGAGCTCCAGGGTTTCGGAATCGCGGAACAGGTAGATCGAACAGACGTCCGAGCCGGTGCTTTCGGCGATCAGCCGGGTGATCCGGTCCAGACGAAGCTGCCCCGCGCTTTCCTCGTTCAGGACATCGCGCAGGCGCCGCAGCAGCTGCCTGCTGTCTGTCTCGCTAGCGGTTGCGGCCATCGTTCCAGCTTCCGGCGCAGCCCTCAGGCGGCCTTTTCCAGTTCGAAGGCATCATGCAGCGCCTGCACCGCGAGTTCCAAGTATTTCCGCTCGATCAGGACGGAAATCTTGATTTCCGAGGTGGTGATGACCCTGATATTGATGTTTTCCCGCGCCAGCACGTCGAACATTTTCGCCGCCACGCCGGTGTGGCTGCGCATGCCGATCCCGACCACCGAGACCTTGGCCACCTCGGTGTCGGCCACCAGGGCGCGGTAGTTTATGTCGCCGGCCTCCCGGGCCGCCTGAAGCGCCTTTTCGGCGCGCTTCACCTGATCGACCGGGCAGGAAAAGGTCATGTCGGTGCGCCCGTCCTCGGCGATGTTCTGCACGATCATGTCCACATTCACCCCGGCTTCGGCCAGCGGGCAGAAGATCGCCGCCGCGATCCCGGGCCGGTCGGCGACCGAAATCAGCGTCATCTTGGCTTCGTCGCGCGAATAGGCGACACCGGCAACCACGTTGCTTTCCATGATCTCCTCCTCGGGGCAGACAAGGGTGCCCGCGTCTTCGTCATATTCGCCGAAACTCGACAGCACCCGCAGGCGCACATTGTAGCGCATCGCCAGCTCGACAGAGCGGGTCTGCAGCACCCTGGCCCCGAGCGAGGCCAGTTCGAGCATTTCCTCGAACGCGATCCGTTCGAGCCGGCGCGCCTTCGGGCTGATCCGCGGATCGGTGGTGTAAACCCCGTCCACATCGGTGTAGATGTCGCAGCGGATCGCACCGAAGGCGGCGGCAAAGGCCACGGCCGTGGTATCGGAGCCGCCCCTCCCGAGCGTGGTGATCCGGCCCTCGGGGCTGACTCCCTGGAAACCGGCGACGACGGCCACCTTCATGCCCTCGGCGAACTTGGCGGCGATGTTGTCGGCAGGGATCTCCTCGATCCGGGCGGCGCCGTGGGCGGAGGTGGTTTTCAGCGGCACCTGCCAGCCCAGCCAGCTGCGCGCGGGAATGCCCATTTCCTGCAGGGTCAGCGCCATCAGCCCGGCGGTCACCTGTTCGCCCGAGGACACCACGGTGTCATATTCGCGCGCGTCGTAGAGCGGCGAAATCTCGTCCACCCAGCCGACCAGTTCGTTGGTCTTGCCCGACATGGCCGAGACGATGACGATCACGTCATGGCCGTTGGCGACCTCGCGCCCGACGCGCTTGGCGGCGCGGCGGATGCGATCGAGCGTGGCCACGGAAGTGCCGCCGAATTTCATCACGAGAACTGACATCACGGAGGCCCTGTTGCCGCTTGCGGTCGATCCGCTGCTTCCTAGGCGGTGCTGCCGGAAAGGGCAAGGCCGCATCCGGCGGAACCGGCGCGAAGAAGAAGCGCCCGTTCAGGCACCGGGGCGGGACGCCGGGCCGGTTCGTCTCTGGTTCGTCTCTAGTTCGTCTTTCGGGTGGGGGTGAAGGGCAATGGCGCGACCGGAACGCCCTCCTCGATCAGGCGCTGCGCCTCGGCGACATCCGTTTCCCCGTAGATCGAACGCTGCGGGGAAAGGCCCGCGTGGATGGCGCGGGCTTCGTCGGCGAAATCGCTTCCGACATATTCGGAATGCTCCTGGATCTTGCGTCGCAGTTCGCGCAGCGCGGCTTCTGCCGGCGAGGAGGGGGCGCTGAGCGCGTGCATCCCGATTCCGACACCGTTTTCCGCCCGCTCCTCCGCTTCGGCTGTCGCTCCGGCCGGGCGCAGGCGCGGGGCCATCATCGCCTTTTCGACCTCGCTGCTGCCGCACAGCGGGCAGCAGATCCGGCCGCAGGCCTGCAGCTTCTCGAAGGCCGCGTTGGAGGCGAACCAGCTCTCGAATTCATGTTTTTCGCGACATTTCAGGGAGAATTTTATCATGCGCATCCCTGCCTTGGAGCCTGCCGGAGCATAGCCCGTTTTTGCCGTTTTACAATCCGCAGTCTGCAATTCTCACGCCGCAAGCCGCGGGGTCAGCCGCCGCCCGGAGCGAAGCCGCGGATCAGCTGGCGCAGTTCGGGGTTGGCGACACTCGCGGCCGCGCGCTTGCGGCTCATCCAGCGCCGCTTGCGCTGGCCACGTTCCGGGTAGATCGCATGCAGACGCTTCACCTTCATCGGATAGACCGCGATGACGACCGGCTGACGCCGGCCGCCCAGGCGCTTGGTATCCGTATAGATGCCCAGGCAGAGCGGGCTGATCCGACCCTCGGCGCCGGCTTCCTCGAAAGCTTCGGCGGCGGCGGTCTGGGCCGGGGTTGCGTTGTCCTTCGGCCAGCCCTTGGGGATGCCCCACTTGCCCGAGCGACGCCCGGTAACGAGGAGAATCTGCAGCGCACCGTCGCGCTTCCGGTAGCACAGGGCGCCGAACTGGGTGACAACCGCCTTCTTGCCGGCGCCCTCCAGCCTGATCTGACGCTGTTTCACCTTGGATGTCTTCACTGCCTTGTCTTGCCTGCGTGCCTGCCTGCCTGCCTTCCCCGCAGGGGCGTCCCCTTTCCCAGCATAGGCCGGAAGGGGCCGGGTATCAAACGCGGGCCGCAGGGGGCGGCGGGTCAGGGCACCGGCCGTTCCGACCGCCCCGGGACGTTCCATAGCCGGCCAGCCGGTCAGCCAGCGCCTCCAGCACCTGTCGGCCCGGGCGCAGCGCCTCCAGCGCCGCGCGGGCGCGTCGGGCGGTGGCTTCCAGCGCCTGCGGGTCGGGGGAGCGGGCCAGAAGCGCCGCCAGCCCGGAGGCGTCTTCCACCCTGAAGGCGGCGTCGGCTTCGGCCAGCGCGCGGTAGGCGTCGGCATGATTGGCCACGTCCGGGCCATGCACCACCACCGAACCGCACTGCACCGCTTCGAGCGGGCTGTGCCCGCCCAGATCCGAAAACGACCCTCCCATTACCGTCTGCGCGGCCAGGGAATGGAACAGCGCCATCTCTCCGATCGTGTCGGCCAGGTAGACATCGCAGCCTGTCGGATCGCTGCCCGGATCCGAGCGGCGGGCGGCGGTGAGGCCGGCCCGGGCGATCAGCCGCAGGATCGCGCCGGCGCGTGCGGGGTGGCGCGGGGCCAGGATCAGGCGCAGCGCGGGCCGGCTGCGTCGCGCGAGGGCGAAGGCTTCCAGTATCAGCGCCTCGTCGCCGGGGTGGGTCGAGGCGGCGAGCACCGTGTCCGTGTGGGGGAAGGCCGGGCGCAGCCGGGCCAGCTCGGCCGGCGCCGGCGGTGTTGTCGTGGCCTCGGCCTTCAGATTGAGCGGCGCGCCGATCCGGCGCGTTTCGAGCCCCAGCCCGGCGAGGCGCCGGGCGTTGGCGGCGTCCAGCGGCAGCAGCAGCGTGATCGCCCCCAGCGCCCGTCGGCGCAGCCCCGGCAGGCGGGACCAGCCGCGGGCAGAGCGCGCCGACATCCGCCCGCCGACCACCACCACCGGCAGCCCGGCCTCGGCGGCGAGCGCGAGGCGCACGGGCCAGAGTTCGTTTTCCAGGCTCACGCAGGCGCGCGGCTGCCAGCGGTCGAGGAAACGGCGGGTGATGCGGGGGTAGTCCAGCGGGGCCAGATGCGCCCGCACCCGCTCCAGCCCCCAGCCGGCAACCATGTCGCGCCCCGGGACGGTATTGCTGGTGACGACGAGTTCCAGCCCGGGAGCGCGTTCCAGCAGCATTTCGATCAGCCGGCGGGCGGCCGTGAGCTCGCCCAGCGAGGCGCCATGCAGCCACAGCCGGGAGGCGGGCCGTGGTCGCGGCGGATCCAGGGCCAGGCGCTCGCGCAGCGTGGTGACGGTTTCGCGCCGGCGCAGCAGGGCCGCGACGAAGCGCAGGGCCACGAGAGGCGCGAGCAGCAGCTGGATGGCGCGATAGAGGATCACTGTCGAAGGCCCCTTCCGGTCGCGCGGACCCTACGTCCGGGGGAAGCGCGGAGCAAGCGGCAAGCTGCCGACCCGTGCCTGCCCGGCGCGGGGCGATGGGGAAATACGGGCGCTCCGGCCGCCGGCAGGCCAGTGGAAAGGGCTCCACCGGCGCGGCGGAGCCCTTCCGCCCGATGCCGCATGGCGGCCCGGGGAGCCGGGGGCGGTTCAGATGCGGGTCGTGCGCAGGTAGGGAAGCACCTCCTCGACCTGGCCGAACTTTTCTCGTGCCCGTTCGGTATCCAGCGAGAGCGCCACGATCACGTCCTGGCCCTCGGTCCAGTTGGCCGGGGTGGCCAGCGGCTGGCTGTCGGTCAGCCGGATCGCGTCCAGCGCGCGCAGCACCTCGGCGAAGTTGCGCCCCACCGACATCGGGTAGGTCATCATCAGGCGGATCTTCTTGTCGGGGCCGATGATGAAGACGGTGCGCACGGTGGCGCTGTCGGCAGGCGTGCGCCCGTCGGGCAGGTAGGCATCGGCCGGCAGCATGTCGTAGAGCTTGGCGATCTTCAGGTCGCTGTCGTCGAGGATCGGAAAGCTCACGGGCTTGCCGGCGTAGCCTTCGACATCGGATTTCCACTTCAGATGGTCCTCGACGCTGTCCACCGACACGCCGATCACCTTGGTGTTGCGTCTGGCCCATTCGTCGGCCAGCTGCGCCACGGCGCCGAATTCGGTGGTGCACACCGGGGTGAAGTCCTTCGGATGCGAGAACAGGATCGCGTAGGAATCACCGATCCAGTCGTGAAAGCGGATCTCGCCTTCGGTGGAATTGGCGGTGAAGTCGGGGGCGGTATCGTTGATTCTCAGGCCCATCTTTCTGCTCCTCGGCTGATGTGAATCGGATGATGCGAACGCGTGCCGAAACCCGCGGGTTTCGTGTCAGGCGCTAGATAGGGCCCGTGCCGGGCCGTTCACATGCGGCGCTTTGTCCTCCGCTCTCCCGGAGGCGTGGCCTCCGGCGGCCGGCCCCGATCCGATCGCGGGCTGAGACGGCAGAGGCGCGGGCGCAGCGCCCCGCCGGCCCGGAAGGGGACGCAGGGACTTGCCATGTGCGACAATGCGGCACGGTTCCGGCCGCCTGAATGTGCTATGGTTCCCCGAAGGCGACAGGATCGCGCCTGGCAGCGGCGCGGAGTGAAGGAGAAATCGCATGTTCGGCCTTGACGCGCTGGAACTGGCACGGATCCAGTTCGCATTCACTGTGTCGGCCCATATCATCTTCCCGGCCTTCTCGATCGGACTGGCCAGCTATCTGGCGGTGCTGAACGGGCTGCATTACCTGACCGGGCGAGCGGTCTACCTGCGGGTCTTCGACTACTGGAAGACGATCTTTTCGGTCACCTTCGGCATGGGCGTGGTTTCGGGCATCGTGATGTCCTACCAGTTCGGGACCAACTGGCCGGTATTCGCCGACAAGACCGGCCCGGTGCTCGGGCCGCTTCTGGGCTACGAGGTGATGAGCGCCTTCTTTCTCGAGGCCGGCTTTCTCGGAGTGATGCTGTTCGGGCGCGAGCGCGTGGGGCCGGGGCTGCACCTGCTGGCCACCGTCATGGTGGCCCTGGGTACGCTGATGTCGGCAACCTGGATCCTCAGCGTCAACAGCTGGATGCAGACGCCGGCGGGCTATTCGATCAACGAGGTCGGGCAGTTCGTTCCCGAAAACTGGTGGGAGATCGTGTTCAACCCCTCCTTCCCCTACCGGCTGGTCCACATGGTGCTGGCGGCCTATCTGACCACGGCGCTGGTGGTCGGCGGGGTCGGAGCCTGGCACCTGTTGCGCGCGCGGGCAGGCAGGGAAGGCAACGGAGGGGGCGGCGAGGGCGCGCGGCTGATGTTCTCGATGGCGATGTGGATGCTGATCACCGTTGCGCCGCTGCAGATATTCGTCGGCGACGAGCACGGGCTGAACACGCTGAAATACCAGCCGGCCAAGCTGGCGGCGATGGAGGGGCATTACGAGACCTACGAGGGTGGCACGCCGCTGATCCTGTTCGGCATTCCCGACGACGAGGCCGAGGAAACCCGCTATGCGCTGGAAATCCCCTATCTCGGCTCGCTGATCCTGACCCGGACGCTGGATGGCTCCATCTCCGGGCTCAAGGAGTTCCCGAAGGACGAGCGCCCGCCGGCGGCGATCGTGTTCTGGAGCTTCCGGGTGATGGTGGCCCTGGGCTTTGCCATGCTGGGCCTCGGGCTGTGGGGCGCCTGGGCGCGATGGCGCGGCCGGCTGCATGATTCGCCCTGGCTGCTGCGGGCGTCGATACTGATGTCGCCGGCGGGGTTCGGGGCGGTGCTGGCGGGCTGGATCACCACCGAGGTCGGCCGCCAGCCCTGGACGGTCTACGGACTGCTGCGCACCGCCGACAGCGTCGGCCCGCTCGAGGCCTCGGCCGTGGGCACCTCGCTCCTGATCTTCATCGGGGTATATTTCGCGCTGTTCGGCAGCGGCACCTTCTACATCCTGCGGCTGATGAACGTCCCTCCCGACAAGGGGCTGGACATTCACGACATCGGCCCGACGCGCACCGCCGGCATCACGTCGGGGCTCGCGCCGGCGGTTCTGGAAAGCGCGGAGGACGGGAAATGATCTTCGATCTGGCATTCATCTGGGCCGGGGTGATCGCCTTTGCGATCCTGGTGTACGTGATTCTCGACGGTTTCGACCTGGGGATCGGGATCCTCTTTCCACTGATCCGCAGGGAACGCGACCGCGACACGGCGATGAATTCGGTCGCCCCGATCTGGGACGGCAACGAGACCTGGCTGGTGCTTGGCGGCGGCGGACTCTACGCGGTGTTCCCGCAGGCCTACGGGGTGGTGCTGACGGCGCTTTACGCGCCGATCATCGCCATGCTGATCGGGCTGATCTTTCGCGGTGTCGCCTTCGAGTTCCGCTGGCGCACCACCCGCTGGAAACGGGTGTGGGACTGGTCTTTCGCCGGGGGTTCCCTGGTGGCGGCCTTCGCCCAGGGGGTGGCGCTGGGGGCGCTGGTGCAGGGCATCGAGGTGGCCGACCGGGCCTATGCCGGCGGCAACTGGGACTGGCTGAGCCCGTTCTCGCTGCTCACCGGCGCGGCGATTGTGGTTGGCTATGCGCTGCTCGGCAGCGGCTGGCTGATCCTGAAGACCGAAGGAGCGCTGCGCGAGCAGTCCTACCGGCTGGCGCGGGTGCTTGCGCTGGGCACCGTCGGGCTGATCGGGCTGATCAGCCTGATCACGCCGTTCCTCAACCCCGTCTATCTGGGGCGCTGGTTCTCCTGGCCGGCCGGCCTGTATTCGGCGGTGGTGCCGGCGCTGGTGCTCTGGGCCGTCTGGTATCTCTACAAGGGGTTGACCGAGCGCCGCGACGCGCTGCCCTTCCTGGCCTCGCTGGCGCTGTTCGTGCTGTCCTTCGCGGGGCTCGGGATCAGCTTCTACCCCTACATGGTGCCGCCGAGCCTGACCATCTGGGACGCTGCCGCGCCGGATGAAAGCCTGGCCTTCATCGGCTGGGGAGCGCTGTTCCTGATCCCGGTGATCCTGGCCTACACGAGCTATTCCTACTGGGTATTCCGCGGCAAGGTGGACCCGGAGCAGGGGTATCACTGATGGGGCGGCCGCCGCAGCAGGCGGACCGCCCCCTGTGGCGCCGCCTGTTCTGGTTCGTGGCGCTCTGGTTGGGCGGAATCCTGCTTCTGGGGATCGTTGCCTACGGGATCCGGCTGATGATCTGAGCGCACTCCGCGCCGGGCGCAGGTCGGGCGGAGAGCGGGACGGGGCAGCGGTCTCCGGGAGGGCAGCCCGGCGTTCGGGCTGTCTGTCGGGAGAGGCAGCTCGGGAAAGGCCTCCAACCCCGTGCCGGATATGGAATTTTCAACTTGTCCACATGATTTCAACAGAAATTCCAATGGCTTGTCCACAAGAAATCGTCGATTCCGGCAATTTATTCCTTGCCCGACTCACCCGTTTTCGGCGAAGCTGAGCCTGCCGCTGCGGGCCTTGGAGGAATACGGGCCCTGGGGGAGAAGTGGACCTCGCGAAGTGGACCTCAAGGGGAAACCTCAAGAGGGAAATGGACCTCGGGGAGACCGGGCTTCCGGGAAACCGGGCGGTGCGTGAAGGCCCAGCGAGGCCGGGCCGGGCGGGAAAGGTCCTGGGGCAGGTTCTCCGGGGCCGGAAGCGTCCGGGGCGGTTTCGGGGGAGCCGCGGGAAGGCCGGGTTCGGCGAATCCATGCCTTCCGTGCGGGTTCCGGGGGCCGGACGGGCCGCGAGCGGTTTTCGAGCCGAACGCGGCGCCCGGAGCTCTGCGGAGTTCCGGCATCCGGGTCTTGGCACCCTCCGGGATGGTATGCCCGGGCCGGGGTGGTATGCCCGGGGAGGCGCCAGGGGTGCCGCAAGGCACGTGCAAGGACCGCGTCTGAGCACCTGGCGCCTTTTCCCGTGCCGGTTTTCCGAGTTTCGAACTCTTCATCCTTCATCCTTCCGGTCCCCGTTCTTCCGGTTGCGGTCTTCCCGGCCGGGGGCTCGTGCGCCATGTGCCGGCAGGGGTCCGGCCCATGCGGGTGGAAGTGAGCGATGCGCGGGTGCCGTCGCTCTGCCTGCGGGGCCGATGCGCGGCGGGTTCCGGGCCGCGGCGAGGCCGGGCTTCCGGGGCGGGGGTGCCCGGCACAGGGGGACGGCTTCCGGGAAATGTCTGGAAAGACGGCGGCGGCCAGGGAAGACGGGTGCCGGGAAGGACGAACGGGGCCCGCCCGCCTGCGCGAACGAGCCCCGCCGCCAGTTCATGCATAACCGCGTCCATGCACCTGTGCCCTCTCCTTATAGTGCCCGGAAGATGGGATCAACTACATGTTGTATAAAATCCGAGATGCCGCGGGGCTTGATACGGTAAGCACAATATCCATGCGGCCGGCAGGGATGCGACAGGTGGCGGTTTCCGGCGGGGGTTGTGCCATGTCAAGGCCGTGCCCGCGCCGTTGTGGCAGAGGGGTGGCGGACGCCGCATGAGGCTGCATGGAGGAGGATCTGCGATGCTGCGACTTGCCTCGATCATCCATTCGATGGCCGGGGTTGTCCTGGCCGGTTCCGGAATCGTGGTGGCGCTTGCGCTGGGTCACGATGCGCCAGGGCCGATTCTGACGGCGGCCGGGCTGGGCTTTGCGGCAGCCGTTCCGATGGCCGTCGTCATCGCGAAGAGGATCTCCGCGCCTCGCTGAGCCCGCCGCCGTGCCGTCGGCGCCGGCCTCCGCCGGGCGTGTTTTGCCGTTGACCGCGGTTGCGAAAGGGCCGAAGTTGCGCCCGTCGAAATGCTTTCACGGAGAGGTCAGACATGCTTGAAAAGCGCAGGTTCTACATCGATGGCGCCTGGGTGGAGCCGCTGGAAGGGCGTGATTTCGATGTCATCGACCCTTCGAGCGAAGAGGTCTGCGCGGTGATCTCGCTGGGGGGGCAGGCCGATACCGATGCCGCCGTGGCCGCCGCCCGCCGGGCCTTCGACGGCTGGAGCCGGAGCAGCAAGGCCGAGCGTCTGGAGGCGCTGGAGGCACTGCTGGCGGCCTACAACTCCCGTGCCGGGGAGATGGCCGAGGCGATGAGCCTGGAAATGGGCGCGCCGATCGACCTTTCGCGCCGCTCGCAGGTCGGTGCCGGGTCGTGGCATATCGAGGAAACCATCGACGCGCTGCGCGACTTCGAATTCGACCGGATGCTCGGCGCGCACGCCCCCAACGACCGCATCCTGTATGAACCGGTGGGCGTTGCCGGGCTGATCACGCCCTGGAACTGGCCGATGAACCAGGTGGCGCTGAAGGTGGCCCCGGCGATCGCGGCCGGCTGCACGATGGTGCTGAAACCGTCCGAGATCGCGCCGCTGTCGTCGCTGCTGTTTGCCGAGATGGTGGACGAGATCGGCCTGCCGCCCGGCGTGTTCAACCTGGTCAACGGCGACGGGCCGGGTGTGGGCAGCCAGATGTCGGCGCACCCGGACATCGACATGATCTCCTTTACCGGCTCTTCGCGGGCGGGCAGGCTGATTTCCAAGTCCGCCGCCGACACGATCAAGCGCGTCAGCCTGGAACTGGGCGGCAAGGGGGCGAACCTGATCTTTGCCGATGCCGACGAAAAGGCCGTCGTGCGCGGGGTCCGGCACTGCTTCCAGAACAGCGGGCAGTCGTGCAACGCCCCGACCCGGATGATGGTCGAGGCACCGCGCTATGACGAAGCCGTGGCGCAGGCGGCGGCGGAAGCGGACAGAACCCAGGTGGATGTCGCCTCGAAGCCGGGGCGGCATATCGGGCCGGTGGTGTCGCAGGCGCAGTATGACAAGATCCAGGATCTGATCCAGAAGGGGATCGACGAGGGCGCGCGTCTGGTCGCCGGCGGGCTCGGCCGCCCCGAGGGGCACAACCGTGGCTATTTCGTGCGCCCGACGGTGTTCGCCGACGTGACCCCGGAGATGACCATCGCGCAGGAGGAGATCTTCGGCCCGGTCCTGTCGATCATGAAGTTTTCCGACGAGGAGGAGGCGTTGCGCATCGCCAACGGCACGGTCTACGGGCTGACCAACTACGTGCAGACCCGGGATCGGGAACGGGCACGCCGGCTGACCCGCCGTCTGCGTTCGGGGATGGTGGAAATCAACGGGCAGTCGCGCGGCAAGGGAGCGCCATTTGGCGGCTACAAGCAGTCCGGCAACGGGCGCGAGGGCGGCCTGTGGGGACTGCACGAGTTTCTCGAGGTGAAATCGGTGGGCGGCTGGGAAGAGTAGCCGCGCCGGGGCGCGCCTTGCAGCGGGGGCAGGGAGCCGCCTGCCCCCCCGGGGTCTCCGGTCCGCTCGCCCCGAGGATGTTTCCGGGCAGACGAAGAACGGGCAGCGGCTCCTGCCGTCGGGCACTTCTCTGCCGGAGGCCGGGGCGCCTTGCGCCCTTTTCAGCCCGCCATGTCCTTGACCGCTTCCATCGAGACATGGGTGGAGGTGCTTGCCACATGCGGCAGCGCCGATATCTTTTCGCCCAGCACCGTGCGGTAGGCCTTGATGTCGGTGGTGCGGACCTTCAGCAGGTAGTCGAAGGCGCCGGCGATCATGTGGCACTGCTCGACTTCGGGCAGTTCCCGCACCGCCGCGTTGAAGGCCGACAGGGCGCGCTCGGAAGTGTCCGACAGCCTGACCTCGACAAAGGCGACATGCTCCAGCCGCAGTTTCGCCGGGTCGATCACCGCCCGGAAACCGAGGATCACCCCGCGTTCCTGCAGCCGCCGCAGCCGCAGGCGGCAGGGCGTCTTTGACAGCCCCACCCGGTGCGCCAGCTCGGTGACCGGCAGCCTGCCCTCGCGCGAGAGAATGGCGAGTATCTTCCTGTCGTAATGGTCCAGAATATCCGGATTGCCTTCGCTTTCGGTTTTTTCGACCATATCCTGACCTTATTATAGCCTAAACATGCTTCAGAATGATCCATAACGGCCAACATGACCATTCCGAATCTGCTACCCTTTCCCCGGTTTCTGCTGTCACCAGCGGGGAGGATTGTCGATGGCGACCGACATGCTGCGCGAGGAAATCCGCCGGCTCCGGCTGGCGGAAGATGCGCCGCTTCTCGATGCCCTGCGGCGCGCTCACGAGCCTTCGGCGGAGCTGCGCGCGCGGGCGCAGGCGCGTGCCGTTTCCCTGGTCGGGGAAATCCGCGCCACCGCCCGCCCGGGGCTGATGGAGGTCTTCCTGGCCGAATACGGCCTGTCCACCGACGAGGGCATCGCGCTGATGTGCCTGGCCGAGGCGCTGCTGCGGGTGCCCGATGCGGAAACCGTGGACGAGCTGATCGAGGACAAGATCGCGCCATCGGCCTGGAACGCCCATCTGGGCCGCTCGGCCTCGTCGCTGGTGAATGCCTCGACCTGGGCGCTCATGCTCACGGGGCGGGTGCTGAGCGACGGCGGAGACGGGATCGCCGCCACGCTGAAAGCCGCCCTGCGGCGGCTGGGCGAGCCGGTGATCCGGGCCGCCGTTTCCCGCGCCATGCGGGAGATGGGGCGGCAGTTCGTGCTGGGGGAAAGCATCGAGGAAGCCATAGCCCGTGGTGCTCCGATGCGGGCGCGAGGGTTCACCCATTCCTACGACATGCTCGGCGAAGCGGCGATGACGGCGGCCGATGCCGCGCGCAATTTCGCCGCCTACATGGGTTCGATCGAGGCGCTTGCCCCCCTGTGCAGGGGAAGGCGGGTCCGCGACAACCCCGGCATCTCGATCAAGCTTTCGGCACTGCACCCGCGCTACGAGGCCACCCAGGCAGACCGGGTGATGGCCGGGCTCGTCCCGCGCGTGGGCGCGCTGGCCCGGCGGGCGGCGGCGCTGGGAATGGGGCTCAACATCGACGCCGAGGAGGCCGACCGGCTGGAGCTGTCGCTGGATGTGGCCGAGGCCGTGCTGCGCGATGATGCGCTGGCCGGATGGGACGGATTCGGCATGGTGGTGCAGGCCTACGGCAAGCGCGCCGGAGCCGTGCTCGACTGGCTGCATGCGCTGGCGCGCAGGCACGACCGGCGGCTCATGGTGCGCCTGGTCAAGGGCGCCTACTGGGACAGCGAGATCAAGGCGGCCCAGGTGCAGGGGCTGGCCGGCTTTCCGGTCTTCCAGCGCAAGGAGGCGACAGATGTCGCCTATCTGTGCTGCGCGCACAAGCTGCTCGGGATGTCCGGCCGCCTCTATGGGCAGTTCGCCACCCACAATGCCCACACCGTGGCCACGGTGCTGGAAATGGCCGCGGAAGCGGGTGCGGAATTCGAGTTCCAGCGCCTGCACGGCATGGGCGAGGCGCTGCACGACCTGGTGCGCGAGCGCGCCGGGACGCGGTGCCGGATCTACGCCCCGGTCGGCACGCATCGCGACCTTCTGGCCTATCTGGTGCGACGGCTGCTGGAAAACGGCGCCAACAGCTCCTTCGTGAACCGGCTCCTGTCGCCCGAAGCCTCGCCGGAGGAAATCTGCGCCGATCCCTTCGAGGCGCTGGATGCCGCCCCCGGCCCGCTGAACCCGGCGATCGTGCCGCCGGCGCGGCTGTTCGCGCCGCTGCGGGCCAATTCGTGCGGCCACGAGCTGCGCGACCCGCTTCCTCTGGCCGGGTTCGAGGCCGCGCGCGCGCCGTTCCGCAACCTGCGCTGGCAGGCCGGGCCGCTTCTGGCGGTCGGGCCGCCGGCGGTGGAGCGGGAGGTCATGGCGGTGCGCAACCCTGCCGACCCGCGGGACGAACCGGGAAGCGTCGTCCTGGCCGCTCCGGCCGATGTCGAGGCTGCGGCGGCGTCAGCCCGGCCCTGGAGGGCATCGCCTGCCGAGCGCCACGCGGTGCTGCGCCGGGCGGCCGGGATGTTCGAGGCCGCGCATGGAGAGATCTTCGCCCTGCTCGCGCGCGAGGCGGGCAAGACCGCCGAGGATGCGGTGGCCGAGTTGCGCGAGGCGGTGGACTTCCTCCATTACTACGGTGCCGAGGGCGAACGGCTGGCCGGGGCCGAGGCCTGTGGCGTGATCGGCTGCATCTCTCCCTGGAACTTTCCGCTGGCGATCTTCACCGGCCAGGTGGCCGCTGCACTGGCCGCCGGCAATGCGGTGCTTGCCAAGCCGGCAGAGGCTGCGCCGCTGGTGGCCCATCTGGCGGTGCGGCTGCTGCACGAGGCGGGGGTGCCGCGCGCGGCGCTGCAGCTGCTGCCGGGGCGCGGCGGCGAGGTGGGGGCCGCGCTGACTGCCTCGGAACGGCTGGGCGGGCTGTGCTTTACCGGCTCTGTCGCCACCGCGCGCAGGATCGCCCGTGCGATGGCCGTCGCCGCCCCGCCCGAGGCCCCGCTGATCGCTGAAACCGGCGGCATCAACGCGATGATCGTGGACAGCACCGCGCTGCCCGAGCAGGCGGTGCGCGACGTGCTGACCTCGGCCTTCCGCTCGGCCGGGCAGCGCTGTTCGGCGCTGCGGGTGCTTTACCTGCAGCAGGAGGTGGCCGAAGGATTCCTCGAAATGCTGTTCGGCGCGATGGACGAACTGCGCCTCGGCGATCCGTGGTCGGTGAGCACCGACATCGGCCCGCTGATCGACGAGAGGGCCCGGCGCGAGATCGCCGCCCATGTGGAGGAAGCGCGCCGCGAGGGGCGGCTTCTGAAGCAGCTCGAGGCGCCGCCGGGCGGGTATTTCCTGGGGCCGGCGGTGATCCGGGTCGAGGGCATCGGGCAGGTAAGGCGCGAGGTTTTCGGCCCGGTCCTGCATGTGGCGACCTTCCCTGCCGCCGGGCTCGACGAGGTGATCGCGCAGATCAACGCCAGCGGTTTCGGGCTGACCTTCGGCATGCATTCGCGCATCGATGACCGGATCGCGGCGGCAACCGCGCGGCTTCGGGTCGGAAACATCTACGTCAACCGCAACCAGATCGGCGCCATCGTCGCCAGCCAGCCTTTCGGCGGCGAAGGGCTTTCGGGCACCGGCCCGAAGGCGGGAGGTCCGTTCTATGTGGAGCGGCTGACGCGCCCGCTCGTGCTGCAGCCTGCCTTCGTGGGCGGTCCCAGGGCCGACGAGGCCGCGGTGCAGCGCCTGATCGACGCCGCCGCCGCCAGCCTGCCCGAAGCGGCGCTCTGGCAGCGCTCGATGCCGGGGCCGACCGGAGAAAGCAACCGGCTTTCCGGCTACGGGCGCGGGGTGATCCTGTGTCTCGGGGCAAGCATCGAGGATGCGCAGACACAGGCCGAGATCGTCCGGCGCAACGGCTGCGCGCCGGTGATCGTGGCCCCCGGCGCGCGCGGCCCGGACGCGGTTGACGGCGTTCTGGAGCGGGCCGCGCTGGGCCGGTTGCGCGGTTTCGCCGGCGCGGTGCTCTGGAGCGACCGGGACGACCGGCGCGCGGCCCGCCGGGCGCTGGCCGCCCGCGAGGGGCCGATCCTGCCGCTGATCTGCGCCCGCCATTTCGATCGCTGGTGCCAGCTCGAACGCCACCTCTGCATCGACACCACGGCCGCCGGCGGCAATGCCTCGCTGCTGGCCGCCGCATCCTGAAGCGCCCTTCCGGGCACCGCGCCGGAGCGGTGCGCGCTCGCCCGGTCGGCAGGGAGGAACGGCTTGCGGGCGGTGGCGGGCTGCCGCTATAGCAGGACGGATCGGGCCCTGCCCGCACGGCCCGGAGCGGGTGCCCGCGCGCAGGGCAGCGCCTTGCGCCCCTCGACGGTAGCCTGCACCGGGTGCCCGCGCGCAGGGGGCGCAGGGGGGCGGGCCGGCGCGCAGTGGATCGATGGTGGAGCGAGGATGAAGTTTTCGACCCGACGGGACATTGCCGCGCCGATCGACTTCGTGTTCCGCCAGGCGGCGGATTTCGAGGCGCACATGCGCCAGTTCCTGCGCCGCGGCGTGGAGATCGTGCGCACCGATTCCCTGCCCGGAATCGCCGAGGGCATGAGCTGGGACGCAGGCTTCCGCTTCCGTGGCCGGCAGCGGCGGCTGAGCAGCCGCCTGGCGCGCTTCGAACCTCCCGAGGGGTTCTGCATCCATACCGTGTCGGGCGGGGTGGAAAGCGATTTCGAGATCGGGCTGCTGGCGCTTTCGCGCCGGCACACGCGGTTGCGGGTCGGGCTCGAGCTGCGCCCGAGAACCATTTCCGCGCGGTTGCTGATCCAGTCCATGAAGCTGGGAAAGGCCCGCCTGAGTGCGCGTTTCGCCCGGCGGGTCGCCGACTTCGCCGAAGAGGTCGAGGCGCGGTTTTCCGGCCCTTTCGGCGACGGCGTTTCCTGAGCAGCGGCAGGGTCTTCGCCATGTCGGGATCGGGGGCGTTTCCCGGGGGGCATTTCCCGAGGGGGCGTTTCCCGGGGGGCGTTTCCCGGGGGCGCGCAGATCGGGGGCGACGCAGCCGGCCCCGGCGGCCCCGGATCGCCGGCCCGTCGCGGGCAGCGCCAGCCTTTGCGTGGTGATCCCGCTCCGTTCCTCCGTGCGCGCGGTTCAGCGTTTCCGGTCGGCCGGATAGACCCCGAGCAGCGTCATCTCCGAGGTGAAGTAGTCCAGCTCTTCCAGGGCCAGGCGGACGTTTCGATCGTCCGGGTGGCCTTCGATGTCGGCATAGAACTGGGTGGCGGAGAACGAGCCGTCCACCATGTAGCTTTCCAGCTTGGTCATGTTCACGCCGTTGGTGGCGAACCCGCCCAGCGCCTTGTAGAGGGCGGCCGGGATGTTGCGCACCCGGAAGACGAAGGAAGTGATCATCCCGGCCTCGCCCCGCCGGCTCAGGTCCGGTTCGCGGGCCATGATCAGGAAGCGGGTGGTGTTGTGGCCGTGATCTTCGATGTGGCGGGCGAGGATTTCCAGCCCGTGGATCTCGGCCGCGAGATCGGAAGCCAGCGCCCCCACGGAGGCATCATCGCTCCTGGCAACCGCCGCCGCCGCCCCGGCGCTGTCGGCCGCCGCCTCGCCGGCGATCCCGTGTTCGCGCAGGAAATCGCGGCACTGCGGCAGCAGCACCGGGTGGGCGCGCACCAGGCGGATGTCGCGCAGCGTTGCGCCCGGCCTGGCCATCAGGCTGATATGCACCCGCACGAAGGCTTCGTCCACGATATGCAGCCCCGAGGCCGGCAGCAGCCGGTGGATGTCGGCCACCCGCCCGTAGGTGGTGTTCTCCACCGGAAGCATGGCCAGATCGGCCTCGCCCCGGCGCACGGTCTCGATCACCTCTTCGAAGGAAGGGCAGGGCACCGGCTGCATCTCCGGGCGGTAATCGCGGCAGGCCTGGTGCGAATAGGCACCGGGTTCCCCCTGGAAGGCTATTCGTGCGTGCATCTTTCGGTTTCGTCCGTTTCGGGCAGCATGGGCGTTTGGTCGCGCCTCTTATAGCTTGAAACTTGTGCGGGGAAGCGGGTAGATAGCGCGGAAATTCCCGATGAGACGGAACGCGACATGTTCGACACAATGACAATGACCAAGACCGTCGGCGCCCTCTGCGGCACCCTTCTGATCTTCCTGCTCGGAAACTGGGCGGCGCAGAGCCTGTATTTCGGCAGCGGACATGGCGAGGAAAAGGAGGCCGCGAAGGCCTATCCGATCGAGGTGGAAGAAGGCGCCCCTGCGCAGGAGGCGGCCGAGGAGGAAGATTTCGCAGCCCTGCTCGCGGCGGCCGATCCGGAACGGGGGGCGAAGGTGTTCGCCAAGTGCAAGGCCTGTCACAAGGTCACGCCGGGCGACAACTCCACCGGCCCCAGCCTCTACGGGATCGTCGGGAAGGATATCGCCTCGGTCGAGGGGTTCGGCTATTCCGGTGCGCTCAGCGGGCTTGAAGGCAGCTGGACGCCGGAGCTGCTGAGCGCCTTCCTGGAAAACCCCAAGGGCTTCGCTCCGGGCACCAAGATGACCTTTTCCGGCCTGAAGAAGGTGAAGGACCGGGCCAACCTGATCGCCTATCTCGAATCGCTGGGCGGCTGAGCCCGTCGCATCGGTCGCGTAGCGGTCGTGCGCCGGCTGCGGGGCCGGGCGCGGCCTGCGGGGCCGGGCGCTGCTGCGCCGGAAAGGGGACGGCCGGCCGTTCTTCCGGGCGGCGGAAGCGCGTGCCGGGCGACGCGCCGATGCCGCATCAGCAAGGGGCGGCACATGCACGACGGCACATGCACGAAGAAATGATCGCAGGGAAATGATCGCAGGGCCGGCCGAATCCCGCTTCATGCGGCAATAACATCTTGATCTGCCGCCGCACCCGCCCTTACGCTCGGAGCCGGCAGAACAGGCCGCGCCGCGGCCGATGCGCACGCAAGCACGGAGGAACCCTCGATGAATGATCGTCGCCCCCAGGCCATCGCCCGTGCCCGGCAGCGGAGTGCCGTATCGCTGCGGCTTCCGGTTGCGGGTCTGGCGATGCTGCTTGTCGCCGCATTCTGGGCAGCGGCGGCCGTGGCGCAGGAAACCACGATCGCGCACGGCTTCAAGCGCTTCGGAGAGCTGAAATATCCGGCCGATTTCAAGCATCTCGACTATGTGAACCCGGACGCCCCCAAGGGCGGGGAAATCGCGATCTGGTCGCAGGGCACCTTCGACAGCTTCAACCCCTATGCCCGCAAGGGCGTTTCCGCCTGGGGCGCCGGCCTCTCCCTGGAGCGGCTGATGACCGGCACCGCCGACGAGATCGGCGCCAGCTACTGCCTGATCTGCGAAACCCTGGAATACCCCGAGGATCATTCCTGGGTGATCTTCCGCCTGCGCGACGGGGTGACCTTCTCCGACGGCACCCCGGTTACCGCCGATGACGTGGTGTTCACCCATGAGCTGTTCATGGAACAGGGCCTGCCCTCCTACCGCGAAGGCGTGTCGCGGATCATCCAGAGCGTCGAGGCGCTGGACGAACGCACCGTGAAATTCACCTTCGTTCCCGACAGCCCGAAATTCGACCGGATCGACCAGGCCGGCTCTACCGGCGTCCTGTCCAGGGCCTGGTTCGAAAGGACCGGCCTCCGGCTGGACGAAACCAGCGACGAGCCCTTCATGGGCACCGGCCCCTATGTGCTGGAGAGCTTCGACATCAACGAGCGCGTGATCTACCGGCGTCGCGACGACTACTGGGGCAAGGATCTGCCGATCAATGTCGGACGCAACAATTTCGACACCATCCGGGTGGAATATTTCGCCGACAGCAACGCCGCCTTCGAAGGCTTCAAGGCCGGCGCCTATACCTTCCGCATTGAAAACTCGTCCAAGCAATGGGCCACGGGCTACGACTTCCCGGCGCTGGAAAAGGGCTGGGTGGTCAAGGCAGAGCTGCCCGACGGTACCATGGCCTCGGGCCAGTCCTTCGTGATCAATCTCAGGCGCGAAAGGTTCCAGGATCCCCGCGTGCGCGAGGCGCTGGGGCTGATGTTCAACTTCGAATGGTCCAACGAAAGCCTGTTCTACGGCCTCTACGAGCGGATTCATTCCTTCGTCGAGAACAGCTATCTCGAGCCCGAAGGCCCGCCCTCCGAGGCCGAGCTCAGGGTGCTGGAGCCGATCGCCGATCTGCTGCCGCCCGGCGTTCTGGACAGCGACCCGGTGATGGCGCCGGTGTCGCGCGCCGACCAGGCTTTCGACCGGGCCAATGCCCGCAAGGCCGGCAAGCTGCTGGACGAGGCCGGCTGGACCGTGGGCGATGACGGCATGCGCCGCAACGCCGCGGGCGAAACCCTGCGGGTGGAATTCCTGCAGCGTTCTCCGGCCTTTGACCGGATCGTGAACCCCTATGTGGACAACCTGCGCAAGATCGGCGTCGATGCGGTGCTCGACCGGGTGGATCCCGCGCAATGGATCGACCGCCGCTATGCCTTCGACTACGACACGGTGAACGACAACCTGGCGCTGGGCTACGAGCCCGGCTCGGGGCTGGCGCAGATGTTCGGCTCGGAAGACGCCGACGTGTCGGTGTTCAACTCTCCCGGGCTCAAGCATCCGGCGGTCGATGCGCTGATCGAGGTGATCCGGCGTGCCGAAACCAAGGAAGAGCTGGACCCGGCCGTGAGCGCGCTCGACCGGGTGCTGCGCGCCCTGCGCTTCTGGGTGCCGCAGTGGTACAAGGACGTGCACACCGTGGCCTATTACGACATGTTCGAATACCCGGAGAACCTGCCGCCCTATGCGCTCGGGCATCTCGACTTCTGGTGGGTGAACGCCGACAAGGCCGCCGCCCTGAAGGAGGCGGGCGCCTTCCAGTAGAACGCAGCCGGGAAAAGGTCGCAGCGCATGGGCGCCTATATCGTCCGCAGGTTGCTGCTCGTGATCCCCACATTGCTGGGGATCATGATCATCAACTTCACCCTGACCCAGTTCGTTCCCGGCGGTCCGGTCGAGCAGATCATCGCCCAGATGCAGGGCGAGGGCGACGTGTTCGAGACCATCGCCGGGGGGGCCAGCGAAACCCGCGAGAACGTCACCACCGCGCGCGAGGGATCGGTCAGTTCGAAATACATCGGCGCCCGCGGCCTGCCCGAGGAATTCATCCTCGAACTGGAGCGCCAGTTCGGCTTCGACAAGCCGCCGCTGGAGCGCTTCCTGAACATGATGTGGAACTATGTCCGCTTCGACTTCGGCGAAAGCTACTTTCGCAACGAGCGCGTGCTGGCACTGGTCTGGGACAAGCTGCCGGTGTCGATCACCCTGGGGCTGTGGTCCACGCTGCTGGCCTATCTGGTGTCGATCCCGCTGGGCATCCGCAAGGCGGTGAAGGACGGCTCGCGCTTTGACACCTGGACCAGTGCGCTGATCATCGTCGGCTATGCGATCCCCGGTTTTTTGTTCGCCATCCTGCTGCTGGTGCTGTTTGCCGGCGGCTCCTACTGGCAGATCTTCCCGTTGCGCGGGCTGACCTCGGACAACTGGGAAGAGCTTTCGCTGCTGGGCAAGGTGGCCGACTATTTCTGGCACATCGCCCTGCCGGTGGTGGCCAGTTCCATTTCCGGCTTTGCCACGATGACGCTGCTGACCAAGAACTCCTTTCTCGACGAGATCAGGAAGCAATACGTGATCACGGCCCGCGCCAAGGGCCTGTCCGAACGCCGGGTGCTCTACGGGCATGTGTTCCGCAACGCCATGCTGATCGTCATCGCCGGCTTTCCGGCCCTGTTCATCGGGGTGTTCTTCGGTGGTTCGGTGATCATCGAGACCCTGTTCTCGCTTGACGGGCTGGGCCGGCTCGGCTTCGAGGCGGCGCTGGCGCGCGACTATCCGATCATCTTCGGAACGCTGTTCTTCTTCGGGCTGATCGGCCTTCTGGTCGGCATTCTTTCGGATCTGATGTATGTCTTCGTCGATCCGCGCATCGATTTCGAGACGAGGGAGACCTGATGGCCGGCCGCCCCGCCCCCGCCCCCGCTGCGCCGGCCCGCTCTGCCTCTCCGCCGCGTCGCCGGCCGTGGCTTTCGCCGCTCAACCGGCGCCGCTGGCGCAACTTCAGGCACAACCGACGCGCCTTCTGGTCGCTCATCATCTTTTCGGCGCTGTTCGGGCTGTCGCTGTTTGCCGAGTTCATCGCCAACGACAAGCCGATCCTCGTCAGCTACCGGGGCGAGCTTCGGATGCCGATCTTCACCTTCTACCCGGAAACCGCCTTTGGCGGCGACTTCAGGACCGAGGCGATCTATCGCGACCCCGAGGTCCAGTGCCTGATCGTCACCGGCGGGCTGCCCGAATGCTGGGATGATCCCGAGACCCTCATCCGGGACGCCCGGGACGGCGAGGTGGCCGGAGAGCCCATCGAGAAGGGCTGGATGATCTGGCCGCCGATACGCTCCAGTTACCGGACGCTCTCGAACGAGCCGGGGGTGGCGCCGGGGCCGCCCTCTCGGGTGCATCTCCTGGGCACCGACGACACCAAGCGCGACGTGCTGGCACGCGTGATCTACGGCTTCCGGCTGTCGATCATATTCGCGCTGATCGTCACGGTCTCGACCTCGATCATCGGCATCGCCGCGGGCGCGGTGCAGGGCTATTTCGGCGGCCGGCTGGACCTGCTGTTCCAGCGGGCGCTGGAAATCTGGGGCTCGACGCCCTCGCTTTACGTGATCATCATCCTGTTCGCCATTCTCGAACGCAGCTTCTGGGTGCTGGTCTTCGTCACCATCCTCTTTGGCTGGCCGGCGCTGGTGGGCGTGGTGCGCGCCGAGTTCCTGCGCGCGCGCAACTTCGAATATGTGCGCGCGGCCCGGGCGCTGGGGGTGTCGAACCGGGTGATCATGTTCCGCCACATGCTGCCCAACGCGATGGTTGCCACGCTGACCCTTCTTCCCTTCATCATCACCGGCGCCATCGGCGGGCTGGCCAGCCTGGATTTCCTCGGCTTCGGCCTGCCGTCCTCTGCGCCCAGCCTCGGCGAGCTGACCCTGCAGGCCAAGGAGAACCTTCAGGCGCCCTGGCTCGGCTTCACCGCGTTCTTCACCTATGCGATCATGCTGTCGCTGCTGGTGTTCATCTTCGAAGGCGTGCGCGATGCCTTCGACCCGCGGAAGACCTTTCAATGAATGACGTGCTCGAGGTGCGGGGCCTGTCGGTGTCCTTCCGCCAGGACGGGGCGGAGCACCCGGCGGTGCGCAACGTGTCCTTTTCCGTCGGCAGGGGCGAAACCGTGGCGCTGGTGGGCGAGAGCGGTTCGGGCAAGTCGGTGACGGCGCTTTCCACCGTCTCCCTGCTGGGAGACAACGCCCGGGTGTCGGGCTCGGTGCTCTATGGCGGGCGCGAGCTGATCGGCGCACCGGAAAGAGAGCTGATGAAGGTGCGCGGCAACGACATCTCCTTCATCTTCCAGGAGCCGATGACCTCTCTCAACCCGCTGCACACGCTGGAAAAGCAGCTGGCCGAAAGCCTGGCGCTGCACCAGGGGCTGCGCGGGACGGTGGCGCGGGCGCGGATCGTCGACCTGCTGCAGAAGGTGGGCATAGCGGATGCCGAATCGCGCCTCGGCGCCTATCCGCATCAGCTTTCCGGCGGCCAGCGCCAGCGGGTGATGATCGCCATGGCGCTGGCCAACAGCCCGGACCTGCTGATCGCGGATGAGCCGACGACGGCGCTGGACGTCACCATCCAGGCCCAGATCCTCGACCTGCTGGCCGATCTGAAATCGGCGGAAGACATGTCGATGCTGTTCATCACCCATGACCTTGCCATCGTGCGCCGGATCGCGGATCGGGTCTGCGTGATGCAGGATGGCGAGATCGTCGAACAGGGGCCGACCGAAAGGATCTTCACCAACCCGCGCCACCCCTACACCCGCAAGCTGCTGGCCGCCGAGGCGGCGGGCGGCCCCGGTCCGGTGCCCGCCGATGCGGCCGAGGTGCTGCGCACCGAAAACCTGCGCGTCTGGTTCCCGATCCAGCGCGGGCTGCTGAAACGCACGGTGGGCCACGTCAGGGCGGTGAACGCGGCGACGCTTTCCGTGCGCGAGGGCGAGACGCTCGGCATCGTCGGCGAAAGCGGTTCCGGCAAGACGTCGCTGGCGCTGGCGGTGATGCGGCTGATCTCCTCCGACGGGCCGATCGTCTTTCAGGGGCAGGACATCCAGGGCTGGAAGTCGAAGCGCCTGCGGCCGTTGCGCCGGCACATGCAGATCGTGTTCCAGGACCCCTACGGTTCGCTCTCGCCACGCATGACGGCCGAGGAGGTGATCGCCGAGGGGCTGGGGGTGCACGCCATCGACCCCGGGCGCGACCGGCGCGCAATGGTCGCCGAGATCATGGAAGAGGTCGGGCTCGACCCGGCCACGATGCACCGCTATCCGCACGAGTTCTCCGGCGGCCAGCGCCAGCGCATCGCGATTGCCCGCGCGATGATCCTGCGCCCGCGGCTGGTGGTCCTGGACGAGCCGACCTCGGCGCTCGACATGACGGTGCAGGTGCAGATCGTGGAGCTGCTGCGCGCGCTCCAGGCCCGCCACCGGCTGGCCTATCTGTTCATCAGCCACGACCTGAAGATGGTGCGCGCTCTCAGCCACCGGGTCATGGTGATGAAGGATGGCGACATCGTGGAGGAGGGCAGCGTCGACGAGATATTCTCCAACCCGCGCTCGGACTATACCCGCAGCCTGATGCGGGCGGCCTTCATCCGCTGACCCCGGTGCGCGGCTGCCCCCGGTGCGCGGCCGCGCGGGCGGAGCGAGCGGGCGGGGATCAGCCCGGGCCGATCGGGGTGCAGGGCAGGGAGCGGGCCTGCAGGCGGCGGCAGGCAAGCTCCGCCAGATCCTTGCTCAACCCGACGAAATTGGCCTCGTAGCCGCGCCGGCTTTTCACCACCTTGCGCAGGGCCTCGTCCAGGGTGCCCAGTTCGTGGAGTGCGGTCTTCAGCAGAATCCGTTCGGCTTCGAACCGGCTGTTGAAATGGCCGACGTTGATCGCCCAGAGGCGGCCGCCGGAGGTGGAGATCCGGGTCACCACCTCGGGGGCGGCAAGCTCCTGCGGCATGCTGTCGGGGAGTGCCGCGGCCAGGGCCGCCGTGCCGGGGCGCGGGGGCGGGGGCGCAGGGGTGCCCGGCGCCGGTGCGACCTCGGCCAGCGCGTTCCGGATTTCCCGGCTCATGGTCGTCAGCAGCTGATCGGATGGCTGGGGAACGGGCAGTTCCGGCCGGGGCAGCGGCCGGGGCGAGCGGGAGAGCGCCCGCGCCAGGTTGACCGTGCGGCCTTCGTTTCCGGCATAGACCGGCGGGGCGGGCCGGTTGACCGGCGCACGCGCCGGGGCCCGGCGGAAGCCGAGATCGAGCAGCTCGGCCACCTTCGCGTTGCGCGAGGCGCTCGAAACGCCGCCGAACACGGTCGCGATGATCCGCTTGGAGCCGCGCCGGGCGGACGCCACAAGGTTGAAGCCGGCGGCGCTGGTGTAGCCGGTCTTGATCCCGTCGGCGCCGCGGTAGCTGTTCAGGAAGCGGCGGTTGGTGTTCGCCACCCGGCGGATTCCGGCATCGGTCGTCAACCGCGAGAACAGGTTGTAATACTGCGGATAGTCGTAGAACAGGTGCCGGCCCAGGATCGTCATGTCGCGGGCGGTGGAAAGATGCCCGCGCTCGGTCAGCCCGGTTGCGTTCCGGAAGGTGGTCCGCGTCATTCCCAGCGCCCGGGCGGTGCGGTTCATGCGCCGGGCGAAGGCCGCTTCCGAGCCGGAGATCGCCTCGCCGATGGCGGTGGCCGCGTCATTGGCCGATTTCACCGCCGCTGCCCGGATCAGGTAGCGCAGCTTGATCTTCTGGCCGGCCCGCAGGCCGAGCTTGGACGGGGGTTCGTTTGCCGCCTTGCGCGAGATCGTCACCATGCTGTCCAGCGAGATCTCGCCGTTCTCGACCGCCTCGAAGGCGATGTAGAGTGTCATCATCTTGGTCAGGGATGCCGGGTGCAGCCGCGTGTCGGCATTGCGCGAATGCAGCACCTCGCCGGTGCGTGCATCGATCACCATTGCCGCATAGGGCGCCGAATTGGCTTGCAGGGGCGGCAGCAGCGCCAGAACGGTCACAGCAAGAAGAAACAGCCCGAAACGGGCGATCTGCCCCAGACGTTTTTCCACGTCGCTCACCTGTACTGCCTCGACCGCCGGGATCTTTCGCGCCCCGGGCATCTCGTTCTCCGTGCGACGTTAGCACAGGGGGATGAATCGGAAAACACCTTATTTTCAAGAGAATTTCCGGGCTTTGCGGGGGGGTGCCACCAGATGTTGCGGTGCTCTGCATTCCGCCCACCAGATGCGCGGCCGGCAGGGGAGGCCGGCCGACGGGCGTGCGCATCGCCGGCCGCCGGCCTTCCTCCGCCCCGTCGCCTGCCCGCTTGCGGGCGGGGCAGCCTCCGGCGCCCTTCGCTTCCGTCATGCGCTTTCGTCATGCGCTTTCGTCATGTGGGGGCGGCGAATCGGTCAAATGCCCGCAGCCCCCTTTTCAGGGCTGGGGCTCAGCCTATATATTCCGGGCGGAAAACCCGCGGGACAGATCCGGAGCACCAGGACTAGGCCATGACCAGGACAGTCATGTCGGGCGATGACGCCTCCCCCGGGACGGACCTGGGGGTGGTGACCAGGACACGCCCCCACACCAGGCGCCCGCCGCTTTACAAGGTGCTGCTTCTGAACGACGATTTCACGCCGATGGAATTCGTCGTTCATGTCCTGGAACGGTTCTTCGGCATGTCGAATGCCCGGGCGGTCGAGGTGATGCTGACGGTTCACAGGAAGGGCGTGGCCATGGTCGGGGTGTTTTCCTACGAGGTGGCCGAAACCAAGGTGAACCAGGTGATGGAATTCGCCCGTCGCCACCAGCACCCTCTGCAGTGCACCATGGAAAGGGAATAGCGCGCCGGCCTTTCACCGTGCCGGCCCGATGTCAGCCCGATGCGAGCCTCCCGTCTGACCACCGCCCTCGCAGGCGCGCTGCCCCCCCTTCCCGGAAACGGCCGGGTGGCGGTGTTCCATCCTCCTGCCGGGCAGGACATCTCGGCCCTGCCGTGCGAGAGGGTGCAGATCATCCACGGGATCTTTCCCGAGCACCGGGCCTGGGCCGGGCGCGGATATGATACCGTGGTGCGCGAGCAGGGACGCTATGCCGCCGCCGTGGTCTTTCTGCCGCGCGCCGGAGCACTGGCGCGCGCGCTGGTGGCCCGCGCCGCTGCCGCGACGGGGGGCGGGCCGGTGATCATCGACGGGCAGAAGACCGATGGGGTCGATTCCCTCCTGAAGGCCTGCCGCCGGGCCGGGGCGACGGTAGAGGGAGTCGTCTCCAGGGCCCACGGCAGGACATTCGCGATTTCCGGCGGGGAGTTTTCCGCCTGGTCCGGCCCGGAAGAAACCCGAATCGAGGGCGAATTCGTCACCGCGCCGGGTGTCTTTTCGGCCGATGGGGTCGATCCTGGTTCGGCGCTGCTGGCAGAGGCGCTGCCGCCGCTGTCGGGGCGGCTGTGCGATCTGGGTGCCGGCTGGGGCTGGCTTGCGCACCGGATTCTGGGCTCGGAGCAGCCCGACGAATGCCATCTGGTGGAGATCGACCACGCGGCGCTGGAATGCGCGCGGCGCAACATCACCGACTGGCGCGCCCGTTTCCACTGGATCGATGCCGAGAGCTTTGCCGCGCGGGAAGCGGGCGGTTTCGATCACGTGGTGACGAATCCGCCCTTTCACCTCGGGCGGGTGGCCGACCCGGGTATCGGCCGCGGCTTCATCCGAGCGGCAGCCCGCCTGTTGAAGCGCCGCGGGGTGCTCTGGCTGGTCGCGAACCGGCATCTGCCGTATGAAAGGGAACTGGATGCCGCGTTCCGCGAGGTTTCGCAGCTTGCGGGAAGCGCCTCGTTCAAGCTTTTCCGGGCCCGTGCGCCGCGCCCGGTACAGCGGTGAAGAGGCCCGCCGGATGGGCAGGCGGGTGGGCAGGCCCGGGGAGCGGGTGCAGGAAAGCGGGAAAGAAAAGCAGGAAAGACAGGGGCAGACATGTCGTTTTCCATCTCTGGCCGAACCGCGATCGTGACCGGCGCCGCCAATGGCATCGGGCTTGCGATCGCGCGCCATTTCGCCGCCCAGGGGGCCAATGTGATGCTCGCCGACAAGGACGAGGAACGGCTGGCCGACGAGGTGGGCGACAACGGGGAGCAGGGGGCAGGCGCGATGCGCTATTTCGCCGGAGACCTGCGCCGGAAGCTGACCCAGGCGAACCTGATCTCGGCCACGGTCGATGCCTTCGAGCGGATCGACATCCTGGTGAACGCGGCCCGCCAGGTTCTGCGCAGCGATCCGCTGGCGCTCGATGACCGCTCCTTCGAGGCGCTGCTGGAGCAGAACCTTTCCACCGGCTTCCGGCTCAGCCAGGCGGTGGCGCGCCGCATGATCCGGCAGGCCGGGGAAGGCGGCGGCCCGGATGACGAGCCGGTCGGCAGCATCATCAACATCTCGTCGATCGCCGCGCACCGGGTGCATCCGGAGCTGCTGGCCTATTCGGTCTCGACGGCGGCGCTCGAACAGATGACCCGGGCGCTGGCGGTGGCGTTGGCGCCGCAGCGGATCCGGGTCAACGCGGTGGCCTTCGGCTCGGTGATGAGCGCCAGCCTGCGCGATGCCCTGGCCGAGGGAGAGGCGGCGCGTGCCGACATCATCGGCCACACCCCGCTCGGGCGGATCGCGGCGGCGGGCGAGCTGGCCTGGCCGGTGCAGTTCCTGGCCTCCGAGGCCTCGGGGTTCATTACCGGACAGGTGCTGATCGTCGATGGCGGGCGCACGTTGCTGGATGCGGTGGATACCGCTGCCCACTGAGCGATGGCTCGAAGGGTGCGCCTTGCGGCGGAACGCTTTTGTCGCGTGGCTCTTTTTCGAGAGCCGCTCGGAGGCCTCCGGCAGGAGCGTTTCAGGACACAGGAGCGTTTCGGGACAGAAGCAGAAGTGTCAGGCGTCCGGGTAGCGGGCCCGGCACTGGTCGATGATCGCTGCCATGTTGGCCGAATCTCTGGCCCGCCGGTCGAGCAGCGACTGCAGCTTGGCCTGTTCCGCCGCCAGGTCGATCGCCACCGGCACCTCGCGGGTCCTGGCCACCGGCACCTCGCAATAGACAGGCTGGTCGTTCAGCGTGCCGCAGACCTGTTCTTCGGTTTCGAAATATGTCTCGGTCCCGATGGCGTAGCCGCGCGCGATGTTTTCGCGGGTCTGTGCGATCAGCTTGTCGAGCACCCGCATGTCCTTGCTGGCATCGGCCACGCAAAGCTCGAACGGGGTGGCGCAGGCGGCCAGCAGCAGCGGCAGGGCGAGAAGGGTCTTTCGCATGGATCGGACACCTCAAGCAATTGCGTGATTGCTAAAATACGTCGCATCCCCCTTAAAGGGAAGCAAATCGGCGTGTTATCGGATAACAGCCCCGCAACCCGGCAGCCACGAGGATCCCATGGCCGAGACATTCGACGAGCGCAAGGCCCGCGCCGCCGCCTGGTTCCGCGAATTGCGCGACCGGATCGTTGCCGCCTTCGAGGCGCTGGAGGACAGCCGGCAGAGCGGCCCCTTCGCCGACCGGGCGGCAGGCCGGTTCGAGCTGCGCGAGACCCGGCGCGCCGCCGGTGACGGCACCGATGCCGGCGGCGGTCTGATGAGCGTGATGCGCGGCGGTCGCGTGTTCGAAAAGGTCGGGGTGAATGTCTCCACCGTGTATGGCAGGCTGGGCGAGCGGGCGCAGGCGGCGATGGCCGCGCGCGGCGTGCCCGGCATGGAGGACGATCCGCGCTTCTGGGCCTCGGGCATTTCTCTGGTGGCGCACATGCAGAATCCGCACGCTCCTGCGGTGCACATGAACACGCGCATGTTCTGGACACCGCGCGCCTGGTGGTTCGGGGGAGGGGCCGACCTGAACCCCTGCATCGAATACGGCGAGGACACGGCACATTTCCATGCCCGGCTGAAGGCCGCCTGCGCTGCACATGATCCGGGGTATTACGAACGTTTCAGGGCCTGGGCAGACGAGTATTTCTTCATTCCCCACCGAGGGCGGGCCCGCGGGGTGGGGGGGATCTTCTTCGACGATCTGAACAGCGGCGACTGGGAGGCCGATTTCGCCTTTGTCCGCGATGTGGGCGCGGCCTTCCTGCCGGCCTTCCTGCCGCTGGCCGAACGGCGCTGCGCCTCCCCCTGGAGCGAGGCCGACAGGGACGTCCAGCTGATCCACCGCGGGCTCTATGCCGAATACAACCTGGTCTATGACCGGGGCACGAAATTCGGGCTGGAAACCGGCCATGACGCCGATGCCGTGCTGATGAGCCTGCCGCCGCTGGCGAAGTGGGTATAGCCGGCCCTTTCGGGTGGGGCGAAGCGCGGGCCCGAGCCGCCGGTGGCCATCGTGCCCCCGCGCGGTCCGGTCGCCGGCCCGGCCTTGCCCGGCGGCCGTTTCCTGCGCTCCTCTCGAGCTTTCCCCCGTCGGCGTTCCCCCGTCGGCGTTCCCCCGTCGGCGTTTCCGCCACCGGCGGGGGCGGCCTGGCTCTGCCCGGCCCGCCCGTTCAGCCGTTGCGGATGGTCTCGACCATCAGCGCCACGTTGTCCGGATCGGCATCGGGGGTGATTCCGTGACCGAGATTGAAGACATGCGCCCCGTTGCGGAAGGTCTCGACGATGCGCCGGGTTTCCTCTACCAGCGCCTGCCCGCCGCTGACCATGTGCCGCGGGTCCAGGTTGCCCTGGATGCAGCCGTCAACCTGCACCTTTTCGGCAACCCAGCGGGCCGAAACGGAATTGTCCACCGCCACGCAGTCGGCCCCGGTGGCCCGGGCGAAGCCGGCATAGCGCGGCCCCGCCCCGCGCGGAAAGGCGATCACCGGCACCTCCGGGTGGCGCCGCTTCAGCGCCGCGATGATCTTCCGGGCCGGCTTCAGGGCGTAGGTGTCGAAATCGGCGCCTTCGAGCGCGCCGGCCCAGCTGTCGAACAGCTTGACTGCCTCGGCCCCGGCCTCGATCTGTCGGGAAAGATAGGCGATGGTGGCTTCGGTGACGGCGTCGATCAGGGCGTCGAATGTCGCCCGGTCTTCGGACATCAGCCGGAACGCCGGCCCCTGGTCCGGGGTGCCGCGCCCGGCGATCATGTATGTCGCCACCGTCCAGGGCGCGCCGGCAAAGCCGATCAGCGCCGTTTCGCGCGGCAGCGCGCGGGCGAGTATCCGCAGCGTTTCGTAAACCGGGGCAAGCTGCTCGTGGATGTCGTCCGCCCCCTTCAGGCGGGCCAGCCCTTCCGGGGTGGTGGTGGTGGACAGCCGGGGGCCTTCTCCGGTTTCGAACCACAGATCCGTTCCCAGGGCATGTGGCAGGAGCAGGATGTCGGCAAACAGGATCGCGGCATCGAAGCCGTAGCGGCGGATCGGCTGCAGCGTGACCTCGGCGGCCAGTTCCGGCGTGTAGCAGAGCGACAGGAAGTCGCCGGCCTCGGCCCGGGTTGCGCGGTATTCCGGCAGGTAGCGCCCGGCCTGGCGCATCATCCAGACGGGGGGCGGCTGCAGGGGTTCTCCGGCCAGCGCCCGCAGCAGCCTCTTGCCCTGTTCGCCCCGTTTCATGGTTCTCGTCCTTTCTTCCCTCGCCCTCATCCCGGCCGGCGTGCCCCGCGCCTGCCGGTGGTCCTGTGCCTGCGCCGGTTTGTCAAGGCTGCAGGCGGTTGCCAGCCCGGAGCGCCCCGGGTATCAGGGCGGCATGAGCAGCCGCCTTCCCTCTCCCGACATGCCGTTGCGGATCGGCACCCGAGGCTCGCCGCTGGCGCTGGCGCAGGCGCACGAGACCAGGGAAAGGCTGGCGGAGGCCTTCTCCCTCCCCGCGCAAGCTTTTGAAATTGTTGTTATCTCGACCACCGGTGATCGGGTGCAGGATCGCCCGCTGAAGGAACTCGGCGGCAAGGGGCTGTTTACCCGCGAGATCGAGCAGGCCCTGCTGGGGGGGAGCATCGACATCGCCGTGCATTCGATGAAGGACATGCCGGTGGAGCAGCCGGCCGGGCTCGTGCTCGACTGTTTCCTGCCGCGCGCCGATGTGCGCGATGCCTTCGTGTCGGCGCGCCACGGTGCTCTGGGGGAACTGCCCGAGGGGGCCACCGTCGGCACTTCCAGCCTGCGCCGCCGGGCACAGCTGCTGCACCGCCGCCCCGACCTGCGCGTGGTCGAGTTTCGCGGCAACGTCCAGACCCGGTTGCGCAAGCTGCGGGAAGGGGTGGCAGGGGCTACCTTTCTGGCGATGGCCGGGCTCGCCCGGCTGAAGCTGGAGGATGTCCCGGCTGCGCCGGTCGCTCCGGAAGACATGCTGCCGGCGGTGGCGCAAGGCGCGATCGGCGTCGAGCGCCGGCAGGGCGACAGCCGGGTCGCGGCCCTGCTGGAGGCGATCCACCATGCGCCGACCGCGCTGCGGCTGGCGGCCGAGCGGGCCTTCCTGGCGCGGCTGGACGGTTCCTGCCGGACGCCGATCGCGGGGCTGGCCGAGCTGGAGGACGGCAGGCTCCGGCTGCGCGGCGAGATCCTGCGCACCGACGGTTCCGATGCGCATTCGGATGATGGTAGCTGCCCGCCGGAGGACGGCCCCGAGCTCGGCTGCGCCATGGCGGACAGGCTGCTGGCGCGTGCCGGGGCGGGGTTCTTCGACTGGCGCTGACGGGCAGGGCCGGGGCTGCCTTGCCGGGCCTTGCCGGACCGGCGCGCCGGGCAGCGCCGGGGGAGGCCCGCTCCCCGCCGCCCTTCGTCCTGCCCATGGCGGCAGCAGCGTCGCTCTCAGGCCGGCGGCAGGAGCTTGCCGGGGTTCAGAATCCCCTTCGGGTCGAGCGTCGCCCGGAGCGCGCGCATCACCTCGAGCGCCACCGGATCCTTGCCGCGCCGCATCGGCTCCAGCTTCGACAGCCCGATCCCGTGTTCGGCGGAGAACGAGCCGCCGAGCGCCAGCGTCAGGTCGTCAATGCCGGTGCGGATCCGTCCGATCAGCGCCGGTTCGTCACGCCCCGGCCAGACCGTGAAATGCACGTTCCCGTCGCCCAGATGCGCCACAGCGTTGGTTTCGGCTCCGGGGTCGGCCCGTTGCAGGAACGCCTGCGCCCGGTCGAGGAATTCGGCTACCCTGTCCAGCGGCAGGGCCACGTCGAAGTCCACATGCGGTTCGCGGCCGAAGGTGATTTCCGCCGCTGCCTCGCGTATCGCCCACATCCGCCGGCGTTCGGACAGAGAACGGGCGATCACCGCATCCTCGGCCAGCCCGGCTTCGATGGTTTCGGCCAGGCTCCGTTCCAGGAGTTCGCTCAGCGGCACCGTGCCATCCTCGCGCGGGGCGGCATCGCGCGGGGCGGTGGCGGCCAGCTCCACCAGGATGGTGGTCTCGCGTGCATGGCCGAGCGGGGGAACCAGATCGGGGCGCACGGTCCGCAGCCGGGACATGTAGCGGCGCGGCATGTATTCGAAGGCCTCGACCATGCCGCCGGTGGCCTCCTGCAGGCGGTTCAGCAGGGAAAGTGCGGCCGGCAGCGAGGCGGCAGCCACCATCGCGGTGGCATGGGCCCTGGGCCGCGGCACGAGCCGCAGGACCGCGGCGGTGATCACGCCCAGCGTTCCCTCCGCCCCGATGAACAGATCCTTCAGGTCGTAGCCGGAATTGTCCTTGTGCAGTTCGCTCATCAGGTCGAGCACCCGCCCGTCGGCGAGGACCACCTCCAGCCCGAGGCACAGCGCGCGGGCATTTCCGTAGCGCAGCACGTTCGAGCCTCCGGCATTGGTTGACAGCGCGCCGCCGATCATGGCCGAACCGCGGGCGCCGAAATGCAGCGGGAACATCAGCCCTTCCGCCTCGGCCGCTTCGTGCAGCCGGACCAGAACCACCCCGGCCTCGACCACCGCCACCCGGGATTCGGGGCGGATGGCGCGGATCCGGTTCAGCCGCTCCAGCGACAGCATCAGCGCATCCGGTGCGTGGGTGCCGCCCACCAGCCCGGTGTTGCCGGCCACCGGCACCACGGGCAGCGCGCAGTCATGCGCCAGCCGCAGGACGCGGGAAACCTCGCCGGTATCGGCCGGGCGCACCACCGCGCGGGGGGGCGCGGCGTAGCTCCTTGTCCAGTCCGTGCCGTAGGGCAGGGCATCGGCTCCGGTCAGGACATGGGCGCTGCCGACGATTCCGGCCAGCCGCTCCAGTATTTCCATGGCGGTTTCCTTCCCTCCCGTCCTTCCTCCTTTCCTCCCGCCGGACACCCGCAGGCGGCCGCACGACGACCGCACCGGCGCCTTCCTGTCCGGTTTTCCGTCCGGCCTGTCAGGGGCCGGTTGGCGGCCGGCGGCCGGGGGCGGATGCAGTATCGCCGATCGCCCGGCGGGTGTCACGCCGCGCACCGGCCCGAGCGCGGTGCGTGCGATGCCTGTGTCGGGGGGGCGCGGGCGGCGCGCTCAGATGGCGTGGCTGTGGCGCTCTGCCGGCGCCTCGTAGGCGTCCAGGTGGCGGGCGATCATGCGGGCCAGCGGGCGGGCATGGGGCAGGATGGCGAGCTGCTCCGCCCCGATGTCGAGCATTCCGGGGAAGGCTTCGCCCAGCCCTTCGGTGAGCGCTTTCAACCTGTCCGGCGCGATGCCCGTTTCCCGCCCGAGGCGGGCGAAGTCGAGCCGGAAGTCGCACAGGAGCGCCTCGATCATCCGTGCCCGGACCCTGTCATCGCCCCGGAACCGATGGCCGCGGGCGGTCGCCAGCCGACCGGACTCGATGGCGCGCCGATATTCCGAAGTGGCCGGCGCGTTCTGCGTGTATCCCGAGGGCAGGCGCGAGATCGCCGAGGCGCCGATTCCGACGAGCGTTTCGCAGTCATCATCGGTATAGCCTTGGAAGTTCCGCCGCAGCCTGCCCTCTGCCAGCGCCCGGGCCAGCTCGTCGTCGGGGCGGGCGAAATGATCGATCCCGATTTCCACATAGCCGGCATCCAGAAAGATCCGCCGGGCCGCCTCGAACAGTTCCAGGCGCGCTTCCGGGGGGGGCAGCGCCTCGGCCGGAATCAGATTCTGGCGGCGGGCCATCCAGGGGACATGCGCATAACCGTAAAGCGCCACCCGGTCCGGTTCCAGGGCGACCACCTGGCCGACGCTGCGGGCGATCCTTTCCTCCGTCTGATGCGGCAGGCCGTAAAGGATGTCGATGTTCAGGCTGGCGATGCCGCTTTCCCGCAGCGCCCGGACGACGCCGGCGGTGGTTTCATGGTTCTGGGTACGGCCGATGACCTTCTGGATCTCCGGGTCGAAGTCCTGAACCCCGATCGAGGCCCGGTTCATGCCCGCTTCGCGCAGCGCTTCCAGCCGCGCCCGGTCGATCTCGTTCGGGTCGATCTCGACCGAAAACCGTGCTCCCGGCGCCAGCGGAAGATGTTGCCTGATCCTTGCGGCGAGCGAAGCGATCAGGTCCGCTGGCAGCAGGGTGGGGGTGCCGCCGCCCCAGTGCAACTGCCCGATGCTGACCCCGGCGGGGAGGCACGCCGCCACCAGATCGAGTTCGCGCTTCAGGGTTTCGACATAGGCGGCAACGGGGCCGAGCCTGTGCGTGCCCTGGGTGCGGCAGGCGCAGAACCAGCACAGCCTGCGGCAGAACGGCACATGCAGATAGAGCGAGATTCGCGCCCCGGGCGGGATCTCCTCCAGCCAGGCGCTGCTGTCGGCGGGGCCGACGGCATCGGTGAAGCGGGCGGCCGTGGGGTAGCTGGTGTAGCGGGGCACACGAGCATCGAACAGGCCCAGCCGGCCGAGTTGCGCACGGATCGTCATGGCGCTAGCCTTGGTGCAGGGCGAGACTCGACGCCTTGATCCATGTCAATCGCGGAAATGGCCACCATGAACGCTCCCGTCTTCAAGAACCGCGATTGCGGGAGCTGCCCGATCCGGCATCAGGCGATCTGCTCGCGCTGCGAACCGGACGAGCTCGCCTATCTCGACTCGATAAAATACTACCGCAGCTACGAGGCCGGCCAGCCGGTCGTCTGGGCCGGCGATCCGATGGATTTCGTGGCCACCGTGGTGGTCGGGGTGGCCTCGCTGACCCAGACGATGGAAGACGGGCGCACCCAGATGATCGGGCTGCTGCTGCCGTCGGACTTCCTGGGGCGTCCGGGTCGCGAGACGGTGCGCTACGACGTGAATGCCGTTACCGACCTGACCCTGTGCTGTTTCCGGCGCAAGCCGTTCGAGGAGCTCCTGCGCACGACCCCGCATATCGGCCAGCGCCTGCTGGAAAAGACGCTGGACGAGCTGGACGCGGCACGCGAATGGATGCTGGTGCTCGGGCGCAAGCGGGCGCGCGAGAAGATCGCTTCCTTGCTGGCGATCATCGCCCGGCGGGAATCGAGCCTGCAGCAGCTGTCCTCCCCCGACGGGTTCGAGTTCCTGCTGCCGCTGACGCGCGAAGCCATGGCGGACTATCTCGGGCTGACGCTGGAGACGGTCAGCCGGCAGATGTCGGCACTCAGGCGGGACGGCATCATACGGCTCGAGGGCAACCGCCGGGTGCGGGTGCCCGATTACGCCCGGCTGACCGCCGAGACCGGGGACGATTCGGACGGGGGGGTGGCGGCCTGACGGGGCCGCGGCCGCCGCCCTGCCGCCATTTGCGTTTTGTCAACGACTCCGTCGCAGGATGCACGGTGCGGCGTTTCGTGCCGTGCGCGGCGTCCGCCTGCGATGTGAGCTGCCCTCGGGCCGGCGCGGAGATGGCCGGGCGCGGCGCCCGCTGAACGACTGTCGGCAACGGAGGGTCGGGCCTTGGCCTCGCACAGTTTCATCGCCTTCAAGTGGAGCGGCAACTACTACAACAATGTCTATGACACGTCCCATGTGGTGACCTTCACCGATGACGATGACGAATACGAGGGCTGGGGCGATTCGGACGAGCGGGTGAGCATCGACGGCGGGCCGCAGATGTCCACCTGGGGCTCGCCTTATGCGATCAAGGTCTCCTTCACCGATACCGACGGCGAGGAACATGTGGAGACCTTCGATTTCTTCAATGCCGGGGGTGAGTGGTATTTCCTCCCGGGTCCGGAATCCGCCTTCACCGAAGGGGCCAGGCTGGGCAGCTACCGGAGCCACGAGATCGGCTGGGAATACGAGGATCACATGGCGCCGCCCTGTCTTGTCGGGGGCACGCTGATCGCGACCTCCCGCGGCGAGATCGCGGTGGAGGAGCTGCGCGCCGGAGACCGGATCCTGCTTGCCGGCGGGGGCAGTCGCCGCCTCGAGCGGGTGCTCTGGCGCGAGGTCTCCCCGCAGGAGATGTGCGCCTGCCCGCAGCTGGCTCCGGTGCGCATCGCCGCCGGCGCGCTCGGCCAGGGGCTGCCGCGGCGCGATCTTCTGCTGTCGCGCCAGCACCGGATGCTGGTGCGGTCGCGGATCGCGGAACGGATGTTCGGCTGCGCCGAGGTGCTGGTGGCGGCGGCCCATCTGTGCGCCATGCCTGGGATCGATGTCGTCCGGCCGCGGGGGGCGATCCGCTATCATCACCTGCTGCTGGCGCGCCATGCGCTGATCCTTGCCGAGGGCGCGCCCTCCGAGAGCTTCCTGCTGACGCCGCGTTCGCTTGCATCCCTGCCGCCTCGGGCCAGGGCCGAGGTCGGGGAGCTGTTTCCCTTTCTGGGGGCGGATGCGGATTTCTCGCCGATGCCGCCGGCCGCCCTCCTGCCGCCGGGGCGCCGCCAGAAGGCGCTGGTGCACCGCCACGCCGCCAACGGCAAGGCGCTGCTGCAGCCGTTGCGGCTCGGCTCGGTGCGCCATTCAATGTGCCATGAGGATCGGGATGTGGGCCGTCTGCAGCATGTGCCGGGTTGCTCCGCCCAGAACGGATTCGCGGATTCGCGAATGGCCGTAGGCACCCATCACCAGAAGGTCGGCGCCCTGGTCGGTCAGATGGCGGGCGATCACCTCTGACACCCGCGGCAGGGTCTTGGCCAGGATCGAGACATCGGCCTTGACCCCGTGGCGCGACAGCATCTGCGACAGCGCGCCGCCCGGGTCGGAGCGGTCGGGGGCATGGGGCGGCGGGTTCACGATGGCGATGTTGACGTCCCCGGCCTGTTTCAGGAACGGGAGCGCCGCGCGCACCGCGACCAGTGCCTCGTGGCTTTCGTTCCAGGCGATCACGATCCTGCCGATCGGGTCCGGCAGTCCGGCCCCGTCGGGGATCACGAGCACCGGCACCGAGGCATCGAACAGCTCCGATTCGACGATTGCCTCGTGTTCATGGCGGCGCCCTTCGCCATAGGGGCGCGGCAGCACGATGATGTCGGACAGGCGCGTCAGATGCGCCAGCATCTGAGCCAGCCCCGACATCGGAGCGGCCACGGCGTGCAGGGTCCAGGTCAGGTCGCGCCCTTCCAGGGTCGCGCGCGCCCCGCGTTCGAGTTCCAGGGCACGCTCCTGCGCCTCGGCCAGCCCTTCCCGGAGGGCGACGGCATTTGCCCCGCCGTAGTAGAACCCGGGCAGGGTGCGGTCCACGCCCAGGCAGATCACGTCGAGGTGGCCGTGTTCGCGGCGGGCCAGATCGATCGCTGCCGCAAGGGCGAAGCGGTCGGTCTCCATGTCGGTGATGACCGAGGTGACGTTCTTGTAACCCATTTCATGACTCCTGCCGGTGCGCCCACCGTGCAGCGCGGGCGGGTGCGACGTATTGACCTTGCTCGGCCCGGGAAATCGCATGTCGGGCGGGGCGCCGTTTTGACATGGATCAAGGTTTTGTCGCCTCCGGCCCGTCAAGAGAGCCTAGGCGAACCGGCGGCGGCATTTCCCGTGGCCGGCAATGAGCAGAGGGACGCGATATGGGGAACTACGTGAAACTGGTGGTATACGGTCTGCTGACCCTGGCAGCCGCCATCGCCGCCAACTACGCGCGTGATCTTGCCTATCAGGTGCAGGCTATCATCGTGATGCTGGTCACGGGCGGTCTGTTCCTGTGGACGCTTCGCCACACCGACGAACCGGCCCGGCCCGCGGAGCTTGAGCATGAATACATGGACGGGGTCATCCGTGCCGGGGTGATCGCCACCGTGTTCTGGGGGCTGGTCGGTTTCTTCGTGGGAGTCTATATCGCCAGCCAGCTGGCCTGGCCGGTGCTGAACATAGACGCCTTCGAGGGATACACCAACTTCGGTCGGCTGCGGCCTCTGCATACTTCTGCGGTGATCTTCGCCTTCGGCGGCAACGCCCTTCTGGCCACCTCGTTCTATGTCGTCCAGCGCACCAGCGCGGCCCGGTTGTGGGGCGGCAATCTGGCGTGGTTCGTGTTCTGGGGCTATCAGCTGTTCATCGTGCTGGCGGCCACCGGCTATCTGCTGGGCGCCACCCAGTCCAAGGAATATGCCGAGCCGGAATGGCATGTGGACATCTGGCTGACGATCGTCTGGGTCGCCTATCTGGCGGTGTTTCTCGGCACGATCTTCAAGCGCCGCGAAAAGCACATCTACGTGGCCAACTGGTTCTACCTGTCCTTCATCGTGACCATCGCGATGCTGCACATCATCAACAACCTGTCGATTCCGGTTTCGGTTTTCGGCTCCAAGTCGGTGCAGGTCTTCGCCGGGGTCCAGGACGCGATGGTGCAGTGGTGGTACGGCCACAACGCCGTGGGCTTCTTCCTGACCGCGGGTTTCCTCGGGATGATGTACTACTTCGTGCCCAAGCAGGCCGAGCGCCCCGTCTACAGCTACAAGCTGTCGATCATCCACTTCTGGGCGCTGATCTTCCTGTATATCTGGGCCGGCCCGCACCACCTGCACTACACGGCGCTGCCCGACTGGGCGAGCACGCTGGGGATGGTGATGTCGGTGGTGCTCTGGATGCCCTCCTGGGGCGGGATGATCAACGGTCTGATGACGCTCTCGGGCGCCTGGGACAAGCTGCGCACCGACCCGGTGATCCGGATGATGGTGATCTCGATCGGCTTTTACGGCATGTCCACCTTCGAAGGGCCGATGATGTCGATCCGGGCGGTCAACTCGCTGTCGCACTACACCGACTGGACCATCGGCCACGTCCATTCCGGCGCGCTCGGCTGGAACGGCATGATCACCTTCGGGGCGCTCTACTTCATGGTTCCGAAGCTGTGGAAGCGCGAGCGGCTCTACAGCCTGGCGCTGGTCAACTGGCACTTCTGGCTCGCGACCATCGGCATCATCCTCTACGCGGCCTCGATGTGGGTCACCGGCATCATGGAAGGGCTGATGTGGCGCGAGGTGGATGCCAACGGCTTCCTGGTGAACTCCTTCGCCGACACCGTGGCCGCCAAGTACCCGATGTATGTGGTGCGTGCCACTGGCGGGCTGCTCTATCTCACCGGGGCCTCGATCATGGCCTACAACCTCTGGATGACCGTGCGCAGGGTGCCGGCGAAGGCCGCGGCCGCCGCCGTGGCGCCTGCCGAGTAAGGGGGCGGAAGAATGGCAATTCTCGACAAGCACAAGGCGCTGGAAAAGAGCCCGACGTTGCTGCTGATCTTCAGCTTCCTGGCGGTGACGGTGGGCGGTCTGGTGGAGATAGTGCCGCTGTTCTACCTGGAAAACACCATCGAGGAGGTGGAAGGCGTGCGGCCCTATTCGCCGCTGGAGCTGGCCGGGCGCGACATCTACATCCGCGAGGGCTGCTATGTCTGCCACAGCCAGATGATCCGCCCGATGCGTGACGAGGTGGAGCGCTACGGCCACTACTCGCTGGCGGCAGAGTCGATGTACGATCACCCGTTCCAGTGGGGTTCCAAGCGGACCGGCCCGGACCTGGCCCGCGTCGGCGGGCGCTATTCGGATGACTGGCACGTGGATCACCTGGTCGATCCGCAGTCGGTGGTGCCGGAATCGGTCATGCCCAGCTATGATTTCCTGCTCGACCGGATGATGGATGGCGAATACATCGACGAGCTTCTGGCCACCCATCGCCTGGTGGGCGTGCCCTACACGGACGAGATGATCGAGCTGGCGCGCGCCGATTTCCTGGCCCAGGCGGACCCGGATGCCGACCACGAAGGGTTGCTCGAGCGCTACCCGGGAGCGCAGACGCGCAATTTCGACCGCCGGCCCGGAATTTCCGAGATGGATGCGCTGGTGGCCTATCTCCAGATCCTGGGCACGATGGTCGATTTCTCGACCTTCACGCCGGACGAAAGCCGCTGAGGGAGGGAAGCATGACGGACACCTACACGGTTCTGCGCCAGTTTGCCGACAGCTGGGCGATGCTGGCCATCTTTGCCTTCTTCATCGCTTCGGTGATCTGGGCGTTTCGTCCCGGCAGCACCCGGATCTACGAGGACACCCTGCAGATCCCGTTCCGCCACGAGGACGGGCCGGCCGCGGAGCCGGCCACGGAGCGGAGCACTCCGGCAGAGGAGGCCAAGTAATGGCGGAGAAGCCAGAACAACCGCAGGAAGTCGAGACCACCGGCCACAGCTGGGACGGGATCGAGGAATACAACAACCCGCTGCCGCGCTGGTGGCTGTGGACCTTCTATGCCACCATCATCTGGGGGATCGGCTATACGATCCTCTACCCGGCGTGGCCGCTGCTGGAGCGGGCGACTCCGGGGCTTCTGGGCTATTCCACCCGTCAGGAGGTTGCGCGCGAGATCCAGGCGTTCAAGGAGATGAACGCCGAGGTCGAGGCCAGGCTGGCCGCGGCCGACCTGACCGCGCTTCGCGACGATCCGGAGCTTTACGGGTATGCCGTCAATTCCGGCGCCGCGGTCTTCCGCACCTACTGTTCGCAGTGCCACGGGTCGGGGGGCGCGGGGGCGAAGGGCTACCCCAACCTGCTGGATGACGACTGGCTCTGGGGGGGCGACATCGAGAGCATCGCCTACACCGTGCGCCACGGCATCCGCTCGCGCAGCGACGAGACCCGCTATTCGGAAATGCCCGCCTTCGGCGAATTCCTGTCGGATGAGGAGATCGCCCAGGTGGTGGCCTATGTGCAGTCTCTGGCCGGGCTCGACCACGACCCCGCGCTGGCCGGGCCGGGGCAGATCGTCTATGCCGACAACTGCGCCTCCTGCCATGGAGCGGACGGCAGCGGCGATCGCGATCAGGGCGCTCCGAACCTGACCGATGCGATCTGGCTGTTCGGCGACAGCCCCGAAGACATCACCTATTCGGTCCGATACGCCCGCAACGTCGAGATGCCCGACTGGGGCGGGCGCCTGAGCGATGCCCAGATCAATGCGGTTGCGGCCTATGTGCATCAGCTTGGAGGCGGCGAATGAGCTGAGCGACACACGGAGTTCCGGGGGCCGCCGGCTCCCGGATAGGCACCGGCCCCTGATCCTGTTCGCGCGTTTCTTCGGGGCCGGTGCCGTTTTTCTTCCGCTTCCGCGGAAGTGCCCAATTGAGGGCACATTGCGCTGCTAGCCGGGGCGGCATGTTCGTGATGGAGGGAATATCCCGGGTGCTGCGCTTTCCGTGCCGCGGTCTGAGCGGGCTCTTGCGCAGGCTGTGGCCGCTGGCCGCCCTGGTCGGGCTGCATCTTCTGGCGGTGGTCTCGATCAGCATGGCGAGCGGGGTTCCCTTCGACCCGGCGATGAGCCGGACGCTGGGCATGCTGTTCACGATCCTGCTGCCCCTGTTCGGCTTCGTGCTGGTGGTCCGGCATTTCCTGTATCTTGCCTTCGTGCTGCGCCCCGCCCGGCCGCTCGCCCGCTTTCTGGACGACCTGAAGGCGCTTGCCGGTGATACGGAACGGATCGGGCGGGGGATGCTGGCGCTGCTGCTGATCGTGCTGTTCATCGGCGGTTTTTCCCATCTCAAGTCGCTCGTGCCCCATCTCAACCCCTTTTCCTGGGATGCGGTCTTTGCCGCCTGGGACCGCAAGCTGCATTTCGGGCGCGCGCCCCACGAATGGCTGCAGATGACGGTGCTGGCGAGGCCGCTGGCAACCACGCTGCTCAACGCGGCCTATCACTTCTGGTTCTTCCTCATCTATTTCGTCGTGGTGCTCGCCTGTTTCTCTCCCCGGGAAGATACGGTCGGGCCGGTGTTCCTGCTGGCCTTCGTGCTGACTTTCGCCGTCGGCGGCAATCTCCTGGCGGTGCTGTTTTCCTCGGCCGGGCCGGTCTATTACGCGCGGCTCGGTTTCGGGGAAGAATTCGTGCCGCTGATGGAGATGCTGGCCGCCTTCGACCGGATCAGCCCGGTCTGGGCGCTGGAGGTGCAGGAGGCCCTCTGGCGGGGCCACGTGGCCGGCGGCCCGCTCAGCGGGATTTCGGCCATGCCCAGCATGCATGTCGCCAGCGCGACCCTGATCGCGCTTTACGGTGCCCGGCGCGGGCGGTGGTGGGGGGCGGCATCGGGGCTGTTCGCACTGGCGATCATGGTCGGCTCGGTCCAGCTGGGCTGGCATTATGCGGTTGACGGCTATGCCGGGGCCCTTCTGGCCGTGGTGTTCTGGTGCCTTTCGGCGCGGCTGCTCGGGAGAAGGCGCGCCGCCGGCCCCGCCCGGACGGAAAAGGGGCGGGCGCCGGCCGGATGAGGCGGCGCGGCGCCGGGTCGGGCGTTGCGCAGCCCGGTGGCGGCGTTTTGACGCGGTTCCTTCGGCGGGGGTGAATCTTGACCTAGGTCAATGCCGCCCGGGCAGGCGGGATCCATAAGGCCGCAACGTGAACAGACCGAAGACCTCCGATATGTCCTCTTCCGAAGATGCGCCGCCCCTTTATGCCGCCCGGGAGCCGGTCTTTCCGCGTCGGGTGTCCGGTCGGTTCCGCAGGCTCAAGTGGTGGATCATGGCGCTCACGCTGGGGATCTACTACATCACGCCCTGGCTCCGCTGGGACCGCGGCCCCAATCTTCCGGATCAGGCGGTGCTGGTCGATCTGGCGAACCGGCGGTTCTACTTCTTCTTCATCGAGATCTGGCCGCATGAATTCTACTTCATTGCCGGGCTGCTGATCATGGCCGGGCTGGGGCTGTTCCTGTTCACCTCGGCGCTGGGGCGGGTCTGGTGCGGCTATGCCTGCCCGCAGACGGTCTGGACCGACCTGTTCATCCTGGTTGAACGCTGGGTCGAGGGCGACCGCAACGCCCGGGTGCGGCTGTGGAAGGCGAAATGGGATCTGCGCAAGTGGCGGCTGCGGCTGACGAAGTGGTTCCTCTGGGCGCTGATCGGGCTGGCCACCGGCGGAGCCTGGGTGTTCTATTTCACCGATGCGCCGACCCTGCTGCGCGATCTGGTGACCGGGCAGGCCCACCCGATCGCCTATACCACCATGGGGCTGCTGACCGTGCTGACCGTGCTGTTCGGCGGCTTCGCCCGCGAGCAGGTCTGTATCTACATGTGCCCCTGGCCGCGCATCCAGGCGGCGATGATGGACGAGGACACGCTGGTGGTCGGCTACCGCTCCTGGCGCGGCGAGCCGCGGGGCCGGCACCGCAAGAAGGAGGGCGCCGACAGGCTGGGCGACTGCATCGACTGCATGGCCTGCGTCAACGTCTGCCCGATGGGGATCGACATCCGCGACGGCCAGCAGCTGGAATGCATCACCTGCGCGCTGTGCATCGACGCCTGCGACGAGGTGATGGACAGGATCGGCAAGCCGCGCGGGCTGATCGATTACATGGCGCTGACAGACGAGGCCAGGGAACGCTCCGGCAAGGCGCCGCTGCCCGTCTGGAAGCATGTGTTCCGCCCGCGCACGATCCTGTATACGGTGCTGTGGGCCGGGGTCGGGCTTGCGCTGCTTGCCGCGCTGTTCCTGCGCTCCGGGATCGGGATGTCGGTGGCGCCGGTGCGCAACCCGACATATGTGGTTCTGTCCGACGGTTCGGTACGCAATACCTACGACGTGCGGCTGCTCAACAAGCATGGCGCGGATCACGATTTTCGCCTGTCGCTGGAGGCCGACGCGCCGCTGCGGCTTGCCCTGGAGGGAGAGGACGATCTGGTGGTGCGGGTTCCGGCCGATACGACCTACTTGCAGCGGGTCTATGTGATCGCGCCCGAGGGCAGCGGTGCGGACCGGGCCGACCGGGTCGGATTCCGGCTTGTGGCGGAAGATCTGGAGACCGGCGAAAAGGCTTACAATGACAGCGTGTTCAACGGAAGGGTCAGATGATGGGAAAGGAATTCACGGGACGCAAGATGCTGGTCCTGACGGTTTCGGCCTTTGCGGTGATCATCGCGGTCAACCTCGTTCTGGCCTGGCAGGCGGTAAGCACCTTTCCGGGGCTTGAGGTGCGAAATTCCTATGTCGCCTCGCAGAGCTTCGACCGCGAGCGTGCCGCCCAGCAGGCGCTGGGCTGGGAGGTTTCGGCCGCGATCGAGGGCGAACGGCTGGTGCTGAGCATCCTCGGCCCCGATGCTGCGCCGGTCCGGGTGCGCGAGATCGGCGGCACGCTGGGGCGGGCCACCAGCGTCAGGGACGATCGCATCCTGGCCTTCTCCTTCGACGGCAGCGCCTATGTGGCGCCGGTCGATCTGGCGTCGGGCTACTGGCACCTGCGTCTGAAGGCGGTGGCGCCCGACGGCACCGCCTTCCGGCAGCGGATACGGCTTTACGTGGAGTAGCGCGATGAGCGGACCGGCCGCACCTTCCGCCTGTCCGGCCTGCGTGGCCGCTCCGGCCGCACGGGACAGGGCCGGAGCAGGGGAGATCGGGGGCAACATCATCCTGTCGTTGCCCACGGCCCATTGCGCGGCCTGCATCTCGGCGGTGGAACGCCGCCTCGAGCAGGAGCCGGGGGTGCGCGCGGCCCGGGTCAACCTGACCCTCAGGCGGGTCACGATCGATGCCGAGGAAACGCTGAGCCCGGCCCATCTGGTGAATGTGCTTGCCGGCATCGGCTACGAGGCGCATGAGCTCGATTCCACCACCCTGGCGGCCACCGAAACCGACCGGCGCGGGCGCGACCTTCTGATGCGGCTGGCGGTGGCCGGCTTCGCGATGATGAACGTGATGATGCTGTCGGTCGCGGTCTGGTCGGGCGCTTCGGACACGACCCGGGACCTGTTCCACTGGGTATCCGCCTTCGTTGCCGTGCCGGCGGTGATCTTTGCGGCGCGCCCCTTCTTCGACAATGCCTGGAGCGCGCTGCGGGTGCGCCGGCTGAACATGGATGTGCCGATTTCTCTGGCGATCATCCTGGCCACGGTCATGTCGCTGTACGAGACATCGCTGGGCGGGAAGCACGCCTATTTCGATGCGGCGCTTTCGCTGACCTTCTTCCTGCTGGCCGGGCGCTACCTGGACTACCGGACGCGCTCTGTGGCGCGTTCGGCCGCCGAGGAGCTGGCGGCGCTGGAGGTGCCCCGCGCGCTTCTGGAGAGTGGCGAGAGTGTCGCGGTGGCCGATCTGCGCCCGGGCGACAGGGTGCGGGTGCTGCCCGGCACCCGGGTGCCGGTGGATGGCGAGGTGGAAGAGGGCGAAAGCGAGCTCGACCGCTCGCTGCTGACCGGCGAGAGCCTGCCGGTGGCCGTCGGGCCGGGGCAGCGGCTGAATGCCGGCGAGATGAACCTGACCGGCCCGCTGGTGCTGCGCGTGCAGGCCGCGGGAGAGGACAGTTCGCTGCGCCGGATGGCCGAGCTCGTCGCGCTGGCCGAGACCTCGCGCAACCGTTACACCTCGCTGGCCGACAGGGCGGCTGCCGTCTATGCGCCGCTGGTGCATCTGCTGGCGCTTTTCGCCTTTGCCGGATGGTATGCGGCCACCGGCGACATCCGCCTTTCGGTCAATATCGCGGTGGCGGTGCTGATCATCACCTGCCCCTGCGCGCTGGGGCTGGCGGTTCCGGCGGTGACGACGGCCGCCTCGGGGCGGCTGTTCCGCGCCGGGATGCTGATCAAGAGCCCGACCGCGCTGGAGCGCCTGGCCGAGGCGGACACGGTGGTGTTCGACAAGACCGGGACGCTGACCCTCGGCCAGCCCGAGCCGGTGGGGATCGAGGAGCACCGGCGCACGGATCTGGCGGTGGCCAGGGCGCTGGCAGAGGGCTCGGGGCATCCTCTGTCGCAGGCCCTGTGCGGGGCCATCCGCGCGGCAGGGATCGCGCCGGCCGCGCTCGATGAGATCCGCGAGGTGCCCGGCCACGGAGTCGAGGCCGTCTGGCAGGGGCGGCGGGTCCGTCTCGGGCGAGCCGACTGGGTCGGGGCCGCGCCGGCGGGCGGAACGGCGGCATATCTCGCGATCGACGGGCAGGCGCCGGTGATCTTCGCCTTTTCCGATCGGCTGCGCCCGGGCGCAGCCGCGCTCGTGCAGGGGTTGAAGCGGCGTGGCCTGGATGTGATCCTGCTGTCGGGGGATGCGCCGGCTGCGGTTGCCGATGTGGCGGTGCGGACCGGAATCGAGGCCTGGGAGGCAGAGATGCTGCCGGCCGACAAGGCGGCGCGAATCGCGATGCTGGCGAAATCCGGGCGCCGGGTCCTGATGGTCGGCGACGGGCTGAACGATACGGCGGCGCTGGCGTCGGCGCATGTCTCGATCTCGCCGGCCAGCGCGCTGGAGGCGGCGCGCGTGGTGTCGGACATCGTGCTGCTGGGGGCCTCGCTGGAGCCGGTGGAAGAGGCGCTGGCGACGGCCCGCGCGGCGACCCGGCGGATCAAGGAGAACTTCACCATAGCCGCGCTCTACAACATGATCGCGGTGCCGGTCGCCCTGGCCGGGCTGGCCACCCCCCTGGCGGCGGCGCTGGCGATGTCGGGCTCCTCGATCATGGTTTCGCTCAATGCGCTGAGGCTGGTGCGGCGATGAATGTCCTGGTGATCCTGATCCCGGTTTCCCTGCTGCTCGGGGCGGGCGGGCTTGCGGCCTTCTTCTGGGCGCTGCGCAACCGGCAGTTCGAAGATCCGGAGGGCGATGCTCGGCGGATCCTGACCCGCGATTACGACGAGCGGCCGAAGGCGCCGAGGGAATAGCGCCGCCGACGGGCGGGCGGCAGCCCCCCGGCGCTCCGGTTCCGTGTCTGCCGCGTCGGGGCGGACACGATGGAAATGGCACGTGCCGACGGAAGGCAGGCGCGGAGCAGGCCGGCTGCGGAGGCATCCGCTCCGGGGGCGGCGCACGCCCGGCCGTCGGCGCGCCCCGGGTGAAGCGGGGCCGGCCGAATGCGGGATGTCCTGGAGGCCGTCGCCCCGTCCCGTCTTTCGCCTATCTTTCGTCCGCGGCTTCTGCGTCCGCGGCGTGGCGGGCCAGGATGCGTCGGGCCATTTCGGCCACCGCCGGGCCGATGTCCTCGACGATCAGCGCCACGCCGGCGGCATTGGGATGCAGCGCGTCGGGCTGGAAATGGCGCCGCAGCGTTTCGGCCCGGTCAGCCCGGCCTGTCAGCGGGGCCAGCAGGTCCGGGTGCAGTGTCACCCCGTGGCGCGCGGCCAGCTCGGGGAAGATACGGTTGAAGGCTTCGGCATATTCCGGCCCGAAATTCCCGGGGGCGCGGATGCCGACGAGGAGCACTTCTGTCCCGCGCCGGCCCGCTTCCGCGAGGATCGCGTCGAGGTTCTGCCGGGTCACCTCCGGGTCGATCCCGCGCAGCGCGTCGTTGCCGCCGAGGGCAAGGATCAGCCCGTCCGCCCCACCGTCGAGAACCCATCCGGCGCGGGCCCGCCCGCCGGCCGAGGTGTCGCCCGACACGCCGGCGTTGACGAGCGTCACCGCCAGCCCGGTCGCATCGAGCCAGCGTTGCAGCTGGGGCACCAGCCCTTCCTCCGGCGCCAGGCCGTAGCCGTGCACGAGGCTGTCGCCGAGGGCGACGATCGTGGCCGTGTCGGCCTGCGCCGGCGGCGCGGTGGCGATGCCCGTCAGGAGAAGGACCGCGAGCAGGGCGGCAAGCAGGCCGCGCCGCGGTCTCGCCGACATGTGAGCGGCGGGGGGCAGCTTGCTGACGAGCCCGGTGATGACATGGTGCCGATCCTGTGCTGTGTTCGCCTCGGGGCACGGTTTAGGAGGCATGGCAGTGAACATCATCTCGTTGCGGAACGTATCGCTGACCCTGGCGGGCAATGCCGGGCCGGTGGAGATCCTGCGCGATGTGACGCTGGATGTCGAGCGCGGCCGTTCGCTCGGGGTGGTCGGCCCGTCCGGTTCGGGGAAGTCGTCGCTGCTGATGATCATGGGCGGGCTGGAGCGGCCGTGCGCGGGGCAGGTCCGGGTGCTGGGGCGCGACCTGGGCGCGCTGGACGAGGATGCGCTGGCGCGCTTCCGCCGGCGGCATCTCGGGGTGGTGTTCCAGTCGTTCCATCTGATTCCGGCCATGACGGCGCTGGAAAACGTCGCAACGCCGCTCGAACTTGCTGGTGAGGGAGACGCGGCGGCGCGCGCGCTGCAGGCGCTGGAAGATGTCGGGCTGGCAGGGCGGGCGCGGCATTACCCGTCGCAGCTGTCGGGGGGCGAGCAGCAGCGCGTGGCCATCGCCCGCGCCGGGGTGAGCCGCCCGGACATCCTGCTTGCCGACGAGCCGACGGGCAACCTGGACGAGGCCACGGGCCGGCGCATCATGGATCTTCTGTTCGAGCTGCGCGCGCGCCATGCAACGACGCTGATCCTGGTGACGCATTCCCCGGAGCTGGCCCGGCGCTGCGACCGGGTGATCCGGATGAAGGGCGGCCGGGTTGCTCCCGTTGCCGGAGCCGGGGAGCGCGCGGGATGAGACTGCGCCTTGCCTTCCGATTCGCCCGGCGCGAGCTGCGCGGGAGCATTGCCGGGTTCCGCGTCTTCCTGGCGTGCCTGGCTCTTGCGGTGGCCGCCATCGCCGCGGTCGGGAGCACCCGCGCCGCGCTCGAATCCGGGCTGGCCAGGGAAGGCCGGACGATTCTCGGCGGCGATGCCGAGATCGAACTGCCCTATCGCTTCGCCACGGCGGACGAGCGCGCCTGGATGGAAAGCCGCGCCGAGCGGGTATCCGAGGTGGTGGCGCTGCGCTCCATGGCCGGGACAGGGCGCGGCGGCGACAGCGAGCGCGCCCTGACGCAGGTCAGGGGGGTCGATCCGGCCTACCCGCTGTTCGGCAGCGTCTCCCTGTCGCCGCCGATGCCGCTGTCCGAGGCGCTTGCCGGAGACGGCGGACTTCCCGGGGCGGTGATGGAGCGCGCGCTGGCCGAACGGCTCGGGCTGGATGTCGGCGGGCGCTTCAGCCTCGGGGGGCAGGGTTTCCGCCTCGGGGCGATCCTGCTGAGCGCGCCGGATGACGCGGCCGCCGGGTTCGCTCTGGGGCCGCGCATGATCGTCCGCACCGCCGACCTGGAACGCGCGGGGCTGCTGGAGCCGGGCAGCCTGTTCGAGACGAAATACCGCCTGGCGCTGCCCCCGGGCACAGATCTGGAGGTATTGCGCACCGAGGCCGTCGGGGCGATCGAGGGCGGAGCCTTCCGCTGGCGCGACCGGCGCGACGGCGCCCCGGGAGTGCGCGATTTTATCCGGCACCTGGGGAGTTTCCTGACCCTTGTCGGCCTCGCCGGGCTGATCATCGGCGGGGTGGGCATATCGGCCGCGGTGCGCAGCTATCTGGAAGAAAGGCTGACCACCATCGCCACGCTCAAGGCGCTGGGGGCGGAACGGGGCACGATCTTCCTGATCTATTCCCTGCAGGTGGGTGCCATGGCGGCGGCGGGGATCGCCGCGGGGCTGGCGCTCGGTGCGCTCCTGCCGCTGCTGCTGGCCGCGCCGCTGCGGGTCCGGTTGCCGGTGCCGGCAGACTTCGGGTTTCATCCGGCGCCGCTTGCCGCGGCCGCCCTTTACGGGGCCCTCACCGCCGGGGTGTTCACGCTCTGGCCTCTTGCCCGGACCGAATCCATCCGCCCGGCGGCCCTGTTCCGCGATGCGGCTCTGGGCTCCGGCGGCTGGCCGCGCCTGCGCTACATGGCGGCGAGCGGATTGCTGCTGGCCCTGCTGGTGGCCGCGGCTGCCAGCCTGTCCGGCGATGCGCGGCTGACCCTCTGGGTGACGGGCGGGCTGGCGCTGGCCGCGCTCGTGCTGGTTCTGGCGGCACGGCTCGTGCGCGTCTTCGCCGGCGCGCTTGCCCGTCGGGGTTCCGGGCGCTGGCCGGCGGCGCTGCGGCTGGCGCTGCGCGCGGCTGCCGGGCCGGGGCAGGAGGTCCGGGTGGCGGTTCTCTCTCTCGGGCTGGGGCTGGCGGTGCTGGCGGCGATCGGCCAGATCGACCGGAACCTGCGCGATGCCATCGCCCGCGATCTGCCCTCGGTCGCGCCGCTGTTCTTCGTGCTCGACATCCAGCCCGATCAGCTTGCCCGCTACGAGGCGCTGCTGCGGAACGATCCTGCCGTCGAGGGGGTGCGCGTGGCGCCGATGCTGCGCGGGATCATCACCCGGCTCAACGGGCGTCCGGCGCGCGAGGTTGCCGGCGATCACTGGGTGCTGCGCGGCGATCGCGGCGTCACCTATGCCGTGACTCCGCCCGATGGCAGCCGGATCACCGCAGGGCGCTGGTGGCCGGCCGACCACGCCGGCCCGCCCGAGGCGAGCTTTTCCGCCGAGGAGGCCGCCGAGATGGGGCTGAAGCTGGGCGACAGGCTGACCGTGAACGTGATGGGGCGCGACATAACGGCGACGATCACGAGCTTTCGCGATGTCGATTTTTCCGGTGCGGCGATGGGGTTCGTGCTGGTGCTGAGCCCCGATGCGCTTGCCGGCGCGCCGCATGGGTACATCTCGACGATCCGGGCCGCCCCCGAGGCAGAGGCGCGGCTGCTGCGCGCCCTGGGGCGGGCCTTTCCAAATGTCACGGCGATCAGCGTGCGCGACGCGGTCGGGAAGCTGTCGGAAATCCTGGGCGCGATTGCCGCCGCGCTGACCCTGGGCGCGCTGGCGACGCTGGCCATCGGCGCGCTGGTGCTGATCGGGGTGGCGGCGGCCGGGGTGCGGGCCCGCGTCCACGAAGCGTCGGTGCTCCGGGCGCTGGGGGCTACCCGGGGGCAGATTCTGGCCGCCTTCCTGCTGCGCGCGGCCCTGCCGGGGGCGGCTGCTGCCGTCGTTGCGCTTCTGGTCGGGAGCGGGGCGGCGTGGGCGGTTGTCACGCTGGTCATGGATGGCGATTTCCGCCTCGCGCCCGGCCCGGCGCTGCTGATCGTCGGCGGGGGAGCCCTGCTGAACGTTCTTGCCGGCGGGCTCTTCCTGCGGCCCGCGCTGAATGCGCGACCGGCCGCGATTTTGCGGGCGCGGGAGTAGCGCGGCCCGAAGGCGGCTCGGGTGCGTGCCGGCCAGGGGCATTTTACCCCTTGACCGGGGCGATGGGCTGGCCTAGGACGCAGGCGCTTCTGGCGGAGTAGCTCAGCTGGTTAGAGCAGCGGAATCATAATCCGCGTGTCGGGGGTTCGAGTCCCTCCTCCGCTACCACTCCGGCGCGCCGCCCGGTGGGCCGCGTGCACGGGCCGGAACCCCTCAGCCCCTTTTCACCGCCCCTTTTCACCACCCCTTTCACGCCGCCCGGCCTTCGACATTCGCCGCTCCCCTTCCTGCGGGCGTCTCCTTCGGAACCGGCCGCCGGCCTGCCGGTGGCTTTCTCGCCGCTTCCTTTCCCGCCCCTTCGCGATGCCCGCCCTTCGCGCCCTTCGCGCCTGCCGGTGCCCGCCGGGCACTCGCCGGCCGTTCAGCCGCCGGATCCCGGCGCCATTCCGGCGTTGAAGCTCCGGCGCGATCGGCGCTATCGTGAAGCGCAGACGCGCGCAGGGGGCCGCCTTTGCGCCTCCGCGAGGGCGGGGGTGGTGGCGGAAAGGGCGAAGAACGAAAAAAGGAAGAGACATGGCAGCAGGCGAGCTTGTATGGACCTGGTTCGAGGGCAGCTGGCACCGGGGTGACCTGCCGGTGATGAAGGCGGCCGATCACGGCACCTGGCTGGGGTCTCTGGTATTCGACGGCGCGCGGGCCTTCGACGGGGTGATGCCCGATCTCGTTCCGCATCTGGAGCGCTTCAACCGTTCGGCGGAGACGATGGGGCTGAAGCCGGTTCTTTCCGTGGCCGAGATGCGGGCGTTGGTGGAAGAGGGCGTTTCCCGTTTCGACGCGGGGGCCGCGGTCTATATCCGACCCATGTGCTGGTCTGCCGAGGGCGGGGCGGGGGTGGTGATTCCGGATCCGGAGTCCACCGTGTTCTGCCTCTGTCTGGAGCAGATCCCGATGCCGCCGGCCGATGCCGCCCAGAGCCTGGGGCGCACCCGCTTCGTGCGGCCGATCCTGTCGATGGCGCCGGTGGATGCCAAGGCGGCCTGTCTCTACCCGCACAACGGGCGGATGCTGCGCGAGGTGCGCGCGCGCGGCTTCGACAATGCGCTGGTGGCCGATGCGCTGGGCAATGTCGCCGAGACCGCCACCGCCAACATCTTCATGGTGAAGGACGGGATCGTGCGCACGCCGGTGCCCAACGGCACCTTCCTGAACGGGATCACCCGGCAGCGGATCATCCGTCTGCTGCGCGAAGCCGGCCACGAGCTGCGCGAGGAGACGCTGAGCTTCGCCGATTTCGAGGCTGCCGATGAGCTGTTCATGACCGGCAACCTGTCCAAGGTGACCCCTGTCACCCGCTTCGAGCAGCGCGAATACCCGATCGGCCCGGTGACCCGCGAGGCCCGCGCACTCTACTGGAGCTGGGCCGGGGCGGGCGCATGAGTGCGCTGCCGGGCGGGTCGCGCCGGTAACCGGGCGGGGCTGGCGACGGTGGTGTGCCTGGCGCTGCGGTCCGGCAGGACCGAGACCGCCGGGGCGCTGGCCGGAGAACCGGGCCGGCGGCTGATCCGGTCGCAGTGCCGCGGGGGGCTGGATGTCTCCGGTGCCGTTTGCGCGTGGAACTTTCCGGCACAGGTGATCGCATCCGCGCCGCCGAGGCCTCGGGCGAGGTGGATCGTGCGGCGCCGGGGGCGAGAGCGGCGCCCCGGGGGCGCGCAACCGCGCCGCGACCGGCGTGAGCATGCTGCCGATGGTTTCTTCCCCGGGCCGGTCGAGGCCGCGCTGGAAGAAGGGCAGATCATCACCGCGCTGCGCTTTCCGGTTCCGCAGGCAGGATTCGCGCCTTGCCCCGAGCGGGGGTCTCGTGGCCCGCTACCCCGCTACCCCGCTACCCCGCTACCCCGCCCGATACCCCGGTGGCGTGCGGGCAGCCGTCACCGTAGCTTCGCAAGGCGGCGTGTTCCGCCGGGTCGGGGCGGTGCCGAGGGAGAATTTCGGTGCCCCGGCGCGGGAGGGGCTGGCGCTGTCGCCCGGGGGCATGATCGGCGCGCCGTGCCGTCGCCGCCTGCCGAAAGCCGCGGCCACGCCCTTCCGGCAGGGCGCCGCATCCGGGGTTTCGGTATGCGCGTTCCGGTGTGCGCGTTCCGGGGACGGGGGATCCCGCCGAACGCGGTGTGCCCGGGAACGCGCCCCTGGACATGCCGCCTGGGAGCGGGAACCGGCCCTGGCTTTTCGGACATGCCGAAAACAGGCGGCCCGAAAACAGGCGGCCCGGGCGTTTCGCCCGAATGCGGATGGATCCGGCAGGTGCTAGGAATGCGCCGGGCCGGCGCCGGCCTTCGGGTGCAGGACCACCCTGGTGCCGAGGGGGACCCTTTCGTAGAGGTCGATCACATGCTCGTTGATCAGGCGTGCGCATCCGTTGGAAACGGCAACCCCGATCGTGCGCGGATCACTGGTGCCGTGGATGCGCAGGAAGGTGTCTCCGCGTCCCGGCTGATGCAGGTAGAGCGCCCGCGCGCCCAGGGGGTTGTCGATTCCTCCGGGCATCCAGCCGTCTTCGTATTTTCCGCCTTCGAGAAAATCCGCATAGGCCTGCGGGTCGCGCTCCAGCATCGCCGGCGTCGGGCGCCAGGGGGGCCATTCCTTCCGGTCTCCGACGAAATAGGTGCCGGGATGATAGAGATTCTTCCGGCCGATCCCCACTGCGTAGCGGACGGCCCGGTTTCCGGGAAGGGTCCAGTACAGGGCAAAGATGTTCGGTTCCACATGCAGCTCGCCCGGTTCGAGGCGGGTTTTCAGCCTGACCAGGCGCGGCATGAACTCTTCCGGCAGTTCGTATCCTTCCCCGCGCTCATGCGCGCCGACCGGCAGGGCCGCCCCCGCTGCGGCGGCAAGCCCGCCTGCCAGAACCTTGCGGCGTTCGATCATCCGTCTTTCCCGTCTCGCTTCCGGGCATCGCCGCTTCGCCCGGTCGCTGCCCACTCCGGCATGTTGGGAAAACATGGCCGGAAATTCAAGAAAAAGCGCAGGCCGGATGTTCGGGGCGCTCTCCGGCGGGCTGTGCCCGAGAGGGCGGCGCCGCATCGGGTGGGGGCAGGGGGCACATGGCGCTTTCCGCGCAAAACGCTGATCCGGCGCGGTGGGGTGCCGTGCGGTGGCCTTCCGGGCGGTGGGGTGCCGTGCCGTGGTCTTCCGGGCGGTGGTCTTTCGGGCGGTGGTCTTCCGGGCGGCGGGATGGTGGAGCCAGGGGGGCTCGAACCCCCGACCTCTTGCATGCCATGCAAGCGCTCTCCCAGCTGAGCTATGGCCCCTTTCGGCGCGGCGCGAGCGCCGCACGCCCGGTGTATCTAGGGAAAGGGAAAAGGCAGATCAAGCGAAAAACGCGCGCTCAGCCTTCCTCGTCGTCCTTGGCCACGTCGGCGATTTCCTCCAGCGGCACGGTGTCGTCGTCGTCCTCCTCGAGGATGTCGTCGGCGATGTCGGGATCGACCACCTCATCCTCTTCCAGCAGGACATCGGCTTCCACGGCATCGGGTTCGACGAGCTTGTCCTCCACCTTCTCGGCGATCGCCACCCGGGTGCCGGTATTGGCGTCCAGCTCGACGGTTTCGCCGGTATAGGGGCTGATGATCGGGGTCCGGTTGAGGTCGTAGAAGCGCTTGCCGGTGGTCGGGCAGACCCGCTTGACGCCCCATTCTTCCTTGGGCATGTGAAACCTCTTTTGCCAGTCGTCTGTCACGTGACCGGCTGCCTCTGCCATACCGGAAGGCGGCTGTCAAAGCCTTTCGCTCCGATCCGGTTTGACAGCGCGGGAGGGGGCGGCCAATGTCATGCGGCAACACGCCGGCGCGCAGGGCGCATGGGGTGCGGCCGCTCCGCCCGGGGGCCGGCGCAGCGGGCGGGGAAAGAGGGAAAGAGACGGTATAGGGAATGCAGCCGCTGATACTGGAGGGCAATCCGCCGCTCGAGGTGCGGCTGCGCCGGAGCGCTTCGGCGCGGCGGCTGTCGCTGCGGGTGTCGAGGCTGGACGGCACGGTTACATTGTCGATGCCGCGCTGGGCTCCGCGTCGTGCGGCTCTGGAATTCGCCCGCGAACGGGAGGGCTGGATCAGGCGCCAGATTGCCCGCTGTCCGCCACCGATCCGGGTGGGAATCGGAGCCGAGATCCCCTTCGAAGGCAGGATGCTGCCGGTTCTGGCAGTCGATGTGGAGGCGGCCTGCATCCGGGAGGGGGCGGTGCTGGTGCCCGAGCGCTCCGGGCGGGCGGGGATGCGGGTGGCGGCCCTGTTCCGGGATCTGGCGCGCCGTCGGCTGGTGGCGGCATGTGACGGATACGCCCCCCTGCTCGGGCGCCGGGCGGCGCAGATCAGCCTGCGCGATCCCCGCTCGCGCTGGGGCTCCTGCTCGGACCGGGGGCGGCTGATGTTCTCCTGGCGCCTGATCATGGCGCCGCCCGAGGTGCTGGACTATGTGGCCGCCCATGAAATGGCGCATCTGTGCGAGATGAACCATTCTCCGGCCTTCTGGGCCCTGGTGGAGCGGATCAGCCCCGGCTTCCGGGCGTCGCGCCGCTGGCTGCGCGACAACGCGGCACTGCTGCATGCCTATCGGTTCGAGGACCGGGAGCAGGGGCGGGCGGTTGACAGCCCGGCCCGGCCGTGATCACATTGGGCCATGCTCGCCACGCCGCGTCCGCCGGAAACCGCAAGCCTCGCTCATGACCGGATCTACCGCAGCCTGCGGCAGCGGGTGATGCATGGCGAGCTGCCTCCCGGTCATTCCCTGACATTGCGCGGATTGGCGGGGCAATACGGTGTCTCGATGACGCCGGCGCGCGAGGCGGTGCGCCGCCTGGTGGCAGAGGGGGCGCTGACGATGAGCGTCTCCGGCCGGGTCGCGACCCCGGAACTGAGCAACGAGCGCATCGAGGAGCTGGCGGCGATCCGGGCCCTGCTGGAGCCGGAGCTGGCCGGGCGTGCCCTGCCCCGGGCGCACATGGCCCTGAACGACCGGCTGCAGGCGATCAACCGGACCCTGGCCGAGGTTATCGCCAAGGGCGATGCGATCGGCTATATCCGGACCAATCTGGAATTCCACCGCACGCTCTACCTGCGCGCCCAGGCGCCGGCGATGCTGGCGATGGTGGAAACCGTCTGGCTGCAGCTGGGGCCGACCATGCGGCATCTCTACGGTCGGTTGCAGCGCACTGCGGTGCCGAGGCATCACCGCACCATCGTGGCCGCCCTGCGGGCCGGCGACGAACCGGGGCTGCGGCTGGCCGTGCGCACGGATGTGACGCAGGGGCTGCGGATGCTGGTAGCCTGAGCGGAGCGGAGGCTCTCGGCGCCGCCCGCCCGCCTCTGGCCGGCGGCCCCCCGGAGGGTGCGCGCCGGTGCCGAGCGTCCGGGGCGGCGGATCGGGGCGGCGATCGGGGGCTGAGATCAGGCGTGGATCGGCCCGTCGCCGCAGGCGAGCGCTGCTTCGCGCACCGCTTCCGACCAGGTGGGGTGGGCGTGGCAGGTCAGTGCCAGATCCTCGGCCGAGGCGCCGAATTCCATCGCCACGCAGATCTCGTGGATGATCTCGCCCGCCGCCGGGCCGATGACATGGGCGCCCAGGATGCGGTCGGTCTCGGCGTCTGCGAGGATCTTCACGAAGCCCTCGGCCTGGAACACGGCCTTGGCGCGCGCATTGCCCATGTAGGAAAACTTGCCTACCTTGCAGGCGCGGCCCGCGTCCTTCAGCGCCTGTTCGGTTGCGCCGACGCTGGCGACCTCGGGGGTGGTGTAGATCACGCCGGGGATCACCGCGTAGTTCACGTGGCCCGCCTTGCCGGCCAGCACCTCGGCCACCGCCATGCCTTCGTCCTCGGCCTTGTGGGCCAGCATCGGGCCTTCGATCGCGTCGCCGATGGCGTAGATGCCGGGGATGTTGGTGGCCCAGTGCGCGTCGGTGGCGATCCGGCCGCGCTCGCTCATGGCGACGCCCAGCGCATCGAGCCCGAGCCCGTCGGTAAACGGCCTGCGCCCGGTGGCGACCAGCACGACATCCGCATCCAGCACCGTTTCCGAGCCGTCCCTTTTCAGCCGGCAGGTGACCCTGGCCTTGGTCCTGGTGCTGCTCACGCCCTGGACCTCGGCGCCGAGGATGAACTGGAGCCCCTGTTTTTTCAGGATCCTCTGCAGGGTCTTCTGCACGTCCCTGTCCATGCCCGGAGCGATCGCGTCGAGATATTCGACCACCGTCACCTCGGCCCCGAGGCGCGCATAGACCGAGCCCAGTTCCAGCCCGATCACGCCGGCGCCGATCACCACCATCCTGCGCGGCGGTTTCGCCAGCGACAGCGCGCCGGTAGAGGAGACCACCCGCTTTTCGTCGATCTCGACGCCGGGGATCGTGGCCGGTTCGGAACCTGTGGCGATGACGATGTTCCTGGCTTCGTGCACCTCCTCGCCCACCTGCACCTGGCCCGGCGCCGGGATCGAGCCCCAGCCCTTCAGCCAGTCGATCCCGTTCTTCTTGAACAGGAACTCGATGCCCCTGGTGTTCTGGGCGACGACTTCCTCCTTGTAGGCCTGCATCTGCGGCCAGTCCACCGAGGGGGATTTGCCCTTCAGCCCCATCCTGGCGAAGTTGTGCTCGGCCTCGTGCAGGCTGTGGGTGGCGTGCAGAAGCGCCTTGGAGGGGATGCAGCCCACGTTCAGGCAGGTACCGCCGAGCGTGTCTCGCCCCTCGACCACCGCGGTTTTCAGACCCAGCTGGGCGCAGCGGATGGCGCAGACATAGCCGCCGGGGCCGGCGCCGATGATGATCACGTCATAATTGGCCATTGATATCTCCTGCGGCGGAGCGGGCGGAATGGAGTGCCCGATGCATCATGCCGCCCGCTGCCCGCCCGTTGCGTTGTGGCCTGTCACAGGCCGAGAAGGTAGAGGACGACGGTCGCGCCGAAGCCGGCCAGCCAGGCCAGCGTGCGCAGGCCGGTGATGCCGAAGGCATAGGCCGGCAGGTAGACGAGCCGGGCGATCAGGAACAGCTGCGCCGCCTGCAGACTGGATGCGCTGAAGGAATCCTTTGCGGCCAGGATCAGCACCGCCGGCGCGAACAGGGCCATGGCGATGGCCGAATTGTTCACTGCCCGCTCGATCCGCCCCGTGATGCCGCTCAGGCTGCGCCGTTCGTCGCGGGCCGACAGCAGGTAGCCCATGCCCAGCTGGGCAAAGGCCCCGGAGGCCTGCAGCAGGATGGTCAGTGCCACCAGCAGCCCGTAGAGGCCCAGAATGGCAAGCTCGTTGTCGAACATGGTCTGCCCTTTCGCCGCGCCTAGAGATCCATCAGCAGGCGGCGCGGATCTTCGAGCGCCTCCTTCACCCGCACCAGAAAGGTCACCGCGCCCTTGCCGTCCACGATACGGTGGTCGTAGCTCAGCGCAAGATACATCATCGGCCGGATCACCACTTCACCGCCGATGGCGACCGGGCGATCCTGGATCTTGTGCATGCCGAGGATCCCCGACTGCGGCGGGTTCAGGATCGGCGAGGACATGAGCGAGCCGTAAACCCCGCCGTTGGAGATGGTGAAGGTTCCGCCGGTCATTTCCTCCATCGACAGCTTGCCGTCGCGGGCGCGGGCGCCCTTTTCGGCAATCGCCTTCTCGATCTCGGCAAAGGACATCCGGTCGGCGTTGCGGATCACCGGAACCACCAGCCCCGAGGGCGTGCCCACCGCGATTCCCATGTGGACATAGTGCTTGTAGACGATCTCGTCTCCGTCGATCTCGGCGTTGACTTCGGGCACTTCCTTGAGCGCGTGCACGCAGGCCCTGGTGAAGAAGGACATGAAACCGAGCTTCACCCCGTGCTTCTTCAGGAACAGCTCCTTGTAGCTGTCGCGCAGCTCCATCACCGCCGACATGTCCACCTCGTTGTAGGTGGTCAGGATCGCCGCGGTGTTCTGAGCCTCCTTCAGGCGCCGCGCGATGGTCTGGCGCAGGCGGGTCATCCTGACCCGCTCCTCGCGGGCCTCGTCTTCAGCGGCAACCGGGGGGCGCGGCGCCGCGGCGGGGGGAGGTGGCGCGGTTTCGGCGGCCGGCGCTGCGGCCGGTGCTCCGGCGGCCACGGCCCGGGCCACGTCTTCCTTCATGATCCGGCCGTCGCGGCCCGTGCCCTGCACCTGCTCCGGGCTCAACCCGGCCTCGGCCATCGCCTTGCGCGCAGCAGGGGCATGCTCGATGTCCCCTCCCGGCGGGGAGGCGGGGGATGCGGCCGGCCCGGGCGCCGGGGTGGCGGCCTCGGCGGCAGGGGCGGTGGCGCCCTCCTCGATCACCGCCAGAAGGGCATCGACGGCGACCGTCTCGCCTTCGGGGGCGGCAATCCGGCCGAGCACGCCGGCAACCGGCGCCGGCACTTCGACCGTCACCTTGTCGGTTTCCAACTCGCACAGCATTTCATCGACCGCTACCGTATCTCCCGGTTGCTTGAACCAGGTGGCGACGGTAGCTTCGGTGACGCTTTCTCCCAGGGTGGGCACGCGAACTTCCGTGGACATGATCCGTTATCCCTCGATGCTCAGCGCGGCGTTGAGCAGCGCTTCCTGTTGTTCCTTGTGCTGGCTGCCGAGCCCGGTCGCCGGCGAGGCGGCGGCCGGACGGCCGACATAGGCGGGGCGGGTACGCTCGGCCTCGATCCTTGTCAGCACCCATTCGATGTTCGGCTCGATGAAGCTCCAGGCGCCCTGGTTCTTGGGTTCTTCCTGGCACCAGACCATTTCGGCCTGCTTGAAGCGCGACAGTTCCTTGACCATCGACAGCGCCGGGAAGGGGTAGAACTGTTCGATGCGCAGCAGGTAGATATCGTCGATGCCGCGGGCGTCGCGTTCGGCCAGCAGGTCGTAGTAAACCTTGCCCGAGCACATCACCACCCGTCTGATCTTGTTGTCCGGGACCAGCCGGGTGTCGGAGTTGCCCTTCTGGGCGTCGTCCCACAGAACCCGGTGAAAGCTGGATCCGGTGGTGAAATCCTCGGCCGCCGATACCGCCATCCTGTGGCGCAGGAGAGATTTCGGGGTCATCAGGATCAGCGGCTTGCGGAAGGTGCGGTGCAGCTGCCGGCGCAGGATGTGGAAGTAGTTGGCCGGCGTGGTGCAGTTGGCGACGATCCAGTTGTCCTCGGCGCTCATCTGGAGGAAGCGCTCGAGCCGGGCCGAGGAATGCTCCGGCCCCTGGCCCTCGTAGCCATGCGGCAGCAGCACCACGAGGCCCGACATCCGCAGCCACTTGCGTTCGCCGGAACTGATGAATTGGTCGAACATTATCTGCGCCCCGTTGGCGAAATCGCCGAACTGGGCCTCCCACAGAACCAGCGCGTTGGGTTCGGCCAGGCTGTAGCCGTATTCGAAGCCCAGAACCGCGTATTCCGAGAGCATCGAATCGATCACCTCGAAGCGGGCCTGCCCGTCGCGGATGTGGTTCAGCGGATAGTAGCGTTCCTCGTTTTCCTGGTCGATGATGCCCGAATGACGCTGGCTGAAGGTGCCGCGCGTGCTGTCCTGCCCGGCCAGGCGCACCGGGTAGTTCTCCAGCAGCAGCGAGCCGAAGGCCAGCGCCTCGGCGGTGGCCCAGTCGAAACCGCGACCGCTGTCGAACATCTTCTTCCTGGTCTCGAGCAGCCGGGCGACCGTCCGGTGCACGGGGAAGCCCTCGGGCAGGGTGGTGAGCGCGCGGCCGATCTCGGCCATGGTTTCGGGCGGAATCGCCGTCTGGCCCCGCTGGTATTCCTCGCCGTGCCGGTCCAGGTGCGACCAGCGGCCATCCAGCCAGTCGGCCTTGTTGGGGCGGTAGTCCTTGCTGATCTCGAATTCGTCGTTCAGATGCGCCTGGAAGGCAGCCTTCATGTCCTCGATCTCGCCCTCGGGGATCAGCCCGTCCTGCACCAGCCGCTCGGTATAGAGCTGCAGCGTCGTCTTGTGCTTCTTGATCCGCTTGTACATCAGCGGATTGGTGAACATCGGCTCGTCGCCCTCGTTATGGCCGAAGCGGCGGTAGCAGAAGATGTCGATCACCACGTCCTTGTGGAACTTCTGGCGGAACTCGGTGGCCACCTTTGCGGCGTGCACCACCGCTTCCGGATCGTCGCCGTTGACGTGGAAGATCGGCGCCTCGACCATCAGCGCGATATCGGTGGGATAGGGCGAGGATCGGCTGAAATGCGGCGCGGTGGTAAAGCCGATCTGGTTGTTGATCACGATATGCATGGTGCCGCCGGTTCGGTGGCCCACCAGCCCGGAAAGCCCGAAGCACTCGGCCACCACCCCCTGGCCGGCGAAGGCGGCATCGCCATGCAGCAGCAGCGGCAGAACCTGGCTGCGCTCGGCATCGCCCAGCTGCGCCTGCTTGGCGCGGGCCTTGCCCAGGACGACCGGGTTGACCGCTTCGAGGTGCGAGGGGTTGGCGGTGAGCGAAAGATGCACCCTGTTGCCGTCGAATTCGCGGTCGGAGCTGGCGCCCAGGTGGTATTTCACATCTCCCGAGCCGTCCACGTCATCGGGTTTGAAACTGCCGCCCTGGAACTCGTTGAATATGGCACGGTAGGGCTTGCCCATCACGTTGGCCAGGATGTTCAGCCGGCCCCGGTGGGGCATGCCGATCACGATTTCCCTGACCCCGAGCGCGCCGCCGCGCTTGATGATCTGCTCCATCGCCGGGATCAGGCTTTCGGCCCCGTCCAGGCCGAACCGTTTGGTGCCCATGTACTTGACATGCAGGAACTTCTCGAAGCCCTCGGCCTCGACCAGCTTGTTCAGGATCGCCTTGCGGCCCTCGCGGGTGAACTGGATTTCCTTGCCGTAGCCCTCGATCCGCTCCTTGAGCCAGGACGACTGCTCCGGATCCGAGATGTGCATGTATTGCAGCGCGAAGGTGCCACAATAGGTGCGCTGCACGATATCGACGATCTGGCGCATGGTGGCGATTTCCAGCCCGAGCACGTTGTCGATGAAGATCGGGCGGTCCATGTCGGCTTCGGTGAAGCCGTAGGAGGCCGGGTTCAGCTCGGGGTGGTCGCTGTGCGGGCGCAGGCCCAGCGGGTCGAGATCGGCGGCCAGATGGCCGCGGATCCGGTAGGCGCGGATCAGCATCAGGGCGCGGATGCTGTCCAGAACCGCCCGGCGCACCGCCTGATCGGACAGTTCGACGCCCGACCGTGCGGCCCTGGCGCGGATCTTCTCCCCGGCGGCGCGGGCCTCCCTTTCCGACGCCTCCGGGGGCCACTGGCCATCGAGCGCGGCGGTCAGCTCGTCGGAAGGCTGCGGAGGCCAGTCGGCACGGGCCCAGGAGGGGCCGGCGGCCTCGCGCCGCGCATCCACCGGGCTGTCGCCCAGCTGGCGGAAGAATTCGCGCCAGCTTTCGTCAACCGCGTTCGGATCGGTGGCGTAACGGGCGTGGAGCTGTTCGATATAGGCAGCGTTGTGCCCCTGAAGGGCGGATGAGGCGCCAGGGCGGGTGTTCGGGGCGGGTTCGGTCATGCTTCCTTCAGGCGTCCTGCCTGCTCCTGGGTTGGGGCGGGGTGAAGTTCGGGGCGATGTTTCCGGGGGCGTTCATGTCTTGCTCCACCCTGTCCTGACGACGATGGAACGAAAGGCACGCCGGGCCAGCAGCGAGCGCTGGACAAGCGGGCGGAGCTCATGCGCCCGGGGACGTTCGCGCGGGATGCAGACGCGGCAGGAATCTGCCGGCAGCGGGGTATAGCCGAAGCGCGCGAAGTCTTCGCTGTAGTGGATTTCGAGCTTGCGGACGAAGGCCGCTCCGAGCGGACGGGCCTCGAAACCGGCGCTTTCCGGCCGGAGCGCGGCATTGACATGCGGGATCTCGCGCGGGCCGGCGCGATCGCCGGCCAGACGGTCGAGAAAGGGCACGAGCGCCTGCAGCCCGTCTTCGAAGCGGAAAACCGCGGCCTCCGGCGGGACGATCTCGCACTGGGCGAGCAGGTGCCCGTCGTTGAAGAAGGGCAGGCGCCTGCGAAGAGCGATGTATTCCTCGAACCAGGCTTCGGGGCTCAGCCCGGCGGGGAGCGCCCGGGCCCGGACCGACAGGAAGTTGTAGGCGCTGGCGAAACGCGCCACCGGGTGACGGACCACGGCGAAGCTGCCGGCGATCCAGGAGGCGGGAACCAGGCGGCGCAGGTTCTTCCAGGGCACATGCTGCGGCGAGGCGCGCGTCCATCTCGTCGCAGGCGGCTGCAGACCGTGCTCGTTGTCGAGAAATGCCAGCGGGCCAAATCGCTGCTGGAGATATCGGGTGACCGACTGCCCGCCAGCCTTGGGGACGTGGGCGAAATGATACAGCGCACCGTTATGCCGGAAGAGCGGCACCTTATCCCCCGCTATCCGATCGCCTTCAGCACGGCCTGTCCCAGCCCCGCCGGGCTTTCGGCGACGACGATGCCCGCCGACTTCATCGCCTCGATCTTGCTGCCGGCATCCCCCCTGCCTCCGGCGACGATGGCTCCCGCATGGCCCATCCGCCGCCCCGGCGGCGCCGTCAGCCCGGCGATGAAACCGGCAACCGGCTTCCTGCGGCCCCGTTTCGCCTCGTCGCGCAGGAACTGCGCCGCGTCTTCCTCGGCGCTGCCGCCGATCTCGCCGATCATGATGATGCTTTGGGTCTCGGCATCGGCGAGGAACAGCTCCAGCACGTCGATGAACTCGGTGCCCTTGATCGGATCGCCGCCGATGCCGACGCAGGTGGACTGGCCCAGCCCGACGTCGGTGGTCTGCTTGACCGCCTCGTAGGTCAGCGTGCCCGAGCGGCTGACCACCCCGACGCTGCCACGCTTGTGGATGTGGCCCGGCATGATGCCGATCTTGCAGGCATCGGGTGTGATCACGCCGGGGCAGTTCGGGCCGATCAGCCGGGTTCGCGAACCTTCCAGCGCCCGCCTGACCCGCATCATGTCGAGCACCGGGATGCCTTCGGTGATCGCCACCACCAGCGGAATTTCCGCATCGATCGCTTCCAGGATCGAATCGGCGGCGAAGGGCGGCGGCACGTAGATCACGCTGGCATCGGCGCCGGTCCTTTCCACCGCTTCGTGCACCGAGTCGAACACCGGCAGGCCCAGGTGCTCCTGCCCGCCCTTGCCCGGGGTCACGCCGCCGACCATCTTCGTGCCGTAGGCGATGGCCTGTTCGGAATGGAAGGTGCCCTGGCTGCCGGTGAAGCCCTGGCAGATGACGCGGGTGCTTTCGTCGATGAGAATGGCCATGTTCCTACCCCTTCACCGCCTTGACGATCTTCTCGGCGGCGTCCGCCAGGTCATCGGCCGCAATCACGTTGAGGCCCGAGTCGCGGATGATTTCCTTGCCCTTTTCCACGTTGGTGCCTTCGAGCCGCACCACCAGCGGCACTTTCAGCCCGACCTCCTTCACCGCGGCGACCACCCCTTCGGCGATCACGTCGCAGCGCATGATGCCGCCGAAGATGTTGACCAGGATGCCCTTCACGTTCGGGTCGGAGGTGATGATCTTGAACGCCTCGGTCACCTTTTCGCGGGTGGCGCCGCCGCCCACGTCGAGGAAGTTGGCAGGGGACGAGCCGTAGAGCTTGATGATGTCCATCGTCGCCATCGCCAGCCCGGCGCCGTTGACCATGCAGCCGATCTCGCCATCGAGCGAAATGTAGTTCAGGTCGAACTTGGAGGCGGCCAGCTCCTTCGGGTCTTCCTCGCTTTCGTCGCGCAGGGAGGCGATGTCGGGGTGGCGCCAGAGCGCGTTGTCGTCAAAGCCCATCTTGGCGTCCAGGCAGAGCAGATCGCCCTCGGCGGTCAGCACCAGAGGGTTGATTTCCAGCATTTCGCAGTCCCTTTCGACGAACAGCCCGTAGAGCCTGCCCATCAGCGACACGCATTGCTTGACCTGCCGCCCCCGGAGCCCGAGGGCGAAGGCGATGCGCCGGCCGTGAAATCCCTGGTAGCCGGTGGCCGGATCGACGCTGAACGACAGGATCCTGTCCGGCGTCTCGGCCGCGACCTCCTCTATGTCCATCCCGCCCTCGGTGGAGCAGACGAAGGAGACGCGGCCACTCTGCCGGTCCACCAGCAGGGCGAGGTAGAATTCGCGGGAAATGTCGGCGCCTTCCTCGATATAGACGCGGTTGACCTGCTTGCCGGCGGGGCCGGTCTGCCGGGTGACGAGGGTGCGCCCCAGCATCCGGGCGGCTTCTTCGGCGGCTTCCTCGACCGAACGGCACACCCGCACGCCGCCCTTTTCGCCGGCGTCGGCTTCCCGGAAGTGCCCCTTGCCGCGGCCGCCGGCGTGGATCTGCGCCTTGACCACCCAGACCGGACCATCGAGCTGGCCGGCCGCCGCCTTGGCGTCTTCCGCGCGCATGACGACCCGCCCGTCGGAAACCGGCGCGCCGCATTCGCGCAACAGGGCCTTGGCCTGATATTCATGTATGTTCACGAGCCTGTCCCGTATTGATTCAGTCTGGCGCAGTAAGCCCGAGAAAAGGTGGAAGACAAATGAATTTTCGCCGAAACGCCGGAAAACGACCGATGTTGCTCATGTATGTGATCACGCCTTGCGGGTGCGTGATCACATGCATCGCGGGATTCGTCGGATCAGTTGAAAAGCACGGCGAACAGGGCCGTTTCGCCCGATACCAGCCGTTCGAATGACCGCACGCTTTCGGACGAGGCAACCGGGCCGCGCTCGAGATAGGGCAGAAGCCCCGAGCCCTGAACCCAGGTAACGACATCCACCGCCGGCGGATCATCGAACATCTTCCTTACATTCACGCCGCCCGCCGGCGCAATCCGCCAGTACGGGACAAGCAGCTTGCCGTTCAGGATGTCTTCTCCGTCTTTCAGAACCGCCAGCCAGGCCTCGCCGGCACCCTGCGGCACCTCGAAACCAAGTGCTGCCTGCTGATCGTCATTGGGAATCCATTCGCGGTCGTTGTCGGTTTCCTCGGCCAGTTTCGTCCAGAACACCAGGTTGTCGGCGATCATTGCCAGGAAATGCTCGCGTGCCGCCCGGGTGTGGGCCGCATCGGGCCTGCGGTTCAGCGCGCCATAGACCATTGCGAACTGATCCACGAACCGCCCCATCTGCATTTCCATGGCATTGCCGGGGGGGATGTTGCCGCGCAGGTCGGCCAGTCTTGCATTGCTGTCCATGACGGCCTGGATGGCCGTTGCGGGTTCGAAGGCGATCACCAGTTCGGACAGCCCCGAGAGCAGATGCGTATAGGCCGAAAGCCAGGCGACATCGGCGGTGTCGAAACGCACCACGGGATCGGGCTGCATGTCTGCCCCGGCGCCACCGCCCCGGCGGGGCAGGACCGAGGTTGCGGCGATCATCATCAGGTCTTCGCCTTCGTCGCGCCTGGCATTCATGTTCACGTCAAACCACAGATCACGCAGATTGATTTCCAGTGCCGGATCACTGCCTTCGGGAATGGCGGCCAGCGCCGCGCGGCTCTGCTCCATGTCGGCGCCGAGGGTGGCGAACATTTCGGTTATCAGATCTGCGCGAAACGGCCTGGCTGCCGGATTCGGGGCCACCGGCAGACGCAGCACGGGCAGGTTCGGAAATCTGCCGGCTTCGTCGAGCGTTGCATTGTGCTGCCATCGGATCTGCATGGTTTTCTCGATACCGCGCAGGAAGCGTACGCCACCAAGTGCGAACAGATCATCGGGCGACGGCTCTGCAATGCTTGCCAGATCCCTTTCTGTGGCGGCCAGCCCCTTTTCGGCGATGGCGGTTGAAACGTTCTGCGCACCTGCAAGGGCCAGCGTGGGCGCAAGAGCAACGGCAAGAACGGAAAGAATACGCATTGGATACTCCGGTGACTGCGGATACTCCGCTGACTGCGTGAGGCAACTGCATGAAAAAGACGAAGGCCCCCGGAGATCCGGGGGCTTCCGGGGGGCAAGTCGGGTTTTCCCTGCCTCTGCGACTGTCAGCCCAGACTGGAATCGATTTTGCGACAGGCAGCAACAAGGCTGCGCACGGCCTCTGCCGACTTGTCGAACATCCCCTGTTCGTCTCCGCTCAGGCGGATGTCGACAATTCGCTCGATCCCTCCTGCGCCGATCACCGTGGGCACGCCCACATAAAGGCCGTCAAGCCCATAGGGGCCATCTACCCAGGCCGCGCTGGGCAGCACGCGCTTCTGATCCTTCAGATAGGCCTCGGCCATCTGAATGGCGCTGGTGGCCGGCGCGTAGAAGGCCGAGCCGGTCTTCAGCAGGCCGACGATCTCGGCCCCGCCGTCGCGGGTGCGCTGCACGATCGCGTCGAGCCTTTCCTGCGTGGTCCAGCCCATTTCCACCAGATCGGGCAGCGGGATGCCGGCGACCGTCGAGTAGCGCACCAGAGGCACCATCGTGTCGCCATGCCCGCCCAGCACGAAGGCGGTCACATCGCGCATGGACACGTTGAATTCCAGGCTCAGGAAATGCCGGAATCGGGCCGAGTCCAGCACGCCCGCCATGCCGCAGACCATGTTGTGCGGCAGGCCGGAATATTCGCGCAGCGCCCAGACCATCGCGTCCAGCGGGTTGGTGATGCAGATCACGAAGGCGTTCGGGGCATGGGCCCTGATGCCTTCGCCCACAGCCTTCATCACCTTGAGGTTGATGCCCAGCAGGTCGTCGCGGCTCATCCCCGGCTTGCGCGGCACGCCGGCGGTGACGATGCACACATCGGCGCCGGCGATGTCGGCATAATCGGTGGTGCCCCTGAGCGCGGCGTCGAAACCCGCGGCCGGGCCGGCCTCGGCGATGTCGAGCGCCTTGCCCTGGGGGATGCCCTCGGCGATGTCGAACAGGATGACATCGCCGAGCTCCTTCATCGCGGCGAGGTGGGCGAGCGTGCCGCCGATCTGTCCGGCGCCGATCAGGGCGATCTTGGGTCTGGCCATTTTCTGTCTCCGTCTTCCTGCGTTCCGGGTCGCGCGCATGTCCCGCTCTGCTGCCTAGCCATTCGGCGGCATTTGCGCAAGGGCGCTGCGGCGCGGCATCCGGGTTCTCCGGCTCGCGGGCGCCCGCCGCCGGTGCGCCGGGGGAAACCGGGAAGAGAAGAAGGAGAGAAGAAAAGGAGAGAAGAAAAAGTGACGTGAACATGCGGGCAGTGCGGGCGCATCCGGCAGGAAGGCGCCGTGGCCGGAAGGACGCGGGCGGTGCAGGCACGGGCGCCGCCGCGGTTTCTGCCCTGCGGCGAAAAATGCTTGCGCCTCCGGCCCGGTTCGTGGAACTTTCCTGCGCGAGCGACGTGCGCGGATCAGGAAGAGAAGAGCAGAATGCAGACGGAACAGCTTCACCGGCCCTGGCGCAGCCTGCTGTATGTTCCGGCCTCGAGCCGGCGCGCGCTGGACAAGGCCCGCACCCTGCCGGCGGACGGTTTCATCTTCGATCTGGAAGATGCGGTGGCCCCCGAAGCCAAGGCGGGGGCGCGCGAAACGCTGCGCGGTGCTCTGGAGCGGGGCGGCTTCGGCGACAGGGCCTGCCTGGTGCGGATCAACGGGCTTGACACGCCCTGGGGCGCGGATGATGCGCGTGCCTTTCGCGAAGCCAGGATCGACGGGTTGCTGATCCCCAAGGTCAACGGGCCGGCCGATCTGGATGCGGTGCTGGAACTGTGCGACAGGCACCCGCTCTGGGCGATGGTGGAGACCGCCCGCGGCGTGCTGGCGGCCGCGGAGATCGCCGGGCATACGGAGCTGGCCGGGTTCGTTCTCGGCACGAACGATCTGGCGCGCGAGCTGGGCTGCCGGGCGGGTGCCGGGCGGGTGCCGCTGCAGACGGCTCTGCAGCATGCCCTGCTGGCGGCCCGGGCGGCCGGGATCATCTGCATCGACGGGGTATACAACGCCTTTCGCGACGAGGCCGGCCTGCGGGCCGAATGCGTCCAGGGGCGCGATTTCGGCTTTGACGGCAAGACGCTGATCCACCCGGCGCAGCTGGCCGCGGCCAACGAGCTGTTCGCGCCGTCGGAAGAGGAGGTGGCGCTGGCCCGCCGTCAGATCGCCGCCTTCGAGGAGGCCGAGGCCGCCGGCCGGGGGGTGGCGGTTGTCGATGGGCGGATCGTGGAAAACCTGCATGTGGCGGATGCCCGGGCCACGCTGGCGAAGGCGGAAGCAATAACGCAAAGGGAATCGGAATGGGAACGCTGATATCGGGTCTCGGCCTCTGGGCTGTCGCGCACTGGTTCGGGCGGCTGGCGCCCGGCTTGCGGGCCGGGATGGGCCGGGCCGGCAAGGGGGTGGTGGCGCTGCTGTCGCTGCTGGCGATCTGGCTGATGGTGCGGGGCTACGGGCAGGCCGACCCCACCGTGCTGTGGGATCTGGGCGCGGCCGGCAAGGGGGTGAACAACCTGCTGATGATCCCGGCGCTGGCGCTGGTGGGGGCGGCGCATTCGAAGAGCCGGCTGCGCGGCGCGCTGCGCCATCCGATGCTGTGGGGCGCGGTGCTCTGGGCTCTGGCGCATCTGATCGCCAACGGCGACCTGCGTTCGCTGGTGCTGTTCGGCGGGCTGGGGCTGTGGGCGCTGATCTCGATGGCGCTCATCAACCGGGCCGAAGCCGCGCCCGAGCGCTTTTCCGGGGGCACGCGCGCGGGCGACATCCGCCTCGCCGTGATCACGATCGTGCTCTATGGCGCCATCTCGGCGCTGCACATCTGGCTGGGCGTGAACCCGTTCGGCGCCTGACGATTCGGAGTCTGAAAGATGAAAGCCTGTCGCTTGCCGACCGAAGACGACACTTCGGTCTTCTGCCACAAGGTGAGCGAAGTCCCGGCCGGGGGTGGGCGCCTTGCGGCAGCCCGGCCTGCGGGTTCGACGCCGCCACCGGGAAGATGCGTTGTGCACAGGCGGTGGTGAAAGAGGTCGAGGGGGGCCGTTCGCCGGAAACAGAGCTGGGGAAACTGTGAGGATGAAGGCGACGACGGGGCGTTTTTTCGAGGATTTCCGCCTGGGCGAGGTGATCGTCCATGCGGTGCCGCGCACGGTGGGACCGGGCGAACGGGCGCTGTATCATGCGCTGTATCCGGCGCGGCATGTGCTGTATTCGTCGGACGAGTTCGCCCGCCGCTGCGGCCTGCCCGGCGCGCCGCTGGATGATCTGATCGTCTTCCACATGGTGCTGGGCAAGTCGGTGCCCGACATATCGCTGAACGCGGTGGCCAACCTCGGCTATGCCGAGGGGCGCTGGCTGGCGCCGGTCTGGCCCGGCGACACGCTGCGCGCCGAAAGCGAGATCATCGGACTCAAGCAGAACTCCGGCGGCAGGTCGGGGATCGTCTGGTTGCGCACCACCGGCTTCAACCAGCACGGCGCGGCGGTGCTCAGCTATGTGCGCTGGGTAATGGTGCGCAAGCGCGACCCGCAGGCGGCGGCGCCGGAAACCGCAGTGCCCGAACTCGCCCCGGCGGTGGCTCCCGGGGATCTCGTGGTGCCGGCGGGGCTGGATTTCTCCTCCTATGATTTTGCCGGGGCCGGGGAGCGCCACCGCTGGGGAGATTACAAGGTCGGGGAAAGGATCGACCATGTTGACGGGGTGACTCTCAGCGAGGCCGAACACATGATGGCCACCCGGCTGTGGCAGAACACCGCCCGGGTGCATTTCGACGTGACGCAGCGGCCCGACGACGGGCGGCGGCTGATCTATGGCGGGCATGTGATCTCGATGGCGCGGGCGCTCAGTTTCAACGGGCTTGCCAATGCGCAGCCGCTGGTTGCCCTGAATGCTGGCAGCCACGCCAACCCCTGTTTCGCCGGGGACACGTTGCGCGCCTGGTCCGAGGTGCTCGACAAGGCGGAAACCCCGGTGCCGGGCATCGGGGCGCTGCGCTTGCGCCTTGTGGCGACCACCGGTGCGCCCTTCGCCCTGCGCGGACCCGACGGCAGATACCTGCCCGAAGTGCTGCTCGATCTGGACTTCTGGGCGCTGGCGCCGTGCTGACCTCCGTGTCCGGAGTGCGTGATCACACCGTTCCGGCGGTCCTGGCGGTTGCCGATGCGCAAGCCGGGGAGAGGTTGCGCGGGGTCTCGGGGGCGCAGGTGCTCGATGGGCTGTTCGGGCGGATGCGCCGCCGAGGTGCGGGCGGAGAGGCGCGGCCGATGCCTTTCTCGATCCGCGAGGGTGCGATTGCCGTGTGTATCGCCATGTGTAGCGAACCTGCCGGGTCTCCGGTGCAGCGGTATCAGCGGAACAGTTGATGTGATCACGAATTTCCATAACGTGATCACATATGCCGTAATTCTGGTCTTCCGCGGGGGAAACCCGGGGCTTGTCGTGGCGGGGCCTGTTGCCCGGGGCGAAATCGGAGTAACAGATTGTCGCAGATAACCCGACTCTTCCGAAGGGGATGCATATGGCGGACAGCACTCCGGGCAAGCGCCCGCTCTCACCCCATCTCACGATCTACCGGCCGCAGCTGACCTCGGTCACCTCGATCCTGACCCGGATCACCGGCAATGCGCTGCTGGTCGGCGCGCTGCTGGTCGTGGCCTGGTTCCTGGCGGCCTCGGTTTCCCCGGCGGCCTTTGGCGCGGTGGACGGGCTGATGACCGGCTGGGCGGGCGATCTGGTGATGCTGCTTTCGCTCTGGGCGCTGTGGTATCACGCGCTGGCCGGGCTGCGGCATCTGATCTGGGATGCCGGCTTCGGGTTGGAGCTCGAGACGGCGGAGCGGCTGGGCTGGGGCGTGATCATCGGCTCGGTCCTGCTGACCATCCTGACGCTTGCGATCATCTGAGGGGGGGCAATGTCGTTCCTGACAGCATACAAGCGCGCGGCCGGGGCCGGATCGGCCCGGCGCGGGGCAGACCGGCACTGGGCGCAGACCGTGAGCAGCGCCGGCCTGCTGGTTCTGGTGCCGCTGTTCGTCTTCACCTTCGGGCCGATGTTGGGGCGCCCCCACGAGGAGGTGGTGGCATATTACGCCCGCCCCTTCCCGGCGATCGTGGCGGTGCTGACGCTCCTTGTCGGCTTCCTGCATTTCAGGAACGGGGTCCGGGTGCTGATAGAGGATTACGTGCAGGGTCTGGCGCGCGAGGTGGCGATCATCGTCATGGCCTGGCTTTCCTATGCGGCTGCCGCCACCGGAATTTTCGCCATCGCCAGGCTTGCGCTCTGAGGGATATCCGAACCAATGGCCGCTTACGAATACGAGACGCACAACTACGATGTGGTGGTGGTCGGCGCCGGGGGCGCGGGCCTGCGCGCCACGCTGGGCATGGCCGAGCAGGGGCTGCGCACCGCCTGCGTGACCAAGGTGTTCCCCACCCGCAGCCATACCGTGGCCGCCCAGGGCGGGATTGCCGCATCCCTGGGCAACATGGGGCCCGACAACTGGCAGTGGCACATGTATGACACGGTGAAGGGCAGCGACTGGCTGGGCGACATCGACACCATCGAATACGTCACCCGCGAGGCGCCGCGCGCCGTCTACGAGCTGGAACATTACGGGGTGCCGTTTTCGCGCACCGAAGAGGGCAAGATCTATCAGCGCCCCTTCGGTGGCCACACGACCGAGTTCGGCGAGGGCCCCCCCGTGCAGCGCACCTGTGCCGCCGCCGACCGCACCGGGCATGCCATGCTGCATACGCTCTACGGGCAGTCGCTGAAGCAGAACGCGGAATTCTACATCGAGCATTTCGCGCTCGATCTCATCATGTCGGAGGATGGCGCCTGCACCGGGATCATGGCCTGGAAGCTCGATGACGGCACGCTGCACCGTTTCAACGCCAAGCTGGTGGTGCTGGCCACCGGCGGGGCCGGGCGCACCTATTTCAGCGCCACCTCGGCGCACACCTGCACCGGAGATGGCGGCGGCATGGTCACCCGTGCCGGCCTGCCGCTGCAGGATCAGGAATTCGTGCAGTTCCATCCCACCGGGATCTATGGCGCCGGGGTGCTGATCACCGAAGGGGTGCGCGGAGAGGGCGGCTATCTGACCAATTCGGAAGGCGAGCGCTTCATGGAGCGCTACGCCCCCACCTACAAGGATCTGGCCAGCCGCGACGTGGTTTCGCGCTGCATGACGCTGGAAATCCGCGAAGGCCGCGGGGTGGGGCCGGAAAAGGACCATATCTACCTCAACCTCAACCACCTGCCGCGCGAGGTGATCGAGGAGCGTCTGCCCGGCATCGCCGAAAGCGCGCGCATCTTTGCCGGCGTCGATGTGACGAAGGATCCGATCCCGGTTCTGCCCACCGTCCATTACAACATGGGCGGCATTCCCACCAACTACTGGGGAGAGGTGCTCAACCCCACCGCCGATGATCACGATGCGGTGGTGCCGGGGCTGATGGCGGTGGGCGAGGCGGCCTGCGCCTCGCTGCACGGGGCCAACCGGCTGGGCTCCAACTCGTTGATAGATCTCGTCGTTCTGGGGCGGGCGGCGGCGATCCGGGCGGGGCAGATCGTCGATCGGCAGGGGGCGGTTCCCGCGGGGCCGGGGGCCGAGGTGGAAAAGATCCTCGACCGCTTCGATTCCATCCGCCACGCCGATGGCGCCAATCCCACGGCCGAGGTGCGGCTGAAGATGCAGAAGGCGATGCAGAAGGATGCCGCCGTCTTCCGCACCGCCGAAACCCTGCAGGAGGGTTGCGCCGCGATCAGCGCCATCTGGAAGGAGATGCAGGACATCAGGGTTACCGACCGTTCCTTGATCTGGAACTCAGACCTGATGGAAACGCTGGAGCTGCACAACCTGATGGCCAATGCCATCACCACCGTCTATTCGGCCGAGGCGCGCACGGAAAGCCGCGGTTCGCATGCCCGCGAGGACTACCCCGAGCGTGACGACGAGAACTGGCGCAAGCACACCATCGCGCGGCTGGACGGGAACGGCGCGGTCAGCCTCAGCTATCGCGACGTGCACACCGAGCCGCTGACGCCGGCGGAGCAGGGGGGCATCGACCCGGAGAAGATTGCGCCCAGGAAGCGGGTTTACTGAGGAGACGAGGATGGTTCAACTGACACTCCCGAAGAACAGCCGGGTGCGGGTCGGCAAGACCTGGCCGAAACCCGAGGGCGCGAAGAACATCCGCAGGTTCCGGATCTATCGCTGGAACCCGGACGATGGCGAGAACCCCCGTGTCGATACCTATTTCGTCGACATGGACAGCTGCGGACCGATGGTCCTGGACGCGCTGATCAAGATCAAGAACGAGATCGACCCGACGCTGTCTTTCCGCCGCTCCTGCCGCGAGGGCATCTGCGGCTCCTGCGCGATGAACATCGACGGGGTGAACACGCTGGCCTGCATTCGCGGGCTGGACGAGATCAGGGGCGATGTGAAGATCTACCCGCTGCCGCATACCGAGGTGGTGAAGGACCTGATCCCGGACCTGACCCATTTCTATGCCCAGCATGCCTCGATCATGCCCTGGCTGGAAACCAGGACCAACCGCCCCGAAAGGGAATGGCGCCAGTCGATCGAGGACCGCAGGAAGCTCGACGGGCTGTATGAATGCGTGATGTGCGCCTCCTGCTCGACCTCCTGCCCCAGCTACTGGTGGAACGGCGACAAGTATCTTGGCCCGGCGGCGCTGCTGCACGCCTATCGCTGGATCGTCGACAGCCGGGACGAGGCCACGGGCGAGCGGCTGGATCAGCTGGAAGACCCGTTCAAGCTCTTTCGCTGCCACACCATCATGAACTGCACCAAGACCTGCCCCAAGGGGCTGAACCCGGCGAAAGCGATTGCCGAGATCAAGAAGATGATGATCGAGCGGATGGTCTGAGCCGGTGCCGCTGGTTCTTGTCATCGCCATCGTCGCGCTGGCGCTGATGTACTGGCGCTGGCGCAACTCGGGGCTGACGCGCAACTGCCGCTGGCGCAGGCTCGGGGAGGGCGGCGCGCATGAATGCGCGTTCTGCGGCGCGCGAACCGTTGCGCGGGACGGCCGGACGCCCGATACTTGCCTGAGAAACATGTGAGGCACGAATGCCCGGACCCGGAGCACCCGATGACGCAGGTGCCCGCCGCGCCATCAGGCCGGTCGTCTGCTATCCGCCGGAGGGGCTGCCGGCGGTGGACATGGCCGCGCTGCGCGCCGCACGGCGCATCGCCCGAAAGGCGGGCCGGATCCTTGTGCCCCCGCGCGAGGGGCGCTGTTTCCGGGTTCCGGCCGGCCATTTCTTCCGCATCTCCTGCCCCGAGGGCACTCAGGTGGGCGATCTCGACCTGTGGAACGGCGCCGACCTGTCCGAGCATTTCCATTCCGGCAAGACCCGCGCCCTGCACGGCACCCACCTGAGCACCGGGGCGCGGCTGTGGTCGGCCTTTCCGCATCTGCGGCCGCTGGCCACCATTACCGAGGACACGCTCGCCTGGTACGGCACCGACGCGCATGGCTGCCGGGTGCATGACGTGATCGGCACCCGCTGCGACCCCTACACCAACCGCCTGCTCGCCGGGGCCGACTACCACCGCTGCTGCCACTCCAACCTGACCCGCGCGCTGGCGGCCGAAACCGGGCTGCCGCTGCCCGAGGCCGAACGCCACATCCACGATGTGCTCAACGTTTTCATGTGCACCGGCTTCAGCCCCGAGGGCCGCTACATCATGAAGGCCAGCCCGGCGCGCGCCGGCGACCATATCGAGTTCTTCGCCGAGATCGACCTGCTCGGCGCCCTGTCCGCCTGCCCGGGAGGTGACTGCGCAAGCGAGCACTCGAGCGACGCGGCAACCTGCCACCCGCTGCTGGTCGAGATATTCGCCCCCGCCGCCCGGCCCGCCGGCTGGCGGACGCCTCCCGTCAACGCCTATGACCGCAGCCACGGGGCCTGACTTCATCTTGCCGGAAATACTCTCGGGGGTCCGGGGGCAGACAGCCCCCGGCCCGGCTCAGGAAAAGGCGGCTTCCAGCGCGATCTCGATCATGTCGCCGAAGGAGCGCTCGCGCTGTTCTGCCGGCAGCGCCTCGCCGCTGATCAGGTGGTCAGAAACCGTCAGCACCGCCAGCGCGCGCCGCCCGTGGCGCGCGGCCAGGGTGTAGAGCTCGGCCGCCTCCATCTCGACGGCGAGAATCCCGTGCCGTGTCATCTGCTCGTTCAGGTCGGGCCGCTCGTCATAGAAGGTATCGGAGGAATAGATTCCGCCCACATGCACGCCCACCTCGCGCCGCTCTGCCGCTGCCACCGCCGCGCTCAGCAGGCCGTAGTCCGCGGTGGGGGCGAAGTTCAGCTCGCGGAAGATCGTGCTCGAGGGTGTCGAGACCGAGCTGGCGCTCATCGCCACGATGACGTCGCGCAGCGCCACGCTTTCCTGCATCGCTCCGCAGCTTCCGATCCGCACCAGCGTGCGGGCACCGTAATCCCTGATCAGCTCGTTTACGTAGATCGACAGGCTCGGCATCCCCATGCCCGAGCCCTGGATCGTGACCCGGTTTCCCTTCCAGCTGCCGGTGAAGCCGAGCATTCCACGCACCTCGTTCACGAGCCGTGCACCCTGCAGGAAGTTCTCTGCCGCCCATTTCGCCCGGTACGGATCTCCGGGCAGCAGCACGGTTTCGGCGATCTCGCCCTTTTCTGCACCGATGTGAAAGGTCATGGGGCCTCCTGTCTTGCCGGATGCCGGAATCAACCCCGCTTCGCGCCGGCGCGCAAGGGCGAATCGTCGCCTCGAACCACCTCGGGCGTCTGGCCGGAAATGTCGATTCCGGCGATCAGCTCCTCGATCAGGGCGCTGATCAGCTCGGCCCTGCCGCTGACCCCGGCCTTGCGGTAGATCGCGGCGTTCTGCGCCTTGACCGTGCCCACCGCGGTATTGCGCAGGCGGGCGATTTCGGGAATGCCCAGCCCCTTGATCGTCAGCAGCGCCACATCGCGCTCGGCCCGGGTGAGATCCCATTCCGCGAAATGGCGTTCGATGCTCTGCTGGAAGCCGCCGACGGCGGTGTCCAGCGCGCGTTCGATCCGCGCGTTGCGCCGCAGCAGGCGCCGGTATTCGTGCAGCGACAGGGCCGCGCCGAAGGCAAGGGCCAGGATGCCGGCGATCTCGCTCAGGATGTGCGGGTCGAGCGCAGCCCATTCCGAGCGCAGGTCGTTGACGAAGATCAGCCCGCACCCCAGCTGCAGGGATGCGGCCAGCAGAAAGAGCCGGCGACGGAGTTTTCCCCGGCCTTCTGCATCCGTCCTTTCCGGCAGTTCCGACATCGGCCCTTTCTGTCCTGCCCGCAGGGCAAAGGCAAGCGGGCAGGCTTGCGGCTCAGGCCGGTTGCCGGACCTTGCCGCCGGCAAGGGAAACGATGTCCTGCATGATCCTGTCAAGCCTGAAATCGGAGGGGGTATAGACCCGGGCAACGCCCATGGCGCGCAGCTTGCGGACGTCGCCTTCGGGGATGATTCCGCCCACCACCACCGGCACATGAGCCAAGCCCGCGCCGCGCAGCCCTTCCAGGGTTTCGCGCACCAGCGGCAGATGCGAACCCGAGAGGATGGACAGCCCGATCACATGCGCCCCCGCGTGCCGGGCTGCGGCGACGATTTCCTCCGGTGTCTGGCGAATGCCCTCGTAGGTGATCTTCATCCCGCAGTCGCGGGCGCGCGCCGCGATCTGCTCGGCGCCGTTGGAATGGCCGTCGAGCCCCGGCTTGCCCACCAGGAAGCTCAGCCGCCGGCCCAGCCGGTCGGAGGCCGCATCGACCGCCGCGCGCAGCTCTTCCAGCCCCTCGGTGCGGTTGGAGGGCGCGCGGGCCACCCCGGTAGGGGCGCGGTAGCGGCCGAAGACGCTGCGGATCACCTCGCCCCATTCGCCGGTGGTGGCGCCGGCGCGTGCCGCTTCGATCGAGGGCGGCATGATGTTGGCACCGCTTGCCGCCGCCTCGCGCAGGGCGGCGAGCGCCCGGCCCACGGCAGCCTCGTCGCGGCTTTCGCGCCAGGCGACAAGGCGGGCGATCTGGTCGGCCTCGGCCCCGGGGTCCGCGGTCATGATCGTTTCTTCCCCCGCCGTGAGCGGCGAGGGTTCGCCCTCCTGCCAGCGATTGACCCCGACGACCACGGTTTCGCCCGATTCGATGCGGGCGATGCGCTCGGCGTTGGATTCGACCAGGCGCGATTTCATGTGCTCGATCGCGCCCACCGCCCCGCCCATGGCGTCGATCCGGGCCAGTTCGGCGCGCGCCGCTTCCTTGAGCGCCGCGACCTTGCGCTCGACCGCCGGGTTGCCGTCGAACAGGTCGTCGTATTCCAGCAGGTCGGTCTCGTAGGCCAGGATCTGCTGCATGCGCAGCGACCACTGCTGATCCCAGGGCCGCGGCAGGCCGAGCGCCTCGTTCCAGGCGGGCAGCTGCACGGCGCGGGCGCGGGCGTTCTTGCTGAGCGTCACCGCCAGCATTTCCAGCAGGATGCGATAGACGTTGTTTTCCGGCTGCTGTTCGCTCAGCCCGAGGCTGTTGACCTGCACCCCGTAGCGAAAGCGGCGGTATTTCGGATCCTCGACCCCGTAGCGGGTGCGCGCGATTTCGTCCCAGAGTTCGGTGAAGGCGCGCATCTTGCACATCTCGGTAACGAAGCGGATGCCGGCGTTCACGAAAAAGCTGATCCGCCCGACCATGGCCGGGAAATCCTCGGCCGGCACCTTGGCGCGCAGGTCGTCGAGCACCGCCGTGGCCGTGGCCAGCGCATAGGCCAGTTCCTGCTCGGGCGTCGCGCCGGCTTCCTGCAGGTGGTAGGAACAGACGTTCATCGGGTTCCATTTCGGCATCTGCGCCCGCGTCCAGGCGGCAACATCGGTGATCATCCGCAAGCTCGGCTCGGGCGGGCAGATATAGGTGCCGCGCGAGAGATACTCCTTGATGATGTCGTTTTGCACCGTGCCCTGGAGCACGGCGATGTCGGCGCCCTGTTCCTCGGCCAGGGCGACATAGAGCGCCAGCAGCCAGGGGGCGGTGGCGTTGATCGTCATCGAGGTATTCATCCGCTCCAGCGGAATGCCCTGAAACAGCGCGCGCATGTCGCCGAGGTGGCAGACGGGCACGCCGACCTTGCCCACCTCGCCGCGTGCCAGCGGATGATCGCTGTCATGGCCGGTCTGGGTGGGCAGGTCGAAGGCCACCGAAAGCCCCGTCTGCCCCTTGGCCAGGTTGGCGCGGTAAAGCGCGTTGGAGGCCTGGGCCGTGGAGTGGCCGGCATAGGTGCGAAACAGCCAGGGGCGATCTCTGGTGGCGGCGGGCATGGCTTTCCCTTGCGCAATATAGTTTCATTGATGAATCGGTTGACGCAACAAGGTTATAATCACTTTTTCTGCGCCGCGGCAAGAGCGCCCGCGCGTCATGCCCGCCGCTCGTGCAGCGCTCCGACAGCCGGTGCCCTGCCGCCCCGCAGAGGGGGCCGACAGGGGAGGCCGGCAGGGGAGGCCGGCAGGGGAGGTCGGCAGGGGAGGCCGGCAGGGGAGGCCGGCAGGGGAGGCCGGCAGGGGAGGTCGGCAGGGGAGGCCGGCAGGGGGGACTATTCGTAGGTGAAGGTGGTGATCCGGCAGACATCGACGTTCTCGCGGATCAGCACGTCGCCGTCGCTGAACACCGCCTTGAAGTCGAAGGCGCAATACCGGGTGCCGTCGTCGAAGTCGATGGCGACCGAGCTGCCCGGCATGATGATCCTGGAGGCCAGGATGTCCTCCTGCCAGGAGCGCGTGCCCACGTTCGAGCCGTAGAACTGCACGATCGCATATCCGGTCCGGTTGACGATCCGCACGACCCTTTCTCCGGCCCCGGCCGCCGGGACGCCTGCGGCCAGCAGGAGCACGGAGCAGGCCGCCAGCGCAAGGCGGGCGGCAGTACGGTTGCGGCGCATCCTTGTCTTTCCGCCCATTCCCTTTCCGCCATTCCCTTTCTGCCCGTTTCCGCTTTCCACCGGTTTCCCTGAGCCTTCGGGATGGCGGCAATGGGCAGCGATTCCGGCGGTATTCGGGCATTCAGTTAAGGATTTACCGAATGGCCGATAGCTGTCAGGCTGCGGCCATGACGCAGAGCGTGCAACTGCCTCTTTGGCTCCTGATCCTGATTCTGGCCTTTGCGGCGGTGACATTCGCCTCGCATTTCCTGTTCCCTTCGGTGCGCTGGTTCTTCCGCCGCCGGATGGAGCGGGTCGTGGCCAGGCTCAACGAACGCCTGGAACGGCCGATCGAACCGTTCAAGCTGCTGCGCCGGCACGACATGATCCAGAGGCTGATCTACGACCCCGGGGTGATCGAGGCGGTGGCCGAACACGCCCGCGCAACTGGCACCCCCGAGGAGGTCGTCTTCCAGCGGGCCAGGCGCTATGCCCGCGAGATCGTCCCCTCCTTTTCGGCGACGCTCTATTTCGGCGTTGCGATCCGCATGGCCCGGCTTCTCAGCCGGGCCTTCTACCGGGTCCGGCTGGGTCATGCGGACGAGGCGGCGCTGAGAGGGATAAGCCCCGATGCGACGGTGGTCTTCGTCATGAACCACCGCTCGAACATGGATTACGTGCTGGTGACCTACCTGATCGCCGAGCGTGCGGCGCTGTCCTATGCGGTGGGGGAATGGGCGCGGGTCTGGCCACTGTCCTGGCTGATCCGGGCGATGGGGGCCTATTTCATCCGCCGCCGTTCGGACGATGCGCTGTATCGCCGGGTCCTGGCGCGCTATGTCCGGATGGCCACCGCCGCCGGTGTCGCCCAGGCGGTGTTTCCCGAGGGCGGGCTGAGCCTGGACGGCCGGGTCGGGGCGCCGAAGCTCGGGGTGATCAGCTACATCCTGTCCGCCTTCGAGGAGGGGCGGGGGCGCGATGTGGTCTTCGTGCCGGTGGCGCTGAATTACGACCGGGTGCTGGAAGACCGGATGCTTCTGGCGGCCGGGCGCCGGGGGAAGCGCCGGTTCCGCCCGCGCTGGCGTTCCGCGCTGCGCTATCTTGCAAGACATCTCTGGCTGCGGCTGCGCGGGCGTTTCCTGCGCTACGGGCATGCGGCGGTGAACTTCGGGAGGCCGCTGTCGCTGTCGGAGTTCGCCGGGAGCGGCGGGGGCGCGCTGACGGCCGGGCGTCTCGGGCAGGAGCTGATGGCGCGCATCCGCGCGGTGATGCCGGTCCTGCCGGTGCCGCTGGTGGCCGAATGCCTGCTTGCGGCCGAGGGGCCGCTGCGCCGCGACGAGGTGATCGCGCGGGTGCGTGCGCGAAGATGTCCGCCGCCGCAAGGCGAGGGGGTGTGTTTCGGCGCTCCTCCTCCGCGCGGGGAGGTGGAAGTGGCGATCGGCCACCTGCTGATGCGGCGGCTTGTCCGGGAGGGGCCGGAAGGGTTGCGGGTGGTGGAGGAGGAGCGGCCGCTGCTCGGTTACTATGCCGCCTCGATCGCCTGTTGCGGAGGGGATGCACGGTGAGTGCGCCCCCGGCGGCGCGGCGCAGGGGTGGGAAAGTTATAAAATTACAAAAACAACATCGAAACGGTTGCAAAGTTTCCCTTCGGGTTGTAGGTCACGGCTTGCGCCGCGATTCTGCGGCGCGGCATGAGCTGGGAGACGAACGCCGTGACTGCTGCCGAGGACAGGGTTCCTGACTATGACGCGCCGAGAAAAGATCTTTATGCGCTCGGAGAAATCCCCCCGATGGGGCATGTGCCGAAGAAGATGCACGCCTGGGTGATCCGGCGCGAACGCCACGGCGAGCCGGACAGGTCGATGCAGCTCGAGGTAGTCGATGTTCCCGACATCGACAGCCACGAGGTGCTGGTTCTGGTGATGGCGGCCGGGGTCAACTACAACGGCGTCTGGGCGGGTCTGGGGGTGCCGATCAGCCCGTTCGATGTCCACAAGGCGCCCTATCACATCGCCGGTTCCGATGCCGCGGGCATCGTCTGGGCGGTGGGCGAAAAGGTGACGCGCTGGAAGGTGGGCGACGAGGTGGTCATCCACTGCAACCAGGACGACGGCGATGATGAGGAATGCAACGGCGGCGACCCGATGTTCTCGCCCAGCCAGCGCATCTGGGGCTACGAAACGCCCGATGGCTCCTTCGCCCAGTTCACCCGGGTGCAGGCCCAGCAGCTGATGGAGCGCCCGCGCCACCTGACCTGGGAGGAAAGCGCCTGCTACACGCTGACGCTGGCCACCGCCTACCGGATGCTGTTCGGGCATCATCCGCATGAGCTCAAGCCGGGGCAGAACGTGCTGGTCTGGGGGGCCTCGGGGGGGCTCGGCTCCTACGCGATCCAGCTGATCAACACCGCCGGGGCCAATGCGATCGGGGTGATCTCGGACGAGGACAAGCGCGACTTCGTGATGGGGCTGGGGGCCCGGGGGGTCATCAACCGCAGGGATTTCGACTGCTGGGGCCAGCTGCCAAAGGTCAATTCCGACGCCTGGAAGACCTGGTTTGCCGAGGTGCGCCGCTTCGGCAAGGCGATCTGGGAGATCACCGGCAGGGGCGTGAATGTGGACATGGTGTTCGAGCACCCCGGCGAGGCCACCTTTCCCGTTTCCACCTTCGTGGTGAAGAAGGGCGGCATGGTGGTGATCTGCGCCGGGACCACCGGCTACAACCTGACGATGGATGCGCGTTACGTCTGGATGCACCAGAAGCGCATCCAGGGCAGCCATTTCGCCCATCTGAAACAGGCCGCTGCCGCCAACCGGCTGATGGTGGAGCGCCGGCTGGACCCGTGCATGAGCGAGGTCTTCCCCTGGGAGGAGATTCCGGCCGCGCACATGAAGATGATGAGGAACGAGCACAAGCCCGGCAACATGGCGGTTCTGGTGCAAACACCGCGCGCCGGGTTGCGCACCCTGGAAGACGTTCTGGAGGCAGGCGGCGCCGGATGATTCGCCGATTGTTCACCAAACGAAGACAATCTGTCAAATTTGTCTGCACTGTGTAGAAAGTGGGCAGATTTGCGGGGTTGCAGCGGCCAGCCTCCCCATTAATGGGGAGTTTATATCCGTGAGTTTCCCATTTTTTCGGCACATGCTAAGGTTGTGTTAACCACTCGTTAACCAAGCTTAAAGAGACTGACATGGCAAATGACTGGATACTCCACGTGCTCGCGGATCTGAAGTCTTTTGCACGGCAGAACGGGCTTTCCGAACTTGCCGCCCAGCTCGACCAGGCGCTTCTGGTCGCGGCAACGGAGATGTCGTCTTCGGGCGAGGAGGGGCAAGGCCGGCTCTTGGCGGGTTGGGACGTTGAAGACGCTGGAATACCTGATCGAGGAGTTGCAACGCGCTGAGGAACTGGCGCACCTGCAGACGGCCACCGAAAGGCTGCGCGATCATTACGGCATTTCCCATGTCGTCTATCACTGGGTCAACAGCGTGGGCGAGCGCTTCGGCGCTGGCACCTACAGTTCCGAATGGGTCGATCGCTACCTGGAGAAGGGCTACCTGCGCATCGACCCCGTGATTGTCGGCTGTTTCCAGAGGTTCAGCCCCGTTGACTGGAAGCAGCTCGACTGGTCCTCCAGGGCGGCGCAGGAGTTCTTCCGCGAGGCGATCGGGTATGGAGTCGGCAATCAGGGCTACACGATTCCGGTGCGCGGGCCGAGCGGGCAGTTCGCGCTGTTCACCGCCAATCACGACTGCAACGATGATACCTGGACCCGTTTCATCGCGGCCAACGGGCGCGACCTCATGATCATCGCGCACGAGTTCAACAGGAAGGCGCTCGAATTCGAGTCCGCCAGCGCGCTGCTCCGGACCCCCGCCCTCTCGCCGCGCGAGCTCAGCGCGATGACCTATCTGGCCAAGGGATACAGCCGGGCCAGGGCGGCCGAGGAAATGGAGATCTCCGAACACACGCTGCGGGTCTACATCGAGGCCGCCCGGCACAAGCTTGGTGCGGTCAATACAACCCATGCGGTCGCCCGTGCCCTGAGCGCGGGGCTGATCATCGTCTGAACCGGGCCGGGCGGAACGGGCCGTCAGGATTCCGCTAACCATTCGTTCCTAGCCTCCTGCCGGTCGCAAAACCAGGAGCAGGCGAATGCTGCGTTATCTCTATGGCAAGGATCTTGTCCGCCACCCCCGGCTGCTCGACAGCATGTTCCGCCACCGCGCCGAACAGTTCGCCCGGCGCCTGAAGTGGGATGTGACGGTCGATTCGCGCGGGTACGAGCGCGATGCGTATGACGCGCTGAACCCGCTCTACGTGATCTGGCAGCTCCCCGACGGCAGCCATGGCGGTTCGATGCGTTTCCTGCCCACGCTGGGGCCGACGATGGTGGCCGATCATTTCGGCCACCTGAGCGGAGGGGTGCGGATCGAAAGCCCGCTGATCTGGGAGTGCACGCGTTTCTGCCTGGCGCCGGGAAGCGATCGAAGGGTGGCGGCGGCGCTGGTGCTGGGGGCGGGCGAGATCATGGAAAACTTCCACCTGTCGCATTTTGTCGGGGTCTTCGATCACCGGATGGAGCGGATCTACCGGATCCACGGTGTCGTGCCCGACGTGATCGGCACGCAGGGGAGCGGTGCCGGGATGATCGGGGTCGGGCTGTGGGAAATGAAACCCGAGGCCTGGCCGCGCGTTCTGGCCCGTGTCGGGATCGGGCGGGCCACCTCGCGGGCCTGGTTCGCGGCCTCCTTCGGGGCTCCCGCGGCACGGCGCGCGGCCTGCGCCTGAGCCGTTTCCGGCCGGCTCCCGGGCGCGGGGCGGCCCGGGGTGGAAACCGCCGGGAGCGGCGGCTAGTCTCGCCGCATGGGGGAGGCGGCATTCCAGTATTCAGAAGATCAGGCCGAGGCCTTCGAGCGGGTGAGCGCGCTGCTGCGGGCGGCGGGGATCGACCTGGAAACGGGCACGACCCGGCCGGCCGGCGCCGGTCGTGGCCGGATGCTGGCGATCACCGGGCGGGCCGGCTCGGGCAAGACCATGCTGCTGGCGCGGCTCTGCGCGGCGATGCGGGAAGCCGGGGTCGAGATCGTTTCAGGCGATCACGAGCCCCGCAACCGCAAGGCGGGGCGCCAGCTGGCGGTGCTCGCCCCCACGAACAAGGCGGCGGCGGTGCTGCGCGCCCGGGGCGTGCCGGCAACCACCATCCATCGCGTTCTCTATACGCCGGTCTATGACCCCGAATATGAAAAGGTGGCCGACTGGCTGGCAGGCGGCGGCGCGCGCCCCGTGGTCGCGGGCCTGGACGAGGGCGCGCTGGAGCGGGCCCATGCCTTCTATCGGGAGCATCGCTCGGTGCCCGGCGCCCTGGCGGCGGCGGGGCTGCGCGGGTCCGATTTCATCACCGGCTGGAAACGGCGGGAAAGTCCGCTCGATGTGGGCTTTGTCGATGAGGCCTCCATGCTTGACGAAAGCCGGCTGGACGATCTCGGGGCGATCTTCCCCACGCTGGTTCTGTTCGGCGACCCGGCTCAGCTGCCGCCGGTGAAACAGCCCGGCGCGATGGTCTTCGACAGCCTGCCGGCGCCGCAGGTGCTGGCGCTGCGGCGGGTCCATCGCCAGGCCCGGGGAAACCCGATCCTGGATCTGGCGCATGCGCTCGGCGATCCGGCGCTGGAGTTCGAGGGTTTCGAGGCGCTGGTCGCGGATGCCGCCCGCCGGGATGAGCGGGTCGTCCTGACCGGCCGGGTGGAAAGCGACCTGATGGCGCGCTCGCCCGTCCTGGTCTGGCGCAACGCGACCCGGGTGCGGCTGATCCGGGCCTTCCGCGATGCCTGCGGGGCGCCAGCCGAGGCGCTTCTGCCCGGGGAACCGCTGATCTGCGACGGGCTCGAACTGCCGCTGAAGCACCGTCGCCGGCGCATCGAGCTGGAGGCACGCGGCCTGATCAGGGGGGCGCAGGCCATCTATCTGGGGCCCGGAAACAGGCCGGGATTCGCGCGCCTGCATCTGCTCGGGGCCGAGGAGCCGAAGCTTTCGGTTGCCGCGATCATAAAGATAGAGACCCCGGAGGCCGAAGAGCCCTTCATCCCCTGCGCCGCCCGCATGGGGGCGGCCTTCCTGCATGGTGCGGCGGTAACCATCCACAAGGCGCAGGGCTCGCAGTGGCCGGAAGTTCAGGTCTTTGCCCCCGACATCCGCGCCGCCAGCCGCAGCGGGCGGGTCGAGGCCGGCATTGCGCTGTGGAAGCGGCTGGCCTATGTGGCCATCACCCGGGCGCAGACACGGCTGCGCTGGGTGACGCGCTACCGGCTGGCCCGCCCGACGCGGTCGCTGTCGGTCGCGGATCTGGAGGCGTCGGCGGCCGATTTCCGGCTGACGGGCGGGCCGGGCGCGGAGGAACCGGCTGCTGGGGCGCCGGGCGGCGCGGCGGGGGGAACGGGGGAGACGGCACCATGAGCCGATGCGCGATCGTGACCGGGGCCAGTTCGGGAATCGGTCGGGCGGTGGCCGAAAGGATGCTGTCCGAAGGATGGACGGTGGGCCTGATCGCCCGGCGCGCCGGGCGGCTCGGCGAAATCGCCGCCCGCTTTCCCGGCGCCGTGGCGCTTGCCGCCGACGTGACCGATCCGCAGGCGCTGCAGGCGGCCTTCAGCCGTTTCGTGCAGGTGGCCGGCCGGCTGGACCTGCTGTTCAACAACGCCGGCATGTTCGGCCCCACGGCGACGATCGACGAGGTTTCGCCGGAGGAGTGGAACAGGGTTCTGGGCCTGAACCTTTCGGGCATGTTCCATGCGGCCCGGCTCGCGTTCGCCCAGATGCGCAGGCAGAGCCCGCAGGGCGGGCGGATCATCAACAACGGGTCCGTGTCGGCCCATGCGCCGCGCCCCGGTTCGGTCTGCTACACCACGACGAAGCATGCCGTCACCGGGCTGACGAAATCGCTTGCCCTGGACGGGCGGGCGTTCGACATCGCCTGCGGGCAGATCGACATCGGCAATGCCCGCACCGACATGATCGCCGATCTGATCGCCCGCCAGAAGCATGCCGCGCCCGATGCGCCGCCGGTCGAGACGATGGCGGTGGAAGATGCCGTGGCCTCGGTCATGCACATGGCGGAGCTGCCGCTTTCGGCCAATGTGCTGTTCATGACGGTCATGGCGACGAAAATGCCCTTCGTCGGGCGCGGCTGAAGCCTTCGGCCGGCTGCCCGGCTCTGCCCTGCGCGCGGGAGCTGCCGCGGTATCGCGG
>Ga0256839_1000144_pt1 | contig 94261 bp, 124 predicted proteins | sample 354166metaG_FD_185968 | JGI IMG/M metagenome (GOLD analysis project Ga0256839, IMG submission 185968) | Hydrothermal vent microbial communities from Mid Atlantic Ridge, Atlantic Ocean - 354-166 | ecosystem: Environmental > Aquatic > Marine > Hydrothermal vents | place: Atlantic Ocean: Mid... | reverse complement strand
CTACATAAGGAGTTTGTTTTTGACTACTAAGTCCAGCTGCGACATTACTTATAACAACATCATGATATACACCACCATAGATGTATTTTTGATTGCTACTTGTCGTTTCTTTGATGCCCTTTGTTGAAAATAAATTACTCATTCTTCTTTTTGTTTTTAAATTAATTTAATTGATTTTTTTTTACAAATTTAATATTGTTTTTTATATATTCCTATTATTCTGGTAAAAATATTTTATCCCAATGGTAATTTAATACACCATCTTTATTGGATACAATTTCAATATCTTTTCCAAACAAATGAGATGGTCTAGCTCCTGCCACTAATTCATCACTTGATTGAAAATTTAAAAATTGATTTCCTTTTCTATCTCTATGTAAAAATGCAACAGCATCTACATTAGATGGCAATATTTGAGCCATTTTTCCAGTCAAGGCAATATCCATAGTTGTTATTTCTGTACCATCTTTGTTAATGCTTTTTTCTTTAACATGACATACAAAAATCACATGTTTAAATACAGATTCTAAAGCATTAGATACAGAATTCATTGCTTTTCTAGTCCACAAATAACCAGCTCCATTCGGTAATGTAGTAATATCAGCTTTGGAATCAATATTTTTTGTATTTACACCATTGGCATCTTTAATATATCCCCAAGCTTTTCCTTGGCTAGTTTTCCGATACATACTTCCCGCAAATGGAAGTATTAGTTCCTCTAATTTAGTAGTAGTATCTAATACTCCATATGTATATGCGTATCCTCTTTTATCTTCTTCTTTCTTTTTCTGTAATGATTGAATTAAATCAATCATTTCATCCCAAGTGTTGATTTCAACTTTCATTGCTTTAACAAATTTAGCTCCTTTTTCTAAATCAATAATTAAAGAGTCTTCTAATTCTGCTACTAAAGTTGTTTTTCCCATTTTTGGTGGCGAAAATAAAATCATACTACTAGGATTTATTTCTACTACTTCATTTTTTTTATTTGGTAATTCCATTTTTATTTTTATTCAATTTATAGTTCATTCATCCAGCCAGTATCACTAACCCCTGTAATTTTACGTAATATATTTCCATTTTTACCACTAAATGTGTTTTCTACTACGTATGCAATATTAACTTCATCAATCATTAATATCATGCCATGTTTTAATAGGTGAGAATTAAAATTCTCCCACCCAAATCCTGTTTTGTTGCTCATGTTTTTTTTAAAGTTATTATTTTGTTAATATATTCTGTCATAACCAGAACCAGAACCAGTACCATCACCATAACCAGAACCAGAACCATCACCATTACCATCACCATTACCAGAACCATTACCAGAACCATAACCAGAACCATAACCAGAACCATCACCATAACCAGTACCATCACCATAACCAGAACCAGAACCATAACCAGAACCATCACCATAACCAGAACCATCACCATCACCATTACCATCACCATTACCAGTACCAGAGCCAGAGCCAGAATTTATTTTTTCCATGATTTTACATTTTGGATTGAAATTTTAGCTTCTTCTGTTATTTCAATTATTTCAATAGAATTTAATAAAATCAAACTTGTTTTTATTGGCATTGCAAATTTGCAAGTTTCTGGATTTTTTGTTCCCTCCATTGCTAACTGAGATAATGAAGCAGCACCTGACCAACTCCAAATTCTAATAGATTCTAATAAAACTACTTCTGATTCATTTCTGCTTTTCATATATCCACAATGAACACCAGCACTTTCTGTTCTTACCATTACAAATGGCATACCATTTTTTAACTCTGCTTTTTCAAAAACAGAACATTTTGGAATGTAAACAGTTCCATCAATTGTTAATTCATCAACTTTTACTTTTTTCATTTTTCTTATTGTTTATGTTTTTTTATTTGATCTCATTTTATTTTGAATTTTATCAATATAATCATAATCTGACAAATCAAGCTTTTGTTTTAATTCAGAAAATTGTGTTACTGCTCCATTAAAGAACATTGGAATTTCTATATTCCCTCTACCTATTCTATTCTTCATTACAATTAGACTTCTATATTGATCCTGTAATTTTTTAATATTATAACCTTTATATTCAGATATATCATATCTATTTGGTGCAAATAACCCTAAACATACATGAGCATTACGAGCAGTTAATTTATTGTCAGCTAATCCAGCTAATGTAGGCTTTAGCTTTTCTATAATTTTATCTCCTGCATTTGTATATACATTTTGTTCAGTTGCAGCACTTTGTTGTTGAACCTCTACAAATATATAATTAAAATGTTTAGTTATTTGCTTCCTCCCATAAGTAGCACTCATATCATTCATTGCTTGATGAAGTGTTGTGCCATTTTCAGGATGCAAAAGTGAAACATGATCAACTATACAAATAACATATTCATCAGGATCGTTTGGTGTATAATGACTATAAGCAAAAGCATCTTGACCATAAATAGGATTATTAGTATTTTTACCTGAAGTAACTCCATTTAATTTATTATATTCTTCTTCTGTTATAGTAAACTTTTTTTCTTTATCAGTTTTAAAATTATAATAATAATGCGTTCCATGTTCTTTAGAATACCATCTAATATATTTATATATTCCATAAGGATTTGCTGTGCTATCAATAATATCTACTGTTTCAAAAAATTCTATAAAATAATCTTTAAGTGATTTTATAGCTTCCAATATATCTTCAGTTATGCAATTATTTTCGTACATAGAAGATAATTCCAAAGGATCAATTATGATATTAAACTCTTCTTTAAGTTTATTTGAAATCATTGAATATGCAAATTCTTCTTTACTTTCTTCAAGTGCAAAATATATTATTTTTAGTTTAATCCCCTTATTAGGATTAGCTTTAACCCACCTAAACGGCTCTAAAACAAATGCAGATTTTACAAATTGTGTCTTTCCAATTCCACTACTTGCTGAAATATTCCAGTTTGTTCCTTTTATAATACCAGGTAGTTTTTGGCTTAATCTTTTGAATTTACTAAATGGTATACAGTTAGCTTTGCCTTCTTCGCTATTTTTTTTATTTTTTTCAATAGAGGCAATTGTACTATCGAATAAATTCATTGATTTAAAGCTATTACTTCGACTTTGGCATCACTACATCCTGGTAGTTCTTTGAAAAAATTAATATGTTTTATTAATTCTTTTCCATACATATAGAAATCTTTAACAAACTTTTTGTATGTATCACTGTTAAAAGATTCATTAGTTATATTAAAACTAATTATTAATTTTACTTCCTTACTCATAATTTTATATTTAAATCATCATTATGTTGTGTGTTAATTCTTCTTTCTCTAAATCAACCTCTTCTGCATGAATAGCTAAATTAGATACTCTATTAGAATTTTGATCATTTTTAAAAATAAAATAATCTGCTCTCATTAAATATCTAGTATCGTTTACAGAATTAATATACATTTTTACTGCTTTAAAGATTATTTCTTTGTTAGCATATTCTGGATATTCTTTAAAAAAAGTTATCATTTTTGTAGTGCAAGCTTTTTTATCACCCATAGCACCCATTTTAAAACCTTTAAATAACTTTCTATAATCATCTATCCAATTATTTATTTCTGTCTCTAATATAGCTGAATCTACTTGTTTACTATTAGTTTTTCTTCTTCCTTCTAATATAGATAAAGCATTAGAATAATCTGCAATTAGTCTCTTTCCTTTTTCAGTAGGCAAATGATTAATATCTACTAATTGTTTATCGTATAAATTATTAATAGATAAAACATTATTACTAACAATAGGGAATATTAATGTATATAACTCTATTAATTCATTTGGAGAAATATTGTTTTCATTACATGTTTTAATTAATAATTTACTCATTTTCTTCTTCTTTATACATATAATTTTCTATATCTATTGGGTCATATTTATCAGCTCTATCAGCTTCTACATTGCCTTTTCCAAAACAAAAAGTGCATTTTTCCATTACATCATCTACAAAATTAAATACCTCCTTAGTTCCTAAACATTTAGGACACATACTTTGTTCTTTTATATTTTGTTTTTTTTTCATTGATTTAATTTTTTAATTTTAATAATAATGATTCTTTCTTTAATGGACACCATTTAGGTATTTTATGTTTTATATTCTCTTCATCTATTCTATTATACACATTTATAAAATGGTCATTTATATTTAAATTTACTGCTAAATTACATATTTCCATTGTGTCTAAATTTAAAGCATAATCATCATATTCTGTATAACTAAATGGACAATCTAAACAATTTTTTATAATGTAAGTTTTTGTTTTTTTCATTTTATAATATACTTAAATCAATAAATACATTTACTTATTTTATATATTTTTTTCTATACTAAAAAAGTTCTTCCTACTTCATAATTATAAATTTTTAAAGTTAATATATTTTATTTTCTTAGAGTCAAAATTCTTTAATGCATTTTTAACCCATTCTTCATCTTTAGTATTAAGTAAGCATACAACCCATATTTGAGCTTTGTAATTATCTTGTTTTAACATTGACCTACTTAATTTTTGCACAAAGTTACCATTTTTATTACTATTAGATTGAACTATTATAAAATGATCTACTCCTTTATAAGTGAAGCCTGTACCACCTGCATTAACACATGCTAATTCATTTAAATTGCCATCTAAAAATCTATTTAATTTAATATTATTTGTTTTACTATGGTATGTATTTTTGCTAAACCTCTCTGCTTGTTTAATGCTTCCTGAAAATATTAATTTTCTACCAGTTAAAGTTTTCATTAATAAATGCCCTACATCTTCTTTAGTTTTAGAGTTGTATATGGCTCTCATTCTATTAAGTATAGCAAATTTTATCATAGCTTGATTTCTACTAAACATGGCTTTTCTAACGTTATTATCTAAATATGAATATTGTTTATATTCAGTTGTTTTAAATCTTTTAGTTTTATTACCAGCATTAATAATTGCATCATTATTATTTAAATTACATTCAATTACATTAATTTCATAATCTGCTATAAATTCTTGCTTAACAGCTTCATCAATAGTTATTGATTTAATTATTTTTAGTCCAAGCCTTTTGATAATATTTAACTTTTCTTCATGTTCGGGCATAGTACCTGTTAACCCTATGGCAACTTTTCCTTTAATTGTTCTATTAAAAAAATTTTTTGTATTGTTAATAGTTATTCTTTGTATTTCATCTAAAATAATTATATCAAATTCACCTTTAATTTTAGTTAATGAAGAATATGTAATTATTGTAGTTTTATTAATATATGATTTAGCTTTCCACTTAATAAATTCTTCTGGTACATCTACATCACGTAATTTAATACTATCTGTAACCCATAAAATTTTTTTAGCCTTAATCTTTTTAATAATATTTATTGCAAGTAAAGTTTTTCCAAATCGAGGTGATAACAAATATATGCCTGATGTTCCAGGTATATATTCATCAATTATTTTTTTTTGCTGTTCTTCTCTATTCATTAAATTTTTCTTAATATATTTATTAAATTACTTATTATCACACCTACACTTATTGCAGGAATCCAACTTATAATAAATAAAAATCCAGTAGTCCAATTATATATAAACATTAACCAAATAGGACTAAAGAATATTATTATTGGTAATACTATCATCATAAATAATAATATAAATGATATTAACAATTTAATAAAATTCCATATATTTCTTAGCATAATTTATTTTTTTTAAAATTGTGATATTATTTCTTTAATTGTAAACTTAAGATTTTCTACATATTTATCTCCTTGTAAATATTTATTTACACCTTCACTAAAATGATTTATTACTTTTCCAATTCTCTTTTTTTTATTAAGATATAGATATTCATAAGCAGCAATCTTATAATTTTCTTTATTAGCTCTAAATTTTTTAATATAATATTTTGTAAATTCTTCGTCCATAAATTTATATTAATGTTTTATTTTATTTAAAAATTACAAAGCTTTGTTTATCCCTTCTATCTACAACATTTTGGATCTCACCAACCATTCTACAAATTAATGTCAAATGTTGCTCAGTGGTTCTGGAATAACTTAGTTTACTTTCCAGATTTAACAGTAAATACTTTGTAATTAAAATATAAAGGTAAGATTCGAACTTAAGCTACACGATAAATTACCGTGCTTGGATACCAAATCCTCGTTTGTTTATTTGTTAGCCATGCCTTTACATTAATTTAAATGCTAATGTTTTATTTTTTAAAGCCCAAGATTTACTTATATTAAATATTTTAGTCAATTCATTTGTTTTTATAAAAGGATTTATTTTTAATATTTTTAATACTTTTTCAGGTGTTATTTTTCTTTTAGATTTTCTAATGCAACCACAAGATTTAGTTCCGTTAAAAACAGTAATAAAAGTAGTTTTATAATGTTTACGACATATTGGACATTCAAATATAGCTATTTCAAATTTACCACCTATCCTATCAGTATATGAGATAAATTTCATATTTTTTATTTTATCTCCTTTTGTGTAATTTTCATTTTTACTACGATATTTTTTATTGAAATATACTTTTTCTACAACACCATCTTTTGATAAATTTAAAGTTGGTCTCCCATTTGTGTTTCCTAATTTTAAATTTCTTATTTTTCCTTTTTTTATTGACCTATAATTATTTAAATTAGATACTTGATAATGATTTTCATAACCTTCTATATCTTTCCAAATTTCTATCATACAAATATAATAAATATTACCAAATTTTATATTAATTAAGCTAAATCTTTTTCAATATCTTGATATTGAATTACTACAAGCTCATTTGATTTTACATTTAATTCAGCTTGAGATAATTCAGCTTTTCTAAAATTTAAATTAAATTCAGCAGCCTGACGATTACTAATGTATTCTGCTAATGTGCCAGAAGCAGGAGTAGTAGTACGACTTACTTCAAATTCTTTCTTAGCTTTAACTAAATGAGCTTTTTCTTTACTAAGAAAAGCTTTAGACCTAATTACTTCTGCATTAGCTTGTGCTAATTGAACTGTAATTTCAGTACGAGCTTCATCTAAAAATTCATTTACTTTTTCAACTACTAATTCTGTTTCTGTTTTATTAATTCCTTCTGTAGCAGTTTTTACAAATGCATTTATTTTTACTTTTGTCATAATTTTATTAATTTAATTTGTTTTAATTTTAATTTAACTTGTTGTGCTTGTTCAATAACTTTATATTGAGGCTTAATGTATAATTCAATTTTATTGATTACTTCATTTGATCTTTTTAATAAGTTATTTTCTTCTTGTATTCTAAATTTAGGATTAATTATAGAAAATAAATCATTATAAAATATTTCATTTCCTTCTTCTGTTTTAAATTCTGTTTTGTCAACTCCATAAAATAAATTGTAATTATTATTAATAATTAAATATGTTGCTTTTAAATGAGTATAATTTTTTCTACTATGAAACCATTCAATATCAAGTGAAAATATTAAATCTTGAAATTTCTTAGATTTTTCTTCATCTCCATTTAATAAAATTTTAGTATTTCTAAAATCTTCTTTAGTTAATAAAGTTCTCTTTATAGATAATTTCATATTATATCTATCCTCAAATTTAATAAACTTACCTGCTTCTTCACAAGTAATTAACCATTCACGTTCACTTTGAGTTGAAAATGTGTAATTAGATGGTATATTATTAATATTGCTACCTCTTTTAAAAAAATCTTTACAACCATTACCTAAATGAGCTTGAGCTCCCCACCTAACAATATCTCCGTTAAAATAAGTATAAATAACATTATCTAACAGCTCATTTGGAATATTACTTTTAGGAGCATAATTTTTTGGTACAAATTTACCAGCTTTTTTACATTTATCAAACCATTTTATTTCAGATAATGTAGCTGGTCTGAATTTATTAGACAATGATGTTAATTCTCCATTATTTTTAAATAATTTTTGTTTATAGAACAATGTAAAATTAGTATTTTTTTTTATTATTGGCTCTTTAATATAAGTAATAGCTACATTATGGTAACTATTCCAACTACAATGATAATATCTCCCTATTTCTAATTCATTTATTGATAGTAATTTTTCTTCTGATTTCATCATAATAAATAACTATAAATTCCCCAAGAAATACTCATTAAAAGCCAAACAAATATAATTTGATTAATACTCAAATTGTTAAAATTATCATTATTTAACACTTTAACTATTCCATACAATGATATTATACTTAAAAATAATGATATGCTTAATAATATATATAACATAATTTTAATTTTAGTTTATTTTAAATACAAAAAGGTATAGCTATAAAGCTACACCTTTTACTTAATCATCTCACTAATTAAGCTTGCAAATTTTCAATTATTTCATTGGTAACTCCTTCTGGAGCTTCTAATGTTTCTTGAACATTAGCAAGATACTTGTCTTGTACATCTACTGATGTTACACTTACTGTTCTGTAAATATAATCACCATCAGCATCTAACATATAAGTTCCCTTTTCAGGATTTTGCTTAATGCTATAAGCTTTAGCAGCTTCAGGATTCTCAGAATTTAAAATTTCGTGATATTCAACTGCGTTTATTTCTTTAATAGTTAACCTAACTGGTGTAGGTAATAAATCATTAAGTAATGAATCTTCTTTAAGACCATATTCATCAATATGTTCTTGATGCATCACCTGTAAGGCAACTCTATTTTCAACAGCTTCAATACCTCCTTTAAGAAACATATTAAGTACGCCATCATTACCACCAATTTTTTGTGTCTTCCAACGTAATTGCAATGTCTTATTTGGACTTGCAGCATCTTTGTTGTTATTCATTATTCTAACAACTACAATTTCAGGCTTTAAAGCATCTGAAGTTTGATTTTCTTTTCCCATCTTTATTATAATTTAATTTATTTTCTTAATTTATTAAATGCCATGATATGTCATAGCCACATTTGCTGCTTTAAGGAACAGCTCCATTTGTTTAGTATCATCTTTAGGTATTTCTACAATTATTTTAACTTGTGTTTTTGCATAAATATATGCTCCAATCATTTGAGCAACAACTTGAATTGGATATAATGTTTCATTCATATTATATTATTTTATTGATTTTAATATAAACGCAATGCGTTTAGCCTATATTAACCGCAACATTTCCACCCCTCCATACTACTCTCTTTGCCATTAGGTGCAATTGTAATTATACACCGTCCTATTCTCGAAATACTTCTTTTCACCTGCAAACCATTCTTCATTAGCTATGTAGTCCGATTGCATTTCAAGCAAAATACCTTCCTCAATAGGTACAAGAAGTATTCCTTTTACCTTTTTGTCCCCTTTGTAAGTAAATTCAACAGAAGAACCAACAGCACCTAACAATTTGTATAGTGCCTTATTTACTTCTTCCATAGTTACTTTTTCTCTTGTACTTTTAGGTTGTGTTTTCATATCAATTTTAGCTTTATAACGCACCATACAATAGGCGTTACGCACCATTAGGTTTAGTGCGTATAATCCAATTAACCATTTCTTTATAGTTAATACTTGTAGATTCTTCCTTGCCATTACTGTCCTTAGTTACTAAGGTGTCATATTGGTACTGTTCGTATTCTATTTTCACAAACTCTTTAGCTTCTTTTGCTTTAGTGTTTAACAAATGTACATTGTTCTATCTTAATATCCTAATACTTAGGGAAATTAAAAGGTAAGGGAATTTAACCCCCTTACCTAGTTTCCGTTCAGATTTGACGGACTCGCTTATCTTAATACGTATAGTCTGCTATACGTTCAATTTTGTTGTCAATAACCTCAACCAATTGGTCAAAGAATATATCGGTATGTACATCTTTGATAGTGCCACGATTAGAGCAGTAGTATATGTCAAATAAGTCTGCACCATTTAGAACAATGTACAAATGACCTTTGTGATGGTGTCCACTAACTGTAAGTCGTAAACCTTTGCCATTAAGGTCAACGAATGCACGTGCACCCCACGACCAGAATATTGACATATTAGAACGTAATATTTTTAGGATATAATTTGCATCTACATTTCTAATTGACAATTTTTTAAAATCAAATTTTTCTCCTACTTGCATAATGTTTTAGTCGGCAACGCTTCATAGCTGTATTCCGTTGCAGTTTATATTGGTTGTTTTTATGTATCTACAAAAGTTTGCCAATAATTTCTTATTTTGGCGTTTATTTGCTAAGTGCTTTTACCAGTTCCAAAACAAATACCAACTAAGGTTATAACTTATGCTTAAATTCTAGTTCGTTTCCAGTTAAAGCAAAAAATAAATTTTGTAATTCGTGTACGTATTTAAATTTGCATATTGCATATTCATTATTAGCATTTACAAACCAATATTCTTCATCTTTATCATAATAAAAATAGATACCCCAATAATTATTAGTTAAAATATATTCGCCATAATGTGTTTCAATTAATCCAAAATTTATTAACCATTCTTCTGTTAATTTTATAGGCTTAATATAATCTAATTCGCCTTCTGTAAGTAGCCAAATTAAAGTTTCTTTATTTAATATAAAATTCCTAGTTGGTATATATATTCTTGGTTTATTTCTTTCAATTCTATAAAAACCATCTTGATAGTAATAATTTCCAATTCTTAAATTTTTTGCTTCCATTTCAATATTATTTAATTGTTATTTTAAAATTCAACTTCTTAACCGCACAAGCCATAACCGCTACGTTAGTATGCAATTTTAGCATATTACGTAATTCTTGCGATACTTTTTGTATTCTGTTCACTTATTTTTGTGTTAATTTTATTCTGCGTAAACTTACCTAAAAAAGCTATTAACTATGTATAACAAAAATTAAATTCCACCAATCCAATCCGCTAACTTTTCAGGATCGTTAAGTACACCATTCATCCATTTATTTTCTTCCCTTAATTTTATTACTTCCCTTTTAAGTTTGTTAAAACGTTTGGTTTCATTTTCTGAACGACCTTGTTTTAATCCTTCATTAAATGCTTCTTTAGCCATTATTTTAAAATTGATAGCTAAATCGTACTTTTTACTATATTCTTCTCCTGTCATAATGTTTAAATTTAAAATTTGTTATACTATTCAGTTGTAAGTAATTATTTTTTAAAAAAGGATGAGTTTGTAGCTTGTATCACTTCATTATCGTTTCTTACATTTATAAAATAACCTAGGCAATCTTTGGTTACAATATATTTTTTTCCACACTTTAAATATTTAGTTCCTTTAATTCATTTAAATTATCTATTATTGTTTTCATTTTAAATATTATTTTTAGTTATTTAACCGCTACAAATCATACTCTTTAAAGTTATATACAAGGCTACGTTAGTGCTTTATAATCAACAAAAAAACGCTCAATATTTTTAGGTTCTCCATATCTTGCGTTTGGTGTCCACACATCTACTTTTTGGTAAAATTCGTGTCCTGTAAAACCGTTTGGCGGGAAAGTACATAAGTTTTTAAATCCTTCGTGCCAGTTTATAAATCCACTTCCAGTAACACATCGAATGCCAAACTCTTGCATCACTTCTTGTATTTTAATATGGTTCTCTTCATTTATCCAAAAGAAAGCGTTTTTTAAGTACTTGTTTTTAAATTCTTCTTTAGTCATAATCTTTTTGTTTTTAAAACCGCCCAGATATATAACAAAGTATATAATTTATAGGCAGTTGGTTAATAATTCAATGTTTAATTCTTTCTATTTAAGTAGGTATCTAATCCAAAGTTCGTGCTTGTCTATGCCTACAAAATCATATACAAACCGTTAACTACAAGGCTCGGTGTATAGCACTTTGCCAAGTTTAATAGTTAAATAAAATTGCTCTGCCACCGCTCCCCAATCTTCTCTACCAGTCTTTATTTCAAGCCCTTTATGCTCTACTATTGTAGTTGGTGCATTTCCGTATCCATTAACAAATACAATTAAGTCAAATTCTTTTCCGTGCTTTTCAATAAAGCCTAATTCATTGCCGTGATATTCAAATTCTCTCACAAAGTCGTTCATTCCCCAGTTTGGTTCGCTCATCCAGTTTATAAATCGTCTAATCCAATAAGGCTTAATGATTCTATATTCTTCCTTCTTTTCTCCACACGCAATTTTGGTGTACCATTTTCTATTAAGCGTCATAAATAAAATCCGCCCAGTAGTTAACAATGTATATAAATCAGCACTTACATTGTCTTTTAATCGAAGTATTGTTTTGTTTTCAGTCATTAGTTATTGTTTAAAATTCGTGCGGTAAAATCGTGCCGCTTCATACAATAGCCGTTACAAACCATTAGGATAAAATTTATCATTATATTCAATTGTGTTAAAAATCTAACTATATTTAAACAATTGAAAATAATTAAAGAAATCTATTTACATCTTCTCTTAGAATTGCATCCCCTACTTCTTTCTGTAAACCATTCTATTTTTTCTTCATATTCTTTCATCTCATTTTTTTCTTCTTCTGTAGGAGTATAATCTTCAACATCTTCTCTTTCTTTTGGGTCTTTCATATTATATAAATTTAAATTAAAAAAAATGATAGCCTTTCCCACCTGACTTACTATCTTACTAGTTACGACTCCTTTATCTAGCTCCCTTTCCACGAAACTATAGGCTGTTTCTGAAATCCCTCTAAGTAATCCTATACTTTAGAGCCAGTATTCTATAATTCTATTATTTTAAATATCATTTTATGTGGTGCAGTATTATTGCCACCAAACCAAGGATATGATCTAAATGCCATTATATTTTTTGTATTATATACATGATGCCAATTATTATTAGCACCAAAAGTATATTGTTTATTACTTACATCAATAGAATATTTAACAGTTTCGTTAATTTTAACTATTAATAGACTATACCAATCTCTAATTCCTTTTACATAATAATATGCAAATATTTCAAACTTATTATTGCCAATATACCTCCACCCAAAACGTGCTGAATTTTGATGTATCTTAGTAGATGTTATCCCATATAATTTATTAATATCATCACCATCTTTAATATTATAATTGTAAATATGTTGAGATGTAAACATAAAATTAAATTCTAATCTATTACCACGTATTAAAATAGGTGCAATAGGATTTTTTTTACGTTTATTATTAAAATTATATGAATATGAATTATGTTGACCTTCATCAATTATGTATGCTGTAATTGGATCAACTTTAAATGAATTACAACTCACAAATCCTATTAAAGTTATTAAAATTAATATTTTTTTCATTTTACTTTTGTTTAATTTAAATATAAAATTCAAATATAGTAACTCAGCTACCCTTTTACAGACTGAGTACCATATTTGGTTAAGTGGAGCTGCAGAGAATCAAACTCTGGTCCAGCTATGTATAAATAATATATGATATTACAAGCTTTTAATAATTATTACTAATTATATATTCGCATTATTTAATTTTTAAGGAATTAATAAACCTTTATCAAATACAATTAAACGATTAAGCTGCAATTAGCATTCTTTCTTCCTTTACAGGAGTCATTAAGATTACTTTAGCTTCAGCTAAAGCTGATTCCATACCTTGTATGTCTTCAGCAGAATTTTCATTCTTGTTAATTATTAAGTTGATACGTTTCATACGTGTCTCATATCATCACGTGCTTGCATATATTATCAATATCATCCTGTCAATATCAGTCAGCCCCATATTTATTAACTAATGTCATCTAAATATTGTATCATTGGTTTTAATCCAAATTGATCTATAGACTTTACAAATATACTATTTTCTTTTTTATATTTAATAAACATTGGTGATTTATTTTTTTTAGAATAAGTAACATTAGCTATTCTATCACACAATTTAACAAAAGAAGAATTTGGTATATTTCTAATGCCTTCAAAATATTTATTATTAGCTCTTTCTTTTCTATTCTTACCTTTTTCATTAGTAAGAGCATAAGTAATATCAGCTATTGTTTTATTAGTATTTTTTAAAACATCATCATATGTTTGTCTTGCATCTTCAATAATATCGTGTGTCCAACAAGCTGCCAATACATTATCTTGGTCTTCATCATTAACTAACGATATAAAGTGTTTAGCTATATTATATACCATATTTAAATGTGTACTATATGGCTTATCAAAATCATAATAATGATTAGTATTGGCATGGGATTCACATGCATATTTTTTAGATTTTTCTACAATGTTCATAATTTCAATGTTAAAATGTTAAAATGTTAAAATGTTAAAATAAAAGAAAGAATAATTTTAAAATTAATAAAAGAAAGTTTCTTTTATTACATTATGAAAAATCATCTTTTTAATGCAGTTTGAATAATTCTCATTACTCCAACTATTGCTATTGTTATCACTATATAAAATGGTGTCATAATTTTATTGTTTAAATTGTAATAAATATTATATAATTGTAATTATAAAATGAGTTAAAAATATTATTAAAATTATTATTAATAATACTATTCCATAATTTAACCATCTCCCTATATTATATGTTTTTTTATTTTTCATTTAATAATTTTCTTTAATATATTCAATATTAACAGTTGGAATATGATAACTTTTTCCAGATTTGTCAATAAAGTGTAAAACTGATTCTTCAACTTTTAAATTATTTGTATGAAATCTCATATTATCTACTCGAATAGTAAATTTATACTTGTTTTTAAATCCTATACTTCTTACTTTACATCCAATAGATATTATTAATAATAACATTATAAATAATAATTTAATTTTTTTCATATTATTTTAGTTTAATTGTTTAATTGTTATTAGCACCTTTAGCTTTATCTATTAAGGTCACTTATTATATCTAGCTTAGACTAGAATATCAAATGATTAGTTTCATATAATTGAAGTCATTTCTTCTTTTGTAATTATATGCTAAATTTAGTACTTGCTGAGAACTAATTTGTGTTATGATAAGCAAGTCTAGTTAACTTAATTTATTAATTTCACCTTGCATAGCTTTCTCAAGGCTATAACACATCTAATATTTCTATTAGTATATTCTTTATACTCCTCAATGTTTTGGAGTTGTTTTAAAATAAGGCTGACTGTTAAAACTGTACACTTAGCTTGCTTTCTACAACGTAGATAATTAATCATTATACTTCAGCTCTACGTATCAAGCACCTTATTATTTATTTGATTACATCTTTAAAAACTTCTCTGCTTAGTAGTAAATTTTAAAGCATTATTTGATACTTAAATAAATAATATTATATCTCTGATATTTTAACTCATGTTAATTAAGCATGACCTGTTTTAGTGCACTAAAGAGCAGGGTATCTGTATTCTATTTGTGACATAAATGGTAATTACTTCCAATTATTACAAATCTGTTTCACTCGCTAATTTGAAGTTATACTTTGAAGATATTATATTATTTAAATGTTTTATATTTTGATTAATAAAAAGTTAATTTATCATCATCATTATCGTTATCATTTAAAATATTATATATACACATTATTATAAATGTTACTAAAATTATAGTTGTTATTATTGTCATGATTAAGTGTTTAATGTTATAGTTAAAAAAAACCCCCAATGATCTTTGTTTTACATTCCCTATTAATTTTCTTAGATAATTACTTTAATCATCATAATTAACAAGCAGTATGGTGTCTAAGCTCTTCACCTCATATATATGCCGTGCTTTAGGGGGTTTTTTACATATAATCAAAGCTTCCTTCTTTACTAATATATCATTAGTGATTATATGATTAGTATCTTAATTTTAAGTTATTATTAATACAAATGATAATATTATTATTATTCCTAATAATAATATTCCTGTAAATTCTTCTTTCGATATTCTTTCCATAATGATTTTTTTAATAAATAAATACCTTGGCACGTTATATAAGAACGTGAATTCTTCTATGTAAATATAACAACTATTATTGCAATTTACACAGTTATTTAATTTCCAAGGTGTTTAAGTGATTTATTATTTTATTAAAGTAAGTTTCTTTAAAGTTTTTTTATTTCAGTTATATGAACTTTACATCCTAAATATTTTCTTAAATCATTAATAATTTCTCCACCCTTGCCTATTAATAATCCAGGTCTTCTAAGATATACTGTTAATATATCTTTATTAAAAGTTAATTTGCAAACTCCCATTGTATAAGTATTTGATGTATTTGGTTGTGACTCTATTCCATAACATCCATCAAAATAAGTTTCAAATAATGATTTTATAGTGTTAGCTTTTGTTTGTTTCATGATATTTTAATGTTAATAAACTACAATTTCATAATCAAAATTCTTTTCTCTACTTAAAGTATAGAATTTAAAAATATATCCCTTATCTATACAGGCTTGCTTTAATATTTTAGCAAATAAACTACCTAAATCATCTTCTTTAGGCTCTAATACTTCTATTTCGTTAATTTTGATAGTTAAGTATGGTGGCTCTTTAATTGTTTTATCGTATTTTGCTATAATACATTTTTTTAATGTTCCTTTCATAGTGTTTAGTGTTATAGTTTTTAATGATATGTGGTTGAAATTGATAATTTTGTTGAGGTTGAAGGTGTGGGATGTTGATACCTAACCCCTAATAAACCCACTCAATTAACTCTAAACAACACATTTACTAAGTTACCAACAAGTTATCCACAATGTTAATAACTTATAATTAGTAAAAATAATAAATAAAGAACCTCCCTATCCAGTTTGGTTTTTAATGCTGCTCTTATACAAAGAGGCTTAGAAACTTTATTTATTATTTAATTAATATAATACCTTATTTACGACAATATTAGAGTCAACTTTTATTGCTAGCAAATAAGTTATATATAATTTTCCATGGTATTAATATAGAATATGTTTAACAATTAAAATAACAGAACTTTAAGGATTTTATATTAAATACGTTAGTAAAAAAACCTTTACTATTTTGTTGGTATAAGAATTACCTGTTATTTATTTTGTATTTGCTAGATGTTAGACTTATATATCTAAATACTTTTCATATCTCAATTCAAATTCTAATTCTCTAGTTGCACCTATTTCTGCAAGTTCTATATTTATTTCATCTTCAAAGAGTGCATACCATTCTTCATAAGATAATTTATTTGATTCTTCCATATTTTTAAGTATTAATAGTAAACACTTCTTTATACCTAATTAGTATTTGTCATTAATTTTAAATAGTCAATGGCTAATCAGACCATAGTCTTTCAAAATTATATATTTACAGATTGCAAATACTAAATTAGATATAAAAAAGTCATTACTATAATCTACATCCACTAATTTGAGTGCATAAATAAATCCATACAATAAACAGTATTGCATTTCTAATTAGTTTTTTTAAAAAAGCTGTTTCATCATCCATAATGTTAAATTTAAGTTTATTACTCCTATATATAAGGAACAACTTACATTAATATAAGTTGCGCAATACTAATAACATACAATAATAGTAATACTATTCCAATGAATAGCATTACTGGTTCAATTAATTTTTTCATAATATTAAGTTATTAAAGTTCTTCTTTATGATACTTAGCCAAATCAGAAATAGTGAGATTTCTAATATAGTTATTATGAAGTATTTTAGCAGCCTCAATAATAATATCATTCTCAACTACATTAGTTGTTGATGATAACTCAATACCTAATCTTAACATCTGATTAATGAATTTCTTTTTAGTCATGATAATTAATTAATAATTACAACTTCTTTATATAAAGTTAGCTTATTTAAAATAAAACAAATGAAAACAAGAGGATTTCTCCCCTTGCTAACTAAACTGTTAACCAGTTAAATTCAAACTCCTCGCCAGTTGAAGTATCAATGCTTTTAGTAGTAGTTTCTTTCATGTCCATTTTGTGAACCATTTCAGATATGTCCATACCTTCTACTAATTCCGCAGCTTTAATAGCTTCTGGTGTTGATAGTATGTATGTAGGCTTGCTATTAACAGCAAATCCATTAGACACACTACACTGTAATGTTTGAAACCCCTTCTCAGTTGCTTCTTTGATTACAGATATTTTGATTATTGAATTCTTGTTCATAATAATTAATTGAGATGATGTGGCAATATTACCACCAATACTATGGTTAGATAATGAATTTGTGTACTGTACGGTAACACAAGAGGTTTTAAGTAATGAATTTGTGTATTCTTTGTAAAGTAATACAAGAGGTTTTGTGAGATTGATTTGTGTATTATTCATAAGCTTTGTATAAACTGCTTGATCTTAGATTGAATATTGCAATATTATTTGGAATAAACTGATTGATTAACAAGAGGGGGTATATCCCAATTTTGGAAAGGGGTGGGGGTGTTTATATAGTTCCTACACCCTACCTTACACGCAGTAATTTTTTTTAAATAGAATAAAGTAAAATAAACATATTATATGAATGTGGGGGGTTGGGGGGGGTGGCAATTTTAGAATAACTAATTACACTTTGCTTACAAAAAGTTTTTAAAAAAATAGCAAAAATTTTATATTGGTATGTATTAAAGGCAATTATTTATAATTATTATTAATGTTTCAAAAATACGCCAGTAAAATTTGTTTTTGGCAATTATTTGATTATATTGCATATAAAAACGATGGATACACATATATATAATATAATAATGTATACTATAAAGTCTTTATCTTATATACTTGCAACATTAATACAATGTTCTATGGTAGTATATATTGTGAGAGATGTTATTATTGCAATTGCGAAAAGACCGATAAGACATTAAACTATTAATAGTAAATAGTTTAATGTTTCAATGTCAACCTAGTGGAATTCGAATCCACATCTTCTGCATCACAAGCAGATATTCTACCATTGAACTATAGGAGGGATGTGATGAGGAAGCAAGATTCGAACTTACAATCTTCAGAATCAAAATCTGATGCACTACCAGTTGTGCTATTCCTCATTATAGTATTCCCACAGAGGATTGAACTCTGATCTTTAGCTTGAAAAGCTAACGTCCTAACCATTAGACGATGGGAACATTTAGTCTAAGTAAAAGGATTCGAACCTTTAATAATCCTCATTCCAAGTGAGGCAACCACACCAATGGATCGTACCTAGATATTATTCATAAAAAAATCCTTTCTATTCAATCTAGAAAGGATTTTTTTATGAATAATGGTAAAACATCACCCACACATAAAGTCATCCTTGCTATTCGCAGGGCTATGTTCAGGTGTATTATGTTGGTATATTTTAATCATTGTGCAATATTAATATTTTATTCTGTTAATTCCTAATTATTTAGTTCTTTTTTTTAATGTTTTTTTTCGTATAATTTTATTTTCAATCTTGCTTTGTATTATTCTTACCTTTTTTACTTTATTATTTTTCTTTTTTTTCATGTTATTTTAGCTTTTAAATATGCCTACAAAGGGGGCAACCCAAATAATAGTTACTCCTTATCTTGGTAAAGTTTAATTAATCTATGACGAGATTCCAAGAGGAAGCCACCACATTATTGGGGTAGGTTTGTCATTAGTCTACGACTTTGTGCTCAAAGCTACACTTTAATTTTCACAAATGCAATGATTTGTCAATTTATTTTCTATTTATTTTATAATTAGAAATAAATATACGTTATCACTTGTTTTTTATATATTATAATATTATACTTGCAGTATGAATAATAAAGAGATAAGGATTAGGATAAATAAGGCTAAGGCTCTAGTTGAAGAGGCTGAATCTTTACATAGTATGAATAACAAGTTTTATAATAATATAACCTATAAGGATATTGAAGAAGGTCTTAAAGAAATATTAAACAAGCCAATAGAAAGTGAAACTTAATAAAAATAGTAATGTCTTTGTGATGGAATCGGTACACATGCTAAATTTAGAATCTAGTGCTTTTAAAGTTTGCAGGTTCAAACCCTGCCAAGGACACGATAAAATAGCGAGATAGTAGAAGATGGTTAACTCGTCAGTCTCATAAGCTGAAGACCCAGGTTCAAATCCTGGTCTCGCTACAAAATAAATAAGAATGAATATACCAAAGAAATTTAAATTATTCGGAACAACTATTAATGTTATTTGGGATGAAATGAAGATGGATAACATGAAAGCTTTTGGGTTGTCTGAGTATGGAAAAAGCAGAATAACACTCTCAAAAGAGGATGGTTCTGAGAAGCTTAGTAAAGGTAAAATTTTGGATACTTGGTATCACGAAAGAACTCACATGATTTTAAATACTATGAATGAAGCTGAATTGTCAAGGAATGAAAAGTTTGTAGATGTATTTTCAAAACTATTAAGACAAGCAGATGAAACCGCTGAATTTTAATATAAAGTTTGGTAATATTAGGGCTAAAATAATTAGTGATGGGATACAGAAGGAATAGAGAAGATGAAAAAAAGAATAATAAATTAAGTAAAATTTTCTCAGAAATAGATAAAAAGAAATATAAACGAAAAAGTAAAATAATTGAAAAATGGGATTTGGAGAAAGATTATTAGAAGAAAGAGACAAATTACAAGAAAAGATTGAAAAGTTAGAATTATTTTTGGAGCAGCCTAATATAATATCGAAAGTTGGGAGTGCTCAGGAAGCGTTATCAAATATACAACATAGTTTAATGAATACATATTTGTTAATTCTTGACAACAGATTAAAAATATTATGATACAAAAGCCAAATAATAATGAATTAGAAGATCTAGAACTGCTTATCGTCTGTAAAAATTGCAATTCACTTGCGATTATGGAAGTAATTGGTGAGGATCAGGCATCTTTAGATATGTGTGAAAACTGTGGAGTTGTTAATTATACAAGAATTATAGCAGAAGACGAGTATGAGACATTTGAAAACGGAAAAGTGGCATGAAGGAAAGTTTGAAAATTATATCAAGGTTGTTAAGTGATAGTCATATTACAACAGATGAATTTATTATATTGTATAATTCTATAAATGAAGTTGAAGAACATAAATCTCATTATAGATATAATCCATATAATAGAGATGATAGTATATATCCTATTACTATACCTAATACCGAGCCTTATATACCAAATTATCCTTATTATATTACTTGTGATAGCTAATGAAATAGCAAATGGGTGGTTTAATACTTTTTTTCCAAATGAGGATATAGAGGAGGTAGCTAAAGATAGAATAAAAATATGTCTTACACATGATGGATTAGAACCTCATTGTAGATTTTATAATGAGAATGGTTTATTAGGACCAAAATGTAATAATTGTGGATGCCCACTAAAAGCAAAAATAAGAAGTAAAAATTCAAGATGCCCAAAAGGCAAGTGGAAAAATTAAAATTAATAATATGAATCAACACAATCAAGATGATGCTGATGATGTTCAGCCAGAATTAATTAAAAAAACGATTAAAGAAGAAGAAGAAGGCAACAAAATGCATATTTTAATGAATGGAACTTCCTATAGTGGAGAATTATCATATCAACCTGAAAATTTACTATTATTAGATGAAGATAAGTAAGAAGATGGCTATCTTCAATACAAATCTATTTCAGACTCTGAGAATGTATTTGTTATTGACACAACCTCTACACAAGATTAAAAATCAAGGTATAGAGGTTTTGTGCGTTATTCTTTATTTATACCATATATCTGATAAAGAAGAGGATAGAGATAAGTGGGATGATGTATTCAGTTACGAGAACAGAGTAAAAATGAGAATTTTACTTGGTAAAAAGAATGGTAAAGATATGACTGATGCTACATTTAATAATCACCTATCTACTTTAAGGAAAATGAAAGTTATTAGTAAAAATAATACCGTAGAAAATAGATTTAATCCTGTTATAGAAGCTGATACAGATGTATTTGAAATGGTGTTGAGATTTAACTTAAAAAGATGACTGTAGAAGACTCTATTATAAATAAATTATCTAAAAGATACAATAAACCTTGCAATGTTATTAAAGCAGTAATAGAATCGCAGTTTGAATTTACAAGGAAAGAAATAAAAAAAGTAGATATTCCTAATATTAATGAGAAAGAAGATCTAGAAAATCACAAAACAACTTTTAGATTTATGGGGCTTGGAAGTATTCATATTAATATAAAAAAATTAAAGGCTATTAAAAAAAACATAAGAAAAAAAAATGATATTTCATTGTAAGGCAACACTACACACAGAAGACCTAGAAGAAAAGGTAAGACTTTATCATAAAGAATATGCTGAATACGAACAGCATAAAGCAAAAATGGAGAATGATAGTTTATATAGTATACAAAATGGCGATACTTTAATAGAAGAGCCAATTGCTCCGAAACCAAAAACTGGTTTCGTAAAATGCAATTTTAGGAAGGAGCATATTGTTGGTTATGAATCAGCTGGAAAGGTAATATTATTGCTTATTGACTTTTCTAAAACAGGTCAGGGTTCATATATAATAAAATATGATGATAAAGTTATTAAAGAATTAGATGCCTTATTAGATTGAATTTTATAATATTGATATTTTAAATAAAAAAAAGAAGAAAATGAACATTGTAAAAAGTAATAAAAAAAACATTCAAAAAAAAACAAAACTGCCAAAGATAGGGAGAATACAATTTAATCATATTATAGTTACTACAAATTATGTTGGTAGCAATAGTAATATTATTACAGATGTAACAGGGAGGGTGAATAAATCATTATTAAGTGAAGTTCAAACAATTATAGCTGCTGGACCAACAGCTGGATTGTACACTAACAAAGATGGTGTTGAGTGTAGTATGCAGCCTGGGGATAAGGTTTTAATAGACACGCAATTGTTGCAAGCAAAAAGAGTTGGTGGAGGACAAACAAGATTAATCAATTTTCAATTTGATAAAAATACAGGGGATTTGATAACTTCTGAAAATGTGAATGAAATTAATGAGGAGGATACTGAAAATTATATAATGATTAGTGATAGGGAAATTTTAATGGTGCTTCCTAAATGAGAGCATTATTTACCATAGATGCAAAAGGAACTATTGTTATTGACCCTGCTGCGTATGGGATTTCTGTTTATAGAAAAATATGGGATAGAGATAAAAGTAAATCTAAATCTAATGCTTTAGCAGAATTAGGATATATGTACTATATGAATGATTATAAATCATATTTTAGTGATATTCCTGATGAAAAAGATAAGCATAGAGAAGTTGTTAAAATGGTGTTTCCAGATAAAAAGGATTTTGCTCCTGATAAAGTACTAAAGGAAGCAATAGAATTATATAAAAAGGACATTCCATTTTCTGTTGGTGTGTTAGAAGATGCTAAGATGGGGGTGGAAGCTTTAAGGGCTTATTTTAGAGTAGTTGACCTAACTGAAGTTAATGATAAGGGGGGTTTATTATATGATGCTGCTAAATTAAAAACTAATTTAGTTTCATTGTCTACTATTATGAAGAGTATTAATGAGCTAACTCAACAGGTAAAACAAGATATTGATGCCTCTAATATGATGGTTGGAGGAAGAGAAAAGGGTATGTTTGAAGATGCAGAAGATTAATGAATGAATATGAGACCATATTAAATGATTTAAATATTGATTCTAAACATTGGGAAGATATTCAGAATACCGATTCCTCTATAAGGGCAGAATTGTTTGAACTAAATGAAAGCATTGAGTTGCTTCATTGGTTAATGTTGCCTGATGAAAAAAGAGGCTATGCTAAGGATAAAAAAAGGGATAGTGAAGGCAGAATTGAAGTGGATATAGTAAAGCCTCATGTATTAGAAGATATGAATTATTTTCGTAAGTCTGCTATTCATTTTGAGAATCATGGTAAATATACTAATTTATACCCTAATAGACATCCAAATTCTGACTATAAAAAATTTTGGAGGGCTGAAAAAGAAAAATGTTTAAATGGTTGCACTAGAGCTAGTGATGGTGAATGGATTCCTGGGTATTATTATTGGTATTTAAATTATACTAAAATTGATATAACACATGATATATATAATACAGATGGGAAAAAAATAAGAACTGATAGGGTTGTAGAATTTCCTAAAGTATGGGATAGTGATTATATGTATTTTCATTATGTTGAACAAGCAGAAGTGGCTAATGAATTTGGTTCATTACTTAAAACACGTGGGAGAGGATATAGTTTTAAAGCTGCTGCAATGTTGTCAAGAAATTATTTTTTAATTCCTAGTTCAAAATCATTTGCATTTGCATCTGATAGTGAGTATTTGGAAGATGATGGGTTATTAGATAACAAGACTTGGAACATGTTAGATTTTGTAGATTTAAATACTGCATGGTCTAAAGGAAGACTTACTGATAAGATATTAAAGAAATTATCTGGATATACTGATCCTGTAGATAAGAAAAAGAAGGGATTTAAATCTCAAATTATTGGTGTTTTAACAGGTGGGAATCCCGAAAAGGGTAGGGGTAAGCGTGGTAAATTATTATTATATGAAGAGGGGGGTATATTCCCACATCTTTTAAAGACTTGGGGAATTGCTAGAGCTTCATTAGAAGATGGCGATTCTGTATTTGGATTTATGTTAGCATTTGGCACTGGCGGAACGGCTGGGGCTAATTTTGAGGGTTTAGAAGAACTTTTTTATCATGGAGACGGATATGGGGTTAAGATGTTGCGAAATGTTTTTGATAAGGTTAAGGGTGAGGGAAAATGCGCAATGTTTATACCTGAATATATGAATAGAAAAGGATGTTATGATGAAAATGGCAATTCTAATCCAGTGAAAGCATTAATTCAACTATTAACTAAAAGAAATTTAATTAGAATGAATGCTACTAATAGCAATGCATTAACTCAAGAAAAAGCAGAGAGACCTAATACACCTCAAGAAGCTATAATTAGAATGGAAGGGAGCATATTCCCTGTAGCTGACCTTAAATCTCACTTAGAAGATATAAGTCCTAGATATGATTCATTTGTGTCAGAGCATTATATAGGAGATTTAACTATAAATGCAAGTGGAGATGTTGTTTTTAAACCAAATGCGGATGCTATTGTAATTAGAGAATTTCCTATAAAAGATAATAAAAATAAAAATGGAGCAATAGAAATGTATCGTCTTCCTGTGCGTAATTATAAAGGTGAAATACCAAGATTTAGGTATATAGCAGGAATTGATACGTATGATGATGATGAATCAAGTACCAACTCATTAGGATCTATTCAAATAATGGATATGTTAACTGATGAAATAGTAGCCGAATTTACAGGCAGACCAAAAACAGCTGCTGCATTTTATGATATATGTTTTAAAATGCTTAAATTTTATAATGCTATAGGTAATTATGAAAATGACAAGAAAGGTTTATATGCATATTTTGCACATAGACATGCTTTAAGTTATTTGTGTGACGTACCAGAAATACTTAAAGATTTGGATATGATTAAAGGCATAAATCTTTCTGGAAATAAATTAAAAGGAGTTAATTCGAATAAAAAAGTAAATGCTTGGGGAAGGAGATTGCAAGCTGATTGGATGTTATCACCTGTAGAAGAAAGGCAAGATGAGGGGATAATTCAATTGCAAAGAATAAGGAGTATAGCTTATTTAAAAGAAGCAATTGGATATAATGAAGATGGTAACTTTGATAGAGTATCATCTGCTGGTATGCTTTTTATATTAAGAGAGGAATATAAAAAGTATGTTTATCATATAAAAGATGAATATAAAAATGATTTCAAACCTGGTCTTGCACAAGACCCATTTTTTAATATTAATTTCACACATCAAGGAATCTCAGAGTCTGAAATTGAAAGATACGATGAAAAACTTAGTAAAAAACTTAATTTAACAGAAATAGTATAATGTCTAATACAGGACCAAATGGATTTCCTTCTCAGAAGAAAACCAAATCACAAAAAACAAAAGAATGGGCAATGCAATGTGTTGACTATGCTAATACACAATCTAGTATTTTTAACCAAGGAGTAAGGAAATCTCGTAGAGAAAAATATATTAATTATAGACTATATAATGGATATATAGATATGACTGATTTAGAGCTTACAGTTAACCCATATAAAACAATTGGTTCTTTTATTCCTGATAGTTTACCTCATTATCCAATTGCTGCTCCAAAGATTGATTTGTTAGTTGGTGAAGAGCTTAATAGGAGATTTGAATATAAAGTAATAGTATCTAATCCAGAAGCAATTTCAGAAAAAGAGAGATCTAAAGCTGAATTATGGAGAAAGCAATTAATTAATTTACTTATTCAAGACAAAGAAGAAGAAGAAGCAAAAAATATATTAGAAAAATATGATAAGTATTTAAAATTTGAATGGCAAGATATTAAGGAAATGACTGCTAGTAGTATTCTTAGGCATTATTCTGAAAAACAAAATTTTAAGAATATTTTTAATGAATGTTTTAAAGATGCATTATTATCAGGAGATGAAATAGTACAAGTTGAGATTATATCAAATGAACCATATATGAGAAAATTAAATCCTCTCAATATAAGTACTGTAAGGTCTGGAGGTAGTGAATGGATACAAGATAGTGATATAATTGTTATAGAAGATTATTGGAATCCAGGCAGAATTATAGATACTTTTTTTGAAGATTTAAAAAGTAAAGAAATAAAAATAATTGAAAGCTATAGTACTGGGCAATCTGCAGATAATAAACATAGGGGTAATATACATTCTGATCCTGTGTTATATGTAGACCCTACGGCTAATGCAGGGGGAGGAAATGCTGTTAGTGATTTAATTTCATTAGCTGAAACAACTATGGGATATGGAAATTATTTTGATACTAATGGGAATATAAGAGTATTAAGAGTGTATTGGAGAAGTTTCAGAAAGGTATTAAAGGTAAAATACTATGATGAGAATGGAGACACACAATATGATTTTTTCCCAGAGAATTATAAAATTGATGAAGATAAAGGGGAAGAAGCAAAAATAATGTGGATTAATGAAATGTGGGAAGGCACACAAATAGCTGATAGTATCTATATCCAGTTAAGACCTATGCCAGTTCAATTTAATGACATAAATAATCCTTCTAAATGCCATGCTGGCATAATTGGTCTAACTCATAATACTAATCAATTTCAATCTGTTTGTATAATGGATAGAATGAAACAATCTCAATATTTGTATGATGCAAGTAAAGACAGGTTAAACAAAGCTATGGCAAAACATCTTGGTCCATTGTTGGAGCTTGACTTAGCTACTGTTCCAGAAAACTGGGAGATGGATAAGTGGTTACATTTTGCACACGCTAATGGATTGGCTGTTAAGGATTCATTTAAAGAAGGGAATAAAGGTGCGGCAACAGGCAAATTAGCTGGTAGCTATACTGGAAATTCATCTGGTGTATTAAATCTACAAATGGGTAATTATATTCAGAATCAAATAGAATTTCTTGAATATATAAAAATTGACATGGCATCTATTATAGGCATTTCACCACAAAGAGAGGGTGCTGTTACTAATAGAGAAACCGTAGGTGGTGTTGAAAGGGCTGTTAATCAATCTTCTCATATCACAGAACAAATATTTGCTAAACATGAATTGTTTAAAGGAAAGGCATTGGAAGCATTTTTAGAGGTTGCTAAAACTTCATTAAAAACAGGAAATAAGAAATTACAATTTATTTTAGGAGATGAGAGTATTCAATATTTAGAAGTGAATGATTCTTTTGCCGATGGCTCTTATGACATTTTAATTAGTTTTAATGATAAGTATCAACAATTAGAAAATGTAATGAAAGAACTTGCTCAAGCAGGTATACAAAACGACAAAATGGATTTTAGTACTCTTATGCAGATATACATGTCTAACAGTTTATCTGAAACCAGAAGAGCTATTGAGCTTAAAGAGGAGGAAAAAATTCAAAGAGAAGTAGAGGCTGGTAAGGCTCAAGCAAAGCAATTTCAAGATCAAATAGCTTCTAACGAAGAGGTGGCTCAAGACGAAAGAGATTTAAAGGAAAGAATAAATATTAGAGATAATAATACTAAATTAATACTTGGTATGGAAAATTCTTTAAAGAAAGAAAGCATTGGAGATGATGGATTAGTTACAGATGAGGAATTGCTCAAACATAAAGAAGAAATAAACTTTAAAATGAAAGAGTTGGCTCAAAAAGACAAGCATCATGCGGAGGACAATAAAATTAAAAGAGAAGACCTTGCTATAAAAAAATGAATAATAGAAGTGTAACTAGAAAAGTGTAAGTGTTATACAATAGCTAGGTTTAATTATAGTTTTTGTTAAAAACAATAGGATATTGTATTTATTAATAATTATATTTGGAATATTAAGAAGAGGAAATAATTATGGAAGTAGAAGATATAGTTGATTTTTCATCAGATGAGCAATATGACATGGCTGCATTTGCAGTCAAAACATCAACACAGGAAGAGAAGTCTCCTGAAGAGATTGCGATAGAAGTTGAAGATAAAGCTAAAGCAAACGAGGGATTAAGTCCTGAAGAAATTGCAGCAAAAACAAAAAAAGAACAAGTTAGTGAGCCTGATACTATTGGTAAAACTCCAGAAGAAATAGAGGCAGAGAGAGTAGCTAAAGAAAAAGAAATATCAGATGATAAAGGGAGGAGTACTTCTCCTAATTCATATTCTTCTTTTGCTAGTGTCCTCCATGAAGAGGGCATTATCTCCTCCCTGGATTCTGATATTAAAATTGAAAGTGCAGGTGATTTAATTGATATACTTAATAAAGAAGTTTCGAATAGAGAATTTGCAGAATTAAATGATAATCAAAAGGAATATCTTATAGCACTTAGGAAGGGAATACCTGAAATTGATATTAAAGAATATCAAAATGTAACTAGTCAACTTGATAGTATTACGAATGATGAAATTGATAGCAATCAAGATTTACGTATTGCATTAATTAGACAGGATTTTCAAATGAAAGGTATGACACCTGAAAGGGCAGCTTTATTAGCTAAAAGATCGGTAGATACTGGTGACGATATAGCTGATGCTATTGAAGCACATAAAGATTTAAAAATTGCAAGTAAAGCTGAATTTGATGCAAAAATGGCATTAGCTGATAAGCAAACTAAAGATAATATTAAAGAAAAAGAAAGGAAACTTTCTAATCTTAAAAAGGAAATTACTAGTAAAAAGGAAATTATTCCTTCAATGAAAATGTCAGAGGTTGTAAAAACAAAACTTTATAATCAAATGACAAAAGCAGTTGGACAAATAGATGGAAAATTAGTAAATGCTGTTCAGAAGAAGAGGGCTGAAGATCCAATGGAATTTGAAATTAAAATGAATTACTTATTTCAAATAACAAATGGATTTGAGGATTTCAGTAAATTAGTTACCAGTGCAAAAAGTGCCGCAACAAAAGAACTGGAAAAAGTTTTATTGTCAAGTGGAGCTAGTGGACATGGGGCTGGGATTATTGATACATCTATATCATCAAATGAAGAAAATATATTCGAAAAAATTGGAGAACTAGCATAAAAAAAACAACAAAAATATTTTTAACTATAAATTTAAAATTGTATTATGGCTTTACAACAAGGAAAATTCAAAGTATACGAACCCCAATCTTGGAGTGGTTTAACTACAGCGAATCACTTAAAATCCATATATAGAATTAGTCCACAAAAAGCTAGTGCAGTAGTAACTAGACTTTTAGCTAGTTCTTATGGAGCAAATCTTGATTCATTACTATCAAAGTTTCCAACGAAATACTTTGATAATGATGACGAGTTCACTTGGGATCTGATTGGGTCTAGTGAAAGAAATTATCCACTAGTAGAAGCTAGGCGTGAAGGTGGAACTGTAGTAACCGCAGGGGATACAGGAGTTGGTGCTGGGCGAGCAGAATTTGTATTAGTATTTGCTGAAAGAGCATTCTCTGATGTTCATATGATTGTTGGTGAAAAAAATGAAGTTTATCCAATTAGGATTAAAGAAGAGCCTGTTGCAGAGGGAACTAATTACGCTTACACTTGTGAGTTAATGGGAACTGTTTTGAATGGTATGCCTGGTTCTGAGTTGGTGTCAGGAAAAAGATTTTCCAAGGACTTCTCTCCTGTTGAAGACACTCTTTCTGTAGATGGTGGTGATATTAGTTTTACTTCTCCAATAGCTTTAAGAAACGAATTTTCAAGTATTCGAATGAAGCATAAAGCTCCTGGTAATATGAAAGATAGACGTGTGGCTATGCCATTTCAGACTATTGATAGTAAAACTGGTGGTCTAGTAACGCAAGAAACTTGGATGCAACATGTTGAATGGACTTTTGAACAACAATTTTTAAAAGAAAAAAATACAGTATTGATGTTTGCAACTACTAATCGAGATGCAGATGGAGATTATCATAATATTGGTAAGTCTGGAAATGTTATTAAACAAGGTTCTGGTATTAGAGAACAAATGCAAGTATCAAATACATTATTTTATAATAAGTTTTCTTTAAAGATGTTAACTAATATGTTAACAGAATTATCAGAAGGCAAATTATCTATGGATGAAAGGCATTTTGTTCTTAGAACTGGTGAAAGAGGGGCAACTCAATTTCATGAAGCTATCTCTTTGGATGGTTCAGGATGGCAATCTGTTGCTGCCGCTGTTGGATTTGATAATACAAATACAAGCTCTATTCAAAAGGTATCTAGCCAATTGCATTCAAATGCTTATAGTGCTGGCTTCCAATTCACAGAATATCTTGCACCTAACAATATCAAGGTAACTATAGAAGTTGATTCTATGTATGATGATAAAGTAAGAAACAAATTGTTACATCCAAATGGTGGGGTAGCTGAATCTTACAGATATGACATATTAGATATTGGCACTATTGATGGCGAACCTAACATTCAAAAAGCAGAAGTTACAGGAACTTGTGATATTAGAGGCTGGGAAGCTGGTTTAAGAAACCCTTTTACAGGAGCACCTTCTACTGAATTAATGAGTAATGCTGTTGATGGTTCTGTTTATCATAGAGCTTCAATGGGAATAGGGGCAATCGTAAGAGACCCTTCTAGAACTGCAAGTTTAATACCAGACATATTAGATGTCTAAAAATATTGATAAAGAGGTTTAATTGCCTCTTTATTAACAAAAGAGTAATTACACTTATTACTCGACACGTTCTAAAGTGTATAGAGAAGAAATAAAAGAAGATTATTATGGAGAAAAATGAAAAGGCTTTTGAATTACCTGATGAAATAGTATTTGTAAAGCCAAATTACAATAATCCTGGCTGGATTAAAAATAAGAATCATAGGGCTTTTTTCCTTATGGAGGGAACATCATTTAGAATCATGGCTCCGTTAAAAAGAACAGGAGGTATTACTAATATTCTTACAAAAGAAGAGAAGCTTACCTTGGAATCTTTATTGCACATGAAAAATGATGAATTATCTGTTTATAAAAAGAATGATAATTTTTGGGAATCTAAAACTGTAACGTTAACCAAAGACACTAAGAGGTTGGATTTATCCGATCCAAATGATTATATTGAGTATAAAATATTAATGCACAATAAAGATTTAGTCGCTCCATCTATCAATAATGTACGAGATAGAGCAACTTATAAGTTTTATATTGAAAGACCAAAAGAGGTTAGTGCAATTAAAACACAAAAAGGTAAAATTAATATAGATGCTTGGAGAGCCTTTGGTGCAATAGCTAATGATAAGGGTAAAATAGTGGATTTTTTACGTGTGTATGGAGAATCATATCCAAAATACTCTAGGTTTAAAAATTTATCGGAATCTGAAAATGATATTGAATTTTTAAGTAATCAATTATCAGAAGTGGTTGAAGAAGACAAAGCATTATTTATAGAGGTTGCTAAAGATCCATTATTTGAAGCAAAACTTTTAGTGTCAAAATGTCACAATAAAGGATTGATTACTAAGGTATCTGGTAAATATCATATTAAAGGTGAGCCTACTTCTTTTGCAAGTTCTTTAAGAGACGCGTGTGAGTTTATTGAAAATGAAGCACACCAAGATTTTAAATTGACATTGAAAGCAAAATTAGATAGTTAATGAATGTACTTGAGTTTATAAATGAATTTGATATTGCATATAATAATATTAGGAGTAATGGTGCTCCTGGATTAGATTTATATGAACAATCAGTATTTCTTAGTAAAGCTCAAGAGCAATTAGTTTTTAATTACTTTGACCCTAAATCTAATATTAGAAACGATGGGTTTGAAAACTCGGAAAAAAGAAGAAGGGGTTTAGAAAAATTAATTAAAAATTATTATACTAATAATGAAAATTCATTAATAGAGGATGTTCCTGATTTATCAGGAATACCTCTTGAGAATTTCAATAATTATTTTGTCAAAATACCTGGTAATGTATTTTTTGTTATACAAGAGTCATCATATTTAAAAGATAATAATGACATTTTATATAATACAATAAAAACTATTCCTGTTACTCATGATGAGATTATGCTGCAGGAAGAGAATCCTTTTAGAAAACCTAATATTGATGGTGTTTCAAAAAGAGTATGGAGAGTTGATAACTCTTTGGGTACATTTACTGATTCGGTAGAGATTGTTACGCCAGTTGGTTTTTCATTGATTAATTATCAAATGAGATACATAGAAAAGCCTACTCCTATAATATTAACTGATTTAACATCGGGAGATTTTACTGGAATGGGGCTTAGCATTGATGGCATTACAGACGAAACGGATTGTAAATTAAGTTCTTTAGTTCACAGGCAAATTGTTGATAGGGCAGTTGAATTAGCTAAAGAGTCTTTTGAGGTTGCAAGTTTGCAAACAAGCTTGATTATGTCTTCAAGAAATGAATAAGTAACTTAAAATTAATAATAAATTATGGCGCAGTCACAAAACGCAATGAGAGAAATCTTTGTAGTAGATGCTTTAGCAGCTGAAACTACATTGAATGCATTTGAAGCATCGGCTTCGGATGGGGAAATAGGAATTTTTAATGCAGATGGATCTGATGGCACATCTAAAGTAGGGGGATTCTTATTGGCAATGAAAGTAAATGGTAAAACAGTTGTATCTGATACTTATAAATCAGAAGACGTACAAACTGCTTTTGCAAAAGGGTATGAAGCCCCAGTATTAAGATCAATTACAGTTACACCAACGAATCTTACTGTTGGTCAAGAGTATGTATTAAATCTTAGAATATTGAATTTCGGTTCATTATCTGCTGAAAACTATTATACTAAACATGCACAGTATGTTGTACAAACAGGAGATACTGCTGCAAACGTTGTTAGTGGATTAATAACTAGTCTAAATAAAAACTTTTCTAGGGAAGAAGGCTCAACCGCTTCTACAAACACTGCATTTACATTCACTGGTACAACTACACTTATTATAACTGAAAAAGACCAGCCATATTCTTTAGGAAAAAATGAAGGAAGACAAATTCCATTTGATGTTTTTGTGGATGAAGATTCTTCAGGGCTTTCTATGGCAGATATTGTAACTACGGCAGGTGGTTCTCCTGGTGTTGGAACAGGCAAACAAGTTGCCTTAATGGAATATTTCTATAGAGGTAATAGAGGTGACGGATTTGGTTACCAACATTTTCCATACAACTGGGGTGTTGACACAAAAACCAATGCAATTGGATCAGAGGAATATGGGTTAATTGAATTGAAAGCTATTTCTAAGCATGATACAGACTTCAATGTTTCAACTTCTAGAAAAGAAGTTACAATTGCTTGTCCAATGAGTGCTAGTGTTATTGCAATTAATGCAATTATAAATAAATTAGAAGCTGTTATTACGCAAACAATTCCTGATTTGGTATAAATTATATTAATATAATTTAATCTAATGATAAAATAAAGGGTAGTGGATAAGGAATTATCACTACCCTTTGTTATTTTTACAAAAATTTTTATATTATGCCTATAACACCAAAACTTTGTATAACATACGAAGCAGATGCATCATCTATTACAATAAAAGATAATACAGGTGCGTATGTTTTAAATTTTAATGAGGCTGGCTATGGCGCTCCTAATACTGAAAGATTAGATTTAGCTGGTGTATTACAGGTTTATTATCAACCTTATGAAGGTGATTCTCAATTATTAACATCTCTTTCAACTGATATTGATTATAATAATACTTTCCCTAATACAGAGGAGAGTTCATTTGCGGTAGCTTATAATCTTGATGGGTGGTATACTTATATTTATACTCTTGTTAATACAACAACATCTCCTAATGTGCCTGCGCCTGTTGAAAATCTAATTGTATATAATATACCAACTTCTGATTTGAGACAGTATGACACAAGTTTAATATTACAACCAGTATTTGATGTTTCTGTATTATCTGATAGTAATATTTATGAATTAGTTCAGGTGAAAGAATTATTAGCTACTAAATTAAGGATTAAAAAGAATGAACTAACAAAGGATTATTTTGAATGTAAGCAATGTGTTGAATGTGGTTGTGATGAAGAGTTGAAAGTTATTCAACATTTAGACCATGGTATTAGATCATCTTTATCTCAATTTAGCATTGCTCCAAGAGAAGCTCAAAGAATGATTGAGAGATTGACTAAACAATTTAAAACATAATGGCTAATACTAATTGTGATTCATGTAATGATAGTATATTTAACATCCCTTCTTTAATACCTGAAAAAAAAGTCATTGTTGCAAGTGGAGATGTTAATATAGTTGTAAATACAGTTGAGGCTGTAAATGATATTACTTATTACGTAAGCTATACTCCTTATGCACCATTAACAATACAGTCTTTTATAACTAATATACCTTTACAAATTAAGGGAGCTGTAATTACAGACTATATTTTAAATTGGGAATACAATATACCTGTTGCAGAGCATTCTTTAGATAATGGACTTGTTCCACCCCCTGTTACTACTAGTCAATTGGTATACCAGCTAAATGTAGGTTTACAAAATATAACCGATAATTTAACAATCACATTGATTGCAGATGATGATATAAATGATATTAATATCCCAGTACAATCTAGTACTTCTATATTGTTTGGTAATTTTTTATATATAGGTAATGTAACAATTACTGATACTGGAAGTTACGACCCTAGTGAAGCAGATATAAAATTATTAAGTTCCACTTTGGCTGTTAATGCAAAGGGTGCTAATCCAATTCCATATACGAATTCAGGAGTTAATGAATATCAAATATTTGCAGCACCTTCTAATTCTCCATTTATAGTGAATAATTTTCAGGATAGTGGTAATCCTAGTCCAGGTGGTTTTGTACAGGTGAAAACATTAGACATAACTAATTCGGAAGGGTACACTGAGCAATATACTGTATGGAGAACAACCTATGACAATACTGCAGGAACAGGTAGTGCTGGTAATCCTTTAACGTTTTCAATAATATAATATGAGTGATTTTCAAGAAATATCGACAGGATTTGTTCCTAGAAATAATAATCCAAGATTATGGATTACTCAACAGAATGACGTTAAAGGAGGATACCATCAATATAATACATTAGAAGAATTAATGTTATTGCATCCTGATAAGATGTTAAAAGGCATGAGTGTTACTATTAATGCCCATCCAAGAACAGATGGTGAATACTCAACAAAAACCTTGAAATTATTATTTGTTCCTGATGTATCTTTTTATCCATTAGTTATTCCACCAAATGAATTAGATATAGGAGGAAATGAAAAGCAACCATTAGAACCAAATGCTAATTTTTATTTAAATTTTTGGCAAGTAGATTCTGAATTGCCTGTTAATGAAAGTACTTATGCTATAGAATATGCGGGAGATGATGCCAATGGAATCAAACCCCCATATCCATATATTGACAATCCTAGTGGGGAATTGTTATGGGACGCAGTGTATATTGCAGGAGAATCAAAATGGTATAGAGAGAGAAGAAGTGATGCTACTGATAGTGGTACAGGCATATATCTTGATTGGACTGTGCCAAGATCTATTAATGGGAACTTTGAGGGTGGTGATTATGTTCAAAATCTTTTTATTAGAGCAGCGGTTATACCTGATTTACCAGGAAGATATAATAAGTTTGGTAGTATAAACAATTTTCCTGAGGGTTGGAGTGATATTCCTCCATTAGGAACAGACCCATTATATGAAATTAAAGCTCAAAAAGATGTATATGGTAATTTAAAGACTGACTGGATTGGTCCATTTTTAATTCCTGAAAATGAAGACTTAGTCAGGTATAATGCACAGTCTACACCTAATCCAAACCCATTATCTCCAAGCAATGCATTAGCTACTGCTGGATCTCCTGCAGATATAGCTTTAATTGCTGCGGGTTGGGTTAAGACTTTCGATCCGTCTATTCATAATTATAGGGCATTAAGGACTGAAAATTCACCTTTAAATTATTCCTCTTGGAGCATTGATAAAATATCTGAAGAGTCTGGAGAATATATTGATAAAATATATAAATTATTTTCTGATACTACTGATTTTAATGACCCTACTTTTATAGCTGCTAATACACCTATTGGTAATGATCCAGTTTCTAACACAGCAGGTAATTCAGCTAATATTGGCTGGGCTGATACTTCATATCCAGAAGAGGCAAGTTTAATTAATTGTTATTCAGAAGCTAGAAAATTCTTTGATGGTTCATTAAAGACTGTGTGGTCTGCACCTAAGCCTTTTACAGGTAGAGATGTATATATTGATTATATATCAAGTGATGGACAAAATACATTTAAATATCCATCTAGTGCAGATGCGGCAGCTGGAACTTTGTCAGACCCAGTTGCAATAACATTAACTGCTAATTTGTTTAGGGGATCAGAAGAATTGACTACAAATCTTACTTATAAATGGTATAAGGTTTATAATAATAAAATTATTATACCAGTTAATCCTAATGTTGATACACCAATTGCTACAACTAAAAATATTGTAATTGCTCCAAATTATGTTACTGCAAAAGCAACATTTAGATGTTATATAACTCTTATAAATGCAGGTGCAGAACCTGATTTAGTTTTTATAGAAGAGGAATCAATTACAGATATTACTGATGGAGATGATGCAAAGTCATTAACGCTAGCAACTGATACTCCTACATTAGTGTATGACACAACAAGTTCATCTTTTCCAGTGTCTGTAGTGAATATTAGGGGAAGACAAAATTTTTTAGATGCTGTTACATTTTATTGGTATAGAGATGATGGAGCAGGGAATTGGTTAGATTTAACTATTTTTGCAAATGCAGCAATCACTATATTTGCAGATTCAGCGACCTCTCCAGGGGTTAAAACAACTGTTACAAGTGTAGCACATGGATTAAGCAATGGAGACCAAGTTAATATCACAGGAACTACAAGTTATAATGGTAATTTTGAAATAAGTAATGTTACTATTGATACATTTGATATAACAGTAGTCTTTGTAGCAGATGATGCTACTGGCAATTGGAATCAAAATTTTTATACGTTAAGCAATCAAATTTTACAAATAGATACTAGAGATTTATTTATTGAAGATGGAACTGCGCAAACTGCTAGATTTGCTCTATCTACAGCAAACAACATCAATGATGTTGAAAATATAGATGAATTTTTTGATATAGTTACTATAACTAAATTAGCCTCTACTAGCACTGGAATACCTGGAACAGATTCTACTTCGATTATACTTTCTAATGAAGTTGATTCAATAATACTTGATAGACCTACTTTTCTACCAGTGGGAGGTGAAATAGGAACTACTGGCAGAATTAAAACTCTAATAAAAATATATGATGGACCTACTAAATTAGATTACACAACTGATTGGTCTATTGTGAGCTTAGTTAGTGATACAACTGATGTTAGTTTTGGGCATCAAATTAATGGTACTGATAGAGAAATATATATCGCTACTTGGACTAGTATAATAGCTAGAAAAGTAAATTGTGCAATTACTATAAATATAGGAGGAACAAATTTTGTTAAAAACTTTACAGTATCTAGTAATTTAGATAGTGCAGGGGCTGTAATATCTTTTGTGCAAATTGATTCAGGATCTGCTAATCAATCTTTAGCATTTACTCCTGAAAATAGAAGTGATATTGCACTAAAAGCTGTATTAGATACGAATGGCACTATTATATCGCCTGTAAACTATGATGGAAATGTAACTTGGTATTTTGGCAACACACTAACAGTTAGCAATTTATCTGGTACAAATAATACTATAAAAACTGTTACTAGAGGCGATGTGGTTGGTTCGCTAGGGGTTTCTTGTAGGATTCCTTATAATGGAGTTGTATATATATCAACTCCTGTTAGTATAGATGATATTACTGATGCAAAGACTTTTAGATTATATTATAATTATGCTGCTGCATTTGATGTTTCAGGGAATGAGCCATTGGCAACACCAACATTACCTGCAGATTTACCCACAGCTAATTTTGATAGTACATTTGTTAATAGTGGAGCAACCTCTAATTGGTATAAACAGTCAGGAAGTAAAACATATTTTATTGTTGAAGGTATTGTAAATAACATTGCAGGTGTTGATACTATTAATTGGCAGCCAGCTTATAGAAACAGAGGCGAAACAGGCTCACAAGGAGATAGCCCTGATTTTGTAGTTATATATTTCAAAGGTAGTAATAGTTTAACACCCCCTACTATACCTGTATCATCTGATGCAAGTAGAAGTGAAATGCTTTCTGATGGATGGTTAGTAACCCCTAATGGAATTGCTAATACATATACATATCAAGCATCTACCACATTTAATGGGTCTGATATAAATATCCTTACAGCTAAAGCAAATGCTAATTGGGGCGTAACAAGAATTACAGGAACAGCTTCTACTATAGCTGGACCATCTGGAACCGTATCAATTGGTACTACTACTACATTAGCCCCAGGCTCTAGTGCTGTAGTTACTAATACAGGAACACCAGAGGCATCTGTTTTAAATTTTGGAATACCAAGAGGAATAGATGGCATAGATGGCATAGATGGACAGGATGGACAGGATTTAGCTTTTTCTCCACCAATAACAATGAGTGGAGGTAGAAACATTTCTAACTATACAAATAATGTTGGAAGAACAAGAGCAATTCATTATTTTTGGAATGGAACTATGCGGTCAAATTCTTCAAGTGATAGCTGGATGAGTTGTACATTCCAACTTTCTGTTAATAATGGCGCAAGCTGGTTTAGCCTTAAAAATATTGTTGCTAGACTAACTAATAACGATACAGCAACTCCTGTTTCTTACAGTTATTTAAGTGCCATAGCAAATGGTGCTTCCATGCGTTGGAGAGTTCAAGTTTCATTTTCTAATAGTTCCATAGAAAATGAATCTTCACAAGTTCAATATAATTAAACTAATACAAAATGTTAACAAGTCCAGAAACTATAAAATTATATTTTACTCTTAACAAGTTAATATATAAACATGCAGAAATTGGAAGAATTATATATGGAAAAAGAAAAAATCCAGATGTAGATTCAGATGATTTTGTAGAGTTTTTAGAAATAGCAATGGTTATAGATATGTTACTTGAAACTGACGATTCTATAGTATTAAAAGGGTTGCCATATCCTAATTATGCCATGATTGAAGGAAATGAATTAGAGCAATTTCTTGACTATGTAATTTATACATATAAATTAGATCCAGTTCCATATTTAGATTTTCCTAAGAATACTACTTCTTATGTATTAACTAGTGATGGTTCTATTATTGGTGGTGGAGGTACATCATTGCCCGCAGGTGGTGGAGTGGGTTATTTTCTATCAAAAGATGCAAGCGGAACATTGATATGGGTTGAAATAACAGAACTTTTTTCAGATTTTAATTTATTATAGAAATGGCAAACATAAGATTTAAATTATTAGTAGCTACCGAAGCTGAATGGAATACAAAAAATCCTATACTGAGGAGGGGTGAACCAGGTCATGAAGTTGTACTGGATGCTTTTGGGGTAATAGTTAGTAGTAAAAATAAATTAGGAGATGGTATTACAGACTGGGTTAATTTACCTTATTCTAATTTAGATGTGTATCCTTATCAAGATTTAGTTACAGTTAATATTGGTGACCTTAATATTGGTGATAGTGTTTTTAATAATACAAATTCTAGTATTTTAAGAAAAATCATAAGTCCTTTTGTCAGTCCTAGTATATCTTCATTTACCACTTCTAATTCCACACAAGTTAATATTGAAATAGGTACTGATTTAGCTAATACATATTCACTAGCTTGGACTTTGTCAAACCCTCAAAATGTATCTACAAATACTGATGGTATAATAAATTGTAGTGATGTAAATGCTTTCTCTAATCTTGGAAATGTAAACTTACATGACTTTCTTTACAGTTTAACATCAACTCCTAACTATACATATAATTTACCGCAAAACATTTCGCTTACATTAGATGGTTTTGATATAAATAATGTAGCTTTAGCACAGAGAAGAATTAATATTAATTGGATGGCTTATATAAGATATGGAGTTAATGCTACTGGGCAAATATTAACTCAATCACATGTAAATGGAATATCAAATACATTATTAACTAATAACATATCAAGAAGTTATTCTTTTCAGATAGGTTATCCTTTTATTTTAATTCCTAGTTTTATTAACACGAATGGAATTAAATTTATTGATAATGATAACGGATTAGATTTTTCAATGGATTTACAAAGTGTTTTTGATAATTCATTGCCATCTACTGTAAGTTATAATAATGGAAATACAACTTATGATTATAAAATATTTAGAGGAGAATTTTTATATAATGCCCCAACTTCATTAACAATAGAATTTTAATATTATGGCTGTAAGAATCTCTGGAAATATAGACACTAAAAATCCTGCTGACGTATACGCAACGCATCTTGGTAATTTAACTAAGGGTGGTGTGCATTCAAAAGATAGCATTGCTGAAATGAATGCCATTACACTTGAGAGAAGGACTAGGATGATGATATGTGTAGTTGCTGATATTGGTGGAGGTAGCCCAGGTCTTTATTGGTTAAACACACCACCAAATCCAACGCCATCACAATTAATAGATAATAATTATTGGGAGATAATACCATTAGGCACTTCTATTAATGGTGTATTACAATTGCTTGGATTTGAAAATGGAAGTGCTTTAACAATACTTGATTCAGTTGGAACGCAAGGTGACACATATATAGCTGATGTTGCAGGCTCAGGCACTAACCCAAATATTTTTGGGGGAGTTGCTTATACTATAAATGTGGGTGATTATCTTGTATATGAATCTAATAAATGGAATATTGTACCAACAGGAGCATCTTCCGTTACTTGGGCTACGTTAACAGGAAAGCCTACTACATTTCCTTCTTCACCCCACACACATACAGTAGCAGACATAACAGACTTTCCAGATCTTAGTGGGCATCTTACAGATGCTATTGTGGCTACTGTAATTACAGACCTTACAAATCCTTTATTTTTAGCTACTGTAAATGCCATTAAAATTTATGTAGGAGAAGAGATTGCAGATATAATATTTCCACCTGTAGATTTAAGTAATTATTATACAAAAGCAGAAACAATAAGTTTAATTAATGCAATTCAAGGATACACACTTTATGTATCACCTTCATTAGTTCAACTAGCAATTGATGTTCCTTCTCCTAATGAGAATGAATTTGCATATATTCAAGGTGAATATGCAATGTATAAATATTTAACTGGGGTATGGACATTGCAATATACAACTTCTTTACCTGGCAGTGACGAAGCAATTTTTATAAATAATGATGTTGAAACTATACCCGACCTAAAAGCTATAGGAACAGTTTCTCTAAGTTTAAATAATTATTTATTATTTAGAAATATTAATCAAAGTAATTCACTTAATGTTTATAAATTAGAAGCAGGAGCCGATATAGAATCACTTCCAGAAACAGTAAGACCTGATGACTATGCAACAGGAACTAATGAAAAGGTTTGGAGACTAGCTTCTACGGGAGGTGGAGGCGGAGATGTTACTAAAGTAGGAACTCCTTTGAATAACCAAGTAGGTGTTTGGACAGGAGATGGTACAATTGAAGGCACTTCAGGACTTACTTATGAAAACAATATTAGATTAATAGCACAAGGAGCTGGAGCTAACTCTACTGTTATAGGAGCAAACTCATCTAGTGCTTTTGCTAATTCAATATTAATTGGAACATACCTTAATGCTTCATCGACAGCTAGTATAATAATTGGAAGTGCTGGTGCTGGAGGAGATGGAATTTCTATTGGTGCTAGTACACAATCAGGAGTAAATTCTGTAAATATAGGGAATGGGATAGTTTCTTTTGCTATGAATGCAGTTGCTATCGGGAGAAATTCTTCGACACAAGGATTAAATGGGATTGCTTTAGGAGCTTTTTCTACAGCAGAGTCTGCTTACACGATAGCAATAGGTGCTAATACTTTTTCAGACCAAGAGGGCTCTGCTTCATTTGGACGTAACTCAAGGACAGACGGTATAGGTGCAATAATGATGGGTTATAATACAGTTATTCAAACAAATGCCCTAGCAAACTCTTTTGAACTTAATTGGAATGGTAATAGAGGTTTTAAGGTAGGATTAACTTACGGCACAGGCATTACAGTTAATGCTGACCCCGATACTAATTTAACATCCGCAATTAATGGAGTTATTGCTTACGATTCAACAGATAACCATTTAAGACTTTTAGCAAGCTCTGTATGGCAAGAAATTCTGACAAGAAATATTGCAAATGGTATTTATAACCCTATTGCCACTGGAACTCCTGACGGAACTAAGTTTTTAAGAGATGATAATACTTGGCAGACAGTAGTTGGAGGGGGAGGAGAATTTACTTCTGATGCTAATAATAATATTTATTTGCAGGGGGTTTCGCATGCTTTAAATCTATCTTCTAATGCTTTTTTGGCAACAAGGTCTCCAATACCTACAGTTTTTACTGAAAATGCTTTTGCCATTGGTGTTGATAATTCTAGTATATTATCTACCTCATCTTTTGTTCTTATCAATAGCGGTCTTTTGGGAGGAGAAAATAATTCTTTCGATGGAACTACTACTGATATATATAATTCAGTTATAATAGGTGGTTCTGGTCATTCTATATCTGGATTGGTTAACGGAATTATTATTGGAGGAAAAAACTCATTTCTACAAAATTCTACTGATAGTGTTATTATTGGTGGGGATGGCATATCAGTTAATGGTCCAGTTGCTACAGTTTTTATGCCCAAAGTTAGACTTGGTTTAGGTATTGGTGGGGCTCTTCCAACCACAGGAGAGACTCACATGTTAGGTATTAATTCTGCTACTGGCGAAGTAATACAGGCTGCCTTGCCTAGTGGAGGTGGTGGAATAGCAGATGCCCCTTCTGATGGGGTAAGATATGCTCGTAGAGATGCCGCTTGGGTTGATGTAGATTCTGCTTACGAAGCATCCTTAGGTAATCCTGCTACAGATGGCTTTGTGCTTTCTAGTACGATAGTAGGAGTTAGAAGCTGGGTTGCTCAAGTGGTAGCTTCTGCGATAGGACCAAACAATGCAATACAAACATCCGATGGTGTAGGAGGGTTTGTTAATAGTAGAGTATATATCAATGAAGCTGCTGGAAGTTTAACTTTAGGAGATGATACATTAGTTGGACCATCTTCAAGGTTAATTGAGGCTAAAGGAGCAAGTGCAAACTTAGGAATGAGATTTAAAACTAAAGGGGCAGGGATTCTTTCTTCATTTAGTTTTGAAGATGCTAACGGAACTAACATGCTTATTAGTGGTAGAACATTAGTTCTATCGCCAACAGGGGGAATCTTAACGGATAGTACAAAAATTTCTATTTTTGCTGATGCTGCTAATATTTTAAGAATTGGCGGTGGAACATCGGAACAAGAATCGTTAGGAGTATTTCTTACTGATGGTGCTGTAACATTGATTCCTGAGAATCTAGTAAATGGAAATTCTGATTTAATTTTAGCTAATGAAGGAACAGGTGGTATAATAATTGGGAGTGTCGGTGGAAGAATCTCGTTATTTGGAGGGACAGCTATTACAAAACAAACACCAACATCCCAAACACCTGCTACATTTGTAGCAAATACTTCTGGTATATCAAATGATACAGCTACATGGAACGGATATACAATGGGAGATTTGGTAGCAATTTTACAAGCATACGGATTGCTTACTTAAAAATATTTATAATAAATAAAATAAAAAATATGGCACAATACGGAGCAACATTAGATGGATTACCAATACCAAAAAGATCTATTGATCCAGTTATAAAAAAAGCAGGATTAATATATTTCAATACCACTATAAATGCATATAAGTTTTTTGATGGTGATACATGGAATGTCTTATCAAATAATGAAGAGCTTATAATAGCAGTTAGTGATGAAACAACAAATATTAGTGTAGGTACTAATAAGTTTACATTTAGATTACCTTATGGGTATAAATTATTAAATATTAGAGGATCTCTAAATACAGCTCCAACAGGTAGCGATTTAATAGTTGATATTAATAAAAATGGAACTTCAATATTGTCTACTAAATTAAGCATTAATATTAATGAAAAAACATCTATAACTGCTTCAACACCAGTTGTTATATCAGATACAATTTTTATTGATAATGACGAAATAACAATTGATATAGATCAAGTTGGGTCAACTATACCAGGTGCTGGGCTTAAAATTATTTTATATGTAGTTAAAAACTAGACTATGATAATTATAAATCCATATATATTAAATACAACAACACCAAGTTTGCTTTATGAAACCATCCCTGATGCACCTTCTTTTGGAACTACTACCACAATAACCCCAACCGATACTCAAATAGAAACTGCTGATTTAGCAGGTAATACTGATGTTATTTTAGGAGTAGGAACACACGCACCTAGAGTTATGATAGTTGGATTAGTCGGCAGCATCCCTACTCCTATAAGATTTAAAGGAGCAGGGGGAACATCCAATCCAAAGTTAACACAAATAGGAGACGGAACAGTAGCTAATCAAGGTGCTTTACGAGGTAATACAAGTGAAAATATCGAGTTTTACGATATGTATTTTTACGGAGACCACGTATTTGTATGGGAAATTTCTAGCGGAAATGTTAAGATTCAGAACGCTGATTTTGAAGGTGATAATATTAATGGATTTAGTGGCTTTAGAAGTAAAACGGATAATAATGCAGGAGTAGCACCTTATGACGTAGATATTAGTTTTTCACGATTTTCGAATGTAATTGGTGAGAGCCTTTATTTTGGTCAGGTAAATGGAACTGTTTATCATAACTTAAGGAATGTAAGACTTCACCATATTTTTTCGAATCACTCAGGAAGAGAATCAGTGCAGTTTAGCCATTGTGAAAATCTTGATATTAATCATTTTACTGGATTAGATGCAGGTTGGGAAGATGAACTCTCACAAAATAGAGCATTGCAAATTCAGGATTGTAGTGGAGTAATTAGAAATTCCATGTTCCAAAGTTTTGGAACACTCGGGAATGCTTATGCTCTTTTAGAAAATACAGACGGGATGAGTTACTTTAACTGCTTTTTTGAAGCGGAAGAACATCTTTACTTAGGAAATGCAGAGGCAAGAGATTGGTATCCAAATTCAACCATAAAAGGAAACAAGAAAAAAATATTTGATTCTTGCATACTTAAAATAGCAACGACAAACACACAAACATCATTATTGCAAGTATTTTTAGATATATGTGATATTGAAGTTAGAAACTGTATAATTTCAGATAATTACTTAACTTTATTTGAAGACAGCAGAATAGACAAGTTAACATATAGTCTAATAGATGGAGGAGGCAATATATTTGTTCCTTCTAATCACCCTGCAATGAATCCAACTTTTGATTCTTTGGGTAGAATTAATAATGCCTATCATTATAATAGAGGATTCGGCTATTTGTGCTTTGACCCTATCTTGGCTAGTTATACTTCTGTTAATATCACAGGAACAGAACAAAAAGGAGAGATTTTAACAGCTAATGTTATAGGGGGCGATGCAGGAGCAGGCGCAACTATTGATTCTGTGATTTACCAATGGTTTAGATCAGATGATATAGCAGGATTAAACAGGATAGCAATAGTTGGCGCAACTGCTTCAACTTATCTTTTAGTTTCAGAAGACGAAACAAAATTTATTCAATGCGAGGTTATTCCTGTAAATGATATTCCAATGACTGGTAGCACTTCTATTAGTCCTTACACAGGAGCAATAGCCGCAGCACCATTTAGCCCATTTACGGATATTGCTTGGGACATTGCTATTAGACCTAGTGGAGCGGTTGATTTGGCTACAAATGAATTTTGGACAAATGAAGGTACTGGGGCTAATTTGGCTCGTGAAGCTGGACAAAATATACCAACTTATAATGCAGGTTTGGTTGATTTTGACAGAGCAGCCCTGCAACAATTAACAATGCCTGGGAATGCTTATACTACTGATTACGAGCTTTGGATGGAATTTACACCAGATAATACTAATTTTCAAGTGATATTTGCGTTGAGTTCTTCTATTACCTTAAGGACACAATCAGGGGGTGAGCTTAGATGGGCTAATGTTGGATTAGGAATTACTTTAGCAACTGGGATAACTTATAGAATTAGACTTTACTTGAATGGAGCTACAAGTACTATTGAGGTAAGAAATGATTCTAATGTTGTTTTGCTCGCAGAAACAGTAGTTAACTTACCAACGTCAAATACAGGTGGAGGTAATGGAAGATTAGGCGCACAAACAAATAGCTTAAATGCTTATGGTGGCAGCGTAAAATATACATTCTTAAAGAAAGTAGAGACATTACCTTCTGAGCAGTCTAATGTATGGACTTGGATGAATAATAATTAAAATATTTTAATAATAAAAATAGAGGTTTTCTTGTTTTATAGATATATATATTTATATTTGCAAAACAATTTAAAAAAAAGAATATGAAAAATTTAAAAAATGTAGAATTTGATTTAGAAGGAATTGATAAAAAAGCTTCTTATTTTGACTTGATAATACAGGCAGTCAATACACCTGGGAAAGATGGACTAGGAGATTTGAATACACAAATGATGAGAATGACTATCCTTAAAAAAGTAAAAGAGGCTCAAGTTAAAAAAGATGTTGATCATGTTGACCTTGAAGATGCAGAAGCCATTGCACTAGTTGAGTTTCAAGAAAATGTAAGATATGCTATTTTAGATGAGAATTTAATAAATTATCAAAAATTAATTAAAAATTTAATATAATGTTTAAATTTGGTAAAAATAGTTTAAAAAAATTATCTACATGTGAAGATGATTTGCAGTTGATAGCACATGAATCACTTAAGATTAGTACTGTAGATTTTGGGATTGGTGAAGGTCATAGAACTTTAAAAAGGCAAAAAGAACTTTATGATAAAGGATACAGTAGAATAGATGGTATAAGTAAAAAAGGAAAGCATAATTTTTCTCCTTCAAAAGCATTTGATATATATGTTTATGTTTCTGGCAAACCTAAATTGGCTTATGACAAGATGCACTTAGCTTACATTGGAGGGGTAATTCTCACGGTAGCTAATAAGCTATTAAATGACGGATTAATATCACACAAAGTGCGTTGGGGTGCAAATTGGGATGGTGATGGAGAGTTATTGTACGATCAAAATCTACAAGATTTACCGCATTTTGAATTAACAAATAAATAAAATTTATAATATACTATGGAAGATTACTCAACTTTAATTGAATACGGTCAACTTGTGATTCCTCTTTTTAGTGGTTTGCTAGGTGGTGTTATTACATTTAAGGCTTTGCAAAAAAAATTTAAAGCAGATGCTAATAGAGCCAACGCAGAAGCGGGATCAATTTTAGTTGGGGCTTCCTTAGAAATGGTAGAAGCTTTACAAAAATCAATTAATGCACATGAAAATAAAATTGATAAATTAATATTACAAGTAAAAAAATTACAAAAAAAAGAAGGTGAGCATAACAAGGAGAGAGAAAGTCTAGCTAAAGAAATAGAAGAGTTAAAAGATGAAAATTTAAGATTAAGAATACTTGATGGTAATAAATCCAAACAAATTATAGAATTAGAGCAAAAAATTTTAAAACTTCAAATTCAATTAAAAGAATATGTTACAAATATCTGATTTTATTATCTGTATACTTGGTTGGTTAACCTTTAATTTTTTTATGTTTCAAAAAGATAAAAATAAATCAGATAAATTACATCAAAAATTTAATTTTAAGCGTTATATATCTCTCACATGGGATGATTGGGTTTTTACACTTATTTCTTCATTAGGTTTGTTATTTATAACCCCTAATGATACTGTATTACCTGGAGTTCTTTATACCGTTCCTGTTTCTTTTATTAAGGGTGCTTTTGGAGGTATAATATTTCAAGGATTATATGAGCTTATAAAAATTATGATAGAGGGAGTTAAACATAAAATTAAATGAAAATAGTATTAATAATTTTATTGTTATTTATTACATCTTGCGTCTCTTTAAAAACCGCAAAAAATATTAATAAAGCAGAAAATAAAATTATTTTATTTGATAAGGGTATTAATAATCAAATTGAAAAATATCCTGAATTGGTTACAGATGCTTTTACTATGATTGTATATGATACAATACAAATAGCTTCTGATAGCTTGCAAGTTAATTTGATATTACAAGACACTAAAAGTTTAGACAGTATTAATAATGAGCTTATTGATAACACTTCAAAAAGTTTTAATAAAGTAGATTCAATAGTAAATATTGTTATAAAAGATAATCCCGTTACAAAGTTACAATTAACTAAAATAAAAAAAATAGTAAAAGAATATAAAATTAAATCAGATACATTATTTCAAAAATATACAGAGTTATCATATCTTGAAAATATAGAAGGTATATATGAAAATTATAAATTCATTATTCCATATACTATTAAAAATGGTGTATTACAAATGAATGTTAAAACTAAAGAAGGCTTCATAGTTATAGAGAAATCTATTACAACAAATAAAATTAATATTAGAAAAAACTTTTGGCAAGATAAAAAGTTTTGGTTTTTATTTGTAGTTCCTATTATAGCTTTAGTATATTTATTAGGAAGTAAAATACAAGGATTAATGCAATTTATAGTAAAATTAATAAGAAAATTAATTACAGGAGGAATATGATTAATACATTAATAGAGTTTTTAAAAAAGAAACCAGGTTATTTAAAGAAGAGCCCAGAACAATTGCTTTTAAGATTTAATAAGATTGGTATAGATGTCGAATATGAAGATTGTAAGTTAGCATTGGCTGAAGCTAGGTTATTAAAAAAAGAAAAAAATAAAAAACAAATAGATGATGTTATTATAAAAACTGCTCCAGAAGGATTTGTAATTAAGTCTAAATGGCAAAGTGCTAGTGGTGAATGGTTAATGTCTTTAAAACCAGAAGTTTCTGAGGAGGAAGATAATGTTGTTAATTATAGTGAAATTTTTTCTGAAATAGTTAAATCTGAAATTTCAACGAAAGATATACCACCAGTAACATCTTCAAATAATTTAGATTTAAAAGTGTGGATGTCTGATAAACATATAGGAAGCATAGGAAGTCAAGATAACATTTATAATGCTAAAGAGTTTTCTAAGAGGATGAATAAAGTATTATATCATATTTATGATTTGGTTAGTAACTATGGTGCATTTAAAACAATTACAATAGCTGATTTGGGAGATGCTTTAGATGGCATGGATAGCCTTACTGTAAGTAGAACACATAAGTTAAAACAAAATATGAATAATATAGAGGCTTTTGAGGTTTACTTTAGAGAGCATAAAATTTTTTTTGATAATTTATTTAATAGTGGAGCTGCCGAAAAATACCAAATGTGGGAAGTTACAAATGCAAATCACGATGGTGATTTTGGTTATGTTTGTAAAAGGGCATTAATGGCTTATGTAGAAGGTGTATATCCTGACGTGTCAGTAGTTAATTTTCCTGATTTTATTGGGTCTATTGAGCACGAAGATATTCATTATGTATTGTCACATGGTAAAGATAAAGAGAATAGGTTTAAAGGTTTTCCTTTGTTTCCAAATCCCCAAACAGAATCATTTATAGAAGCATTTTTAAAGAGAAAATCAATTCCTAGAAATGCTAGGATAAGAATGATTAAAGGTGATTTACATCAATATTGCATAGCACCTTGTAAAAATATAGAGTGTTATAAAACAGTTCCATCCATGATGGGAACAACAGATTGGATACTTACTAATTTTGAAATGACTAATGCAGGTACTGCATATGAAATATTGAATTTAGATACAGGGATTATTTCCGAATCCATAATAAATTTATAAAACATGACAGGATTAGAAATTATATTTGCAATAAGAGAGGGTTTAAAAGAGTATGTTGATGATACTAAGTATACTAATGATTATCTTATGTTTTTAGTTGATAATAAAAGAACTAAATATATTAGAAGAGAGTATAATAATATTCAAAGACCTGTGGATGAGCAATTAGTACAAACTATCATACTATCTTTAGAAGAAATTGATAGCTCAGATATGCCATCTAAATACGAATCTGAAAGTGATACTACTAGGTCAACCATCAGGCTTCCTATGGTTATTGGGCTTGACCATAGGAATATGATTGAAAGAATTGCAACAGTAGGTAAGTTTGAAAGACCAATAAATATAGTTTCTAGAAAAAGATTCATTTACTCTGGTTCAGGTGATTACGATGTGGACCAAATATTTGGAATGATTGATGGGGATAGGTATCTTCATTTAAAATCCTCTAGTGGAGAGGAAAGAGCATACGATGAAATATCTTTTTCAGCTGTGTTTGAAAGACCAATGGATCAATTAAAATATGATTCTGTTAATTCAGATCAAAATATAAGAACATTTAATTATCCATTAAAAAAACAAATTGCTGATATAGTTATTTTAGAAATTATTCAAGAGCTAGCTAGTTTAAAAATATTGCCAACAGATCAAGAAAATAATAGTGCTGATGATGCAACAATATTAAATGGTAATAATGGACAACAGCAGAAAAAATAAAAAAAATAAAATAAGACCTGGTTTTGGGTTGCCAGATTATTTTAATTTCTATAAAAAAGAATATCATAAAAACACAAAATATAATGTAACAAGATCTGAATTTAGAAATATATGTAATGATTACAATGCAGCTATTGGAGAAAAAATAGTGATGAAAAATTTTGAATTTAAATTACCTTATAGACTTGGTGTAATTTCTATGCGGAAGTTTAAGCCTAGGTTAAAGATGCATAATAATATATTAACTAATCATTATCCTCCTGACTTTAAAAAAACTGCTGAATTATGGGAAAGAGATCCTGAAGCAAAGAAAAAGAAGATACTAGTTCGTCATTTAAACAAGCATACAAAAGGATATATTTTTGTATTAAAATACAATGTTTCTTCTGCTAATTATAAAAATAAAGGTGTCTATACATTTACACCTATTAGAAATATAAAGCAGTTAATTAATATAGCAACAAAAGAATATAACATAGATGCCTACATATTATGAATGGAAAATTTAAATCAGTTAAGCATATAATTAATCGAGTATTAATCAATCCTTTAATGCAAAGCATTAATGAATCTGACTTAGCACAATATATAGGAGATGCCATAAAATTAATAGGCGCTCCAAATTCTTATGAAATAAAAGATTGTGTTATAAAAATAAAAGATTTTAGAGGAACTCTTCCAAATGATTTAGTTTATATCGACCAAACTCTTTGGAAAACAGGTGTTGATAGCAAAGGCAAATCTAATTACGTAGCTATGAGATATGCTTCAAGTACTATGCATTCAAAATACCACAAATTAGGATCTCCTGATTTTAATCAAATTAGTGAATTTACATATAGTTTAAATAACCATTATATTCATGCTGATGTATCTGATGGTGAGGTTTTTATGGTATATAGAGGTTTAGTATTAGATGATTTAGGCTTGCCGCAAGTTCCAGATAATATCAAATTCGAGAAGGCTTGTATAGCCTATATACAGTTACAACATTATTATACTATGTGGGTGCTTGGGAAGTTGCCTGATAAAGTATATAATCACGCTGAGCAAGAGTGGGCTTGGTATGTAGCTGCTGCACAAACAGCTGGGCAATTAAAAACAATAGATGAGGCAGAATCATTTTCCAATGCTTTTAGTAGATTGATATTAAAACCTTTACAACATGGAAGCTTCTTTACTAACCATGGATCTCAAGAGTATTTACGTAGAAACAGTATATAGTTATGCAAGAAAGAGCTACATATACTTATCAAAAAATGAATCAGGATGTTAGTAAATCTAAGCATTCTAATACATTTTATTGGGAAGGTAATAATATTAGAGTAATAACAAATGAAGAATTTGGAACTGTTACTAATCAAAAAGGAAATGAATTAGTATTGTCTATACCCATTTTAACAGTTAACCCTACTAACAAATTATTATCTGCAGTAACATTTCCAATTATAAATGTAAAAATAATTCATTCAGAAATTATTACTGATAAAAAAGTTGTATTGTTTACAACTAACGAGGAAGTAGATTGTGTATGGGTTATGGAAGAAACATCTTCTAATTTCTATGAAATAAATTTAGCTTATATAGACGAATTAGGGTTTACGTACGAAAGCCAAATAGAATCTGTGGGGATAAAGGAAAATAATGAAGCGGAAAAAGTATATTGGGTTGATGGTGAAAATGAGGTAAGAGTTATTAATATATTAGATCCTTCATTATTAAATAAATCACCTAGTGAAATAACAATAACACCTTCTGTAATAGAAAAGAATCCTCAAATAATAGGTTATGGTTCAGGAGGAGCACATCAAGCAGGTATGATTCAGTATACTTATAATTTATATTATAAGTATGGTGCACAAACCAAAGTATCACCATTATCTAAACTTGTAGCTCTTAATAATGACTTGAAAGGCTCTCCTTTAGATAGTCCTGTATCAAAATCTCCTATAATTCTTATAGATGAGATAGATCAAAAATTTGATTATATTCGAGTTTATTCTATTTTTTATTCTTCTTTAGATCAAATACCAAGAATATCTCTTATTTATGAGAATGAGAATAATTCTGATACATTGCAAATTACTGATAGCAATGTTATTATATCGGAAATTGCTCAATCTGAATTTAATATAATAGCTACACAAAATATTATTCCAAAACATATTCTTAATAAAGATGGGCATTTATTTTATGCTAATTATAAAACTAATAAATTTGATGTTGATTACGATGCAAGAGCATATAGTTTTACCAGACTTTATTTAGGTACTATAGGTCAATATAGATGGACAACAACTGTAAAGCATCATAATTCAACATATCAAGATTACAATGTTTTTCATTCCACTGGATTAAATGATATGCCACCTGCAAATACTATATCCTTACAAGATTTTTATAATGCTATTGAAGATGAACACGATGCTATTATAGATGATCCATCTGCTGTTTATAGACTTGGAGAAGTGCAATATTTACCTGATGATGTAGCTAGGAATGCAATAGGTGGTATTGGTCCAAATGTAGAATATTGGGTTAGATATAAACAAAAAAGTTTAAATACGATATTTGAATCAAATTCTGATACCTCTTTAAAAAGAGGTGAGAGGTATAGAGTTGCATTGGTTTTTAAAAATAATAATGGAGAAGAGTCATTTGCTAAATGGATAGCTGATCTAAAAATACCAGCTGCTAATGAAAAAGAATATCTTAATCTTATTAATTCTTCAAATGAAGCAGAACTTGCTTATATTGAAGTTAAGGTTAATAATATGCCAGCAGAGGCAGTTAGCTATAGATTAGTTATTGTTGAAAGAAAGGAATATGATAAAACTGTTAAAGGACAAGGCTTAGTTAATCCATGTGTTTTTCAACAAAATGATTATAAGGATATAGCAATTTTTCCTGTAGGGTCTAATTTAGAAAAATTATATAGTATACCTTTAACTAGAACATTTAGAGTTGATCCAAATACAACAAATCCAATAAATCCTATATTGGATGGTCCTACTGGAGCTTCATATCCAGATACATATAGGGGAGAAAAATTTCAAAAACCACAAGCATTCAATAGAAACTCTGCAGCTGGGACTATATATCCTGATAGGGGAGATATAATTCCTGAAATAGATAGTGCTGGCACGTATATAGGTAATGCTTACGCAAGTAAAATACATTTTAATATTATAAGTCCAGAGTTTATATTTAATCAATCTAAATTAGCTGTTGGAGATGATTATAAAATAAGAGTAGTTGGGTTTCAAAAAAATACAAATTCGTATTCTAAAGCTGATTTTTATACGGCATATAGTTCTGCTTCTAATAATAAGGATGAGCCAGTAGAGTTGAGAAAATCTTACGAATTAGATGCAAAAAATGCAGAGGTATTTCAATATACTGTAGACGACCCTGTTCAAAATGATTCTGATGCTAATGTTGATAGATGGTTTAAAAATGAAGGTGGTGGCGGATATTTCTTATTGGGAGATATAAGAAATGATTTCGAAAGGGCTTCTGATTCTGTTAGGTTAAATAGATATGAATTTAAAAAAGTATTTTACAAAAGAAAATTCGGCAGTGTTTTGTTACATAGTAGCAGAAATGGATTTGAAGTAAGTAATTTGTCTACGGATAAAACAGTTGCTTTTATACCTCCTATTGAAGCCGATGTGTCTGTTCAAACTAAAGAAGGAGAAGATTTTGATGCAGACCCTCAAATTTTAATTGACACTACTGTAATATACACTCCATTAGTAGATATGGATTTTGAAACTAAATTTACTTATTATAGTGGTTCTCAATTATTTTTTACATCAGAAGATTTATGGGATAACTCTTTAGCCTTATGGGAAGATGTAAGCACTCCTGATGATGATTATGCTTTAATAGTTGAATTTTATAATGATGATATACCACAATATGGTGGAAACACTTATGCGGATAGGCAAAGAAATGTTTATGTTCCTTATTCAGAATTAGAACTAGTTAGTGTTTCAAATATTAATGGAAAATTTGGTGATACATTTATTCAGGAATCTCCATTATTAAGAATTTTTGAAAATAATGCTGGGTCTTCTGAAGTTGAAGCTACTATAAGTGAAATTGTTGATTTTGTATGTGAATCTTCTGTTAATTCTAACATGAGGTATGATATATTAGAATCTAAAAATACAGGTGAGGCTTTAGATGAAAATAATGCCTATGGCTATAATTCTGTATATGAACAACAAAATATCATAAACAAAGCTATTAGTAAGCCTTTTAATTTTACTTCGCAAAATGTTTTTAGTGATGAAATAATTGCTAGTCCTATTAAACTTTTAGGAGAACAAATTGATAATTGGACTAGTATTTCTGTTAATGATAAAATAACTCTTGAAACAGAGCATGGAGAAATTACTGGATTAGTTAAACTTAGAAATGTAATGTTTGCATTTCAAAGAAGTGCTGTTTCTTATCTTTCTATTAATCCTAGGGTGCAATTATCCACAAGTGATAATGTTCCAATTTTATTAGGCTCAGGAGAGTTGCTGCAAAGATATGATTATATTTCTACAAATTCAGGAACGTTACATCCAAAAAGTATAACTTCTGTTGAATCTGGTGTTTTTTATTTTGACATACTTAATAATAGTATTAATAGAATCGCTAGTCAAAACGAAGAAATTAGTTTAACTAAGGGGTTGTATAATTATACAAAAGAGTATACAAATAATAATTACAATAACTTACTTAAAGGTGTAGAAGGGGTTTCTACATTAAATTTTAATAATGTAGTATCTTATTATGATAATAGATTTAAAGATATTTATTTTAGCTTCTTAACTGATGATGATTCATTCACAGTATCCTACAATTTAATAGCAGATGGCTTTACTTCTTTTTATGATTTTAAACCCTATATTTATTTTAATATCAATAGTAAAATGTTTACTGCAAATCATGGTCAATTTACTGATGATATATGGGAGCATGATAAAGGATTTTATAATACTTTTTATGATGTATATTATTCTTCTAAGATTAAATTATTAATGAATGACAAGCCTTCTAGTGATAAAATAATAGACAACATAAATTATATTACTGATACTAAATTAATTTCTGATAACGTAGATAAATTTAATATTACATTTAACAATATAAAAGTTGATACTTCTTATCAAACATCTGGGAATAAAGAATTAATATATGGAAGTAATGTTAGAAGGAAATTTAGGGAATTTAATATAACATTACCTAGAGAAGAAAGTACTAGAAATAGAATTAGAGCACCATGGGCTTTAATAGAATTAGAATTTAATCACTCAGAAGAGGATTATAAATTTACTCTTTATGACATCACCTTCTCATATACAATAAATTAATGATAAAATAATTCAATTTTGGTGATGATATATAATTATTTATCACTTTCTTTGATATAATAACAAAACGCATGTCTAATACTAAATTTGGTAAATTTTTAAAATCTGATAATTTTGGAAGCACTTTAAATCTTGCTTCTGGTTTGGCAGATCAGGCTTTTTCAGGTAGCAGAACAGAAGTAGGCTCATTTGTAAACCCAAGCCCTAATAAGAAAGGAGTTGTTAATCTTGATACGGAATATGATAAAGAGCTTAACGTATCTGGTGGTAAAGAAATAGCAGGCTCGGTAGCCAAGGGAGCTTTATCAGGAGCTGCAGCAGGGGCTGCGTTTACACCAATAGGAGCAGCCATAGGGGCAGTCGTTGGGGGAGCTGTTAGTTTCTTTACATCTAAAAGAAAACAAAAAAAAGAACAGGAAGCAGAAGACGAGAGGAAAAGATTGCAATTAGAGGCTAAGCAAGATGCTTTAGACACACAAATGCCTGAAATAAGAGCACAAGCATTTAATGAGGTTGTAAATGCTCCAATTAATCCTATAGAGGCGGGATTTGCTTATGGGGGTTATATGGGCAATAATGAAGAAGGTGAAATTAATTCTACTGATATAACAGAATTTAATACAGGTGGATTACATGAAACTAATCCCAATGGAGGTATTCCACAAGGAGTTGGTCCTAACGGTAAGATTAATAAGGTTGAAGAAGAAGAGGTGAAAATAAAAACAGGTAAGGGAAGTGCATATGTATTTTCTAATAGATTAATATTCGAATAATATGGCATTACAAGAAAAATATAAAGGAATGTCTTTTGCTAAAATAGCAGAAGAAATAAATAAAACATATAAAGATAGATTTGATCCTATATCTATTAGGGCACTTAATAGTGAAATGAAATCACTAGAAGAGGCTCAGGAGTATATTAAACAAAAAAATGAGATACAAACTAACTTAGAAGCTACTAGACAGCAAGTTCAAGAAAAGCAGCAACAACAATTCCAAAGTGATATTCCACAGCAACAAGATAATTTTCAAGCTGCCCCACCAACTGCAGGAAATGAAGGTGTAGGATTCCAACCTACTGAACAGCAAGATACTTTTAATAGAGCAGCTTCTTCTACTTACAATGAAAAATTTGCTGATGGTGGTAATATGTTTGGTAATGGTGGTGGTATTTTAGGCTTAGGCTTACAGGCTGCGCCATTACTTATAGATGGATTACAATTAGGACAATTAGAACGAGCTGCCCCAACTCCAAGGCGTACTATTAATGCAGATATAACAGGAGCTTTATCAAAGTTTAAACCTAGGGAAACTAATTTTAAAAATATAGATATTAATAATATTGAAAGAGGAATGATAGAATCTTCTGCTAGATTTGCTCAGAATAATATAAATGCTTCCAGAGGTAATGCAGGTTCATTTGTTGCTAATCAATTGGCTAATTCAGCTAATTTAGCTTCATCAATAGGGCAAGCTCGAATGGCGGCACAAGTAGAAGATAGAAAAACTGCTCAATTAAATGCTTCCGAAAAAGCTAGGGGAGATGCATTAAATTTACGCAAAAATACTTCAATAGCTAGATTAGACTTGAACAAAGCTAGAATTAACTCTCAAATTAATACAAGAGCTGATGATGCAGATGCTGCTAATCTTGCTGCATTTGAATCTGCTAGGGCTGATTTACAATCTAGTATAGGTAATAATCTAGGAACAATAGGTAAAACAATATTTGATAATGCTAGAATATCTAAGTTATATGGATATGACATACTAGGCAATTATAAAAATGGAACTCCTGAGCAAAAATCAAAGTCTATCTCTACAATGATGGAACTTTCAGGGGTTAGTGAAGAAGAAGCAATTGCAATACTTGAACAGCAGGCTAAAGAAGATAAAGAGGTTAATCTAAGGGATTTTAGTAAAGAATTAAAATTAACATCCGATATATTAAAAGGGGTTAGAAAAAATAAATAAAATGGCAGTAGTTAATAGATTTTATAATCCGAGACAAATTAATAGAATTGATCCTATTAATTTTCAAGAATTAGCATTTGTACCTCAACAAATGAGACAACTGCATGATCAAACTGCTAATGTAGCTTCTGAAAATGCTATTAACCAAGCTAATGTATTAGAACAAGATTCAGCATTAGCACAAGAATTATATGCACCTGTTGAAAAGAATTTTAATGATAGTATAGATAAACTTTCTAAAAGTGGATTTTCACAAGATATAAAAGGAGAAGTAATCAAGTTGTTGGGGCAAAAGAAAAGACTTGAAAGAGATAAAATATCAAAACTTGAAGCTAGAAAATCTTCATTTCAGAAAGAAGTTGAAAGAAGAAAAGAATTTTTTAAAGATGATCCTGAATCATATAGGGCTTCCATAGCTTTATTACAAAAAAACTTAGCAGAGCAAGGAGCTTCTTCTTTAGATGAAAATGGAGAATTAAATGTAGCAGGAGTTCCCAATTCATTTTTCTCTAAGGTAATGTCTTCCGAAGAACTAGCAAAATTAGAAAATGATGCCTTTAAAACATTAGAGGCAGAAGGTCATTTTGCAGGAGCTGAAGTTGGTACAATAAAAAACTTACCTCATTTTTATAGGCTTCTACGAGAAAATAAAACAAAAGGAATTGACCCTGGTAGAATACAAGCAAGATTAGAATCTATAATGGGGCAAGATATAACTAATTCCTATAAGCAACAAGCTATTAATAGTGGATTAGGTATTAATCCTAATATAGATAATGAGTGGAAAACACAGCAGTTATCTGAAATTGAGAAAAGATTAGAAGCACAAGAGGGTGCAACACCTGAAAATACTAAAAAACAAATAGATAGTATAAAAGAATTAAGTGCAGTTGATTTGTATGCTAAATTGCAAAGAAATAATAGAATACAATTAAGTTCGGGGGCATTAGCATATCAAACTGATGAAACTAAATTATCTACTATATTTGATAAAAGTAGTTTTGCTGCCTATAATAGAAGTTTAGATAAATCAATGCAGACTATATCTCCTTCTATTCCAGGTATAAAAATGAATACTGAGACTTTATCTCCTTTGTATGGTGAAAGGTTCGGACAAGAAAAACATGGGATTTTAGATGCTTTGCTTGGGAAAGAAGATGCTCTTAGAACACAAGTGCTCGAAGAAAATGATTTGGAGCAAATCGGTAGATATGTATTTGCTACTAAGGAAGACGGAACAAAATTTAGAGTACTTGATTCGCATGTAAATAAATTAATAAAACAAAAAGAGAAGATGTTGGAAAATCCTTCTACAAATCCTAAAGTTCAAAAATTTATAAATGATAATCAACACTTAAAAGATTATGTTTCTAGAGAAATATCTAATAGAGGAGAAAAAGCTAGAGAAGAAATATATAAAGAGGTAGTTAAACAAGTAAATGATTTTTATGAAAATATAGGTTCTAACTATAATATGGGCTTGGTATTGCCATCTGATGTGGCTAAAGAAGCGAAAAATCTTTATCATGGTAAAATGAGTCGTTTTAAAATAGTTGACCCTGAGAAAGGGGTACTAACATTTGAACAATTTTTAGAAAACGAGAACTTAACAGCAGAAGAATTTTATGATACTTTTGACCCTTCTGTAACTAGGAATGTGTTCGGGCATGGGAATATGGTAGAGGTAGGATATAAAGATAAAAAAGGTAAGGAACGTGGTATATTTGTTGAATCACCTGCAGAAATAACTGTTGACACGGAAAAATCTGCTAGGGTAGATAATATATTGGCATCTGGAGATTTCAATAAAAAACTTGAAGAAAATATAACATTAGGAGAAGAACAAGGTAAATTAGCTGGCAGAGTTGTAGATGAATATGTTGTTCCTGATTTTCAAGCAGGTAAAGTTTTTCTTCAAAGTAGAGATGCAAAAACAGGCGAGGTGCTAGGTCAATATGACTTACAAGAGCTATTAAGACTTGAAGATAGAGATGCAAATAATCAGTGGAAAAATTTATTTGAATTGGAAGGGAAAGCAAATTAAAAATGGGAGCGCCAATAAAAAAAATATCTCCTATTAGGAGTTCTAATCCAGTAAATGGTAATGGACCTGTAATTCCACAGATGTCACCTATAAGAAGAAACTATGATAAGTCTAAAATAGGAGGGAGATTTAATGTAGGTATCACAGGTATTGGTGATTCCCAATTCGATGTGGGAGTGCCATTAGCATTAGTGGATAATTTAGCTAAAATCAGATCCGAAAGGCAACCTTGGTTACATCAAGCTTCCAATGCAATACTTGGTGGTCTTGCTAGTGGATTACTAACAGCAGGTGAAACAATAAGCAATATATTAGATATTCCTGAAAATATTAAAACAGCTTCAACTTACTTTTCTAAAGATGACAATCTTAATGTAATGGAATCTAGTGCAGCAGCAACTTTTTTCAAAGAATCAAAAGAGAAATTACTTAATGAATATCTACCTATTTATAGAAAAGATCCAAGTAAAATAATTGATTTTAATGATAGTGCTTTCTATTGGGAATCATTTAGAGGTGTAGTTGATAGTGCAACTGGATTTGGCTTAACTGGAATGGGAGCTGGTGCTGCTGTTAAAGCTGTGGGTAGTGCCTTAAGATTAAGTAGACTTGGAGCTTATACTAATATGATAGGTAGAGCTGTAAATGCTACTGCTAAGGGATTAGAAAGTGGAGTTGCAGGCAGATTAACTACTGCTTATATCACTAATTTTGGTGAGGGTAAGATGATGGGTTTGGAGTTATATGAAAAGGCAACAAAAGAGAATTATCAATTATATTTAGATAAATACAAAGCTGATTTTGAATTAGGACTTAATGAAACTGATACTCCTTCTGCAGAAGAGTTAAAAGAATTTGAATTTCAAGCTAAGGTAAATGCTGGAAAACAAGCTAATGCTTTTATGCTTAGAAATAAACTATTCATTGGAACTGATTATATGCAGTTAAATAGTATGTTTAAAGCTACTGGTTTAGGTATAACTAATAAATTAGTAAAAAAGCCTAGTTTCGGAGCTTTTGCTAAATCTCAAGCACTTAATGCCCCTAAAGAAGCATTTGAAGAAATTGGTCAAAATGTAATTCAAATGGAGGGTATATTTCAAACTAGAAAATCCCTAGCTTCAAAAGGATACGTTACATCTGATAAGAGATTAGAAGATATGACTTTAAGTGAAAGGTTTACTGAATTTGCCATGTCAGAGCAAGCACTTTTAGAAGGTGCTATGGGAATGTTTGGTGGACCAGTGCAATATGCTATTACACAAGCTCCTTTTCAGAAAAAGATTAACAAGTCTCGAATGGAGCATTTTACTTCGCAACAACAGGAATTTGTTAAAAATAAAGATTATATAGACCAAACACTATATAAAAGTATATTTAAAAAATTAACAGAGGAAAGTTTAGAAGATGTAAATGAAATAACAGCAAATGAAGCTAATGAAATAACTAATGATTATTCTTTTGCAATGATTGCTGTAAGGAATTTTTCAATGGGTACTACTCAAAATCTTAGAGAACAAATTAATGAGCTTAAAGAAGCAGAGAGAGTAACTCCAGAAGTAATCAAAAATATTGATAAACAAATTAGTAAATTAGATGCACTAGAGAAAGAATATTTAAATTTACGAAAATATAGTACCAGTGATGAATTAATGGCACTTTCTATAGAAAGGAAACTTAATGATTCTGGAAAAAATATATTAGAAAAGGGTCAATCAAAACTTTTATCAGAAATATCAAAAAGAATAACAAGTTATAATAATATTTTTGAAACTCAATTTACATTTGATGAATATTTAAATAATAAAGACAAAGAACTTTCAGATCATTTTGTGGAATTTATGTATGAATCTGAAATTGTTCAAGAATATAAAAACATCAACTTTGATATAAAAGATTTTGATAAGACCTTAATGGAAATTGATAGAGCTACAGATCAATTTAAAAATAAAAATAATCAAAGTGTAATGGAGTACATTAAGGAAAATGTAATGTCTCCTTCTATTTTAACAGAAGATAAAATTAAGTTGCTTAGACTTGCTAGAACAAAACTTAAAGGAGATCATATTAAAGATAATTTAAATATAAAAATAAAAACTTTAGAATCTGAACTTAATAATGTAGTTGATAATGAAGGAATAGAAGAAAAAGGTGGAGTTGATAAAATAATTAAAAAAGTTAAAGAGGATAATATTAAATCGAAGAAACCAGGAGCTCCTTCAAATGTAACACCAACTCCAACTATTCAAGATGAAAATCCATTAGCTCAATTTGAACAAGCAAAAGATGAAGGTGTGAACCCACAGCCTCCTATAGAAGCACAAATACCAGATACTGGTCCGAAAATAGGTAATCCTTCTGATATACAAAATATACCAAAAGAAGTTGATATGACAAATCAACAAATAGAGGATTTTGTTAATAAAAGCATGATGGGTGTGCTTCCAGAAGATCAAATAAATGGGATATTTGATAATAAAGTTCGAGATGGTTTATTGTCACAAAATGAAGCAGAACAATTTAAAAGAGATATAACTGATAAGGATCAGGAAGATGCTATTGAACAAGGAGTTAAGCCTGTATTCTCCAATAAAAAAGTTGAAGTTAACGAAGCAGCAAGCACGAATGAAGATATAACCAATCTTCAAAATTGGAATGATGACAGTCTTGATACAATGGCTAAAACTATTATTAAGAATAGTCAGTCATCCAATTCAAAAACAAATACAGAAACTGATGTTAAAATTTCTTTTAATAATCCAAAGTCTCCTAAATTCATGGAGTTTTTGGCTAGTAATAATGATAAAACAAATATTCCTATTGAATTTGTAGTTGATGAAGATATAACTAATTTCGATGTATTAAGAGCTTATAAAGAAGGTAAAAAAACTGAAGAAGTACTTAATGAATTAGCTATTAAAGTAGTAATTAATGGCGATTCCGAAATGTACACTTATTTATTTAAACCTAGAAAACAAAGTAATGGTCAATGGGGTACAGGAGGTAAAGCCGAAAGGCAACTTAGAGGTCAAATTATAGATGCTTTAAGAGATGGTAAGAAGCCCAAAGGTAAAATTAAATACCAATATTCAGGTATTTTTAAATCAGATGGCATCTCTAAAAATGTATTAGAAATAAGTGGATTCGAATCAGCTTCTGATGTAAAATTAATGTATGTTAATAAAGAAGGTCATTTATATGATGCTGATACTAAAGATATTAATACAGACTATAATAGTGTAATTAATGTTAAAAAAGCTAATATTCCTTGGGCTGGGGCTTTGTTTACAGAAGTTAAATCCCCTAATGGTTCTAAGATACCTATAAAACTTAACCTTAGAAAATTATCAAAAAATGAAACTGCTTTAATAATTGGTATATATACTAATATAATTAGCCCTGCTACACCAGGGAAGGTTAATTATAAAGATAGCCTAATGAGTGAATCATCAGAACTTTATGATTTATTGCCTCAAATAGATAAAGCATTTTTAGGAGAGAATGTTAAAGTTAGTGAAGTATTAGACCATTTAATATTTAATGGCACTAACACATTAAATAATCCTGCTACACAATTATATTATAATAAAGGAGTTCTTAACTTTGGAGAAGATTCTCTTACATTAGCGGAGTTGGGAAATCCAATTAAAATGATTAATTTCCAAAAGTTTCTTGAGCAATTTAAATCTAGAACAGTAAATGTAAATAAATTATCAGATCCTAAGTATAAAAATCTTATGATTGATAATCAGGTTATTAATACTGATGTAACTATTGATCAAACAGGTAATATATTTCAATCAGATGCTACTGATTCAACTAATCCTATAAATAGATATAAAACAAAAGCTATTTATATAGCAAATCATATTACAAATAACTTGGAAAAGTCAATTAAAAAGACTACTGTTGCTGAAAAGAAAGAAGATATGAAAGATAGAATTAAAAATGTAGTAGTAGGAGATAAAAAAGTTATTAGTAAAGAAATGGATAGATTGAGAAAGAACATGCAGTCTAAAGTTGATAAAATAAAAAGAAGGAAGTGCTAAATAATAAAGAATGGATTGCATAATAAACCCAGTAAATAATCAACCATCTGAATTACAAGAAGAGCTTAATAGTTACTTTAGTAATAATGTGAAAGAATCTGAAAGAGTATATAATATTATACTTTCAGGTGACTTTGCAGAAAGATTTGGTGATTGGCAAAATGGAGATGAAATAACTAAAGGAAGAATTAGCCCAACAGGAGAACCTTTATTATATACTAATAGTTATAGAAGGAAGTATTTTATATTAAAAGACGGTACAAAATATTGGCTTGATAAAAAACTATTAAATTATTCTTATATTCAGCGTAAAGCATTAGTTAGTACTTCAATTGAATATTTATTTGGTGGTCAAGTTACTTCTAAAAAAGATATAGATTCTTTTAACTTTAGTGATTTATATAAACCTGAAACCAGTAAAGATAATCCAAATGCTGCTTATATAATATTTGATGGAGACCATTCTTCATTACAAGATTTAGAAGAATTAATTAGACAATATATAGGTATTTCTTCTTTAGAGATTACGGATAAAGAGGAGGCATTAGATTCTGGAATAAGTCAAGATATTGTTGAATCAAATTCTAATTTAGAATTACAGCAATCTTTTGAAAAAAACTCTAAAGATAATGCATCAGCTAATATTAAATTCTTATTGTCTTTTGTGCCTAAGTTTAATATTAACCAACAAGGAGAAATAGAATTAGAGACAGTTAAAATAGAGACACTTGGTGAGGATGTAGAACTAGTTGTTTATAATGATTTCAATGAAATATGGAATTATTTCGAGGAAACATTATCTGATATTTTACCTTATGCTAATGGGAAATACGTTACCGATGTGTTTGATGAAATGATAACAACACTAAGAAATAAATATGCTGTTAATAAATTTGTTAATGGAGTAGAAGTTGCTAATATAAATCATAACCCTACTGTTATAGATGCTATTGAAAACTTAATTGAGCCTCTTAGTGAAAATAAAAAGAATCAATTTGTTCATGCATTCTCTAAAAGTAAGGTTAATTTCTATACTACTACAATTGCTCGTTCTGACGAAGGAATAAAAATGACATTCTTTAATTCAGGAGATGTTAATTCAAGATTTAATAAGGTTAAAAAAGAAATGATTAATGGATTGAGTTCATCCATATTATTTGATAATACTAAAAATATATACAACCAAACACTTGCCCAAGAACTTAAAAATAAATACGCAAGTTATTTTACAAAAGTAAGAGCTAATAACAATAAAAAGAACTTTACTAATAATAACTTAAATAAAGTAACAGAAAATATAGATAAATTTTTAAGTAAGATTAACTTTAATGTAAACAATTCTACACTATTAAATTATGTAGATTCTTTTGAAGAAGATAGTGTCTATGGCAATACCATTAAAGCAATGGTTGAAATAGGTCATATATTTACTCAATTAGCTGATAGTACTACAAAAGATTTTTATACTAAAAAAGGGTTTACTAATCCTTTAAAAGATAAGAAATTTATTAAAACAATAGCTAAATTAGAAAGTGAGTTTAGAAAAGATATATCTGAAAATACTGTATTAGGTCCAGAAAACAAAAAATACTGGTCTTATAGTTTGCCAAATTATCTAAATATTAAACTACAAAAGATTAAAAATAATTTAGCAAATGAAGTAGGTGATACAGCATTTTATAAAAACTCTTTATGGATTAATAAATTTAAAGAAGATTCAGGTAAGTACTTAGATGATATGGAGGTGTTAACTTTCCTTAATCTTAAAACTACTGAAGGAGGCGATGTAGGGGTAGACAATAAATCTATACAACAAACAGATCAAATTGTAGATTTATTTAATAAAGCAATATTAATTAAAACAAGTTCAGAAGAGGAAGGTGCTGGTTATAATTATTCTATTTATAATACACCTTCTCCAGCAGATAAAGGTAAATTATTATCCTTTACTAGTAAAATATTTACAAATACCAATCTTCAATTTGATGATGAAGGTAATGTTATTTTTTCAAAAGAACTTGTTAATATTTATAAAGGATATTTCTTAGATGAATATAATAGAAGCAGAGAAGTTTATGACCATATTTTAGATGAAAATACTTTACCTACTGATTTATATCAAAATTATCATTATGGTGATAATGAAAATTTATTTAAAGAATTTAATGGCAAAAAGATTCCTGCAGGAAACGGATTTAAGTTTGGATTATTTTCAGAATTTAATTATGATGAAAAAACACAAACTATAGATGAATATAAAAAATTTATCAGAAGCTTTTCAAATAATGCTAGAACTCCTTTATTAAACCTATCTGATGATGGAGCTTATTTGTATCCATTATTATCTGATGATGATTTATTAAGTAATGCTAAACTAGAAGAATTAATTATTTCTAAATTGAGAAGCATGTTTGATAATTCTGTAACTATGTTACAGGATAAGGGATTAGTATCAGAAAATAAAGGTTCTATTAATTTTATTGATAAGCAACTTCTTGATATTTATACACAAGAGGCTAATGGAGACCATTCATTTGCTACTCAAAGATTTATTTCAGATAGCTTATTTAATCAACATATTTCTAATATAGAATACTCTAAAGTGTTTTCAGGAGATTATTCTTATTATAAAACTTTTGATGACTATAGTAAAAGAGTACCCGCTACTTATTCTGATGGTGTACTTCTTAACTTAAAACCAGGAGATAATGCTACATTTAATGTTGCTGTTTTGCCTGATGTATTTGTTAATACTGAACTTTATAAGAATGTAGATGCTACAGATGCTCAGGGTTGGATTACTTTGGATAGATGGAAGTTTATACAAGAGAGGTTACATAAGTGGGATGATAACTTCGAGAATGCCTATAAAAAGATGAAAGATGGTACTGCTACAGTAGAAGATTATAATTATGCTGCACAGCCAGTTAAAGGAGTTTATTTTGATGTAATTAAAGGTAGACCCACCTATTTAAAATATTCTCAAACTGTACTATCAACTCAAAATATTAAAGAATTTGGTATTGAGAAATTATACAACCAAATGGTTAAGAATGGCATAGATGAATCCGTTGCTTTATCTGGAGTTAAAGTTGGAGCTATTACTACTTCTGATATTCTTAATGAAGATAATACTTATAAAGATAAAATGAATTTTCATGTAATGAAATTAAATAATCATTCTTGGAAGTTACAACAAGATTTATCCCCTAAAGGTATTAAAAATACTTTGTTAGGTAGTCAAATGAAAAAGAATATTATAAAAGATATTCAAGTTAATAAAGATTATAGAGGACAAACAGGTGCTCAAAGAATAGAAAATATAGTTAGATTATTATCAGATTTATCTGATATGGGTAAAGATAAACTTGAAAAAGAATTAGGACTCAATAGTATTACAGGTGAAATAACTAATAGAGAATTGTTTTATAAAATGCTACTTAAAGAGTTAATGAGCAATGGTAGTGATATTAATTCAATAGAAGCTCTTAAAAAAGAATACCCTCTTGATTTAATACTAACTAATAGAATTAAGTTCCAAAACCTAATCTCTAGTATGGTAAATAATGCTACTGTTAAATTAAAAACTAATGGTGGTTCATTTATTCAAATGTCTAGTTTTGGATGGGATATTAAAGATGCCAAAAAAACAGGAGTTAAAATGCTTGTAGATGAAAGTAAGTTAAAAGCACCTAGGGTAAAAACAATAAATGGCAAAAAAACAGTTCTTCCTGGACAAATATTTATTTCGCATCAAGAAATAACTAAATATATTCCTAATTATACTGAGTTATCAATGGAAGAGTTAAATGCTAAGATTGATAAGAAATTATTAACTGTAATTGGATATAGAATACCTAATCAAGATTTAGCTTCTAATGATGCCCTAGAAATAGTAGGTATACTTCCTATTGGAATGGGAGACACTGTTATTCCTTATATTGATATTACAAAAAAGACTGGTTCAGATTTTGATATTGATAAGATGTACATTATGATGCCTCACATGAAGGTTAATAGGAATAAATCTACTTATGCTAAAGCTAGGCAGTTTCTTGCACGTAGATTTAGAGGTAAAACTCAAGAAGAAACCATTTCTAATATGTTACAATTATTAGAAGATTATAATATTGATAGTATATCACCTGATAATGAATTAGAAATAGTTAATAGTATTTTATTTGCTACTAATGAAAAAATACGTAAAGATGTTGAAATAGAAGTTATTGAAGAAATTGTATTTGGCAATAATGAACTTAATAAAGAGTATACAGAAGAGTTTGGCTTAGATGATGTAATATCATTAGAATTTTATACTGATGATTCTATACCTACTAAAAAGGGACTAGAAAATAAATTATTAACAGAGTTTGAAGAAATACTAACTTCACATGTTAATTTTAAGAATTTAGTTACTGCAATTGATAATGATTTTCTTAAAAATGATATTAAATTATTACATGGAGATGGTATTGTAGATTCATTTGAATTCTTTTCACCTATTCATCAAATGACTAAAAAGTTTGATAATTCTGCAGGTAAGACTGGTACAGGCATTACAGCAAATCATAGTGTAGACCATGCTTTTGCTCAAATTGCAGGTTTAGAAATGAATGTTGATTTAGGCGTAGGCAATGTAAAAAATGGTAAAAGTCTATTCAATCAAATTTATGATAATCAAACAGGGAGAAACAGAACTAGAATATCTGAAGTGTTATCTTGGTTTCTAACTGCTTATGTTGATATTGCTAAAGACCCCTATATTACCAGGGGAAATCATAATAGTGTGACTTCTAATGTGATATTTATGTTATTGCGTAATGGCACATCTTTGTCTTGGCTTAATAGATTTGTCGGACAAGAATCTATTAAGAAATTTGTACAATTAGAATTAAATAAAGATTCAAAATTCAATCCTAATAAAAAAAGTTCATTTAAAACTGTTGAAGCAGATATTAAAAATAAATTACAATCTCTTAGTAAATTAACAGGAATTGATTTTGATAATTATTATAATAGTATAAGTGAAAAACTTGAAAATATAATCTTATTAGGTGACGGAATTAGAAAAAATGATTCTTTTAGTAATAAGTCAATGGAAAATAACATTATTAATAAGGTTGATAATTTAACTTATTGGGAAAATCAATTAAAATATTTACATGCTTTTAAAGCATACAATGAATTAGGCAGTAAATTTAATGATACAGTAATATATTCAAAAGCTGATGTTAATGGAAGTCCATCTAATATAGCTGCTTTATATACTTATAAACAAGGATACAAAGAAATGTTTAAATATAAAAATGCAAATGATGAAATTTTATTTACAGGACTTGCTGAGAAATTTACTAATACTTTTTTAGAAAGCACCCATGAAAATTCAATAGAAGTAGCTGATAAAATATTTGAAAAAGAAATGGTTACTTATTCTACTGTATTTGGTAAAAGAGTATTAGAAGCATTTTATAATGCTAATAATAAAAAACCAGGGTTTAAAGCTGAATTTGCTGGATTAGAATCTCATTTGTTTGGATTTATTGCCTCTAAATCGAGTTTCTTTAGTTTGGAATCTAAAGAGGTTAATAATATGTTTAGAGGCAACAATACTATGCAGTCTAAAGTAATAGAAGGCAGAGAAAAACATAAAGATAATTTATTACTTAATAATCTTATTCCTTTTACTCAAGATGGGCTTCAATTTATTAGTATTGATAATCTTACTAACAAACCTAATAGTTATAAGGATGATTTAATGAGAGCTTGGGATGATTTACAAGAAATAGACCCAGACTTATCAGAAGATTTATTAAAATACAGTTATGTTACTTCTAATTTTAGTTTTAATAGTCAGTCTTTCTTCGAATTTGCACCACATCAGTTAGTTAAAACTGTTTTAGAGGGTTCTGTAGAATACTTTAAAAATGATAATTCAAGTAATACTTTTATAGCAGATTTTCTCGAAACATATTCAAGAAATAATTCTAAAAATGTTACTGAATTCGAATTTAAAACTAAATATGAAAAAACAGGATATAGCATATTGGATTCAAAAAAGTTTTCAAATAATTTAATTATAGGTGAAGGAACAACTGGAGTGAATTTTATCAAATCAAAACAAGATGTGCTTTTTCAAAAAATAGGGAATTTAAATGTAAATGTTTTTGTATATAAAAAGATAGAAAAACTAGGTTATTCTAAAAAAGGGTATTATATTTATGAAAATTATCTAAACGAATCTACAATATTTGAAAGTAATAAAATTAAAAACGCTCCAAGCATTCAAGAAAATGTAAATAAATATATATTAGATGAAACTAAATGGAGTAACCCTTCTAATAATATTAATATAGGAGTAGATAAAATAAATTATATGTCTACTAGTAGACAAGAGCAAGATCAAGCTATTCAAAGAGGATTGGATAATGGCTTATTTCAAGAAATATGTAATTAATATGGTGTGTAGAAGAAAATATGGTAATAGGAGTTATATAGAAAGTGATGCTAGGGCATTAGCAGCTTATCATTATAAAGTATATGATGCTGTTATTGCAGCTAATGATAGACTTTTAAAGAAACCTCTTAAAATAGTCACAAAAAAGGATGATAGATTTTTATTGCCTAAAGATACAACTTTGCTTAATGAAGCTAGGAAATTAATAAGTTCTGTTAACAGAACTTATGGTAGAGTATTAAATGAAGTTAGTTTAAAGAATAGAGGCACAATAACTAAAGTTATAAAACTTGATGTAACTCCTTTTGCTGACCAAATTATAGACAGGCAAAAAAGGGAAGATAATAATGAGATAGATGCTAATGAATATATTAGTGATGAAGGTGATGTATTACCTTATGATACTAATGATAAAAGAGTTCTCCCTGCTGATACCAATATAATTAATCAAGAATTAGCTGATAAACAAGCTAATTTAATGGAAAATAAATTTTCTGCATTAGGAGTTAATACTTTTATTTCTTATGATGCTGATATGAATGAATCAGGTAAATTACTTGGTACTAACGATCCTATATATTCTCAATTATTATCGGATAATAAATTAGTTAAGGGAACTGCTATTATTGTAGTAAATCCTAATAAATTATATAGCGATACAGTATTTCATGAATTTGGTCATCTTTTTATTGAGCTATTAGGTGGTATGAACAATGCTAGAATTAAAGCTGCTAGTGACCAACTTATAGGAACTACTATTGAAAAAGAAGTTTCTGAAGCTTATCCTAATTTATCAGGAGATAATCTTAGAAAAGAAATTATATCCACAGCTTTGGGTAAAGAAGCTGCTGCCATATTTGATGGTTCAACTCAAATTAGTTGGTGGAAAAGATTTGTTACTTGGTTTAAGAATTTAATTAATAGAGAATTGGGAGTTCCAAAAGATGCTGTTTTATCATTAGCTTCTGAATTAGTAACTGAAAAAGAATCATTATTAACTAATTTACTCCCTATTGATACTCAATTTCAAAAAGATAAAAATACAAAATTTGAAAAGGCTACTATTATTAAAAGAAGATTAAATACCCTTACAAATGTAAGAGAGCAAATATATTCTATAATAAGATCGCAATTAAATGAATTACCAAAAGATGAACAACTAAGTGAAGGTAATATTTTATATAAAGGACAATTAGAACAACTTCAAAATCAATTAAATAAACTAGAAGATACTGAAAATTCCACTGCTGTATTAGCTTATCTTCAAATGGTAGATAATAATCTTAGTAATATTCAAGATGTATTAAATGAGAAAGAATTTAAGTATAATTCAAATCATTCTAATATGATAAAGGTATTAGCATCATTTAAAGAAGTGGTAGCATCATTTAGTTTAGTGGCTGATATACAAGATTCTGTAAATAAGCAATTTTTAGATAATGATGAGGAATATGTATCAGTAGAAGATAAAAAACTAGTACAAGATTTAGTAGCTGATTTATCAGCTAGATATGTTAGTACTCAAAATAAAATAGTAGCTATGTCAACTGCTCATTTGGCTAGACTAATGAGTGTTATTTCAAATAGATCTATAGTTGCTAGAAAAGATGAGCTTGAAATAGAATTTAATAAGAATAATAAAAAATCAGATAATGAATCTAAGCAAGAATATGTTAATAGAAGAAATGAGCATATTGAATCTGTTATTGAAGATGAAAGAGATTCGTTGCGAGAAAAAGAATATGAAAATATATTTAAATTATTAAATCATAGCCCTGCAGATGTTTCCTGGTTAGCTTCATGGTTAAATGATGGTAAAAGTGTAAATTCTATTGTAATTCAATTAGTAGAAAAATTTTTAGATGATGCAGACACGCAAAGAGATGGCAATTTATTAATTATGCAAAATAAAGCTGCAAAAGCTTTTAAGGAATTAAAAAAATCATCAAGTGGTACTGACCCTAAGAAATTATATAAAGGATTGTATGAAACTGGCTCTGATGGCAACTTATATTATTCATCTCGTTATTCTGTCGAGTTCTATATTAAATATAGAAAATTAAGTGAAATTGAAACAGCTACCGAGCTTGAATTTGGAAACAATAGCAAAGAACATAAAAAAGCTTTTAAAAATGTTAATGATTTTTTAAATGATAATCTTAAAAATGGGATACCCATTGCTAAATGGCTGAACCTTAATTATAATACAATAAAAAATAACGAAGTTTATAAATTCTTAATAGATATATCATTTGAAGGCAACAACAAGACAGAAGGATTAAATTCTAATATTAAAAGTTTTGATACACAAGCTATGACAATTAAATGGCACAAAGCTCCTAATATTGGTAAAAAGGGATTTGAACAAATAGCTTCTGGAAATATAATGGAAAATTTATATGAATCTTTAAAAAGAACTATAAGTGCCAAAAGAGCTGATGAAACTGAATTTGGTAGTCAAGATTTAGATCTTATATCTAGACAAGATGAACTTCAAATTGAAATTGATAAAAGAATTAAAGCAGGGGAATCAGCAGATGATTTAGCAGATGAAATTAATAGTTTAATAAAAATTACTAATTCAGTTGGTGATTTAAAAAGTAATATTCCTATATTTTTCAGAGGACAACATAATTTAAAAGATCAAAGTTATGATTTAATATCAATAGCTTTAATGGATTATGCGATGGCTGAAAATTATTACCAAAAAAACAAAATAAAAGATGTTCTTGAATTAACGTTAGCAGTTACTAATAATAAGCAAGTTGCACAAACAGAGGGCGCACTTAAAAAAACCATGGTTCAAATGCTTGGTAAAAATGTTTATGAAGAAGTAAAACAAAAAGTAGGAATTGAATCTAATGAAGCTAAAATGCTTGCTAGTATAATAGAAAATAGATTATATGGTGTTAAAACTATTAAAAAAGAGTATGCACAAATAGCTAATTCATTAATGGCTTGGTCTGCTACCACAATGCTTGCATTTAATCATTTAGCCGCTGCTCCTAATGTTATACAAGGAAAGGTATTTAATTTCATTGAGGCTCATGGTGGACAATATTATAATAAAAAGGATTTAGTTAAAGGAGAAGCAAAATATTGGGCTAGTATGAAAGGGATACTAGATGATGTTGGAAAACCTGTACAAAGAGGTAAAACCAATCAAATGATGAATTTATTTAGTATACAAGGAGAATTTAAAGTAATGAGCACTAGATTTAATGAAGACAATAGATTTAAGTCATTATTGAGTAAAAGTTCTTTATTTTTTATGAATCATTTAGGTGAGCATTATATTCATGGCACAATGATGTATTCTATTCTTAATAATATTAAAATTAAAAATAAAGAAGGTCAATTTATTAATTCTAGAGGAGAAGTAGTATCTAAAGAAAAAGCTATGACACTAGATGAAGCTTTTTCAGTAGGAGAAGATGGTAATTTAAAATTAAATAAATATGTTTATAAAACATCATTTGGCAATCAAAAATTATCTCTTGATTTGACTAATGACAAAGGCATCCTTGAAGTAAGAAATCTTATTAATAAGATAGCCAATGATATGCACGGTCAATATAATGATGAATATCAATCTATGTTTCAAAGACGAGTGGTGGGTAAAATGGTAGGTATGTTACGTAAATGGATTGTGCCTGGATTTAATAGAAGATGGAGGGGAAGTAATAGAGCTTTTAAAAAGAAAGATTTACTTAGAAAAGATATAGATGTATTTTTCTCAGAAGATTTACAAACTTTTCAAGAAGGATATTACACTTCTTTTATAAGATTTATAAACACTTTGGTGCAAGATTTTAAAAGATTGGGATTACAAGGTGCTTGGAGTGGTGGTATGGATAATCTTACTACACATGAAAAAGCTAATCTTAGAAAAACTGTAATGGAATTGTCAATGATAGTATTATCATTTGTAAGTTCTATGTTTATTTATAAACAATTAGATGGGTTAGATGAAGATGATGAAGAAGCTATGATGTATTTAGCTTTCTTTTCTAGGAGATTATATTCTGAACTTTCATTTTTTGCAAACCCATTAGAAACATTTCAAATTCTTAGATCCCCTGCAGCTTCTATCTCTTACACAGAAGATATAATTAGATTTTTAAGTCAAATAGTATCTGATGGAACAAATCTTGAATTGGAAATATATCAAAGAGGTAAAAATAAGGGGCTACCTAAAGCATGGAAAAGAGGTATTGATTTACTCCCTATTGCGAATCAAATGGGTAAAACCCCTAAAGAATCATTATCATATTTACTTAATACTAATTAATCATATACAATTCTTTTAATTTCACTTATATGTTCCGGCTTAAAAATATCGAAAAATTTATCAGGTTTAGATATATTCGAAAGCAAATTCTTTAATGTGTTAAAATCCCTTTTTTCTTTTTTAAGATAATCATAGTCATTAAGACTTATTGTTACTGTTCCTTCCATTTTTTTAGTTTATTATTTATTTAAGCATAACTTTGTTACTAAATTTAGCTTGTATTTTGGTGATTCCAAGTAATTTAGATGCCAATATTCTATGTCTTCCATCTCTAATTACATATCCACCTTTTGAATGTTTTGCTACTTTTATTGGAGGAACCTTGCCTCCATTTCTAAGGTAATCTATTAGACTAAGAGTACTAGGATTCATTGGGTATCTATCCATTCTAATTAATCCTATATCTATTAAGCAAGTTTGTCTAGTTAAAATATTATTTCCCATTTTTTAAAAAAGTTTTAATTCTAACTCGTTTTATATTCTGAATCTTTATTGTTCCCATAACATTTACATTATTTGTATTACCTGTCATTGGTATAGTATATTCATCCATTAGATAAGGGCATTCTATTACATTTTGCAATAGTCTTTTAGAAGTTATTAATTCAAATTCTAATTTCTTTCTATCATTAGCCCATCTTTCAAAATTTGATAAATTATCTTCAAACATTTTTTTATTAGTATTCTCTGCCTTTTTAGCCCATAATTCTAAGTTTTTATAACTTACTGCTAATCCATTCTCAGGTTTTTTTTTAGGAATTTGTTCCATGAAACTTTTGTTTAAGTCTGACATCTTTATTCTATGCATAGTACTAATTGCTACATCAAATTTCTTTGCAGCTTTAGTAATTGTCATTCCCTTATTCCATATAAGGTCGTGAGCTAAGTTCTTATCATCTAGAACTAGCCCATTTCTATTTTTTCTAATCATATTTTATATTAAAATCATCTGCAAGTAGGTAGATGGGAATCAAACCTACTTACATTAATGATGATTATTATGTTCTTCTTTGTTTTCTATTTATTCCTTTATTTGGTTCAAATTCAAAGAATTTGCTATTATTTTTATTTATTCTAATTTTAGTTAATTGAGTATCAATACCATTAAGTTGACTTAAAAGTTCTATTTGATTTTCTTCAAAATCTTTATCTTTCTTATCTAAAGTCATTAGTTTAAAATTAACATTCATTTTAAGAGATTTCATCATCTGAATTTTCTCTTTTCTATTGTTTGGTAATTTTACAGCTTTTTCTTTAGTTTCTTTTTTTAATGCTTTTACATCTGTCATATTTTTATTTTAAATTGTTAATATCAATTGCTAAATCTTTATCTATTAAATTAAATACATCAAAATGCCATTTAAATAATTCTTGAACAATTACAAATGGCAAATAATTAATCATTTCTAATTCTAAATTATATTTTATTTCTTTTGTTAAATCACTTAGTGGTCTTAAAATTGGTTTAATTTTTTCTAACTCATCTTCAAAAAAGTCAAGTTCTTTCGTGTTACCTTGTAACATTATTAAATCTTGGTCTAAACCATAATTTAAAGAAGTTATTAATGCAATTTCATTTTCGTATCGTTCATTAGATATAACTTTAATTCCATAAGGCAAATAAGAAGTAATATGCTTTAATTTTAATTTTTTCATAATTTATATTCTCTATTTTTTTTTAGAAGTCTCCTGAGCAAATTTGATAACAAAACAACCTTGTGCAAATAATATACTCTTGCACAGGATTGCTCTTTGTATTTTTCATATTAATTTTCGTCTTCTAAATTAGTTTCTTCTGTTTCTTTGATAATTCTTTCAATAACTTTAAAAAAATAATTTTTTTCTTTAAATATTTTAGGTGTTAATGAAGACCCTTCTAATCTTAAACAAACGCCTTCTCTTAGATGTTGAGGAAACAATCTAGAAGGCTCTTTAGCCTCATCTATTAAATAATCTTCAATCATTTGTGTGTCTCCTTCTTGTATAAGAAATTTAGCTAATTCAGGAACGTGATTAACATTCATTTGTTCGCACCTCATTTTAACTTGTTCCCAAGATAAATCCATGGATACTCCATCTTCATTAGTTGTAGTAATTCTATAAACAAAAACTTTATTAATCTTTTCTAAATTGAATAGAGTTTTGTTTTCTGGGTCTTCATCTAAAGTGCATCCATAGGTAAATTCAGTAATTTCTCCATATCTATCAATAAAAGTTTTGTATTCTTTTTTGCCCATAAATGGTTTTAACTTTTTATTTCCTTGAGAACCTATTATTAGTCCTCCTGATAAATCATATCCTGCGATCTCTCCATAAATTGTTTCTCCCTTTTCTAATTTTCCTTCAAACTCTCTTTTAGCTACAAATGTCCATAAATCACGGTCATAGTAACTTTGTTTGTTTTTAAATTCCTCTCCACCAATAAACTTTAAGACTCTACGGCTACCTACTATAAAGTTATAAACATTAGTATGAGTATTCCAAATACCATTAGCTATAAAGTTAAAAAACTGACTCCATAAACTTAATTTAGTTTTAGTAAGTAAATAACCACATCTGAAGCTAGTACCATGAATTTTTTCTGAAATTATAGCCAAATCTCCAACTTGAACTTTTTGCATGTTTCTTAATGCCTGATCAGTATCAAGATGTTGTTTAAAAGTAGGAACTAAATCTTCCTTGATTTTACCTTCTTTATTTTCAGTTCTTATTCTTTTTTTTAAGTACTTAGCACATATTGGATATTCCCCTATATTATTACCTTGTGCACCTACTTTAAGGTCTTCTAATAAATCTAATCCTGTAAATACTTCTATGCCATCAAGAGGCAAAAAGAATGCACTACACTTCACCCCTTTAAGCCTAATGGGTCTTACTCTTCTTGCATCGTCAAAGTATCCTACTACTTCTTTATTATCATTCAAATTACTATGCCTGTGAAGATTTAATTTTTGACACAGCTCTAGACTTAAAACAGTTTCAATGTCAAATAATAAACCTACTGTACCAACTTTAGTATTTGTTGAAGTAATAATAGTTTCTCCAAATAGATTAGAACTGACAATTTTATCAGCTCCTTCTATTTTATCTAGTTGCTTTATTTTAGCAACAATAAATTCTCCTGTCATAATTTTCTAATTCGTTTATTATTCTCCTTCTATAATTATATTATTATCCTTTCTATACTTTTTCTCAGCCTTATAAAAAGGGAGATACCCATTATTGGGTCTATTTTTCTCTTCATACTCTATAAGATTTTCTAACCAATTGTCATTTAAATCTTTAAGTAATACATATTTTAAAGGTTGTTTACCATCAATACCTCTGCCTCCTCTTTCAATCGATTCTCTTAATTTGATATGTGGTGCATCAGAATATAAAGAAGTTTCAGTATATTTGTTTCCTACTCTTCTTGCATAATCAACTCCTCCATCTACAGATATTTCTCCACATGTACAAACTACAAAGTCATGTCTATGTCTAGATTTGATTTCATCTTTACATATATTGCAAATTGCTTTATTTACTATTAATCGTCTTTCCATAATTATGATAAAATCTTTTCGTTTAATTTTATTTATTTTATTCAATATTTTCTAAAGAATTATTTAATATGTAAATTCCTTTATCTAACTTTTTAGTAGTTTCTTTTTTGTTCTCAGCTAAAAAGATATTTCTATATTTCCCAGTGGTTGGACTATAATACTATTATAAGATTGGAAATACCTACCTTTCTTTGTTGTAATGATAAATTGATTTTTAATATCATTACCTTTATGATTTTGTATATTTTCAACTTTCATATTTTATAATATTATCATTTTAAATTCCTTTTTTTCAAATCCATTATTATCTAACCATGTTTGAATTTCCTTTTCGGAGTTATTATTTTTATTTGCTTCTATTTCAAACCATTGTTTGAATTTCTTTTTTTTAATTTTATAAACTGTAATAGTTTTCCATCCTGTAGTTACTTCAAATTCATCAATATCTTGAAGTTCTTTTTCAACTACATAATAAATTGTTTTTTTTGAACTCATAATTTTTTATTTTTTTATTTATAAGAAAGTTTAAATCCTATACCAAAACTCACTCTAAGTATTAATATATCAAGTAATATATAAGGAGTTATTGGTTGATATAAAACTATTGCCATAATCATAGCAGTAATCATTATTGATTGTGATAAATGCCAAGCATCAGTTACAAACACAAAAAATGTATTATCTATTTTTTCAAATAAATTAACTATAAAAGAATCGCCTCTATCTTTATATTTATTTTTCCAACTTAATTTTGGATTCCACCATTGTTGATTTTTAAATTTAGAAGCAAAGGATTTATCATAATGGAATTGTAAGGTATCCATTATTCCTTTCATTATTCCTGCTACTATTAAAATAGCTAAACTCATTATTTTAATTTCCATTTTATTGCAATTGATGTTATAAGCATTAAAATTAATGCTATTGATAATATTGGTCCAAATAGACTTTTTGTTAATCCATTTATATACCAAGCTGCAGGTGTTATTGCTAAAATAAAACCTATAGAGCCTCTAGTTAAATAATCATTTATTATTTTTTTCATTTTTTGTTATTTTTTTTATTATTTTTTAATTGATACCAAATCATCATAGCATTACAAGCGTGCGATACGATATGACCTAATTCATCATTATCATCTTTATAATTACCTTCCATAATTTCAATTTGGTGTCTCATAGTAGCTTGTATAAGTTTATCAACATCCATTGATTTTTTCCAATTATAAGGCTCGTATTTGCCTTTGTTTGTAGCCATTCTTTTAGCCATAGCTGAAATAAATCTCCAACAAAGTTCATATTCTAATTTATTTTCATTTTCTTTAAATGCTTTCATATATTTATTATATTGAAAATTTTTGATTATTGTGTCTTATATTAGAATGAAGAATTTTTTGTTCTTGAATTTCAGCATGTGTATCTAAATAAGATTCTTCTTTAATACTTTGCTTTCCTTGAATATGATTAGTTAATCTGTCATAAAGATTGCGACCTTTAACTAATTTAATACTACCTTGATTAAGCTGAATAGTAAAAGTGTGCTGCCCTTTATCCAGACCATAAGAAGAAGTTATCACTTCTCCTGACAATTCAACACTTGAATTTTTATCAATCCAAGAAAGTTTGCAACCCTCTCTAATAGCTCCATTACTTTGAATAAAATTCATTGAATTTTGCTCTTTCATTCTTTCAGCATATTTTCTATATTGAGTTGCATTTGGTTTCCATTTATATCCCATACTATTTATTAATTATTATGTTTAATCATATACCTCTGTTTTTAAGTCAAATATACTTCCAAGTTCAGCATCTTTATCAATATGAACATCTAATGCTTCCATTAATTCTAATCTGTAAGCTGGATCTTTTTCTAATATACTTTTTATTGCTCCAGATTTAATATTAAAAAAATCTAATATTAATTTTTTTGAATTATTTGTAATTTTAGAATATCTACCATCTAGTATTAAACTAATATCAGTAAAACAATTTAGTTTGGATTCAAAAAAAACCATAAAATGTTTATCATTAATGTTTAATATTAATTTGCATCTTGGATTAAATTCAAATGTTTTTTTAGATTCTTCACTATATAGAAGTTTAATAAATAAACCCTTTACATTATATTCATTTAATTCTAATTCATTAATATTATAAATCCAAGTGTTAACAATAGCTTTTTTATTAATAGATAAATCTTCTAAAACTAAAGGTAAAATATAAGTGCAACTTCTGTTTTTCTTTTCTATCATTAAAATAAACTGTCTAGTATAACCATTCCTTTTTTGTCATAAATTTCTTTTGGATAATCAAATTTTTGATTGTTTATATGCCATTGCATATCCCTTACTAATTCTAAATATCCTCTTTGTTTAATTTTATGATTATTAGGATTAACAGTTCCAAATTTACCAGCATCCAATACGCCATTTGTAATTTGAAATGCTAGAGGTTTACGTGGGTTTTTAGAAGATATAACTACAAATTTAAATAATGCTATATTATAATCTGCTAATTCAGGATATTGTACATTGCATAAATGTTTAACTGCATCAGAATAAAAAGAAGCTTGTAAAAAATAACGCCATTCAATAAAACTTTTATTAAAAGAATATATGGATTTTCCAGTTGTTTTTAAATCTATTGGATAAATTGTTTTAGTATTATGATCTATTAATAAAATATCTAATAAAGATTTGCAATGTATTGTTTTGTTTAACTCCTTATCAAAATAATCCCATATAATAGGTAATTGATAATAAATATCTTGACCTTCATCAGCTGTAAAAAATTCTGCCGTAAATTCATGTGTAAATAAAGTAGTTACACTATTTTCTACATATTCATATTGTTGAGGACTTAATGCAAGTTTATCTCTATTTTTAATGGTGTTTTTATATAATTCACCACACCCCTCAATAGTTTTTCTTATAATAGTTTCAGGCTTCCATCCTTTCCCATACTCAACTGATTTAGCCACTTTTAATATAATATCTGAATATTTAGATAAATCTTCAGATATAGGTATGCCTAATAATTCATTGTGAGTAATAAATATTTCATCTATAACACCTTTTAATACTTTTTCTAACATCCAAGAAGGTTTTTCTTGACTTATTACCGTAAATTTTTTATCAAACACTTCTCTACCATCAAATGCTAAGCAATCTACTGCTGAACCATATATTAATGGCTCGGTCATTTCCATAGGTTTTGTTTGAATTAAACTTTCTGGATAACTATCTAAATTTGATAATTGTGAATAACTAATACATTTAAGTTGTCTATATTCTGGTTCATTAAAATTTCTTTTTATTCTTTTCATTTTTTTTTACTTTAATTCAATTGGAAACTACTAGTTTTATTTATTTAAATTAAAAGATTGTTTACACCAATTGCATTGTAATTTGCATTTTTTTCTATAAAGCATCTGCTCGTTGCAATGGAATGTTATATTTTTTGAAAAATCTTTTGTTAGTTTAATATGTTCTATATCATTCCAGCCCACCACACCAATACCAAACTTATCAGTGTCGAGTATTGGAAAATCATCTGTTATTGAATGTATTCTAAAGACCTGATCTTTATATTTTACTAAATTGCCAACTCTAAAATTTTTTAAATTCATAATAATTTATATTAAGTTTTTTTTATTTATGTTTAAATATTTTCCAAAAATCTTCTTCTTGCATAATTACAAGCTTTTCTGATTTCTTCCTATCTTTATCATGTATGATAATTTTAGGATAATCTATTATTGGATCACCTTCCATAAAGTGTTCTTTCAAACTCTCATTCATATCTTGAAACAGCTTTGTATAATTTATTCCTTTTGGATAACCTTTTTTACATTGTACATTATAAGGTATTTGTGCTAAATCTACTTTACTATCATCTAATAATCTGGAAGCCTGTCTACTGGTTCGGCATTTATCAAAACCTAATTCAATAAATTTTAATCTTATTCTTCTTTCTAAAGAATGTCCTTTTGCACGATTATTTTTTGCTTGTTTACTTTTTTGTTCTTTTGTTAATGACATTTTTTAATTTTATTTTTTAATATTCTAACAATTTCAAATTTTTGTACTTTTAAAAGATGGGTAACATTGTATAAAGTAAAAAGCCATCTAAGTTCAATTCTTATAGCAAAATTTTAAGTATGGATTATCATATTATACTTTTCATTATTCACCATTAGCGGTTTTAATCAAACTAGTCTTGTCTAATACCGCAATTGCTGTTATCCTGTTGTTAGGCTTAATACTACTTTAGCGGTAAACCTAAAGAACTTCTAACTTTTGCTTCTGCAAGTTCCTGTATCAAATTGTCATCACTTAATAATTCTTTTGCTTTTTCTGCAATTAGTTCTTTGAACTTCATTTCTTTCATTGCTAATTCCAATCCATCTCTAAATGAAGTTTCAATAGTATAATCCAAAGCAGATTCAAATTCATTTTTCTTTTCATTGAAAAACGATCTTTTAAAGTGATCAGCAATAGATGCTTCAATTTGCTTAGATTGAGCGTTCATTTGCTCTCTAATTTTATCGTGAATACCTTTGTTAATAGTTTCAACTATTTCTCTTCTGTCAATTTCAATCTTAAATTTTTCCATTTTATTCTGTTTTTATAATTTAGTTTATCATTTACCGTACATAAGCCTAACAAAGTATATATTGCATATTTGCGAAAAGCAAATACGACACAATACAACCATTCATTACCCACGATAAAAATTACTAACGTAAGTCTATTCTATCAGGGTTATTAAAACAAAAACTAATAAACATTGCGTGTTCTAATGCTTCTGCCATTTCTCTTGTATTAATTATTTCACTATCATCTATCACTATGTAAGGTACTCCTTTACCAACTCTCTACCAGAGTAGTCTTGTCTTGAACAAGCATCTTCTAATATTTCAGACGGGCAATTTTTACAAAGAGTTTCAACTGCCTTTAAATCCTTACCACATAAATCAGAGTAAAGCACATAAAGATTAGTTCCTCTAATAGTTTTCAATTCTTCCAATTTCGATAGTATTCCAATTCCTAATACTGCGTTTTCTGGTTTAAAAAACTCCATCATAAAGTTCATTGCTCCAGGGTTTCCTTTTGACCATTCAATAATTTGTTTCATAATAATTTTAGTTTTGTTAGAAAACCGAAATGCTAACAATCTGTATAGTTAATGCTTGTTTCAGTTCTTCTAATTCAAATCGTAGTTTAAGTATTTCCTCTTTTAAAGGTTTTGTTCTTTTATCTATAAGGTTTTCAATTCCTTCAATAGTGTTTATATTTACCATAGTTTATATTTATTAAGTTCTGTTATTAATTCCGCACTAACCTTGCACAAACCGTTAGCAAACATAAATTGCTAAAATTCTTTACCACATTTTGTGCATTTATTTAGTATTGTATCATTACCAATCACAACATAATTAAATGGATGTTCGCAATCTCTGTCAAAACCTTCTTCAACTAAATACTTACATTTTTTATCTTTAAATCTGCACCATTTGGTCATTCCCCATTTATGAAAACCAAAACGGCATATAACAAAGTATAAAAACCATTGCAATTTCTCTCCTAAATTATGTGTTATTTTCTTCATTTCTAAAGTGAAATATTTGCTTTTCACATTTATGACAACCACTTATTAGATTATATCCCATAATGCCGTAATTTTAAAAGATGCCTAACAATAAATATAGCAAAGTGAGGCATCGTTAGGGTGCATTAGGCTTTACCTAAAAACTTTAATCCTTTTTTAAGTCTTGCTTTTGCATTACACCTTTCTAAATAAGCCGTTTCGTGTATTTCGGTTGCAGTTTCTATTTGGTATTTAAGTAAACTTGTAGAGTAACTTATCATAGATTCTTTTTCATCTTCACTAGAAGCATCAACACAGTTGGTTTCTAACGCAAAACTTAAAAGCCTTAAAGCGAAAGTTTTGTCTTTTACAATTCTGTTATCTTTAATTGGGTTGTTCATTTTAAGTAACGCACCCTAACAATGTATAAAAATAATAGCCTGTTAAGGTGTCTTTTTAGTGGCTATTACCTGTTAATTAATTATTTCAATCTGATAGTTTCCGCATAATTACACGCTACTATTCTTATTAAAACCGTTATATGTAACTATTTTTTGCCCACGCTATATGCTATATGGCTAATTAGTAAGTCTTGTATATAGTTCTTTAAATCCTTATCCGCTTTAATAGCAAGTATTTGCAATTGTTTCTTAATATCTTCTGGTATGTCAATTATCTTTCTCCAAATCCAAGTGCTTTTAGTGCAACTTTACTATCTTTATGTATTTCTATTTTAATTTCATTAATCAGTGCAGTAAATTGGTTAAATAACAAATTGTTATCGCAAAAGTTTATTTTTTGTTCTTCTAACTTTGCTATTTCGATTCTTAATTCTGAGTTTGTCATTTTCTTAATGTTTTAATTTGATATTACTAAGGTATATGATATATACGATATATACAAGCAAAATGGCTAAAACGGCATTAAAACAACCGTTTAGCCTATCTCGTTAACTACAAGTACTAACCTTGTGCTTATATAAAAATATAGTCGCCAGTTTCAACAGACATAAACAAGCCATATACATTATGGTACATTCTATTTGCTTTTGCGAGTGTAGTTTCAATCATTTCTTCTTTTAAACTATCGTATAAGTACAAAACACCGTTTTTGCTTATTTTACCACCAACTAAATGGTTTTTGCCTTTATCAGAGTATCTAACATTTAACAAGATTGGAAGAAAGTTTATACCTTCGCCATTTGGCGTATATCCTAAAGCAGATGCAGGCAACTTTTTACCTAAGTGATTATAGTAAAGTGTATCAATGTAGTAAGGCATTCCGTCTTCTTGCATCCATTTAGAGAGTTGCCCTATTACATTTCCTGTTTTGCTCTTTTCCAACCTTTCTTTTGTAATAAATTTATCTAAATTAAAGGCGTTGGCGAGTAATCTGTCCTTGAGTAATTTCTCATCCCAATCTTTACCTTATTTTCTATTTCTTCGGCACTTATATATCTTTTAGGGGTTGGGCTACCGGGGTCTATTGCAAATATAGGGTCATCACTAAATGACTTTGGGCAAGATATTACAGTTCCATAAATTCTTTTGTGGAGGTTCTTTTCCCACCCTTCCTCTTCTTCTGCTGTTCCGGCTATGTATGATTCATTAACCGTCATTAATCCAGACTTTGACTTAGACTCAAACCTTTTATCTAAAGTTAGAAGAAAGTAATCTTGTAATATGGTTGGTATTTTGTTCATTCCTATTTTTCTAAAAATAACCCAATAATCATTTCATCATGTTTTTGAATGTTATAAAATTCAGAAAATAACATCCATCTGTGTTCGTAAAATACATGCCACAATCTAGGTGCATATCCTTTTATACCTTGAAATATAACAGGCAGCTTTATTGGTCGATACGAGATTCTATATGATATTTTATACATTTTAAAAATCTCCTTCTTCTACTTGAAAGCATTTAAGACGGTCTCCTATTTTTGAAACAGTTCCATCTATGTCAATTATTATAAACTTCATTTTTGATAATTTTTAAGTTCCGTATATCCACAAATATCAAGCATGCCGGTTAGCCGTGTGTTAGCGTTCATTTTGCCAACGCTTAAAATCTTTATCAATATTCCTAAACGATTTATCGTATTTTATAGGAGTATTCCTTATTTCCATTAACTTGACTAATATAGCTTCATTAATAGTTTCTACTTGCATTTTACCATTTGATAAAATACTGTTTACGATGTCAATTATTTCTTCATCGTTTTTTCTATCTACAAATTTTGTACTCATAATATTTCCTTTATTTTATCTGCCAACGCTCAAAAAACGAAACGCTAACAAAGTGTATAAAAAATAGCCCATTAAGTTTTGTAATAATTCCGAAAGCCTGTGTATGGGCTACTTTTCATACACAAACCGTTACCTACAATACTAATCTTCGCGCAAGTAATAAATATTTGGCACTTCTGCTTCTTCATAAGTAACTATTGCATACATATCACGATAACCACTACCACCATCAATGTATGGTTTTATCCATTCCAAAAAAGCCTCAATTTCGCCTTCATAGTTTTTTATATTGCTTCGGGTGCTTAAAACCCAATTATTATCAATATGATCAAACCACATTTTATTTACTGGTCTATTTACACCAAAGTAATAACTAGCACTATTAAATAACCATTCACATCTACCATCAGGTAAAGGAAAGTCATTAGGCTTTTCTTCTGTATCGCCTATCATATATTTTAAGGCTTCAATTACGTTTTTTGGTGTGTCTTGTTTTAAATCAGCACCAAATATTAGTTCCGTGTACATTCCCATAATTTCTGTTTTTTATTAAAGTTTGTGCCTTTTTACTCGTACAGTAGGTAACAATGTGTATAATTCATTGCTTCTAACTGCTATTCCAAAGGCTTGTTAGTATTTATTTTATTTATTGTTTAATCAATGTTTTTTCTTATTTACACGCAACGAAACCATACACGGTAACGTTGTGTGTAATTCAAAAACCAAAGTCTCTAATAATAGATTCTCTGTCCAAATGACAATCTAAACATTCGGGCTTTATACCATCTTCAATATCTTCATCCCAAAAACAATGCTTATCATCTTCGGGCTTTATGTCTTTACCGCAAGAACCACACACAACAACACCTATATGTAATGCCTTGTTTTCTTCTTGTTTAATATGTTCTTTATCCATTGTTTCAGTGTTTTAAGTTAGTGTAGTTATTTATCAAGGTCGGCACTACACATAGCCAAACCGTTAGGCAACATTAGCCTACTGCTTACATTTACCACATCTACATTTATATAGATTTATATTTGTCATTTCTTCTACAATAGAACCATCAGTCGATTTATGTTTTGGATGATACAGAATATTATACCAATGTATATGATACCATTTCTCTTTAAAGTTTGGATTACCTCTTCGCATAGGCTTATCACTCCAAAAACTAACATCATCTTTTCCACCGAATATTCTTAATTTACTTTCACTCATAATAACGTTGCCTAACAATTTGTATAAGTAATAGCCGTGTTAGGCTGTATTTATAAACTATTACCTTGTTATTAATTTATTTTGTATCTACTCAATTCTGTGCTTATTTACGGCTACTACTCATACAAGTAACTCGTTGTGCGTAATACTACTTTTTAGGTACTTCAAACCAATATTCAATTTCTAATAACTTCTCTACATCATCATTTGCAGGTATATAAACTTCTTCAATGCCATTATCAAATGTTTGGAATACACCAATCTCAGGATAAAATCCTTTTTTCGATTTAAACCCAATTATTTGGTCTTTATTTGGTTTGTCTTTTCTAAAATATTTCTTCATAATTTCTTCTTTATTTACCCGTACTACACACAACAAGGTATATATGTTATACGCCTATTAAGTGTCGTACTAAAATTTAAGTTAAGTGATTGGCGTACAACACATATACCAACCGTTGTAAAACATTAAAACGATTTTACAACACGCTATATAAATAATGCTTGGTTTCGTGCTGTAATTAACGTTTAGTGTTTCAAATGTCATAATTAAAATTTCTCTAATTCAAAACTTCTATTAGGGTGTAGTTGGTTAAGCATTTTTACTTTACCTTCTGCCATCTTTTTCTTTGCAAACTTCAAAGCACTTTCTCTTATCAATGTTCTATCAGGGTCGCCATCGTAAAAAGACCTTAACCAGCATCCGTGATTGTTATGAGTTTTTATTTTTATTAAGTACATAATTTTAATTATTAGGTTTGTGTTTAATTCAAAGTTTCGTGTATTTTATCCGCACTATTCATATAGCAATAGTTATATGCAAGGCTACATTAAGTCTTTTGTATAAATTCCATAATCAATTCCGTGCATCATTCCAATGTAGTTTATAAAGTCAACCAGCACAGCATCTATAATCCTTTGCTGTATTTGCTCCCCATCTTCTATTTGGTTCATATAATTGTTTCTTTCAAGTGATTGCTGTGCTACACCTCTGTACTTCTTAGCGTAGTCTGTTGTTTTCTCTAACTCTTCTATCATAATTTAGTCTTTAAAACCGCCCAGATATATAACAAAGTATATAATTTATAGGCGATTTGGTTAATAATTCAAATTTATTTTCTCGTTTCAAATATGTAGGTAATTCAAAAAATTAGTGGCTCGTAATGCCTACAAAATCATATACAAATCGTTGTGATACTTGTTTATAAGCACGATTAAAAACAAGCAGCTCAAGGTCTCTTATCTTATTTTCTATTAAAGATATTGACGGTGAGTTGTCTATATACTTTGATAGCATAATTCTAATTTCTGCCCTAAGTTGTTGCTCTTTTAATTTATTTTCTGACTTTTCCATAACTAATTGCAAGAAATTACATCTTTAGATAATTCTGTGTTGCTAATAATAAAGAATGGTGGCTTACCGCACTCTGTTATTCTGCTTATTCTGCTTTTCTCAACCTACTCCGAGTCCCTATTTTCTCTTTCATAAGAAATAAAATCACACTTGCAATTAATTTCTTCTTTTTTAGAGCAGCTTAATGTTGCTGCAATAATCATTAAAATTATTATATTTTTCATAATTTAGTGGTTTAGCTCCTCCATCACATCGTGATTTTCTAAATATTTATTGGCAATTTCGTAATGCTCATCGGCAATTTCCAAAATGCTATGACTATGCTTCGGGTTATCACTAATATCAACAACCCTAAGTATTTCATTAAATTTTGGCTGATATTCAATTTTTCCTTCATGTTCAAAATGTTCTTCCCAGTCTCCCGAAAAGTTAATTTTTACTGTAATAGACAGCTCTTTGTCTAAATCTTCAATTTCAATAGTTCTATTTATCATAATTGCTCTCTTTTTTTTGTTAATTCAAAGTAACAACAAATAATTAATATTACCTAATGTTAGTAAAATTAATATTCGTTTATAATATATACGCAATTGCTGTTATCCTGTTGTTAGGTGGCATTTGTAATTCCTGATTTAAACAAGTGCAAACACGAAAGTCCTTCCGTTAATTCTTCATTTATATCAGCAAAATAAAATTTGTACTTCTTATATTGCCACCTACGACCATATTCATCTCTAAATATTTCGCATTCATATTCTATTAAATCTTGCAAAAATTCCATTACACTGTCGTAATAAAACCAAATAACATTATTAATATTTCTTTGTTCCATAAATAAAACGCCACATAACACTATCTATATGTAATACAGCCAATTAACATTTTTATTAAACGATGAAACTATATGTATGGCTGTACTACACATAGATTCAACGTTAGGCACAATATCATTCAAAAATTTCAATTACATTATTGGGTGTTACCCAAAAATTATGATAATTACTAAGCGTTACATTATGTATATCTTTTACAGAAATTGTATGCAACGGATAATTATAACTATTTATAGGATTACTTCGTTTAAAATAACATAAAGTTCCTTTTAAATATATAATATCCTCTTGTATAATATCTTCTGTTATCATACCTATTTTATATTTTCCTTTTTTAACAAATATCAAAGTTTCATTATCAAGAAAATTATTTATCTCATTAAATGTTTTTGGGTATTTTCTTTTGAGCCATTTTCTATTATCCATAAATTAAAGTGCCTAACAAAAAATAAAAATAATAGCCGAGTTAAGCTGTTTATTTAAGCTATTATCTATGTTTATAATTCTGTTCAATTTTATAAGTTTTGCGTTTCATTTTCGGCTACTATTCTTATTAAAATCGTTATATGCAATTATAGAGACTGAACTAATCTATTTGCAATTGCCATCTTTATACAGTTGTTTATATATATTTTTTCGCTTTTAGTTAATCCATCAAATCCAAATATTTTAATCGAATTAATTCCATTGCAAGTCCATATTGCAACATCCCTATTTTTGCGATTTACAAACTCATATTGCCCTTGAACCCAGTCTAAAGGATTGTCAATCATTTGCTGTCCTAATTTTTTAATTCCATCAGATACGGGTATTATTTTATTAAATAATTTTCTTAACATTTTGTTATTTTTAAAAGCATATAACACGGTATATATGTTATTGCTTGGTTATTGTTTATTTATTAATTTTCGTGCTTAATTTGAACGTTTAAGTATTTCTTAATAGTTCGGTGCTAAATCACGCAACACCACATATACAAATCGTTGTAAAACATTAAAACGATTTTACAACACTGCATAAGCGTAATGCTTAATACAGTGCTTAAAATCAAGTTTAGTGTTTCAAATGCCATAATTAAAGATTATTAATAGCGTCTATCAACTTTCTATGATGCAACCAATTTGCAGAACCCTCTGGCATTTTCGCAATAAAATGTTCCACAATTTCAATCGTTCTGCCTTGTGCATATTCCCACATTGTATCACTATTTACTTTACAATCTAAAGATCCAAGAGGTTGGTATATTTTATTCACTAATTCTTTTGCTTCAATTTTAATTTCGTTATCCATAATCTTTAATTATTAGTTCTGTTATTATTTTGAAATTTCGTTTCTAAAGTCGCACTACGCTTATGCTATTCGTTGTGCACAATAAAAAATGCTAAGTGCGTCCATCAAACACCACCAACATACTATCGTGCATGCCTGATTTGCCTGTAACATATTCTCCTTTTGTATTTACACCGCAAAATTTTATTCTTTTTTCTATAAATCGTATTTCTTTTGCATTCGGCAATATGTGTTTGTGGAATAATTGAGTGCTTGTACTCACAGGCAAAAGCATTACACATAATTTACCTTTTTTACTTTCTTCTATTGCCTTAATTACAAATGCGGCTTTCAGTTTTCTGCTATAAGGTGGGTTAATAAAATTTCGCTCCTTCCATTCAATTTCAAGTCCGTTCCATTTACTAAAATCGTGCAGATACGGGCAAGGATCAAAGTTAAAATCAAACTCTTTGTTTAATTCATCATAAAAATATGCTGGTGTCGCCCAATCGTCTTTATGTTGGATGTTTCTATCTTTCATATTTTTTTATTAAAAAAAAATTGTCTCAAATATAGTAAATATTTGAGACAATTTTCAACTATTAATCACAATTGAGTTCAAAATATACTAATTATTTATTTAATTTATTCATATACATTTCAATATGAGTTTGTATCACTATCCAATTAATACCTTCATTACAATCATGTTTATTTTTTATAATTTGTAATATTTCAGATGCTTGTTTATTTGTTAAATTAAATCCTAATTCCTTAGCTTTCTCAATAACATCTGTAATATTCCAAGTAATTGATATTGTTTTTATTATTTTATCCATTACTTTTTTTTTCTCACTTTCTTTTTAACAAGATTGCCTCCGCTACCAGGTGAATTTCCTGTGAATTTAGGACTATTAGCTGGTTGCCTACTTCCTGTTAAGCTAGAAGGTCCTACTTTAGACATTATAGATATTTTACCTACACCTGATGCATTTGCTGAACCCCCTTTGCCTTTTTTAATTAGTTTAGCAGTTTTTTTTGCAGCTTTATTTACCGCTTGTGTTCTTTTAGAAAGAACTTTTCTTTTAGGTTTCTTTTTGTCTGTCATAATTTTATTATTAAAGTTATTATTTATTTTGAATAATTACCTTTTAATTATTTTTGTTTTTTTAATTAAATTATTCTATAATTATAACTAATCCTGTGCCAGATCTTTTTATTAAAATTTCATTATTGCACTCTATTTCTGTTAAAATATTAAGATCTCTTTTATTGAGTTCGTTAATATTAATTCTAAATCCTTTATCTGTGTGTCTTACTTTTTCGAATCTCAATTCTAAATAATTTTTAACTTTTTCATCTAAATTTTTCATTTTATTATTTTTTTAATTAATTGTATATTTTATAAAATTTTTCTCTTCTCTTCTATTTTTAATTCTTGTTCTATATAATCTCGTAAATCTAATAATGTATATTTTTTAATAAACTCGAATGGATCTTTAGTATCTTTTTCTTCAAGAAACAAAGAAGTTGTACCATATAAATCATTAAATCTATATGCTTTTAAAATACCTGTTGTATCATTATCAAAAAACACAACAATGTTTTTAAATCTAAAGCTATATTCCGCATGTTGTTCAGGGGTAAATGTTTGTGACTCACTATGGGGAGCAATAGCATTATAACCCAAGGCTATTAAGACCAGTGCATCTTTATTAGATGATGCTACAAATAAATAATCACCTGTATCGGGTAGATTATTATGTCCGAACCAAGGAGTGCTAGCAGAAATATTAGACCACCATTTACCTTCTTTTCTATCTTTAGTGGGCTGGTATATTTTATAAACATTTTTCCCATATTTATAAGAATATGCTAAAGGTGCTGTTCCAAATAATTGCTTATCAATCCAAAAGTATTTAATTGGATTGGCAGGTTTTACATCACTTTCAATTAAAGGATACCAATATTCAGCATCAATACTATTCCATTCTCTAGATTTAATATAAATTTTAGGTTTGTGTTTAGCTTTAGGTTTGTATTTACTTATTAATGCAGGTTTTATATATATTCTATTTACTCCTCCTCTAGGAAGAAATTTTAAATCAAAAATATTATTAATATGATTTAATGCATCAATATAACTACATTGCTCTATCCAAGTCACAAATTTAATAAAGTCTCCACCACCTAGTCTATAATCATTAAAAGCAAGCTCTCCATCAAAACCAATAAAAATGCCAAATGAAGCTTGTTTATCAGATCTAAAAGGAGATTTATATACTTTTCCTATTTTAATACCAGGCAAATAATAATTATAAACATCATATTCAGATATATATTTAAGTATATTTTCTTTTATTAAAACTTCTTCTTTTAGTCCTATAGTATTAAATAATGACATATTTTTTAAATTTTAATGATTTTTAAATAAAAAAGGGCAAGTAGTAAATACTACAAGCCCTTAAAACACTAATTAAACTAAAACATCTTAAAATGGAGCGTCATTATTTGAACTATTAATATCTGGATTAACAGCTAATTTTTTATAATCCCATTGATTGTTTTTATCATATACTAACGCAGTGTCAGCATCAGCTACCACCTCATTAGATGACCCTGGTGCAATTGCTTCTGCAAATGGAGGTAATCCAATACGAGCTACATCTTTAACCTCTCCTGCTGTATTCTCATATTGTTCAGCAGTAAATTTCATTCTAAGATGTCCATTAATAATTAATGGCTTAATTGCAGCTGCAAATGATACAGTATCATTTGCAACAATATTCTCAAAATCTTCTAATTTACCAATTTTAGTAAATATATGTTGTATCTTCACCATTGATTTTTCTGCTGCATTTTCAGAGAAATAGAATTGAAATTCTTTTGCTGACTCTTTTCCTCCCTCTGCTGTATACATTTCAATAACTACATAAGGAGTTTGTTTTTGACTACTAAGTCCAGCTGCGACATTACTTATAACAACATCATGATATACACCACCATAGATGTATTTTTGATTGCTACTTGTCGTTTCTTTGATGCCCTTTGTTGA
>Ga0256839_1000143_pt1 | contig 95552 bp, 89 predicted proteins | sample 354166metaG_FD_185968 | JGI IMG/M metagenome (GOLD analysis project Ga0256839, IMG submission 185968) | Hydrothermal vent microbial communities from Mid Atlantic Ridge, Atlantic Ocean - 354-166 | ecosystem: Environmental > Aquatic > Marine > Hydrothermal vents | place: Atlantic Ocean: Mid... | reverse complement strand
GTTCAATGGGTTATTGCTATACACATTTTACCCGATCAGGAACCCCGATCCTCTCGTTTTGAACCCCTTTTTATCCGTATATCAATGCCTTGCGCTGACCGCTTGGGAAAATTGGGGAGACACTAGCAATCTCCCCGGCCGCGGAAAACGCGCGCCAAAAAACCTGACCGGACACTTGCAATTCACACTTGCCCCTCCGCCATCACCGGCACCACCCAGTAGCGAATGCCGCTCCCGGTGAAATCCTGCCTCAACCGCGCCAGCAGAAAATCCAGCGCATCCTGGTCGATACACATCTGAAATCGCTGCTGGCGTTTGCGGCCAGCCACCTGCTCGGCCACGCTCAACCCCGTCAGGCGGCTCGAATGCCCACATACCCGGCTGCTGGTGAAACCATAACGCGCCTCGTATTTGAGCAGCCAATCGACCAGAGGCTCTTCCAGTTCCGGATTGGCGATCAGCGTCAGAAGAAACAAGTCAGTCATGGCGCGCCTCCGCAAAATGACGATAAAGGATCGGCAGCACAATCAAGGTCAGGGCAGTGGAAGTCACCAAGCCGCCGATGACCACGATGGCCAAAGGTCTTTGAATCTGGGAACCCGGACCGGTGGCGAACAACAACGGCACCAATCCAAAAGCGGCGATACTGGCGGTCATCAATACCGGACGCAGCCTCCGCATCGCCCCTTCCACCACCACCTCGTGCAACGGTTTACCCAGGGCTTTCAGCTGGTTGAAATAAGTCACCAACACCACCCCGTTGAGCACCGCGATTCCCAGCAGGGCGATGAACCCCACCGAGGCCGGCACCGAAAGATATTCGCCCGACAACCAAAGGCCGATCACCCCTCCGATCAAGGCCAGGGGGATGTTGCCCAAAACCAGAAGCGCCTGCCGGACCGAGCCGAAAGTGGTGAACAACAACAGGAAAATCAGTCCGATCGCGGCCGGCACCACCAATGCCAGACGTTTGGCCGCCCGCTGCTGGTTCTCGAATTGCCCCCCCCATTCCAGGAAATAACCGCTGGGCAACCGCACTCGCTCCGATACCCGCCGCTTGGCCTCCTCTACGAACCCGACCAGATCTCTGCCTTTAACATTGGCGCGCACGACCGAATACCGCAAACCACGCTCGCGCTGGACCGCCACCACCCCTTCCCGCTTTTCCAGCGCGGCCACTTCGGTGAGCGGAACGGCCCCACCATCGGCCAGGCTGACGGTCAACGCCCTCAACCGGCTGGGCTCGCCTTCGCCCCGCAGAAGCAGGGGTGTTCGTTGAATGCCCTCCTGCACCACGCCGAGTCGCAATCCCTCGATCTGACTACGCAACAACCGGGACAGAGAATCGACGTCCAACCCGTAGCGGCCGGCCGCCAGACGATTGATGGACACTTCGAGATACTGGGAGCCTTCGTTCTGACGGGTCATGACATCGGTGGCGCCCGGCACCTCCTGCACCACGGCGCTGATTTCACGGGCCAGCCTGTTGAGGGTCGGAAGGTCGCCGCCGAACAGTTTGATCGCCACGTCCCCGCGCACCCCTGTCAGCATCTCCGTCACCCGCATCTGGATCGGCTGGGTGAACCCGAAGGCAATCCCCGGAAACGAGTCCATCACCTGCCGCAGCTTGTCGATCAGAGCGGCTTTACTGGCCACCTGCCATGTCTCCCTCGGCTTGAGCACCAAAAAGTGATCGGTTTCGTTGAGTCCCATGGGATCGAGCCCGATCTCGTCGGAACCGACCCGGCTGACGACCCGCTCCACTTCCGGCACCTGCTCCAGGATGGCCTTCTGAATCGCCATATCCATACGCACGCTTTCCGCCAGATTGATGGAAGGCAGCTTCTCGGTCTGGACCACGATGTCCCCTTCGTCCATGACCGGCATGAAGGTCTTGCCGATCAAGGAATAGATGAATCCGGTCACCACCAGCGCCACAGCCGATGCGATCAGGACGATCCGGCTGTGATCCAGGCTCCAACGCAGGATCGGGGCGTAACAACGATGCAGCATTCGCGGCAACCACGGCTCCCGATGCGGCATCACTTTGAGAATATAGGAAGACAATACCGGTATCACCGTCAAAGACAGCAACAGCGAACCGGTAAGCGCGAAGACGATGGTCAGCGCCACCGGTGCGAACAGCTTCCCTTCCAGCCCCTGGAGCGTCAAGAGGGGCAGAAACACGATGACAATGATCAAAATGCCGGAAGTCACGGGAGCGGCCACCTCCCTGGCGGCGCGGTAAATCAGGTGCAGCCGCGGCAGGCGATGCGTCTTGTCCTCTTGACTGAGACAGGTGGCGATGTTCTCCACCACCACCACGGCCGCATCCACCAGCATGCCGATGGCGATCGCCAGTCCACCGAGACTCATGAGGTTGGCGGAAAGCCCGAAGCGGCCCATCATCAGAAAGGTGAACAACGCGGCCAAGGGCAAAATCAGAGCCACCGTCAGCGCCGCCCGCAGATTCCCCAGAAACAGCATCAGCAGCACCAACACCAGCACGGTGGCCTCCACCAGGGCTCTGACCACCGTATTCACCGCCCGATCCACCAGTCTTCCCCGGTCATACAGCAGCTTGACCTCGATACCCGGCGGCAGCCCCGGGGCGATCTGCTCCAGCTTGGCCCGGACCCCGGCCACCACCTGCCTGGCATTGGCGCCCCGCAGGCTCAGCACCAAACCTTCCACCGCTTCGGATCGGCCGTTCTCGCTCAATGCGCCATAGCGGGTGAGCGAACCGATCTTCACCCGGCAAAGATCTCCAACCGTCAAGGGAACGCCCCCCTTTTCCACCACGACGATCCGCCGCACGTCATCGAGCGTCTGAATCCGCCCGCGGGTCCGCACCACCAGAGACTCTTCTCCGATTTCCAGTCGCCCCGCGCCATCGTTGCGATTGTTCTTCTCCAGTGCCGATGCCAATTGATCCAGCGTCACCCCTACCGCCGCCATTTTGGCGGCATCGGGCACCACTTCGAAACTGCGCACGAAACCACCCAACACGTTGACATCAGCCACCCCGGGAACGGTACGCAAGGCGGGACGGATCACCCAGTCCAACAGGCGGCGCTTTTCCATCAAGCTGACCGAATCCCCCTCGATGGTGAACATGAACATTTCCCCCAGCGGGGTGGTCAGCGGCGCGAGCCCCCCTTCCACCCCAGCGGGCAAGCTCCCCCAAACGGCGTTGAGACGTTCCGCCACCTGTTGCCTGGCCCAATATACGTCCGTTCCCTCTTCGAAATCGATGGTGATGTCGGTGAGGGCGTACTTGGCGATGGAACGCAGCATCTTCTGATGGGGCAATCCCAGAAGCTCGAGCTCCAGGGGGAGAGTGATCCGGGCCTCCACCTCTTCCGGCGTCATCCCCGGCGCCTTGACGATCACCTTGACCTGCGGCGTGGAAACATCGGGAAAGGCATCGATGGGCAGCGTCCGCGCCGCCTGCCACCCCAACCCGGACAGAAGCACGGCCGCCAGTAACATCAGCAACCGCTGACTGAGTGCGAACTGGATCAATCCTCCCATCATTCATCCTCCCCCACACCCAGCCATGCGGCCTTGAGCGAAGCCACGCCCTTGACCGCCACGGAATCCCGGGGCCGCACGCCCTTCTCCACGAATACCGCATCGTCCGTCATAGCGGCCACCGTCACCGGCCGCACCTCGAACCCTCCATCGGCCTGCACGAAGACATAACTTTTTCCCTGATGCTCGAGCAAGGCCGAGCGCGGCAGCCGCAATACGCCCGAAACCGGCGCCGACAGCCTGACGGTCACCTTGCGCCCCGGCTGCAATCCTCCCGCCTCGGTCAGCCCGGCTCGCACCAGTACGGTCTGGGTCAGGGGATCCACCACCGAGGACACCAGAATCACTTTCCCGCGTGAATCCCGCCCTTCGACGCTCACCTCGGCGCCCAACTCCAACCGGTCGGCCAGGTCAGCCGGAACCGCCATTTCCAGCCAAAGAGGATGAACCGCCGTCACCTTCATCAGAGCATCCGCCCTCCCTACCCGCTGGCCCACCGAAACCCTGTGCCCCGTCACGACACCGGTGGCCGGCGCCCTCAGCACGACATGACTGTCCAGCCTGCCGCTCATCCGCAGACGGTCTATCTCGCCCGGCTTGAATCCCATTACGATCAATTCCCGCCTGGCCTGGTCGAAAGCGGTGCGGGCCTGACGCCAGGTTTTCTCTGTCTCCAGCCACCGCTTCCTGGCAATGATTCCCGCCTGGAAAAGCTTTTTCTCCCGCTCGTAACGGGCCCGGGCGACCGTCCACTCGTTCCAGGCATCGATCAGGTGCTGCTGGTGCAGCAACAGCTCCGGGCTGTCGAGAGTGACCAGCACCTGCCCCCGCCTGACCGAATCTCCTCGCGCCACTTCCACCCGCTCCACCAATCCAGCCAGCGGGGCACTGATCAAGTGGTCGTTTTCCGGCGGCACCGACAGAACCGCCGGCACCCGCCCCATGGGTAACATTTTCACCGGCTCCGGCGACTGCGATACGATACCGAGACGCTGCCGCTGGCCCGCCGTCACCGCGATCTCCTCGGTCGTGGCCAGGGCCGCCGTCACCCACAGCGCTCCGACCCCCAGACAAATCAACAGATCTGAAATCTTCATGGCAACACCCCCACTGCCTGATTGTATCGGGCCACATCCATTTCGACGCGAAGTTGCCAGCGCCGGTAGTCTCTGATCGCTTCCTGCGCCATCACCTGGAGTCTGAGCAGATCGATCAGATCCATCTCCCCGGCATCGAAAGCCTGGCGCGCCAGGGAAAGGTTCTGCTGCGCCAGTTCGTGCCGCGTCTCGGCGGCCTCTAGTTGTACCCGGTCCACTTCCAGGTTGTGCTCGGCTTCGTGCAGATTCCGTTCAAGCCTGCGTTTCAGGTTTCCCCGCTCGGCCTCGGCTTCGGCCAGGGCGATGCTCCGCTCCGCCACATTGGGCGCCTGATAGCGCCCCCCGCCGAAGGGAACAGTGAGGTTGGCCGCGATGCCATGCGTGGTCGGACCACCCCGCTCGGCGTGCTGATGACGGCTTCCCACTGAAAAGTACACTTGCTGATTGCCGGTATCGGACTCGAAACGACTCCAACGCACGAGGGCCTTCATCTGCTGGATTCTGGCCGTGGCCGCGGAGATCAGGGGATGCGCGGGGGTGATGGCGGCCACCGGCTCGAGTGTTTCCTTGAACTGTTTCGGCGCCCTTTCGATGCGGGTCAGATTCAGATAGCGCCGCCTGGCGTGCATCCATTCCGCCTCGGCGGTCAACGCCTGCGCCCTGCGCTTGAGCAAGTCCGTCTCGGCCAGCAGCAGGTCGGTCCGGGGTAGGTCACCCGCCTCCACCCGCCTACGGACCGCTTCGGTCAATCTTTCGCTCACTTCCAGCACCCGCCGGGCGGTTTCGTTGTCCGCCCGCTTCAGCGCCATCTCCCACAGTGCCTCCCGCACCAGCCCGGCCACCTGCAGTTTCAGGGCCTGCCGAAACTTGCGCGCGTACTGCGCCGACTCGTCCGCCATGTCATGGGCCGCCCGTTTCTGCCCCCATTTCCAGAGCATGAAAGTCAGGTCGGTATCGATACCCCATTGGCCGGTGTCATCGCCCACCTGATCCCCGGCGTAGGACACCCCAAGCATCACCGGTCCGGCCAGAATTCCGCCAGAACGCCTGTCCCAGGCCCGCGCCTGCTCCCGAAAGGCCTCGGCAAGACGCGAACGGGGAAAGTTGGCCGTCGCCGCTTCGATCACTTCGCCGAGGGTCAAGGCGGGATCGTATTGCAGCTTGTCCACATGGGGAATCAGAAGCTCTTCCTGGGCCTGGAGGGGCGGCCAGGCAAACAGGCAGGCAAGCGCCAGCCCCCTGATAATTTTTAAGGTCATGGTTCACTCCGTGGAATGGAAACGCAAATACCGGCGCATCAGCCGGATCGATATTCCGGGGAAAGGGGAGTGAATCAGACTGGTGGAGCGCGCGAGAGGGGGAAAAGGCGGACGAGCCCGGAAAAGGCGTCCTGGGACAATGTGACCGGGGCGACGGAACGGAAGATCGTGGCATCCGCGACCCAGGACAGCGGCAGAAACGCGGGGGAAGAGGAAGGAAAGCAGGACTGGAGCTTGCGCACGCCCTGGTCGGCGCTCACCACCCCTCCTTCACGGAATCCGGCAGAACAGGACTCCATAACGCGCCCACCCGATTCCGCTTTCATCTCCAGGCCCGGAAGGTGTATTTCCGAGGGCGAAAGATCCGCGCCCACATGCGCATGCACCAAGGGCGCAAACGCCTGTGGCAAGGCAGCCAAAACGATTGCCAGGATTCGCAGATAATACATTACCACCCTCTGAAACACTGGAGGCGAAGTATAGCGGTTGGCGATGGAGGCGGCAAGGATGGGAACGAGCGCCCCCTTACCGCCTTCCGAAGCGCTTGAAGATCCGTCGAAACGGCTTCGATTCTCAAGCGGCGGTTTTCAGGGTATAGCCACGCAGAATCGCGGCGAACTCCGCCAACGCATCGATACCGCTTTGTTCGGCCTCCTGACACCACTGGATCAACCGCTGCAAGCGCATCTCGGGATGAGAACCGCGCTGGTCCCAAATCTCTTTGAGGCGGCACTTGAAATCGTAAACGACGCCCAAAGTATCCCGGGAGCTGATCACCGAATCCAGGACCTTCCTGCGCTGGGGGTCGAGTTCTATGTCCTCCCGCACCAGAAGGGGTTTGACCTGCTTGAGGATTTCGGTCTCAGACCCCTTCGAACACCTGCGCTCGACCTTCCAGACCGGCAGAATCACCGTGCGCGCATAGAGCGTCAACACATGAAAGCGGTTGCGCATCAATGCCCGGATGGTCTCCCCATCCACCACGGTCTTGTGTTTTTCCACCTTTATCTTCGGGGCAACCCGTTTCACCTTGGCCAGACCAAACAAGGAAAGCACCCGGATGTAGAACCAGCCAAGATCGAATTCCCACCACTTGTTCGACAGCTTGGCCGACGAGGGATAGGCATGGTGATTGTTGTGGAGTTCCTCACCGCCAATCAGGATTCCCCATGGAACCAGATTGGTGGCTGCATCGGAAGTCTCGAAATTGCGGTAACCGACGTAATGCCCCAGACCATTGACGACACCCGCCGCCCACAGTGGAATCCACATCATCTGAACGGCCCACACAGTGATGCCCAACACTCCGAAACAGGCCACATCGATCAGAAGCATCAAGGCGAGCCCCCATCCATACCTTTTCGGGTGCCCGTAGAGATGGCGCTCGAGCCAGTCGTCGGGCGCCCCCCAGCCATACTGCTCGATCGTTTCACGGTCGCTGCGGGCCTGGCGATAGAGCTCCGCCCCTTGCGTCAGCACCTTGCGAATCCCGAGAATCTGGGGACTGTGCGGATCCTCGGCGGTTTCGCACTTGGCGTGATGTTTGCGGTGGATCGCCGCCCACTCACGGGTGATCATCGAGGTGGTCAACCACAACCAGAAGCGAAAGAAATGACTCACCAGGGGATGAAGATCCAGCGCCCGGTGGGCCTGGCAACGATGAAGGTAGAGGGTGACGGCGGCGATGGTAACGTGGGTCAGCGCGAGAACGACCAGGACATAGCCCCACCAGGGGAGCTCAAAAAAACCGAATAACATACAAAAACATTCCACAATTTCAGAAACGAACCGCCCCGAGAGACGGCCACCTGCCACAACCATTCCCAAGGACATGTTCATGGAAGGCTCTGCCAGTCTAGGCCATAAACCCGGAATCGACAAGGTTTATTTCCCGACCTCATTCAGGCACGTCACGCTTCGCTGGAAAAGTCACGAGAGACCGCCCGCCTCTCAATAACGGGTCAAGAACGGCTGATAGCCATAGATGGCGTTCAGATGATGGAGAAAAGCGTGGCGGGCATTGTCCCGCCACAAGCGGTCAAGAATCCGGCTGACCTTCAAATAAGGTTCTTCTTTCGCGTCTTTTCCCGCATATTCGTCCCCCAGACGGCAGACGAGATCCAGCCACATTTCACTCACCCCCATGATATAGGCCGGCCAAGTCTGCTGAATGATCGGTGGCCAGCCGGGATCGCTGGTGTCTTCGATATTCGGGCGCTTGATCCGGGAAACGTCGTCATAGTGCACTTCCCGTATCCAGCCGGCCCGCCGCCAGGCGGCCAAATAGGGATTGGCCCGGATATCGGCGTAGATCCGGGCGGCCTGCGCCGCCGAAGCACGGAATATGAAGCTGAAACGATGCCCCGCCCCGTCGCGCGCGGCCCGGCGATGAACCCGCCACAAGTCGATCTGACCTCGATGGGCCGCCAGTACCGGGCGGATAATCCGGTGCGCCACCATGACATCCCGGTGCCAGGCCGGAGGCCGCTGTTTGGGCCAATCAAAGCGGAAAGCGGCGTACCACCATCCCTTTCCTTCCGCCGCTACGGGGACGGGCGGGACCGGAACCTTCTCCGGCGCGCTGGAGCAGCCTGCCAGGAGGGCCGATACAAATAGTGGTAAAAAGAGAAAACCCCTGATGATCATCGTTTGGCCGTCTGCACCACGCTGTCGATGTGATGCTTGCGCAGGCGGGCACGAATCCGCTCGACTTCGCTCATGCTGGCGAAAGGTCCCATCTTCACCCGGTGCCATAGCGTACCTTTGACCCTGGCCTGTTGAATTCTCGCCTCCACACCCAACAACGCCAGCCGGGCCTTGAGCCGGTCGGCATCGCCGTGGGAACGAAACGAACCGGCCTGGATGAAATAGCGCCCCGCCGGCTTTCTCCCCAACCGCTCCTGGCGCTTGCGCGCCTTGACTTCACCCTCCGGCACCACCACCTCTTTCTCCGGCAGGATGGTGTAGAAAGTGAATCTGGGGGACGCCTTCTTTGGCTCCGATTCGGTTTTGGGCCCAGGCGCGGCCTTGGGTTTGGCCGCCACCGGCTTTTCCGCCTCGGCCTCCGGAAGAGGCGCAGGCGCCACCGACAGCTCATAGAGAAAATAGCCGAAACCGCCTATGACCAGAGCCCCCAGCAGCCATTGCCACCATGGCGCCACCCGCCTTTCGCCAACTCCATCGCGACGGACCGGCGGACGTGTCCTCGAAGCAGGCTTACGTCGTCTCGGTGCAGGTTTGCGGGCCATGTCACATGGACTCGGGAGCCGTCACATCCAGCAACGACAGGCCATTGGCGATGGTCTGACGCACCGCCTCGATCAGATTCAATCTGGCGTCACGCAGCGCGTCCTCCTCCACCAGGAAGGTGTGGGCGTTGTAATAAGTGTGAAACAGCCCGGCCAATTCACGCAGATAGTGGGTCAATTGATGGGGTTCGCGCATGGCGGCCGCCCGCTCGACGGTTTCCGGATAGCGCGCCAGGCAGCCCAGAAGCGCCTGTTCATGATTTTCCGTCAGCTTGTGCAGGCATTTCAAACCACGATCCACGTCATGTCTCCAGCCTTTTTCCCCCAGTTGACGAAAAACGCTGCATACCCGGGCATGGGCATACTGCACATAATAGACCGGATTGTCGTTGGATTGGGAAACCGCCAGTTCCAGATCGAAATCCATGTGCTGTTCGGCCTTGCGCATCACATAGAAAAATCTCGCCGCATCCTTGCCGACCTCCTCCCGCAGCTGCCGCAGCGTGACGAATTCACCCGCCCGCGTGGACATCGGCACCCTTTCCTTGCCACGGTAGAGCACCGCGAACTGGACCAGCCGCACCTCCAAACGCTCCGGCTCCGCCCCCAACGCCCGCATCGCGGTCTTCAGCCGGGGAACGTAGCCGTGATGATCGGCGCCCCATACGTCTATCAACAGATCGAATCCACGCTCCAGCTTGTCCAGGTGGTAGGCGATGTCGGAAGCGAAATAGGTCGCCTGACCGTTCTCGCGCACCACGACCCGGTCCTTTTCGTCCCCCAGACGGCTGGAAGCGAACCAGGTCGCCCCTTCCCGCTGGTACAACCAACCGCCATCACCGAGCCGGTCCAGCGCTTCCCGAACCCGCCCGGCGCGAACCAGCCCGCGTTCGGAAAACCACAGGTCATAACGAACACCGAAAGCCTCGAGATCTTCGCGAATATCCCCCAAAATGGCATCCAGGCCGGTCTGAAACACTTTTTCGTAACGGTCGCCGCCCAACAGGTTCCTGGCCCTTTCTATCAAGGCATCGATATAAGCCTCCTTGTCTCCCTCGGGCGCATCGGGAGGCAGCCCCCGGAGCACTTCGGCCGCAGGCAGCCTGAATGCCTCGCCGTGTTCGCGCTGGAGCGCTTCGGCGATTGCCAGCACATACTCCCCGCGATAGCCGTTGGCGGGAAACGGCAACGCTTCGCCACAATTCTGGAGATACCGCACCCAGATACTGACGGTCAGAATATCCATCTGCCGTCCGGCATCGTTGACGTAATATTCACGATGCACCGTGCACCCAACCGCTTCCAGAAGGTTGGCGACCGAAGCCCCATAGGCCGCTCCCCGGCCATGGCCGACGTGCAGGGGCCCTGTCGGGTTGGCGGAAACGAATTCGATGTGTACCTTTCGCCCCCCGCCGCTTCGGCTGCGCCCGAACCGCTCGCCTTCAGCCAGAATCCGGGACACGATTTCGAACTGGGCCAGCGGATCAATGAAAAAGTTGATAAAGCCGGGACCGGCTATTTCGACTTTGCGCACCACAGGATCCGGAGGAAGCGCCTGGACGATCTTTTCCGCCAGCTTCCTGGGGGGGTGCCCCGCGGGCTTGGCCATCGCCAGCGCCAGGTTGGTGGCAAAATCCCCATGGGCGCTGTCGCGCGCCCGCTCCACCCGTACTGGCACGGTGATCGCGGATGGAATTTCACCCTGGATCTTGAGGCGTTCCAAGGCCTGTTCGAGCAGGGCCTGCAAATGTTCTTTCATGAAATCCTTGAATCGGGAAATAAAAGATGCGCTATTATCCTTGAACCCCGTTACCGGTTGCAACGAAAGGAGACAAGCAATGCCTGATCATGTATACAAGGTCATCGAACTGGTTGGCTCGTCCACTACCAGCAGCGACGATGCCATTCGCAACGCCATCGAGCGCGCCTCGAAGACGCTCAAACACATCAACTGGTTTCAAGTGGTGGAAACCCGGGGACACATTCAGGACGGGAAGGTCGCTCATTTTCAGGTGGTTCTGAAAGTGGGATTCAGACTGGAGGACTAGACTGACGCCAGGAAGGAAAAAACAAGAAGGGGAAGACTTGGCGCTTCCCCTCCTGGCTCCCGGAGTCAGATCCCCGCCAGGGCGGAACTCAGCAATGAGGCGGCAGCCTCGCCCCCACTTTGCTTCACGTAATCCACCACCACGGGAACGAACTTGCCAACCATGTCGCTGGACAGGCCCAGTTGCTGGAAGCTGCTCGCCAGGGAAGCCAGGGATCCCAGGCTTCCAGCCTTGTCGCCGGCCAGGGCCGACAGTCCGCCGGCCAACCCCGACGAAGCGCCGCTCTGCGGCGCGGCGGCCAACAATTGATCCATCCCTGGCACCGACTGGGCCACGGTATTGAAAGCCTCGTCGGTCATACGTGACTTGGCGGCCTGAAACAAGGCCCCGGCACCTCCCTGGGCCTGAGCAGGGGTCACACCCAGCTTCTGCACCAGCGCATCGACCAGCGAGCCGGTGGCGGTGGTGGCAGCGGGGGAAGCCGTCTGGGCGGCGCCTTCCACCACCTGCTGTGCGCCTTGGGCCGAACCGCCGCCGGCGGACAGGCCTTTTCCCACGGAATCCAGGAAACCCGCATGCACGGTGGCCGAAAAGACCAACAGAACACCCAAACCAAAACCTATCAATTGCTTCATAATACTTTTCCTCTCTCGAAATATGGGATCAGAAGATGGCACGGCAGAGTTTCCCGGCCACCAAAAACAAACCCGAAGGCATACGCTGCCTTCGGGCCTGATCAACGCCTTTACCTGCGCTACGCAGGTATCGAAGCTTTACGCGAATTCGCGGCGGGGACGAAAATCGTCACGGGGACGGGCTTCGTTCACCCGCAGGGAACGGCCTTTCAGATCCTGGCCGTCGAGATTCTGGATGGCGGAATCCGCCTCGGAATCCACCGGCATTTCGACGAAACCGAAGCCTTTCGAGCGATCGGTGTAACGATCCTTGATGATGCGAACGGAAGAGACCTCTCCAAACTGAGAGAAGGTATCCCGCAGCTCATCTTCGCTCAATTGATAAGAAAGATTGCCTACATAAATATTCTTCATTGCTAAACCCTATCGGAAAAATACGCCATTTGGTCAAAGTAAGAATCGACAAGCCGGCCAATGACGCGAAGACCGGGGTGCCGAAATCCGGGCAGCCGCCCAGGAGTCTGAAATCGAAATGAACACGATCGCTGGCATTCCGGCAATCGCCGGGCCACAGAGGCTTCATGGATCGAATGGAAAGCGGTTGAAAACCCTCGGCATGACGCGAGGATCGCCCGGGAAGGGCTGGGGGGGGCTCCGGCCGCCGATAACGGCGCCGGAAAACGGGAACCAGGGAAATACATAAAACATCAAATCGGTCAGATGCGTCACAGACTAGTGAACTTCACCAGTAAATGCAAGGTTTATTTTCGGGAGGCAGCCGGCCCGGTCAGGAATTCCCCAGCGCCGCGAGTAAAATTTGCTTGGCACGATTGATCTGGGCCGCAAGATAGTCCGAACCGCCACGGTCGGGATGGACTTTTTGCATCAACCGCCGATGGGCGGCGATCACATCTTTTTTCGTGGCACCGGGCTTGAGGCCCAGAATCTCATAAGCCTCGGCCACCGATGAAGGCATGGCGGAGCCGGCCGCCCCGGAACCTGCCGCGCTTTCCCGCCGGTGGATCCATATCCGTTCCAGCAAGGGCCACAGCCGGGGCAGATAGGGAAGGCTGCGGACAACGATGGCGCCGGCGGCGCCCAGAACCGGCACCAGCCAATTGTGGGCCAGCAAGGCGAGCAGAATCAGCAGGGCCAGCAAGGCCAGGCCTCCCCTGCCCCGCAAAGTGGCGACGACCTCCGGGGGAGGGGTGCGCATGAACCAACGCAGCCCCCAGATGAGCACCCCCAATACCAGCAGAATCAGAAGGACACGAATCATCTCTCACACCCGTTTCAAATGGTATATTACACGCCCATGGACATCAGCCGGATCGTATCATTGTTGGGCCTCTGTCTGCTGGGCCTTTGTGCCTGCGAGGGCCCGTTGAACAATCCCTATCCCGCCCGGGAGAGGCAGGCGAACATCTACTACGCTTCCTTCTCCGAGCGGCCAAAACACCTGGACCCGGCTGTCGCCTACAGTTCCGACGAGTACCGGCTGATCGCCCAGATCTACGAGCCTCCTCTGCAGTACCATTACCTGAAAAGGCCCTATACTCTGGTTCCCCTGGTGGCCGAAACCATGCCCGAAGTGACCTATTTCGACCAGTCGGGCCAACCGCTTCCGGCAGACGCCCCCACGGACCGGATCGCCTTCAGCGAGTTCCTCATCACCATCCGCCAGGGGGTGTATTATCAGCCACACCCGGCCTTTTCGCGCGACGAAAAGGGGCGATGGCGCTACCACCACCTGACCCCGGAGAGGGTGGAAGGCATCAAGACACCCCTGGAATTCGCCGACCCGGGCAGCCGGGAGCTGACCGCCGAGGACTTCGTCTACCAGATCAAACGTCTGGTCCATCCCCAGCTCCATTCCCCCATTGCCGGCCTGATGCAGCGGCACATCGTCGGCCTTGCGGACTTCGCCGCCGACATGGCCAGGCGCTACCGGGAGGAAAAGACGGAAGGCTTTTTCGACCTGCGCCCCTATGACATCGAGGGCGTCCGGGTCGTGGACAGGTACCATTACAGCATCCGCCTTCACGGCAAATATCCCCAGTTCAAATACTGGCTGGCGATGCCGTTCTTCGCCCCCATGCCGTGGGAGGCCGACCGGTTCTATCACCAGCCCCCCCTCCAGGAAAAAAACCTGACGCTGGACTGGTATCCGGTCGGCACCGGTCCTTACATGCTGGTGCAGAACAACCCCAACCGGCGCATGGTGCTGGCTTCGAACCCCAACTTTCACGGGGAACGCTATCCCGATACGGGTGAAGCGGCCGACGGGCCGGCGGGACTGTTGCGCGACCGGGGAAAGCCCCTGCCCTTCATCGACCAGGTTCACTACCTGCTCGAACGCGAATCCATCCCGGCCTGGAACAAGTTTCTCCAGGGTTACTACGAGGCCTCCGGCATCGGTTCCGACAGTTTCGACCAGGCGATTCGCTTCGGCGTCACGGGACAGGCCCGGTTGACCGACACCCTTGCCGGGAAAGGCGTACGGCTGCAGACCGCCGTCGCCCCTTCCATCTATTACCTCGGATTCAACATGCTCGACCCGGTGGTCGGGGGGTTGGACGAACGGCACCGGAAGTTGCGTCAGGCCCTCTCCATCGCCATCGATTACGAGGAGTTCATCGCCATTTTCACCAATGGCAGGGGCATTCCGGCCCAGGGCGTTCTGCCGCCGGGGATCTTCGGCTGGCTGAAGGGGCCTGAGGGCATCAACCCTTATGTCTATGAATGGAAGAACGGTCACCCGGTCAGGAAACCGATAGAAGTCGCCAAAAAGCTGCTGGCAGAGGCCGGCTTTCCCGGAGGGCGCAGCCCCGCCACCGGCGAGCCGCTGCTGTTGTATTTCGACACCCCTGGCGGGGGCCCGGACGACAAGGCCAGATTGAACTGGTACCGTAAACAGTTCGCCAAGCTGGGCATCCAGCTGGTCATTCGCGCCACCGATTACAACCGTTTCCGGGAGAAAATGCGCACCGGAAATGCCCAGATTTTCGTCTGGGGCTGGAACGCCGACTATCCCGACCCGGAAAATTTTTTCTTCCTGTTGTATGGTCCCAACGGCAAGGTGGAACACGGCGGAGAAAACGCCGCCAACTACCACAATCCGGCTTTCGACCGGCTTTTCGAAAAGATGCGCAACATGGAAAACACCCCCCGGCGGCGGTTGCTGATCGAAAAGATGCAGGAAATCGTGCGCCGCGACGCCCCCTGGGTATTTGGCTACCATCCGAAGAACTTCACCCTGTTCCACAGCTGGCTGCACAATGTCAAGCCCAACATGATGGCCAACAACACCCTCAAATACATGCGCCTGGATTCCGCCGACAGGGCGCGGCTGCGCCGGCTGTGGAACCGCCCGGTCTGGTGGCCGCTCGGATTGCTGTTGGGGATGATGGCGCTGGCCGTCGTTCCAGCCTGGCTCAGCTGGCGCAAGAGAAGGCAGGCCACCGCCTTATGACCGCTTATCTCATTCGCCGTATTCTCAACGCTTTTCCGATTCTGATCGGCGTCAACCTGATCACCTTCGCCCTGTTTTTCATGGTCAACCCGCCCGACGACATGGCGAGGATGCAGTTGGGGCAGAAATATGTGACCGAGGAAGCCATCGACAAATGGAAACAGCAACATGGCTACGACAAGCCCTTGTTCTATAACGGCGGAAAATCCGGTACGGCGAAACTCACCGAAACCATCTTCTTTCAGAAGTCGGTGCGTCTTTTCCTGTTCCGGTTCGGCCGTTCCGACAGCGGCCGAGACATCGGCGCCGACATCCGGGAACGGATGTGGCCCTCGCTGGCCATCGCCCTGCCGACCTTGTTGCTCGGACTGGCGGTCAATACTTCCTTCGCGCTGCTGTTGGTGTTCTTCCGCCGCACCTACCTGGAATTCGGCGGCGTCACCGGTTGCGTGGTGCTGATGTCGATCTCGGCCTTGTTCTATATCATCGCCGGCCAGTTCGTGTTCGGCAAGGTGATGAAACTGGTGCCGATCTCCGGCTACGATTCGGGACCGGCGGCCATCAAGTTCGTGATCCTTCCGGTGGTCGTCGGCATCGTTGCGGGTATCGGTTCGGGAACCCGCTGGTACCGCACCCTCTTCCTGGAAGAGGTGGAAAAGGATTATGTCCGCACCGCCCGCGCCAAGGGCCTGTCCGAGACCGAAGTGCTGTTCCGTCATGTGCTTCCCAACGCCCTGATCCCCATCTTGACAGGGGTGGTCGCCATTTTGCCGCTGTTGTTCATGGGCAGCCTGCTCACCGAATCGTTCTTCAGCATTCCGGGCCTTGGCAGCTACACCATCGACGCCATCAGCCGCCAGGACTTCGCCATCGTCCGCGCCATGGTGTTTCTCGGGTCGGTCCTGTACATCGTCGGCCTGGTGTTGACCGACATTTCCTACACACTGGTCGATCCACGGGTACGCCTGCAATGAACCTGGTCATTCTCTGGACAGACGCCTTGCTGTTCGCCCTGATGCTGTGTCTGGCGTCGCTGGTCTGGGCCAGTTATCGCCTGGAACATTTGCGCCGTCCATGGCGCCGGGTGATCCGCAGCCGCCCCGCCATGGTCGCGGCAGTGATCCTGCTGGCATTCAGCGCCACCGGCCTGGTGGACTCGATCCACTTCCGGCAGGGGAACAACGGAGAAGTCTCCAGCCTGCTGGACCGCTGGCTGACTCCCTTCAGAACCCGGGTGGAGAAAACCTATTCGGCGCCCCTCGCCACCCACCTCTACAGCCGCCAGTTTCTACAGCTGCCCGACGGAAGAACCGTCTGGACCCGGCCGCGGCTGAAATTCGCCGGCGCGCATCTCGACGATCCGCAGGACAAATGGTCCGATATCGCCCGAATCGCCCTGACCGGCGCTGGCAAGGGGCTGGCCGTCTGGCTGGGGTTGTTCGTTTTCGTGGCCATGGCGCGCAAGGGCCGCCCCCCCGAAACGCTGCCCTGGATCACCGTTGCGCTGACCGCCGCGGTGCTGATCACCGGAACCTGCGCCCTGTATGCGTTGAACCTTGAATACCATGTCTTCGGTACCGACAAGGTGGGTGAGGATGTGCTCTATCAGAGCATCAAAAGCATTCGCACCGGATTGGTGCTGGGCACCCTCACCACGCTGGTGATGCTGCCCTTCGCCATCGGTCTCGGGGTGCTGGCCGGATATTTCCGCGGCTGGGTGGACGACCTGATCCAATATCTGTACACCACCCTCAATTCGATTCCAGGGGTGCTGTTGATCGCCGCCGCCATCCTCATGATCCAGGTCTATATGGCGACCCATGCGGACCGCTTCACCAGCCTGGCGGTACGCGCCGATCTGCGCCTGTTTTTCCTTTGCCTGATATTGGGAATCACCAGCTGGACCGGACTTTGCCGGCTGCTGCGGGCGGAAACCCTGAAGCTGCGGGAAATGGAATACGTCCAGGCCGCCCGTGCGCTGGGGGTCGGCCATTTCCGCATTTTGCTGCGCCACATCGTGCCCAACCTGTTTCACATCGTGCTGATATCGGTCGTGCTGGATTTCAGCGGGCTGGTGCTGGCGGAGGCGGTGCTCTCCTACGTCAACATCGGCGTGGACCCCACCACCTACAGCTGGGGCAACATGATCAACAGCGCCCGGCTGGAACTGGCCCGCGACCCCATCGTCTGGTGGACCCTGGCCGCGGCTTTTCTTTTCATGTTCACTTTCGTCCTCGCCGCCAATCTGTTTTCCGACGCGGTCAGGGACGCTTTCGACCCCCGCAGGGTGGAGGACTGATGTCCAAACTGAGAACCATCATCCACACGGCCAGGCTCTCCCCGAACCAGTTGGCACTCATCGCTCCGCTGGGCGAGGTGGCGCCCCGCCCGGGCTATCATCTGCTTTCCCACCAAGATCCCGTCGACACCAAGGATCTGCGCCGGCGGTTGCGCTGTGACGTCAACACGCTGCCGCCGGCCTTCGATCCTGGAAAGGTGAGGCTGTTGATCACCGACCTGGATTCCACCCTGATCGGTATCGAAACAATCGACGAAATCGCGGCCGAACTGGGATTGAAACCGGAGGTGGCCCGTATCACCCGCCAGGCCATGGAAGGCGCGCTGGACTTCACCCAGGCGCTCGAGGAACGGGTCAAGCTGTTGGAGGGACTGCCCGCCGAGAGGTTGGAAACGGTCTTCGAACACAAGATGCGCCCTGCTATCCAGCCAGGGGCGGCGGCAACCCTCGCTTGGCTCAAGGGGCGCGGAATCACCGTCGCGGTGGTTTCGGGCGGCTTCACCTTCTTCACCGAGCGGTTGCAGAAGATTCTGCCCATCGACCATGCCCGCGCCTGTACCCTGCAAATCAAGGATGGGATCCTGACGGGACGCCTGGAAGGGACGGTGGTGGACAAGCGAGCCAAACTCGAATATCTGATGGAACTGGCGCGGCGACTCGGAATTTCCCCTTCCCAGAGCATCGCCATGGGAGACGGCGCCAACGACGTGCCCCTGCTTCAGGGCGCGGGGCTCGGCGTGGCCTACCACGGCCACGAAATCGCCCGCCGCCACGCAGACGCACGCATCGACCACGGCGACTGGCGCGCCCTGCGTCATCTGCTGCTCGAAGCCTGAATGGAAAAATCATGAGTACCCCGCTTCTTCAGATCAGGAACCTCGCCATTCAATTTCAACAGGCGGGAACCGCCACGACGGTGGTCGATGGGGTGGATCTGGCCATCGAGCGGGGCGAGACCTTCGCCCTGGTGGGGGAATCGGGGTCGGGAAAATCGGTGACGGCGCTGGCGGCCATGCGGTTGCTGCCGGGCACTGCCCGGATCGTCTCGGGACAGGTCCGGCTGCGGGACGAAGACCTGCTGCGGCAGCCGGAGTGGAAAATGAATGAGGTCCGCGGGCGCCGCATCGCCATGATCTTCCAGGATCCCCAAACCAGCCTCAACCCCGTCCAGACCATCGGCAGGCAGATTCAGGAGGTGCTCGGACGCCATCTGGGACTGCGAGGACGCCAAGCCCGCGGGCGCTGCCTGGAATTGCTGAAGCAAGTGGACATCCCCGAGGCGGAAAGGCGCATCGACCAGTATCCGCATCAACTGTCGGGGGGGCAACGGCAACGCGTCATGATCGCGATCGCCCTGGCGGGCGAGCCCGAGCTTCTCATCGCCGACGAACCCACCACCGCCCTCGATGTCACCATCCAGGCCCAGATCATGGCGCTGCTCAAAGACCTGCAACGGCGACATCACATGACCTTGTGGCTGATCAGCCACGACCTGGGCCTGGTGGCGGATATCGCCGACAAGGCGGCGGTGATGCGGAAGGGCAAGATCGTCGAAACCTTCGATGGCGCCGATGGCCCCTTGTTCGCCAATCCGCGTCATCCTTATACCCTCGAACTGCTGGCGGCTCTCCCGCGACTGGAACACTGCGTGGGGAAAAAGGCGGAACCGGCGCCGCCCTTGCTGGAGGTGCGCGATCTCAAGGTCTGGTATCCGATCCGGAAGGGGGTGCTCAAACGCGTCAAGGGCCATGTCAAGGCGGTCGACGGGGCGAGCTTCACCCTCGAAACAGGCAGGACGCTCGCCCTGGTGGGTGAATCCGGCTGCGGCAAGACCACCTTGGGCAAGGCGATTCTGCGATTGATTCCGGCGACCTCGGGAAAGGTGCTGTGGCGGGGGCGGGACATCGACACGCTCTCCCTGAAAACCCGCTGCCGGGCCATGCAGATCGTGTTTCAGGATCCGTTTTCCGCCATGAACCCCAGAATGCTGGTTGGCGACATCCTTGCCGAAGGATTGGTTTCCCTCTACCCGGCAATACCCGCCGGCGAGCGGCGGCAACGGGTGGAACGATTGTTGGAGGAAGTGGGACTGCCCCCTTCCTCCAGATTACGTTACCCTCACGAATTTTCCGGCGGCCAGCGCCAGCGGCTTTGCATCGCCCGTGCGCTGGCGGTGGAACCGCGGCTGATCGTGTGCGACGAACCCACCAGCGCCCTGGACGTTTCGGTACAAAAGCAGATCATCGAGCTGTTGCAAAGACTGCAAAGGCAAAAGCACATCAGCTACCTGTTCATTACCCATGACCTGGCGGTGGTGGCGGAGATCGCCGACCAGGTGGCGGTGATGCATCAGGGGAAAATCCTCGAACTGGGTGAAACCCGCCAGGTTTTGCACACTCCCCGCCATCCCTACACTCAAAAACTGTTGTCGGCCCTGCCGGGAAAAGCGCTGGAGTCTTCTCTGACCCTGTTGCGCAACAAATCCTTGAACTCTTCCGGCGACAATGCCGGAGCGCACAAATACCCCTGATAGTAATGACACCCCAGCCGGCTCATCATCTGGAGCTGGGCCGGGGTTTCCACGCCTTCCGCCACCAGTTCGAAATCCAGCTCCTGCGCCATCTTCACGATGGCTCTGATCACGGAGGCAGCAGCCGGTTCACGGATACACGTCTGCACCAGGGTTTGATCGATCTTCAGCACATCGAGCTGCATTTTGCGAAGATAAATGAGGTTGGACAAACCGGTACCGAAATTATCCACCGCGAACCGCACCCCGATTTCTTTCAGCTTGGAAACCGACTGCAAACTGTCTTCCGGGCTGCGCATCAAAGAAGCTTCGTTCACTTCCAGTTCCAGCCGGCAAAGGTCGGCAAGACCGCTTTGGAGGATGCTTTCGATGGCCCTGTCGGCATACCCCGGCCTCTGAAACTGCCGGGAGGACACATTCACCGCCACCCGCCGCAGCACCTGCCCCAGCCCCTCCGAGTGCCATTGCCGATAGAGCCGGCCCAATCGTTTCCATATCCATTGATCCAGGTCATCGATCAGGCCCGTCTGCTCTGCCACAGGCAAAAACTCATCGGGAGGAATCCAGCTTCCTTTTTCTTCGTCCCACCAACGCAACAGCACCTCCACCCCCACCAGGGTCTGATCCTTCACCCGCAGCCGGGGCTGAAGGTGGAGTTCGAGCATTTCCCGGTCCAGGGCGGTACGCATTTTCCCTTCGAGGTTCCTTCGTCTGATCCTGCCTTGCCCCATTTCCCGCTTGAAAAAGCAGTAACGGTCCCCACCCAACCGTTTGGCGGCATACATGGCGAGATCCGCCAGCTTGAGCAGCTCCTCCGGATCCTGACTGTCCGCCGGTCCCATGGCGATGCCAATGCTGGCACTGGTGCTCACCCTATGGCCACCGAGTTCGAAAGGTCGTTTCAACAAAGCACCGATTTTCTCCGCGATCCGTCCCACCTGCCGCCGGGCTCTCTCCTCGCGGCCGTCCAACCCCGAAAGCAGCAGAACGAATTCATCCCCACCCAGACGCGCCGCCGTGTCCTCTTCCCTGACGAACTTGCGAATACGCTTGGCCACTTCAGACAACAACAGGTCTCCCGTGTCATGCCCCAGGGTATCGTTGATCGGCTTGAAACGATCCAGATCGAAAAACAGAACGCCTACAGAGCTACCCTCCCGTTTGGCGTGGCGGCAGGCAAGGGTCAACCGGTCCAGCAACAGGGAGCGGTTGCACAACCCCGTCAACTGATCATAGAAGGCCAGGTGCTGAATGGCCTCCACCTTGCGCTTCCGGTCGGTGATATCGGCGAAAATCATCACGAAGGCGCCGTCGCCGCCTCCTTCGCTCCGCCCCACCTGCAGCCAGCTCAGGAAAGCCGAATCATCCTTGCGCCGCATCCATACTTCCCCCTGCCAGTGCCCCTGGGTCTCGAGTTGCCTTTTGATTATGGAACACAAGGTGGGATCCACCTTCTCCGTGGTGGATTTTTCCTCGAATGCAGGATGCAGGACAGAGATGTGATCCCCCCGGATCTCGTCGGCACCATAACCTGTCACGTCGGTGAACACCTTGTTGGCCTCCAGAACCCGTAATTCGGCATCCAGAATCAAGACCGCTTCCAGGCTGCCCTCGAACGCACTGGCAGCCAAACTGAGTTGCCGTTCATAACGCTTGTGATCGATGAGTCTTCCCAAAACCTCACCGACGGTTTCGAGAAACGCTTTTTGTTTTCCACCCCAGGAATGGCCCGACTGGACAAACAACACCAGAACCCCGATCAGGCGACCGGCGGAAGTCAGGGGAATGTGGTAGTGATCGAAACCCGCCCCCACTTCACAAGTGATCACCCCACTTTTTTCCCGGCCGGGCAGGAACAGCACTCTTTTTTCCCTGGCGGCATCGCCGCAGTAACAGTCGGAAAAACTCACTTGATCGCAGCGGTTGAGACGCCTCCCCAATCCGGCTTTGGCCACCAGACGCAAACCCCGGGAATGATCCTCCGCCATAAAGAGTCCGCCACAACCTGTCTGCCCCGGCCAGGGCAAACTCAGGATCTGCTCCAGCGCCTTTTGCAAAAAACCTTCCAGGGAGACATTTTGCGCCGACAAGCCAATCAAATTGGCCAGAACATCTTGTTGCTGAGACAGCGTCCGAAGCAACTGCCGTTGTTGGCCAAGGTGACACAATGTCCGCATACGCCGGCCCAGCAGCGCCCATTGTATGGGCTTGGTGACGACGTCATCGGCGATCGCATCGCTTGCCTGCATGCTTTCATCCAGATCCTGCAGCGTGGCCATCAAAGCCACGGGAATATCCTCCCGCCGCTTCAATTCGGCGCACAGACTCAGGCTGTCACCATCCGGCAAAACGGCATCCAACAAGATGACCTCGGGATGAAAGTGTTCGAGGGCGTCCAGACAAGCCTTGCAAGTCCCCACCGCGTGGGTGCGAAAGCCGGCCTGACGCAGGCTTTCTTCGGCCAGCAGGCGAATCATGGGGTCGTCATCGACGATCAATATCAATGGGGGCGGCGCGGGCGCTTCCTTGTCCACACAGGTTTTGCTGCGATATCCGGTCACTTGCTACCCTACCCCAAGAATCGACATGTCACGAAAGGCGATCGGTCGCCATCAGTTCAGCGCCCAGCAAACAACACGCCTGCCGGAATCCTGCCCGCAAGACGGCCAAAAGGCGCGCATCGGCCTTCCCGGGGGCATTTTCGAGCACCAACAACCCTTGCGCAAGCGCTTCGGCCCCCAGGTGGACGCATGACGACCTGAACCTGTGAGCCGTACGAACGATCGCGCGCTCGTCTCCATCTTCGAAGGCCTGGGTCAAAACCCGCATCCACTGCCGGCCTTGCCGCCGGAACAGGGACAAGACCTGACGCAATAGTCGCCGGTCCTGATTCTCCGTCAACTGCTCGAGCTGCCGCCATGCGGCTGCATTAAACATAGCAAGAGACTGTCGTTTTTCCACGGTGCAGGGGCCGGTCACCTGGTCCCGGCCTTCCGCCAGGAAGGATTTCAGGCAGACGAACAGATCTTGGATTGTCGCCGGCTTGTGCAGACAGGCCGACATTCCGGATTGCAGACAGCGTTCGCGTACCCCTTCACTGACATCCGCGGTCAAAGCGACGATGGGGGGCGTATCCTTCCCCCGCCGGGCATCTTGCTGTTTGAGGCGAGCGGTGATTTGATAACCATCCATACCCGGCAGTTGACAATCCATCAGCACCAGATCAAACCGGCTCCTTTCCCAGCGATCAAGCGCTTCCTCCCCACTGGAGACCACTTCGACCCGGCACCCGATGCGCTTCAACATTTCGGACAACAGCGCCTGGTTGAGCGGGTTGTCTTCCACCACCAAAACCTTGCCATGCAGGCTGCCGAGGGTGGCCTGGCTCTCAACGCCCCCCTCCGCCTCTGCAGGTGGGTCGACCGGTTTTAAGGGCAATACGGTCCAGAAAGTACTGCCCTGACCGGGTTGGCTGATCACGCCGATCTCCCCGCCCATCAAATTCACCAGTTGCTTGCAGATACTCAACCCCAAGCCGGTTCCGCCGTAATGGCGGGTAGAGCCCTCCTCCACCTGGGTGAACGGATCGAAAATCCAGGCGCAATTCTCAGCCTTCAAGCCGATACCCGTATCTCGCACTTCGAACCGCAGGTTTCCGTTTTCCGCCAACGCAATCTTCACGTCCACGCCCCCCGTTTCCGTGAATTTAAGCGCATTGTGCACCAGATTGCTGAATATCTGGCGAATGCGTCCTTCGTCCCCCAGCCACCACGCCGGCAGCCGGGAATCGATATGAGAACGGAGGAAAAGGCCCTTTTGCTCCGCCAAAGGCCGGTGCAGGGACAAGACCGTTTGGACCAAAGAATGAATCCTGAACTTTCCGGATTTCAGCTCCAGATATCCGGCTTCCATCCTGCCCGCATCGAGCAGATCCTCTATCAATTGCAGGAGGGTCGAAGCAGCATCTTTGCTCAAATCGACATAGTGACGCTGTCTGGCGTCGAGATCCGACTCTGCCAAAAGTTCCATGAAGCCCATGATGGCATTGAGCGGAGTTCTCAACTCGTGACTGACATTGGCCAGAAAGCGGGTTTTGGCCAGATTGGCGGCACGAACCTCAGCGGCGGATGCGGGGCGATCGACCTTTTCCCCCGAAGAAACGGTCCGTTGCCTACCATCTTCTCCTAGCCGGTTACCTGTCGCCATATCTGTCCACCGGGGTTCATGAAGGGAGATGACCATCGATCCAGGGTTCCCGAAAGGAAACAGAGACTTGTCCCCCGGGGGTCGTTATGATCCATGATTTCGCTTTCGAACCGTGCGAATCCGGGCAATGTCAGCTGGAAGCACGCTTCACATAGACCTTCAGCCGCTGTCCAGGCTGGAGAACCCCGCGAATCCTGTCCCTGTTCCATTGCCGAAGGTCCTGTAACCGAATGCCGAACCTGCGTGCGATCGTGTAGAGGGAATCGCCCTTGCGGACGGTATAGACCACGGGCTTGAAAGGATCTCCGCTTTTCGCCGACACACGAAGAATTCGCAGGCGCTGACCGGCCTGGAGAGATTGCCCTCCCTTCAACTTGTTCCAGCGTCTCAAATGACTGACCGTAACGCCATATTGCCGGGCGATTCCCCACAGACTTTCACCCCGGCGAACGACGTGGATTCTCGCCCTCTCTGTCCTTCCGGCAGGCTTGAAGCCCCGCAGACTCGCCAGCGAGGCGTTGAATTTTCGGCCGGCGACAGGAATCAACAACGCCTGTCCCGGATGGATCCTGTTGCCGCGGAGATGGTTGGCCTGCCGGATCACACTGACAGGCGTGCCATAGCGGCGGGAAATGTGCCCCAGGGTGTCACCGCGCCGCACCAGATGCCGACGCCAGCGTATCCGTTCGGTGGCGGGCAGTTTCGCCAACCGCTCCTCGAACAACTCCACTTTCTCCAGTGGCAGCACCAGGCGATGAGGCCCTTGAGGGGCTGTGGCCCAACGGCGAAAACCTGGATTGAGCCGATAAAGCTCCTCCAGCGGAATCTCCGCGAGCTCGGCGGCCAACGCCAGATCCAGCTGGGAGTCTATCTCGACCTGGGTATAGAGGGGCCGGTTGGGTATGGGCTCGAGGACGATTCCATAGTCCTTCGCCCGGGAAAAAACACGGGCGACCGCCAGCAATTTCGGAACATACGCCCGCGTCTCCCGCGGCAGTCGCAAATGCCAGAAATCGGTAGGACGATGCAAGCGCCGATTACGACGGATGGCCCGCTGCACCGTCCCTTCTCCGGAATTGTAGGCGGCCAGCGCCAACAACCAATCCCCATGGAATTCCGCATTGAGCTTTTTCAGATAGGCGATCGCCGCCCGGGTCGAAGCGTGCACGTCCCGCCGCAGATCGACCCACCAATCCTGCTTGAGGCCATACAGCCTTCCGGTCGAGGGAATGAATTGCCACAATCCGGCCGCCCGTTGCCGCGAATAGGCATTCGGCTTGAAGGCGCTTTCCACCACCGGCAACAGCGCCAACTCCCCCGGCAAGCCGCTTTTTTCGATTTCGCTGACAATGGTATACAGGTATGGCCGCGCACGGGCCTGGACCCGGTGGATATATTCCGGATGGGATGCGTACCAGCGCAATTCCCGTTCGATTCGGGGGTGCTCGATCGGGGGAAGTTGGTAGAGAGAGAAGAGGCGTTGCCACAGATCGTTCTCATTCCGCCCCGTGGGATCGCCGGATGCCACCGTGTCACGACCGGCAACATCCTGGTTTTTTTTGTATTTGATCTCGGCTTCCCGAAGGTCGACGATAACCGCTGTATTTTTTTTCTCGGTGAGCCGGGAAGGATCCTCCTGCTTCAACTTGTGCTGACTGCAGGCGGACAGAAATCCGACCAAAACCCACGGCAGCGCCGCAACCAAGCCCCTTGGATTCACCATACGATCATCGCCTCCAAAACCATAAACGCCAGCCCTGTTTGGTTTATTATAAGTACAAAGTCTGAACCCTGCTTATGCCGGCAACACAAAATCATCCCCGCACCCTTTCCCGGGCACGTTTATACACTTGGTTCCGCACCCCTTTGGGAAGGCGGTTGAGCCACCTGGAAATCCGGTTTTTGAGGAACTCGATCAAAATACCCTATTCCTTCACCCTGATCCAGCTGGGTGTGCTGGGTTGGGAACGGCGCTATCTGGACAGCGGCTATCTGCGCCGCTTCAGAATCGTCGCCGAAGCCGATTCCCCCCGGACCGATCTGCCCGCCGTCATCGCCCACCTCGACAGCCTCCCCCTGCAGAGCGAAAGCGTTGACATGCTGATCCTGCCCCACACCCTGGAATTCTGTCGCGACCAGCATCAATTGTTGCGCGAAGCCGAAAGAGTGCTGAAACCCGAGGGCCAATTGCTGATTCTCGGTTTCCAGCCGTGGAGTTTCTATCGCCTCTACCGCTGGCTGCCCCATCAGCGCCATGCCGCTCCCTGGCGATGCCGGGCCATTTGGCACCATCGCCTGCTGGACTGGCTCAATCTTCTCAATTTCTCCGGCGAACTGGCGGCCTGGTTCGATTTCCATACCATTCATTATTCAGCCATCTGCCATTGGTGGCGGGAATGCGCCTCGCCTTTGTGGTCAGTCTCCTATGCCCTGCTGGCAATCAAAAGGACTTATACGATCATTCCCATCAAACCCCTGCCCCATGCCCCCCCCCAATGGACACCCGGCTTGGTCGAACCGACAATCCAGAGGCATGATCATGAAAAATGAGAACCAGGAAGAAATTGTGGAGATTTTCACCGATGGCGCCTGCCGCGGCAATCCGGGCCCCGGAGGATGGGGCGCGATCTTGCGTTACAAGGGGGTGGAGAAGGAACTTTACGGGGGTGAACCGGCAACCACCAACAACCGAATGGAACTGATGGCCGCGATACGCGCGCTGGAAACCTTGAAGCGCCCATGCAAAGTCATCCTCAGTACCGATTCCCAATATCTCATGAAAGGCATCACGGAATGGCTCCCCAATTGGCGCCGGCGCCAATGGAAAACTTCCGCCGGCAAGCCGGTCAAGAATCAGGACCTGTGGCAACGGCTGGTCAAGGCCCTGGAAACACATCGGGTACAATGGGAGTGGGTGCGCGGTCACAGCGGCCACCCAGAGAACGAGCGGGCGGACCGCCTGGCCAACAAGGCCATCGATGAAATGCGGCAGCGGGAGGAAAGCTAAATGCGACAGGTCGTTCTGGATACCGAAACCACCGGACTGGAGCCAAAGGAAGGGCACAGAATCATAGAAATCGGGTGCGTCGAACTGATCGACAGAAGGCTGACGGACCGGCGATTCCATTTCTATATCAATCCCGAAAGAGCCATCGAAAAGGAGGCGGTCCAGGTACACGGGATCGACAATCAATTCCTCGCCGACAAACCGCTTTTCGCCGAGATCGTCGACGGTTTCATCGAGTTCATCGAGGACAGCGAGGTGATCATTCACAACGCACCTTTCGACGTGGGCTTCATCAATGCCGAATTGGACCGCCTGGACGGTCGTTACGGCAAACTGGAAGATCATTGCCGCGTCCTGGATACCCTGCAACTGGCCAGACGCAAACATCCGGGGCAAAGAAACAGCCTGGATGCCTTGTGCAAGCGTTATCAGATCGACAACAGCCACCGTGATCTGCATGGCGCCCTCCTGGACGCGGAAATCCTGGCCCGCGTCTATCTGGCGATGACGGGGGGACAAATTTCCCTCTACCAGGACGACGAGACCGGCACCGGCCTTCAGGCAACCCCCGCCCGCAAACACACCCTGATGAATCAACGGTTCGATTTGAAACGAATCACATGCCCGCCCGATGAATATCAGGCCCACCAAAAGCGGCTTCAGGACATCGACAAAAACAGCGGCGGAAACTGCCTGTGGCTTCGGCAACGGTCGTGAACCGTCCGCGGCACCCACAGGCTGGCACTCTCCCCCCCTTTACGATATCCTAATCCGCATCCCGGAGAGGTGGCTGAGCGGTTGAAAGCACCGGTCTTGAAAACCGGCGAGGGGAGACCCTCCGTGGGTTCGAATCCCACCCTCTCCGCCAAACGAATCCCGACTTTGGCGCCGTGCATCTGCAACCCCTGAAACGTTCATCCCGGCTGGCGAACCATGATCAAAGTACTCATTGCGGACGATCACGAGTTGGTCCGCAGTGGCATTGAATACATTCTGGCCTCCGATCGTGAAATCGAAGTCGTGGGAACGGTGGCCAGCGGCGAGGAAGCGCTGGAACAGATAGCATCCCTGGCGCCCAATGTCGTGTTGATGGACATCAACATGCCGGGGATGGGGGGTTTGCAGGCTTGCCATGAGATAAAATCCCGCCACCCCTCCGTTCGCCTGCTGGTGTTGAGCGTTCTCAACGACGGCCCCTTGCCGAGACACTTGCTGGAAGCCGGAATAGAAGGGTATCTGTCCAAACACAGTCAACCCCAGGAAATGATCTCTGCCATCAAGGCCGTGTCTCGCGGCGAGAGTTATCTGAGCAACGATGTCGCCTGCAACCTGGCTTTGACATCGGGGTCGGACCGTACCCGCTCCCCATTGGACGCACTTTCGCAACGGGAAATGGAGGTTACCATGCTGACATTACAGGGCCTGTCGATCCAGTCCATCGCCAAAATTCTCGGCGTCAGCCCCAAAACGGTCTGCACCTATCGATACCGGATTTTCGAGAAGCTCAACATCAGCAACGACGTCGAATTGACGCGTCTGGCGGCCAAATATGGCTTGCTAAACAACAATGACGGTTAAATAATAGCCCCCTTGCCTCGGTGGTGGAATTGGTAGACACACGGGACTTAAAATCCCGAGGGAGCGATCCCGTGACGGTTCGAGTCCGTCCCGAGGCACCATCGAACCCAAGGAACATCATCTTTCAACCCCGACAAACAGTTTAAGGAAAGACATCGAATGGCAGGTCGTAATCATCTTTACATTCCAGGCCCAACCAACACACCCGACTCGGTGCTCAGCGCCATGCACGTGCCGATGGAAGACCACCGGGCGCCTGATTTCCCCAATCTGGTGAAGCCATTGCTGGAGGATCTCAAGAAGATCTTCCGTACCGAGCAGGGACAGGTATTCATCTTCCCCGCGACCGGTACCGCCGGATGGGAAGTCGCGTTGACCAATACTCTGTCCCCGGGGGATAAAGTCCTTTCCTACCGCTTCGGCCAGTTCAGCCATCTGTGGATTCAATCGGCCCAACGCATGGGTCTCGATGTGGAATATCACGAGGTGCCCTGGGGCGAAGGCGTTCCCCTGGATCATCTGGAACAGCGCCTGAAAGAAGACACCAACCACGAGATCAAGGCGCTGCTGATCTGTCACAACGAAACCGCCACCGGCGTCACCAACGACCTCGCCGCCATCCGCCAGGCCCTGGACGAGGCCAAGCATCCGGCTCTGTTCATGACCGACGGGGTGAGCGCCATCGGCAGTATCGAGTTTCGCATGGACGAATGGAACGTGGACGTGGCCCTGACCGGTTCCCAGAAAGGCCTGATGCTCCCGGGAGGCAATGCGTACATCTGCTTCAGCCCCCGGGCTCTGGAAATGCGTCACAGCGCAAAACTGCCCCGCAGCTTCCTCAACATCGAGGACCAGATCCAGAACAACAAGGACGGTTACTTCCCCTACACCCCCAACACCGCCATGCTGCACGGCCTGCGCAAAGTGCTCGACCTGCTGCTGGAAGAGGGCATGGACAACGTCTACGCCCGTCATCACCGGCTGGCCGAAGGGGTCCGCCGCGCGGTGCTCGATGGCTGGGGATTGCAGCTGTGCGCCCGCGATCCCAAATGGTACTCCGATACGGTTTCGGCCATCGTCGTGCCGGAAGGTTTCGACGCCAGGGACGTGATGCACGTGGCCTACCACCGTTACAATCTTTCCCTGGGCGGTGGGCTTTCCGAGGTCGCCGGCAAGGTATTCCGTATCGGTCACCTGGGTGACAACAACGAGCTGATGCTTGCCAGCGCCATCGTCGGCGCCGAGATGGCCATGCGGGATGTCGGCATCGACGTCAAACCGGGAAGCGGCATCGCCGCCGCCATGGAATACTGGCGTGAAACCGCAGCCCCGCTCCCCGGCGAGTGATTCCAGCCGGCCCTGCGACCGGAATTCACCGTGAACCGCCCCCGCGTCATCCTCACCGCCCGCTGGCCCGAGCCCGTGGAAGCGCAGTTGATGCGCCGCTACGATGTCACCCTGAACCTCGACGATCACCCCTTCACCGTGGAGGAACTGAAGCAGGCGATGCGGGCGTATGACGCGGTTTGCCCCACGGTGGTCGATCCTGTCACGGCGGAAGTGATCCAGGTTAAACCCTCACGTTGCCGCATTCTGGCCAATTTCGGCGTGGGGGTGAATCACATCGATCTGGAAGCGGCCAAGTCCCGCGAAATCACCGTCACCAACACGCCGGGCGTGCTCACCGACTGTACCGCCGACCTCGCCATGACGCTGCTGCTGATGACGGCCCGGAGAGCGGGAGAAGGCGAGCGCCTGCTCCGGCGGGGAAGCTGGCGCGGTTGGCGCCCGACCCAGCTGCTCGGAACCCGGGTCAGTGGAAAGACCTTGGGCATCATTGGCATGGGCAGGATCGGTTTGGCCATGGCGAGACGGGCCGCGCACGGCTTCGGCATGAAAATCCGTTATTATCATCCACGCCCCGTCGACCCGACGCTGCTGGAAGGCATGGCGGCTGTGGCATGTGAAAGCATCGACGCGCTGCTGCCCCGATGCGACTTCGTTTCTCTCCATTGCCCCGGCGGGGAGAAAAACCGCCATCTCATCGACGCCCGCAGAATCGGGCTGATGCCGGCCCACAGCTATCTCATCAATACCGCCCGGGGCGATGTCGTCGACACAAAGGCGCTGATTCGGGCGCTCAAGGAAGGAACGATCCGGGGCGCGGGGCTCGATGTCTACGAAAACGAGCCCCGGCTGGATCCCGAGCTGACCAGGCTTGAAAACGTCGTGTTGCTGCCGCATTTGGGCAGTGCGACGGCTGAAACCCGGGAAGCCATGGGCTGGCGGGTACTGAAAAACCTGGACGCTTTCTTCGGCGGGCAGGCCCCGCCAGACCGGGTCGTTTGAGACATATGTGGCCTCCGGAACATTCAGCGCTGGCGGACGAGAAAATCCACGCCCTGGCGGAAGAGGCACTACCCGCTTTCCTGGACCGCCTGCGGCAACTTCGGGTGAACGACGACCTGAGGCCGTGGCTGGAATCCGTGTATCTCCCCCTGGCCGCCTGGATCGCCCGCCACAAGAGGGGAGCCCCTCTGATTGCGGGCATCAACGGAGCGCAGGGTACGGGAAAATCCACCCTTGCCGCCCTCCTCACCACACTCCTGAGCACTTGTTTCGATTTGAAAGTGGCGGGACTTTCCATCGACGACCTCTATCTGACCCGTGCGGAAAGGGAACACCTTGCCGCCACCATTCACCCCTTGCTGCGCACGCGGGGCGTTCCCGGCACCCACGATGTGGAGCTGGGCATCAAAACCCTGGGCGCATTGCAAGCCGCCGGCCCCGAAGACACCATTCCCCTCCCGGTCTTCGACAAGGCGCTGGATGATCGCAAGCCCCTCTCCCAATGGCCCGTCTGGCGGGGTGAGGTCGACATCATCCTGTTCGAAGGCTGGTGTGTCGGTGCCAGACCCCAACCGCGACCGGCTCTGGATACACCCATCAACGAGCTGGAAAGGCGGGAAGATCCGGATGGACGCTGGCGCCGCTACGTCAATGAGCAGCTCGAGGGACCCTACCAGCGCCTCTTCGCCTTTCTGGATCACCTGATCATGCTCAAGGTCCCAAGCATGGAATGTGTTTTCCGCTGGCGATTGGAACAGGAACGCAAACTGGCGGAATTTGCTACAGACCACTCAAAGGGGCGTCTCAAGTTGATGAACGAACGCGAACTGCATCGCTTCATCCAGCATTATGAACGTTTGACCCGCTGGATGCTCGAAGAGATGCCCCGGCGAGCGGATATCGTGCTGGAACTGGGGACCGATCATCAAATCCATCGAATCGAGGTCAATCGAAACGGATGCCCACCTTGAAACAATCCTTATTCGCATTGTGGCAGTATCCACTGCCCCACCACGCACTTTCCAGATTGGTGGGAAAGCTGACCCACTGCAAAGTCCCCTGGGTCAAGGATCTCCTCATCCGCCTGTTCGTCCTGAAATTCGACATCGACATGGGCGAAGCCGCGGTCGGCGAGCCAACTGCTTACCCCTCTTTCAACGACTTCTTCACCCGGCCATTGAAGCCTGGAATCAGGCCCATCGACGAAGAGCCGGGAAGCATCGTCAGCCCGGTGGATGGCACCATCAGCCAGATGGGCGCCCTCACCTCACAATGGTTGATTCAAGCCAAAGGCAGAGATTATTCGGCCGCCGCCTTGCTCGGCGACCCGGAGCTGGCAAGCCGGTTCGAGGATGGCGAATTCACCACCCTGTACTTGTCACCCCGCGACTATCATCGAATCCACATGCCCGTCACCGGCTCCTTGAGACGGATGATCCATATTCCAGGGCGTCTTTTCAGCGTCAATCCCGCCACGACCGAAGCGGTGGAAAACCTGTTCGCCCGAAACGAAAGGGTGGCGTGCCTGTTCGACACCGAAGCCGGCCCCATGGCCATGGTGCTGGTGGGCGCGTTGCTGGTGGCCAGCATAGAAACCGTCTGGCATGGCGTGGTCACGCCACCGACACGGCCTACGCTGCAGTCGTGGCATTATCCCTCGGGAAAAGTCGAGCTGGGCAAGGGGGAGGAGATGGGCCGCTTCAACATGGGTTCCACCGTCATCCTGCTGTTTCCCCAAGGGGCGGTGGAGTGGTTGCCACGCGCCCCCGGCGACAAGCTGAAACTGGGCAGCCCCGTCGCCAGAATCCTTACCACACAAAAGGCGCAATAACGCTCAGTCTGCCGGGCCTTTCCCGGCCGGGGTGATGAACCAGCGCTCGACCCCCCGGGCCCGTTTCGGGTCGATCCGATCCAGCCACGATTGAAGAGGACTGCCCGCTTTCTTGCGGTAAATCGCTTCTCCCAATCGAAGCAGGAGAAACAAGGTGGAAAAGATTGTCCACAAGGTGACCGCCTCAAAGCCGAGATCCGGCCTGCCGGCGATCAGGCTGAGCGTCAGCAAAATCAGGCAGGGATTGCGCCGTGCAGTAATCAGGCGGTTGATGGAGTCGGCAGGTCGCCAGGTGAAAATGCTGAAACCGGCAACGAATTTCTTGAACACTGCTTCTACCACCCGCCCCCCGACGTAGGCGGCCAACAGCAGCCAGAAAGCCTGCATGACCGGCAGCATGAGCAAAAGCGGCTGATAATGGGACAACCCCAATCCCCAGGCCAGATACCACAAGGGGGGGTGAATCAAATCCAGGACATGATCGAACAAATGGCCGAACGGACTGGAATCCACCGTCACCCGGGCCAGCTTGCCATCCACGGTATCCAAGAACGTCATGATCCAGCCCAGCAACAAACCCGGCCACAAAAACCCCCGATAGAACAAAATTCCGGCAAAGATGGCCAGTATCCAACTCATCGCCGTGACATGATTGGGACGGATGCCATGCCTGACGCAGAAACGCACCACCTGTTCGGCGGGCCTGGGCCACACCCACTTGGTCACCAGGTCGGTGATGCCCTTGTAGGCCTCATTGAAAAGATGATGTTCCACCTGCCTGACCGTGTCCCGCGTCACCAAAAGGGCGAAGGGGGGAGAAACCTTGCGCAGTTTGCGCAAAACGGCGGCCCCCATGTTTTCCAGCGGCTCCCTGGTCAATACCGAACCCTCGCTCTGCTGCCCGCCGGAAAGCAGCTTCTCCGCCGCCTTCACCTGCCCGGGAGCGACCCAGGCGACGATCGGAACGCCGTTTTTCTCCACCACACGGTTTATCTCTCCTCCCTTGACCAGACCGGCGATGACCCGTTCATCGACCAGATAATCGGCACGAAGCAACAAAACCCCTTCGCTGTCGATTGAAGAACCAGGATCCTCCGGCCAGATTTCGGGCTTCTCTTTCTCATCCTGAAGCAGTTTGGTCAAAACCCTGGCAGTTCTCTGAGTTTGACTCAATCCCCATATGGGCAGGGTATCGGCTCCGACAATCCGGTAATAAACAGGCATCTCCTCGCACCTCTTGTGAAATTTCATCGATGGCCCTGCAGGCCGATTTGTCAAAAAGCAACAATTTTACCTATGGCTGCTTGTGCTCGAGCAACATTTTATATATTCTCTCTCAACAGAAAGTCATAATTCTGTCACAATCGACAGGATATTAGCGCAAACAACAAAAAAATCAGAATTTGAAATTGCTGTTGCCCGACAGCAACGCAAAACAGTCAACCATATTTCAAGGAAGCACCATGAAAGCCATCATTCTCAGCGCCGGACAGGGTTCCCGGCTTTTGCCTCTCACCGCGGAAAGGCCCAAATGCACCTTGCGTATCGAGGGCAAGACCCTCATCGAATGGCAGATTGACGCCCTCAGGGAAAACGCTGTCGACGAGATTGTCGTGGTGACCGGATACAAGGCCGACAAGGTTCACGACCTGCTGGACAACCGCTACGGGAAAGGCGCTGTCGATGTCGTTTTCAATCCCTTTTTCGAAGTTGCCGACAATCTGGCCAGTTGCTGGATGGTGCGGGAACACTTCGCGGGGGATTTCCTGCTGATCAATGGCGACACTTTGTTCGAACCTTCGGTGGCGCAACGGCTGCTTTCGGGCGGACAACACCCCATCACTCTGGCGCGGGATCACAAGCCTCATTACGACGAGGACGACATGAAGCTCATTCTCGACGACGAGCGATTGCTGTCGATCGGCAAAAAACTTCCCCTGGAACAGGTAGATGGCGAATCCATCGGTATGATTCGCTTCGATTCCGAAGGTGCCCGGATCTTTCGCGCCACCATCGAACGTTGTATGCAGGAGCCGGTGGCGCTGGAAAGATGGTATCTGTCTGTCATCGATCAGATCGCCAATGAAACCCGGGCGGTATGGACCGCATCGGTGGAAGGGCTCGACTGGGCCGAGGTCGATTATCCATTGGACCTGAAACATGCCGAATCCATGATCGCGGCCTGGAACTGGGGAACGGAATATTGGGGGGATGCAAAGGCGATCCATACCGGCACCCGCTGATTTCCACCCCCCTTCAAATCACCCCGCGGCGGCGCAGCTCGGCGGCCACACCCTCCGCCTCGTTGAGGGGGCGCCGCTTGGCCGTCACCAGCTCCACAGCAGGGAAGAAGTAGCGCAACCGGCCCAACCCTTCCAGTTTTTCATGTAACGCGGCATAGTCCCGCGGGGGGGGCAGTACCCTTCCTTCATGTATCCACTTGGCATACTCCTCCCGTTTTTTCAAAAAAGAATAAAGCGTCACTCGCCATATCGTCTTATATCTTTTCTTGGCCGTAACCGTCAGTTCGGGCAACCTGTAGAGATATACGGGAGAGGAGGTGGCCAGCGCCTCGGCCAGCATCGATTCACTGTCGCCGGTCACCACCAGCACATCGGCGGCAGCCAGATAAGACAAATAAGGCACGCTCACGCCAGGTTTCCAGGCAATCAATGTTCCCTTGCCACTCAATCCACGCGCCAGGGCCGCCGTTTCCTCCTCACCGGTGCGGCGGCTCGCAATCAGCGTAAGCGAGCCGCCTTGGGTGGCGACCCACTGGGACAAATCCTTCGCCATTTGCAAGGCGATTTCCGTATTCCAAAGAAAACGCCCACTGTGACCGCCGACAAGAACCACGACCCGGGGCTTATCGGCGCTGCTCAGGAGGCCAGGACATTGCATGGCCGCCTGACGCAATGATCGCGTGTTCACCCGGCACAGGGGAAGGAGGGTTTCGATGAGATTGTCCCGTTTCGGCAATCTGGCATAGAAAGGCACCACCACGGCATCAAAGCTCAGCAGTCTGCGCGCACCCTTGCGCCCGAGCATGACGACCTTCGTCATTCCGCCACTTTGCTTTTTGACCCACTCCGCAGGCAAGGCCGTACGCCCTCCGGTGGTGATCAACAGCCTCGGCCAGGGAGGCGCCAGTTCCGGGAAGCGGGTACGGCAAACATTCCCGGAAGCCGGGATGATACCGAAATTCAAGTGCTTGCATTGGTATGGAAGCTTCAAGGCATCCAGCAATCCTGAGGACTGAGTCAGATTGCCGGGCCTGTCGTCCACCAGCCACCACACCGACATGGATTAAAATTCGATCCCCTTCTGAGCCACAATGCCTTGGTCGAAGGCATGTTTGACCAGCCGCATTTCGGTAACGGTGTCGGCCACTTCGACCACTTCCCGGGGCGCCTTTCTCCCCGTCAAGATCAAATGCACCCAGGCAGCTTTGCGCCCACGGATGAACGCCGCGACCTCCTCTCCGCTGAGCCAGCCATAGCCACAACAATAATTGATTTCGTCGAGCACCACCAGATCGTACGCTTCGCTCTCGATCTTCTCCTGGCTGAATCGCCAGATCCGCCGGGTCGTTCGACGATCCTGCTCGGGGTTCTTGGTATCCCAGGTGAAACCATCCCCCAATGCGTGCCATTCCAGATTGTCAAAACGCTCTGCGGCACGCTGTTCGCCGGTCTGCCACTGGCCCTTGATGAACTGGATCACGCATACCCGCATTCCCCAGCCCGCAGCGCGAAATGCCGTTCCAAAGGCACTGGATGACTTACCTTTACCCTCTCCGGTATGGACCAGCACCCGGCCCCGGCGACCCAAGATCATTGGGCTTTGAGGTATCGCTCCAGGGCATCGGGAGGCACATAACCCGGCAGAACGACCCCACCGTCGGTAATGATCATCGGCGTCCCGCTCACTCCGAAATCCTGCGCCAACCGCATATGCTCATCCACCGGATTGTCACAACGCTTCATCTCGATGGCTTGCCCTTGTTTGGCCCCGGTCAAAGCCTTCCGCCTGTCTTTGGCGCACCATACCGCGACCGCTTTGTCGTAAGACTCCGAATCCTTTCCCGCCCGGGGAAAAAACATGTACCGCACCCGGATCCCGCGTTTCAGATACTCATCGATCTGGGAATGCAACCGGCGGCAATAGCCACAATCTATATCGGTAAAGACCGTTATCGTATGCTCCGGTTCGGCGGGCGAAAAGACAATCATCTTGTCCTCGCTCATATTCTCCAGCGCCTTGATGCGGGCCTGTTTCAATCTGGCTTCCGTGACATCGGTCCGGGTGAGCAGGTCGATCAGGTGCCCCTGCAGCAGATAACGGCCATCCTTGGAGACGTAATAGAGCCTGGGACCGATCACGACTTCGAACAACCCGTCGATTTCGGACTCCCGAATGGCGTCTATTTTGGCGCCGTCCAGGGACTTTGTCAGTGCTTGACGCAATTTCCCGATCTGACCGGCCTCCTCCGCCAGGAGGGGAAAGGACGCCAGCAGGATGATCAACCATACTGTTTTTTTCATAAGTGTCTCTTCAATGGAAAAGCCGTTGGATGTCCAGGATGAAGGCCAGGGCCATCAATGCCAGCAGGATCGTCATCCCTATCTGTTGTGCCATGGCTATCGTCTCGTCGGGAAGCGGTCTGCCCCGAACCCCTTCGATCAAATAGAACAACAGGTGCCCGCCATCCAGCATGGGGATGGGCAGCAGGTTCAAAACGCCCAGACTGATACTCACTATGGCAAGAAACTTGAGAAAATAGTTCACCCCCAAAGCCGCCGATTGTCCCGCATATTGGGCGATGCTGATGGGGCCGGAGAGATTTTTGACCGATGCTTCCCCAATCACCATTTTCCCCATCATTTTCAAGGTCAGCCAGGAGAACTCCGCGGTTCTGCCGACAGCGCTCGTCAGCGCCTCGAAGGGCCCCAAACGATACGTCACCTTCATTCGCTCGTACACACCCTCAGGAACCTTCACGCCAGCCCCGATACGGCCCCTTTCCCCGCCATCGGGACCGGCGACCGTCTCCGGTATCAGGGTCAAGGACAAACGCCTGCCGTTTCGTTCGACCTCCAGGCGCAACATCTTTCCCGGATTCTCTCTGACGATCGCCACCAATTGGCGCCAATCGTCGATCTTCTCCCCATTGACGGCGACGATTCTGTCCCCCGCCTCCAGTCCAGCCTGTTCGGCGGGGCTTGCCGGCTCGATTCTCTGGATCACGGCGGGAATCGGCGGCTCCCAGGGCTTGAGACCCAGCCGGGTGCCCAATTTAGCCGGATCATCGGCCAGTTCCCCGGGAATCTGCAGGATTCTGACTGTTCGTTCACCGGCGGATGTCTTCACTTCGAAGCGAATCGTCCGATCTTTCATCATCTCTGCGGTGAGCCGCCCCACCACCTGATTCCAGGTGGGCGTCCGCTCTCCCTCCACCGAGAGGATTTCATCCCCCTCCTGGAAGCCCGCCTGCGCGGCCAACGTTCCCGGCTGGGGGGGGGCCACAAGGGGCCTGAGTCCCGCTTCGCCGCTGATGAGAACGACCCAGTACAGCAATACCGCCAGCAACAAATTGAACAAAGGACCGGCCGCGACGATCGCCACGCGCTTGGCAAGAGGCTGACGATTGAAGGCATAGGGCAGATCTTCAGGCGCCACCTCGCCTTCGCGCTCATCCACCATCCTGACATATCCGCCCAACGGCATCGCCGCGATCACGAATTCGGTATCGTGGGGGGATTTCCGGTATCGCCAAAGGGGTGGGCCGAATCCGATGGAGAAGCGCAGCACTTTGACACCGGCTTTCCGCGCAACCCAGAAATGGCCAAATTCGTGGAATGTGATCAGGACGCCTATGGCTACGATGAAAAAGAACAGGTTATGAGCGAAGGCTTCCATGATGACTCCGGAATCGGCTAGGGAATCTGGCTTTCGGCAAACCGGCGCGCCTCGGCATCTGCAGCCAACACACTGTCCAGATCATCGGCAGCAGTGGGAGAAAGTCTGTCGAGTGTATCGCCAATCACCTCGGCGATGCCCGTATAGGGAATCCTTCCTTCCAGGAAAGCGGCCACCGCGACCTCATTGGCGGCATTGAGCAGTGCCGGCGCCGTACCGCCGGCTTGAGCAGCCTCGAAAGCCAGACGAAGACACGGGAAACGCGCCAGATCCGGGGGCTGAAAATCCAGCCGCGCGATTTCGAACAAGTCCAGAGGCTCGACCCCGGACTCGATTCTTTCCGGCCAGGCCAGACCGTAGGCGATGGGAATCCGCATGTCCGGGTTGCCCAGTTCCGCCAGCACCGACCCATCCTCATAGTCCACCAGGGAATGGATCACGCTTTGGGGATGAATCACCACCTGTATCCGTTCCGGCGGGACGGCGAACAGCAAGCTGGCCTCGATGACTTCCAGGCCCTTGTTCATCATGGTGGCCGAATCCACCGAGATCTTCTTGCCCATATCCCATTTCGGATGCGCCACCGCTTCTTCCGGCGTCACTTTGGGCAGATGCTCAAGGGGAGTGTTGAGGAAAGGCCCGCCCGATGCGGTCAACAATATCTTTCGCACCGCCGCGGGATCTTTCCCCGCGTGGTACCCTGCGGGCATACACTGAAATATGGCGTTGTGCTCGCTGTCTATGGGCAACAGGTCCGCTCCGGAGTGGCGCACGGCATCCATGAAGATGGGCCCCGAGATCACCAGTGCCTCCTTGTTGGCCAACAGAATTCTCTTGCCTTCTCTGGCTGCGGCGAGCGTGGGCAGAAGACCGGCCGCGCCGACGATGGCGGCCATCACATAATCCACTTCGGGCAAGGTGGCGACATCCACCAGGGCCTGGGTACCTGCAACCACCTCGGTCGGCAGCCCGGCTTCCCTCAACCTGCCCTGCAGTCCTGGAATCGACCGTTCCTCTCCCACAACGGCATAACGGGGACGATGGCGCAAGCACAGTTGAAACAGCTCCTCGACCCGATGATGACAGGTGAGCGCCACCACTTCATATTTTTCCGGATGTCGCGACACCACATCCAGGGTGCTCAAACCGATGGAGCCGGTCGCTCCCAGAATACACAGTCTCTTTACCAAAACAGCACCCGCCCGAAAAAGCCCGCGTACAAGACGGCGCTGGCAGCCAGCAGACTGTCGATACGATCGAGCAGCCCCCCGTGCCCGGGCAGCAATCTGCCGGAATCCTTGACCCCGGACCAGCGTTTGTACAGGCTGATCAGAAGGTCTCCACAGATCGACACCAGCACCGCGATCACCGAGAGCATGGTGAAATCGAGAATGAGCTTGGTCTCAAATTCCATGAAATACCCCACCGCGGCCGCATACGCCGCAGTGGCCAATACTGCCCCGTATACGCCTTCCATGGTCTTGCCCGGGCTGATCGCCGGGACCAATGGCGTCCTGCCCCACTTTTTCCCGACGAAGTAAGCCACGGTATCGGCTATCCAGATCAAAAAAAGCAGGTAGATGATCGATGCGTTGCCAAAATTCGCCCGCAATCTCCCGGCCAACAACCAAGCGGTAACCAGGACGAACCACGCCACGAATATTTTCAAGCCCTTTGGCCAGGGATTCTGTTTCATTTTTTCCGGCCAGGTGCGGAAGGCGAACCCCAGCAACAACCAGAAAACGACGGTGGGCCAGACGATATGATCGAGTAACACCACCGCCCGGACGAGTTCCGGCCAGTTGATCAAATCCGAAACCCACATTAACAGTTTTGGCCAGTACCATGCCAGAAATTGCGCCGTCAGAACCATTGCCACAAACGCCACCCGGCCAAGGGGATTCACGATTCCGGTCAACCGGCTCCACTCCCAGGCGGCCGCAAGAATCACCACGCCCCAGGCGATCAGGAAGCCGCTCACCGGGAGTTTGTACACCGCCCCAAGCACCACCGGTATCAGAACCACAGCAGTGAGAATACGCAGCGTCAGGGTATGGGTCAGAAGGGAAGCTTTGGATGTCGTCATATCAACCATGCTCGAATATGCTCTTTATTGTTATGGTGGCTCCCGGCGGCATCCGTCTCAGGCCGAAGTGACAGCGTGTCGTGACTGCCCCGTCAGTTGCTCGCTGATATGTCCGAACCGGCGTTCCCGCTTGGCGTATTCCGCTATCGCCCTGTCCAGTTCCCTCTCGTCGAAATCAGGCCACAGCACGTCGGTGAAATAAAGTTCGGTATAGGCCAGTTGCCACAGCAGGAAATTGCTGATTCTAAGCTCGCCACCGGTGCGGATGAACAAGTCGGGCTCGGGCAGCCCCGTAAACGACAGATGGGATGCCAGCATCTCCTCGTTTATCTCTGTCGCCGCGATTTCACCCCGCTCCACCCGGCCGGCCAATTGCCTGGCGGCCTGGGTAATATCCCAGCGGCCACCGTAATTGGCGGCGATCAGCAGCGTCATCCGCCGGTTGTCACAAGTCAGCGCCTCGGTATCGGCGATCCGTTTCTGCAAGTGGCTGGAGAAAGCGCTTCGGTCACCGATCACCCGAAGCCTTATGCCATTGTCGTGCAAGCGCTGGGCCTCCTGCGCCAGAGCCCGGTCGAACAAGCGCATCAACACACCCACCTCGTCGGACGGGCGGCGCCAGTTCTCGCTGCTGAAGGCGAACAAGGTCAGGACTTCAACCCCCAGTTTGGCGCATCGCTCCACGGTTTTTCGCACCGCCGAAACGCCGGCCCGGTGGCCTGCGGTACGGGGCAAAAGCCGGCGCTTGGCCCAGCGCCCGTTGCCATCCATGATGATGGCGACGTGGCGGGGCAGGGAAGAGAGGGGACTATCGTCCGATGAGGGCTGATTCATACGCTTGTCAGATGGACAAGAGGTCCTTTTCCTTGTCCGCCAGCAACCGATCGATCTGTGCGATATACTGATCGGTCAATTTCTGGATCCGCTCTTCACCTTTTCGTTCCTCATCCTCGGTGATCAATTTCTCTTTCAGGGCCTCCTTGAGCTCAGCGTTGGCCTCGCGCCGCAGATTACGAATCGAGATCCGTCCCTGCTCGGCCTCGTGCCGGGCCACTTTGATCAGTTCCCGACGCCGTTCCTCGGTCAGAGAGGGGAGGGGAACCCGGATCACCGTACCGGCGGTCAGGGGGTTGATACCCAGGTCCGACTCCATGATGGCTTTTTCGACGACCGGAATCATGTCGCGCTCCCATGGCGTGATCGCCAGGGTGCGGGCGTCTTCGGTGGTGACGTTGGCGACCTGACTGATGGGCACTTCGCTACCGTAATAGCTTACTTTGACATGATCCAGCAAACTGGGATGTGCCCGTCCGGTGCGGATCTTGGCGAGATCCTGCTTGATCGCCGCCACGGTCTTTTCCATCTTGGCCTTGGTTTCTTTATAGATTTCTTCGATCATCTTCGTTTGCCCGTATCGATAAGTGAACCGACCGCCTCACCCTGAACCAACCGCACGATCGCTCCAGGCTCGAAAACATTCATCACCCGCAACGGCAGGTCGTGGTCACGGCACAACACCAGAGCGGTCGTATCCATGACCGCCAACCGCCGTTTGAGCGCCTCGTCATAGGTGAGGTATGAGATTCGCTCCGCCTGCGGATCTTTCTCCGGATCGGCACTGTAGACCCCATCCACCTTGGTCGCCTTGATCAGAAGATCGGCGTCTATCTCGATGGCCCGGAGGCTGGCGGCGGAATCGGTGGTGAAGAAAGGATTGCCCAGACCCGCAGCGAAAATGACCACCCGCCCTTTTTCCAGGTGACGGACGGCCCGGCGGCGGATATAGTCTTCGCACACCTGATTGATTTTCAGGGCCGACATCACCCGCACCGGCTGCCCCAGATGCTCTATGGCGTCTTGCATGGCCAATGCGTTGATCACGGTCGCAAGCATTCCCATATGATCGCTGGTGACCCTGTCGAGCCCTTCGGCGGCCTTCTCAGCACCGCGGATGATATTGCCGCCGCCGATGACAAGGCCGACTTCCACTCCGATCCCCCGCAACTCCACGATCTCGGAGGCGAGGCGACGCACCGGCTCGGCATCAAGCCCGCATTCACGCCGCCCCATCAAGGCTTCGCCACTGAGTTTCAGCAAGATCCGGCGATAGCGAGAGCTCATATCAACCGCCGCGCACCTGCGCCATCACTTCTTCGGCAAAATCCGCTTCCTGTTTTTCGATGCCCTCACCCACCTCGAAACGCACGAAATGGATCACCGTGGCCCCGTTGCTTTTGAGCAGTTGCTCCACGCTCTGATCCGGATCCTTGACGAAGGGCTGGCCAAGCAAGGTAATTTCCTTGAGGAACTTGCGCAAACGCCCTTCCACCATTTTCTCGATGATGTTGGCCGGCTTTCCACTGGCTTCCGCCTGGGCGGAAAAGATTTCTTTTTCCTTCGCCAGAGTTTCCGCGGGCACCCCGGACTCATCCACACAGACGGGCTTGCTGGCAGCCACATGCATGGCAATGTCTTTCGCCAACTGATCGTCCCCGCCTTCCATCTCCACGACCACGCCGATCCGGTTACCATGGAGATAACAGGCCAACTTGCCTGACTCGGTCTCAAAACGCATCAAGCGGCGGATATTGATGTTTTCTCCCAGCTTTGCGATGAGTTCGCGCCGTGCCTCTTCAATGGTGGGGCCGCCTTCTTCCAGGGGAAGCTGCAACAACTCCTCCACGGTCAGCGCCCCGGCCTCCAAAGCCCTCTTGGCGACCTGGTCGGCGAAATTGAGGAAATCCTCATTCTTGGCCACAAAATCCGTTTCGCTGTTGATTTCCAGGATCACAGCGCGTTTGCCATCGTCGCTCACCTTGATGACGATCTTGCCTTCAGCCGCGGTACGCCCGGCCTTCTTGTCCGCCTTGGCAAGCCCGGACTTGCGCATCTGTTCGATTGCGGCATCGATGTCACCCCCGGCTTCAACCAGGGCTTTTTTGCACTCCATCATTCCAGAGCCGGTCCGTTCACGCAGCTCTTTTACCATTGCAGCGGTAATCTTGGTCATTCTCTACCTCGTCGGGAATTCGCTTGTTAGTAACTTGTCACTCGGATGCCGCAGCGGCCTCGGAAGCCTCTTCCGGAGCCTCGACAAACTCGTCTTCGGCCGCCACCATTTCCACCTGACTGGCCTTGCCCTCCAAAATTGAGGTGGCCGCGGTGCTGCAATACAACTGAATGGCCCGGATGGAATCATCGTTACCCGGGATGATGTAATCGATTCCGTCGGGGGAGTTGTTGCTATCCACGACACCGACGATGGGAATCCCCAGTTTGCGCGCCTCCTTGACGGCGATATTTTCCTGGCCGACATCGAGAATGAACATGACATCCGGCAATGTGTTCATGTCTTTGATCCCCCCCAGGCTGCGCTCGAGTTTCTCCAACTCACGCATCAGGGTCAGGGCCTCCTTCTTGCTGAAACGGTTGAGCGTCCCATCGTCGCGCATCGCCTCAAGCTCCTTGAGCCGCTTGACCGATTGACGAATCGTCTTGAAATTGGTCAGGGTGCCTCCCAGCCAGCGATAGTTGACATAAGGCATTCCGCAGCGTGTCGCTTCTTCCTGCACCGCCTTGCGGGCGGTCTTTTTGGTGCCAACGAACAGCACCACCCCTTTGTTGGCCGCGGTTTCCTCCAGAAAACGCATCGCCTCGCGGAAAAGTGGCAGTGTCTTTTCCAGGTTGATGATGTGAATTCCGCTGCGTACGCCATAGATGTACGGCGCCATTTTCGGATTCCAGTACCGGGTTTGATGACCAAAATGCACGCCAGCCTCCAGAAGCTCGCGCATCGTTACGTCTACCATGGATCGTTCCTCACGTGTAAGATCAGGGTTAGGCCTCCATCCATCCCATCCGGAAACTCGCTCTCGACCAGGGAACAAGCACCCATCCGAATGTGTCGATAGATGTGTGGATTATTGCTAAAATAGCAGCAATTTATACCATAATTGGCCACCCTCCGACAATGTTTCCTTGACCGGGCGACCGTCACGCCCCCAATCCTCCCTGGAGATCACCTCGAATATGAAACACGGGCAACGAAAGGTTTCTGGCTTGAACATCCGACCCAAAACCCCCGATGAATTGGAAAAAATGCGTACCGCCGGGCGGCTGGCCGCGGAAGTGCTGGACATGATCGCGCCCTACGTCCGGCCTGGCGTCACCACTGAGGAGCTGGACCGAATCTGTCATGATTACATGGTCAATGAGCAGCGGGTCATTCCAGCGCCTCTCGATTACAAAGGCTTCCCGAAATCCATCTGCACTTCGGTCAATCATCAAGTGTGCCATGGTATTCCCGGAGGCAAAAAACTCAAGAAAGGGGACATCGTCAACATCGACATCACCGTCATCAAGGACGGCTGGCATGGAGACACCAGCAAGATGTTCTTCGTCGGTGAACCTTCCCTCCAAGCCAGACGCCTGGTCAAAGTGGCACAGGAAGCATTGTACGAGGGAATCAGACAGGTCAAGCCCGGCGTCGATCTCGGCGTGATAGGCCAGGCGATTCAAAAATATGTGGAATCCCATCAGTATTCTGTGGTGAGGGAGTTCTGCGGCCACGGAATCGGGCGGGGCTTTCACGAAGAGCCCCAGGTTCTCCACTACGGCAAGCCGGATACCGGCATCATCCTGGTTCCGGGCATGACTTTCACCATCGAGCCGATGGTCAACGCCGGCAAGCGGCACGTCAAGCTGTTGAAGGACGGCTGGACCGTGGTGACCAAGGACCGCAGCCTGTCCGCACAGTGGGAACACACGCTGGCGGTCACCGAGGACGGCTTCGAGATCTTCACGCTGCGCCCCGAAGAGACTTTCCCCCGCACCTCGAGGGAAATGTAAGGAAAAACCGACTTGAACACAGATCCGGCGAATCTCAAACAGGCCCTGCAGGCATTCCGCGCGGAGATGGAGAAACGCTTTCACCAGGGCACCCCCGTGGTCGAACTGTTGCACGCACGGGCCCGATTCATCGACGGACTGCTGTCTTCCTGCTGGCGCCACTACATGGGGCCGTTCCAGAAAAACGCGGCGCTGGTGGCGGTCGGCGGATATGGCCGCCGTGAGCTTCATCCCTGCTCTGACATCGACCTCCTGATTCTGGTGCCGGAGCAGGAACCTGCGGAACTGGAATGCAATCTGGGCCACTTGTTCACCCTTCTGTGGGACATCGGCCTGCAACCCGGTCACAGCGTACGCACCGTCACGCAATGCGTGGAAGCGGCCGAGAAGGATCAAACCATCATCACCAATCTTATGGATGCCCGTTTGATCGCTGGCGATGCACAACTCTTTGAGGCCATGAACGAAGGCATCGCGCCCACCAGGATCTGGCCCTCCCGGGAATTTTTCCAGGCTAAACGAAAAGAGCAGGAGGCCCGTTACGCCAAATGCCACGATACCGCTTACAACCTGGAACCCAACATCAAAGAAGGCCCCGGCGGGTTGCGGGACATTCAGACCATCGCCTGGGTCATCAAGCGCCATTCCAATGCCGCGACGCTCTCTGAACTGGTGGAGCAGGGCGAATTGACCGCGGACGAATATGCCGAGCTGCAACGGGATCTCCAATACTTATGGAAGCTGCGTTTCGCCTTGCACATCCTGGCAGGCCGTTGCGAGGACAGACTGCTGTTCGATTACCAGCGCACCCTGGCGGAATGGTTTGGATATGAGGGCGGGGGGAACGCGGCGGTGGAAGCTTTTATGCAGGCATACTTTCGCACCGCCCAGCGTGTTCAACGGCTCAACGAAATGCTGTTGCAGATGCTCGAAGAAACCCTCTGCCCGGATTTCCACGCCGAAGCCGAACCTCTCGACATGCATTTCCAGATCACCAACGGGCATTTGGAGATTCGCCACCCGGCCGTGTTCGTGGAGCACCCCCTGGGTTTGCTGGAAATCTTCCTCCAGCTGCAAAAACAGCCCCACCTCAAGGGTATCCGCGCCAACACCATCCGCGCCATCCGCCAGCACCTCCATCTGATCGATGACGATTTTCGCCAAAACGTCCAGGCCCGCAGGCTGTTTCTGGAAATCTTCCGGCAACCGGAAGGCATCACCCACCAGCTGAGAAGGATGAACCGCTATGGGGTGTTGGCAGCGTACCTGCCGGAGTTCGCCCACATCGCCGGCCGAATGCAATACGACCTCTTTCACGCCTATACCGTGGATGAACACAGCCTGTTCGTGGTCCGCAATTTACGCCGCATGGGCATTGCCCGTTTCCGAGAGGAGCTTCCTTTCGCCGCCAAAATCTTCCCCCGTATCGGCAAACCCGAAATCCTTTACCTGGTCGGCCTCTATCACGACATGGGCAAAGGGCGGGGAGGCGACCATTCGATCATAGGAGAACGACTGGCCCGTGATTTCTGCCAGCGCCACGAGATCCCGGAAAAGGATACCCGCCTCATCTGCTGGCTGGTGCGCAATCACTTGATCATGTCCGTAACATCCCAACGCAAGGACATTCAGGATCCGGAAGTCATCCAGGCATTCGCCGCCCAGGTGGAATCGGAGGAAAGGCTGAATCACCTGTACCTGTTGACCGTCGCGGACATCCGCGGCACCAATCCCACGCTGTGGAACTCCTGGCGCGATACCCTGCTCAGGGAGTTGTTCCTCGGCACCCGAAAAGTATTGCGCGAGAAGACGGCTTTGACCGCCCGCAGGGAGCGCATCGACGCCACCAGAAAAGAAGCCTTGACAAGGCTGGAACGACTGGGTCTGAATGGCGACAGCACCTTGCGCATCTGGCGCCATTTCGACGACGATTATTTCCTCCGCACCCTTCCGGAAGAATGCGCGTGGCATACCCTGGCCATTCACATGACGCCGGAAGAGCACTTGCCGATGGTGCTGGTGCGCCCTCACGACGCCCGGGGCAGTGCCGAGATCTTCATATACATGAGAGACCGCGAGGGCATCTTCGCTCAAATCGCCGCTCATCTGGATCAGCTCGGGCTGACCATTCTGGCGGCGAAACTGAGAACCTCCAGCGATGGATATGTCATCAACAGTTTCCATGTGCTGGAACGGGATGGCAGGCCGGTCAAGGATTTGCTTCGGGAACAACAGATCGCGAGCCGGCTCAAACGCTGCCTCAAAGATCCGCAGCCCCTTTGCTTCAAAATCGACCGCAGGCCAGGCCGGCATCTCAAACACTTTGCGCTGCCGGTGAAAGTTCAGTTTCACCACGATTCAAGGCGGGGTTACAGCGTCTTGGAACTCGTGGCCGCCGACCGCCCCGGCTTACTGGCGGAAGTCGGCAAGATTTTCGACCACTTCGGTATCCGACTGCTCGATGCACGTATCGCCACCCTCGGCAATCGGGCGGAAGACGTCTTCTGCATCACCGGTCACGACAACCGCCCCCTGGACGAAGAAGCGCTGCGTGAGGCGCTCTCCGAAAGCCTGAAAGCGCAGTTGTCCTGACTCACCGCCCCTCGCCCCTTTCGGGGCTTATCGATGATCGCCCTGGATGAAATCTCTCAGCTCCGCCAGCTCCGGTTGCAGCATATCGGTATAACGCAGACCGATCCTGAACTCGTCCCAGGAAACCCGGCGGACGAAAACCACCCGGCAATGCATCACCAGCGCCTTGCCTGAAGCGGGAGCGAACACCAGATCCATTTCCACCGGCCGGCCGAACCGATCGAGAAAATTCCCGTTCGGGGCGATCACCTCACCATCGAAAGCGTCGCACTGGATCTGCATCCCACCTGCGGAAACGTCTCTCACCCGGATAAGCAAGCGCGTACCGCTCGAGAGAATCAGCTCTCCCGGCAGATCCACCTGTTTGCGAAAAAAACCTCTGCGCTCCATCAGTCAAGCCGCACGCCACTTTTCCCAATAGGGCACCGGATGCAATCTTTCCGCAAGGAAATCCAGAAAGGTACGCACCTTGGCGGACAAATGGCGTCTGTGGGGATAAACGGCGAAGATATCCATGGAGGGCAAACCATAATCCTCCAGCACGGTCACCAACCTGTTCTTGCTCAGATCCTGCCCCACGATATAGGTCGGCAGCACCACCAGTCCAAGACCATGAATGGCCGCCAAGCGCAACGGATCGGCAGTGTTGGCCTGGAAGTTCCCGGAGACCCGCACCGTGATCGTCTCGCCGTCGGGATCCGTAAAGCGCCAGTAATCGTGGGGCTCGAACCCCCAGTTGACCAGACAGTTATGCTGCCGCAAATCCTGCGGGCTCTCGGGAACGCCATGCTTGTCGAAATAAGCCGGCGCGCCACAGACAACCCGCGGAGAGGAAGCGAGCCGCCTGGCGATGAGACTCGAATCGGGCTGCTCCCCCAAGCGGATGGCAAGATCCAAACCTTCGGCGACCACATCCACCAACCCACCCCTGACCACCAGGTCCACCCGCACTTTTGGATATTGCTCCAGATAAGCCGCGATGGTGGGCGCCAGATGAAAAGTGCCGAAAAAGGGGGGCGTCGATATCCTGAGCAACCCCTGTGGCTCGGTGTGCAGCTGGGTGACGGAGAGTTCGGTTTCTTCGATATCCTCTAAAATCTGCTGGCACCGCTCCAGATAAGCCGTTCCCGCCTCGGTGAGGCTGATCTTGCGGGTGGTCCGATTCAGCAAGCGCACCCCGAGACTGTTTTCCAAAAACATGACGTGCTTGGTCGCCATCGCCCGGGATATTCCCAGCTCCTTGGCGGCACCCGCGAAACTGCCACTCTTGGCCACCCGGGCAAAGACTTTCATGCTGGTCAGCTTATCCATGGTTCCCCTGTCTGTTTTCACTGTAGACTCGCCAGGCAAACTTCAGGTCTTCCCAGGCCTGGCGCTTGGCTGCCGGATTACGCAGCAAGTAGGCGGGGTGATAAATCACCACCAATGGAATCTCATCATAACGGTGTACCCTGCCGCGCAGACGCCCCAAGGGCGTGGTGGTCTTGAGCAGGTTTTGTGCCGCGATACGCCCCACCGCGAGGATGATCCGGGGTCGAATCAAGGCGATCTGGCGCATCAGGAAAGGCTCGCAGGCCACCACCTCGTCAGGTTTCGGGTCACGGTTTCCCGGTGGGCGGCATTTCAACACGTTGGTAATGAACACCTGCTCACGATCCAGTCCCAAGGCCCGCAGCATTTCCGTCAACAACTGCCCCGCCCGGCCCACGAAAGGCTCCCCCTTGAGATCCTCCTGTTCCCCCGGCGCCTCTCCGATCAACATCCATTCGGCGTGATGATTTCCCACACCCGGCACGACATGGGTACGCGTACGGTGCAGGGAACATCTGGTGCAACGGGCGATTTCTTCTTCCAGTTGAAGCCAAAGCGCTTCATCGTCATTTTTCCGGCAGCCCTCGTCACCGCCGTCCGTTTCCGGTTCCCGGCGTATCCACACCGGCACGCCCATGGCTTCCAGATATTTGAGCCGCAATGCCGGGTCCACTATACGTCCGCCGCCTGGGGATGTTTGCGCAAAGCCGGACTCAGGAGTTTGTTGACGGCGTTGACATAAGCCTTGGCGGAAGCAATCACGATATCGGTATCGGCTCCCTGACCGTTGACGATTCTGCCACCCTTTTCCAGGCGCACCGTGACCTCTCCCTGGGAATCGGTCCCAGTGGTGATATTGTTGACCGAATACAAGAGCAAAGTGGCGCCTGTCTCCAGCCGGGCCTCGATGGCCTTGAAGGTCGCGTCCACGACCCCACTGCCCTGGGCCTCGCCCACCTGCTCCTCACCGTCCACTTTGAGCACCACCTTGGCCCTCGGTATTTCGCCGGTATCGGCGCAGACATGGAGAGAAATCAGCTTGACCCGTTCCGCCTCGGCCTCGAAGGTCTGCTCGGTGATCAAGGCCTGCAAATCCTCATCGAAGATCTCGTGCTTCTTGTCCGCCAATTGCTTGAAGCGGGCAAACACCTCATTCAAGGCCTCTTCGGAGTCGAACTCGATCCCCAACTCACGCATCCGGGTACGGAAAGCGTTGCGCCCGGAATGCTTGCCGAGCACCATCCGATTGGCGCTCCAGCCCACATCCTCGGCCCGCATGATTTCATAGGTTTCCCGGCTTTTGAGCACCCCGTCCTGATGGATCCCCGACTCGTGAGCGAAGGCATTGACCCCCACGATGGCCTTGTTCGGCTGCACCGGAAAGCCGGTGATACTGGAAACCAGCTTGGAGCAGGGAACGATCTCCCGGGTGTTGACCGTCGTCTCGCAAGGGAAAGCGTCCTGGCGGGTGCGCACCGCCATCACCACCTCTTCGAGCGCCGCATTCCCCGCCCGCTCCCCCAAGCCGTTGATGGTGCATTCCACCTGACGCGCCCCGTTGAGCACCGCCGACAGGGAATTGGCCACCGCCAGCCCCAGATCGTTGTGACAATGCACCGAGAATACGGCCTTGTCGGCATTGGGAATACGCGCCCGCAACCGCCCTATCAAGGCGCCGAACTCGTGGGGAAGACTGTATCCCACGGTATCGGGAATATTGATCGTGGTGGCGCCGGCCGCGATCACCGCCTCGATGATTTGGCAAAGAAAATCCTCTTCGCTGCGGCCGGCATCCTCGGGGGAAAATTCCACATCATCGGTATATTTCCTGGCCCGGGTCACCGCCGCCACGGCGCGCTCCACCACTTGCCCGGGCTCCATGCGCAACTTGTGCCGCATGTGAATGGGGGAGGTGGCGATGAAAGTATGAATCCGCGGGCGCCTGGCCGCGGCGAGCGCCTCCCCGGCCCGGTCGATATCACTGTCCAGTGCCCTGGCCAGGCCGCATACCCCGCTTTCCTCGACACTCGATGCGATCGCCTGGACCGCTTCGAAATCACCCGGGCTGGCGGCGGGAAAGCCGGCTTCGATCACATCCACCCGCAGGCGTTCCAATGCCTTGGCGATGCGGACTTTCTCGTCTCGGTTCATGGAAGCGCCGGGGCTTTGCTCACCGTCGCGCAATGTCGTGTCGAAAATGACGAGTTTTTCTTTCATGAATCAGGAACTCCGTTGAGGGATTACATGGATGATCAAACGATAAAAAAGCGACGCACATTCAAAATCGACCGCCCCCTAGCGGGGCAGCAGGCCCGCCATCCACGAAAACCCGTCAACCCGGCCGCCGTCCCGCCTCAACCGGACAAACAGGCCATCCCCCCCGCAATCGGGATCGATATGACCCGAAACAGATACGAACAACTCCGAAGGGAACAAGGCAGCCACAATATTCATCTTCACAAAACAATCCATTCCATGGAAGGAAATATACCCGCTTGAAGGAAACTTGCCAAGCCTGCCCGGTGCCAACCGGCTTTCCCGCAGGGACGGGGAAAAATCAGGAAGCGGTTTTGCGCCGCTTGCGGCTGCGATGACGCTGCAACAACACCAGGGTCATCAAGGGGCCGGAGACGGCATAAGCGGAAAACAGAGTGAACAACATCAACTGGGGATTGGTGAAGATCACCGCAAAAACCAGCGTCACCGCGATGATCACCACAAAGGGAACCCGGCCCCGGACATCTATTTCCTTGAAACTGTAATAGCGGATGTTGCTCACCATCAGCAGAGCTGCTACGGTCGTCACCGCGGCCGCCACATAGCGCATCGCCTCGCCATTCAAACCGTAGGTCTCGCTCATCCAGATCAGCCCCACCACGACCGCCGCCGCAGACGGGCTGGGCAGCCCCTGAAAGTAACGCTTGTCCTCGACGCCAATCTGGGTATTGAAACGGGCCAGACGCAACGCGGCGGCGGCGGCATAAACGAAAGCCGCGAACCATCCCAGCCGGGAAAGAGCAGACAAAGACCACAGATACATGATCAGCGCCGGCGACAGACCAAACGACACCATATCGGAAAGGCTGTCGTATTCAGCTCCAAAAGCGGTCTGGGTGTGGGTCAGACGCGCCACCCGGCCATCCAGCCCATCCATGACCATGGCGGTGAAGATGAGCAGGGCGGCGGTCTCGAAACGACCATTCATCGCCGCGGTAATGGCGTAGAAGCCGCAAAACAGGCACCCGGTGGTGAACAAATTGGGCAACAGATAGATGCCCCGCCGCCGTGCGCGCTTTTCAGCCATCATTCATGCCATACGCGCCTGATGACAGCCCCCGGATGCCATCAGTTCTTTTCCTGGTCCACCAGCCGGTTGGCGCGAATCCAGGGCATCATGTCCCGCAATTTCGCCCCCACCTGCTCGATCGGATGCTCCCGGCCCAGCCTGCGTTTGGCTTTGAGGGTGGGACTGCCGGCCTGGTTTTCCAAGATGAACTCCCGGGCGAACTCGCCATTCTGGATTTCCTTCAGGATCCTGGCCATCTCCTTCTTGGTTTCTTCGTTGATAACCCGGGGGCCGCGGGTCAAGTCACCATATTCGGCCGTGTTGGAGATGGAATAACGCATGTTGGCGATCCCCCCCTCATACATCAGGTCGACGATCAACTTGAGCTCGTGGAGGCATTCAAAATACGCCATTTCCGGCGCATAACCTGCTTCCACCAAGGTCTCGAATCCGGCCTGCACCAAGGCGGTGGCCCCACCGCACAAAACGGCCTGCTCGCCAAACAGGTCGGTTTCGGTTTCCTCGCGGAACGAAGTTTCGATAATCCCCGCACGACCGCCGCCATTGGCGGACGCATAGGAAAGGGCGATGGCCTTCGCGCCGCCGGAAGCGTCCTGATAGACGGCGATGAGCGTGGGCACGCCGCCGCCCTGGGTATAGGTGGAACGCACCAGATGCCCGGGTCCCTTGGGGGCGATCATGATCACATCCAGGTCGGCACGCGGCTCGATCTGCTGGAAATGGATGTTGAATCCATGGGCGAAGGCCAAAGCCGCCCCCTGTTTGATATTCGGCTCGATTTGTTCGCGATACAGTTTCGCCTGATGTTCGTCGGGCGCAAGCACCATCACCACATCCGCGTCCCGCACGGCTTCCTCCACCGGTTTGACCACCAGCCCCGCCTGCTCGGCCTTCTTCCAGGAACCGGACCCCGGCCGCAAGCCTACCGTCACATCGACGCCGGAGTCTTTCAAATTGTTGGCATGGGCATGGCCCTGGGATCCATAACCGATGATGGTCACCTTTTTCCCACGGATGATGGAAAGATCAGCGTCGGTATCGTAATAAACCTGCATGGAATTCCTCTTGATATGTGTTTCTTGATTGATAGGGGTTAGAGATGCAATCCGCGCTCGCCGCGCAAGATACCCGTCGGCCCCGAGCGCACCACTTCGATGATCTGACCGGGCGCAAGATTGGCCAGAAAGGCGTCGAGCTTGGCGCTGTCTCCGGTCATTTCGATCACGTATGCCTGAGAAGTCACATCGACGATACGCCCCCGGAAAATATCGGCCAGCCGCTTCACTTCCTCTCTTTCCTCTCCTCTGGCGCGCACTTTCAGCAACATCAGCTCACGCTCGATATGCCCGGAGCCGGAAATGTCGAGCAACTTGATCACGTCGATCAATTTGTTGAGCTGCTTGGTAATCTGCTCGATGATGCGCTCGTCTCCACAGGTCACGATGGTCATGCGGGAAACGGTCTCGTCCTCGGTGGGAGCCACCGTCAGTGCTTCGATGTTGTAACCCCGAGCGGCAAACAGGCTGGCCACCCTGGCCAGGGCGCCCGCCTCGTTTTCCAACAGGAGTGAAATGATGTGACGCATCAGGCTAGCTCCCTGTCGGTTGAAATCCAGGGGGGGAGACGCATCTGGTGCTGCGCCTTGCCGGCTTCCACCATGGGATAGACGTTCTCGGTGCGGTCGGTGATGAAATCGAGAAAGACCAAACGGTCCTTCATGGCGATGGCTTGCTCGAGCGCCGGCCTGACCTCCTCGGGTTTCTCGATCCGCATTCCCACGTGCCCATAGGCCTCCGCCAGTTTGACGAAATCCGGGATGGTGTCCATGTAGGAATGGGAGTAACGGCTCTCATAAGTGAATTCCTGCCACTGCCTTACCATCCCCATATAACGATTGTTCAAGTTGACGATCTTGATCGGGGCCTTGTACTGCAGGGCGGTGGACAATTCCTGAATACACATCTGAATGCTGGCCTCACCGGTCACACACACCACTTCTTCTTCCGGGTGGGCCAGCTTCACCCCAATCGCCGACGGCATTCCGAACCCCATCGTTCCAAGCCCTCCGGAATTGATCCAGCGCCGGGGCTTTTCGAAGCGATAATATTGCGCCACCCACATCTGGTGCTGGCCGACATCCGAGGTCACATAGGCGTTGCCGCCGGTGATCTCCCACAACTGCTCGATCACATATTGGGGCTTGATCAACGCGCTTTCGCGATCATAACGCAGACAGTCGAGCGACCGCCAGCGCTCGATCTGCGCCCACCACGCCTCCAGGGCGTCGGGATCCGGACGATGACCGGACGATTTGAGCAAAGAAATCAGTTCCGACAACACCGGCTTCACCTGCCCCACGATCGGCACGTCCACCGGCACGTTCTTGGCGATGGAGGCGGGATCGACGTCGATATGGATAACTTTGGCATAGGGGCAGAACTCATCCAGTTTTCCCGTCACCCGGTCGTCGAAGCGGGCCCCGATGGCGATCAGCACATCACACTCGTGCATCGCCATATTGGCCTCGTAGGTGCCGTGCATCCCCAGCATGCCGAGGAACTGGCGGTCGCTCCCCGGGTACGCGCCCAGGCCCATCAGGGTATTGGTGATGGGGAAGTTCAACCACCGGGTCAATTCAGTCAGCTCACTGGCGGCCTCGCCCAACACCACCCCGCCGCCGGAATAGATCATCGGCTTCCTGGCGGAAGCGATCAGATCCGCGGCTTTCCTGATCTGCCTGGGGTTCCCCTTGACCTTGGGCTTGTACGAACGCAGGGAAACGGACTGCGGGTAGTGATAGGGAACCTTGATATTGGGGTCGGTGATATCCTTGGGGATGTCCACCAGAACGGGCCCCGGGCGCCCCGTGGAAGCGATGTAGAAGGCTTTCTTGATGGTTTCTGCGAGTTTCCTGCGATCCTTCACCAGGTAGTTGTGCTTGACGCAGGGACGGGTGATCCCCACCGTGTCGCATTCCTGAAACGCATCGCTGCCGATCACCGGCGTGGGAACCTGGCCGGTGATCACCACCAGAGGAATGGAATCCATATAAGCGGTCGCGATTCCGGTCACCAGATTGGTCGCCCCGGGACCGGAGGTCGCCAGCACCACCCCGGGCCGTCCGGTTGCCCTGGCGTAGCCGTCGGCCATATGGGTCGCCCCCTGCTCATGACGCACCAGCACGTGTTTGACATCCTCTTGTCCAAACAAGGCGTCGTAGATGTGCAAGACGGCGCCCCCCGGATAGCCAAAAATAAATTCGACCCCTTCGTCCTTCAGGGCCTGGACCACGATCTCCGCGCCACTCAGCTCCACTGATCACCCCTGCGATACATCTGCGTTCAGCTAAATAAACGGTTTAAGTTAACTTAAACCGTGTTTTATCGTCAAGGGCCAAGCGGCCTTTGGCCTAAAGCAGGGGGTGTCAACTCAGCGCATGCTGAACGGCTTCCGCCAGCTCCTGCGCCAATTGATTGATGAGCGCCTCGTCCTGACCTTCGATCATCACCCGGATCACCGGCTCGGTTCCCGACGGGCGCAACAGGACTCTGCCGCTGCCATTGAGCTTGCCTTCGATCTTCTTTCTGGCCCGGGACAGGGGCTCGATCTCGTCGAGGCTGCGGGGCTTTTCTCTCACCCGCACATTGTGGAGCACCTGGGGATATTTCTCCATCCCCTGTCTGAGCTCATGGAGGGATTTGCCGCTGCGCCACATTTCCGCCAGCACCTGGAGCGCCGCGACAATCGCATCGCCGGTGGTGGTTCTGTCCAGGCAGATGATGTGTCCCGAATTCTCCCCCCCTAAAATGCCATTGCACGATTCCAGCAACTCCATGACGTAGCGGTCCCCGACCTGGGCGCGCTTCAGCTCCACCCCAAGCCCGGCCAGGGCGTGTTCGAGCCCCAGGTTGGTCATCAGGGTACCCACCACCGGCCCTTGCAGCTTGTCCGCCCCCTGTCTCGAGCTGGCGATGATATAGAGCAACTCGTCGCCGTCCACCAAAGCGCCGGTATGATCCACCATGATCACCCGGTCGCCATCGCCATCGAATGCGATGCCGAGATCCGCCCGCCTGGAAACGACCTCCCGCTGCAAGGCTTCGGGCTTGGTGGAACCACAGCCCTCATTGATGTTCAGTCCGTCAGGGTCCACGCCGATGGCGGCCACGGTGGCGCCCACCTCGCTGAACACATGGGGCGCTATGTGATAAGTCGCGCCATGGGCGCAATCGAGAACGATGGACAAGCCGTTGAGATCCATGCGAGCGGGAACGGTGCTTTTGCAAAATTCGATATAGCGGCCCCTGGCGTCGTCGATTCGCACCGCTCTGCCGAGCCTGTCGGAGGGTTCGGTCGTCATCGGCCGATCCAGCATCGCCTCGATCGCCGCTTCCGTTTCGTCCGGTAGTTTTTTTCCCTCCGCGGAAAAGAACTTGATGCCATTGTCCGGGTAAGGGTTGTGCGAAGCGCTGATGACAATGCCCGCCTTGGCCCGCAGGGTTCTCGTCAGGTAGGCAATGCCTGGGGTCGGCATCGGACCCAGTAACTGGGTATCCACCCCGGCCGCCGACAGCCCTGCCTCCAGCGAGGACTCGAACATGTAACCCGAGATCCGGGTGTCCTTGCCCACCAACACATGGGCCGGGCCCTGGTCCCGAAACACCTGGCCCGCGGCCCATCCGAGCTTGAGAACGAAATCGGGAGTGATGGGAAACTCGCCCACCTTGCCGCGAATGCCGTCCGTACCGAAATATCTTGTTGCCATGCCAGACTCTCCATATTCTTTCGTATGGCCTTCAGTATAGGTCATCGGCCATTTTTTCTTAAGCGATCCCGGATTCGCACTTTCCCATAAAAAACCCCGCGCCCCTGGAAGAAGCGCGGGGTTTTTCCATCATCCCGTCACTCGTAATGTTGCCCTGCCGGCCCGCCCAGCGGACTGACACCCGGCGAGGCTGTAGCGGGTGTTTCTTGCTTACCCTCTTCCTCCTCACCGGCTCCCTTGCCTTCGGTAGGCGGCGTGTCTTCCCAGTCCTTGGGAGGCGGGGGCGTCCTGCCTTCCATAATGGCATCGATCTGATTCCGGTCGATGGTTTCGTACTTGACCAAGGCTTCGGCCATTTTGTGGAGCTGATCCATATGCTCTTTCAGGATCCGCTCGGCCCGGTCATAGTTACGGTCGATGAGCACCCGGATCTCCTCGTCGATCATCTTGGCGGTCGCCTCGGACATGTGCTTGTGCTGGGTGATCGAACGTCCCAGAAACACTTCGCCCTCATCCTCGGCATAGGCCAGGGGACCCATCCGCTCCGACAACCCCCACTTGGTCACCATGCTGCGAGCGATATCGGTCGCCCGCTCGATATCATTGGAAGCGCCGGTGGTGATGGCGTCGTTACCGAAGATCAACGCCTCGGCGATACGGCCGCCGAACAGGCTGGAGATCTGGCTTTCCAGCTTGCGCTTGGAGGCGCTGTACTGGTCTCTTTCCGGCAGGAACATGGTGATGCCCAGCGCCCGGCCTCGCGGCATGATGCTGACCTTGTAGACAGGATCGTGTTCCGGCACCGTCAGGCCGACGATGGCGTGACCCGCCTCGTGATAAGCGGTCATGCGTTTCTCCTCCTCGCTCATCACCATGGAGCGGCGTTCGGCGCCCATCAGGATCTTGTCCTTGGCCTTGTCGAGATCGGCCATGCTGACCAGTTTCTTGTTGGCGCGTGCGGCGAAGAGGGACGCCTCGTTCACCAGGTTGGCCAGATCGGCGCCGGAGAAACCGGGCGTCCCCCTGGCGATCACCTTGGGATCCACGTCGTCGGTGGTCGGAACCTTGCGCAGATGCACCTTGAGGATCTGCTCCCGGCCACGGATATCGGGCAGCCCCACCGTCACCTGGCGGTCGAAACGCCCCGGACGCAGCAAGGCGGGATCGAGCACGTCGGGCCGGTTGGTGGCGGCGATGACGATGACCCCTTCGTTGCCTTCGAATCCGTCCATCTCCACCAGGAGCTGATTGAGGGTTTGCTCGCGTTCGTCGTGACCACCGCCCAGGCCGGCCCCGCGATGGCGTCCGACCGCGTCGATCTCGTCGATGAAGACGATGCACGGCGCATGCTTCTTGGCCTGTTCGAACATGTCACGCACCCGCGAGGCGCCGACCCCCACGAACATCTCCACGAAATCCGAACCGGAGATGGTGAAGAAGGGCACCTTGGCCTCGCCGGCGATGGCGCGGGCGATCAAGGTCTTACCCGTTCCGGGAGGCCCCACCATCAAGATGCCGCGGGGAATCTTCCCGCCGAGCTTCTGGAACTTGCTCGGATCCTTCAGGAAGTCGACCACCTCTTTGACCTCCTCGATGGCCTCCTCACAGCCGGCCACGTCCTTGAAAGTGACCTTGATCTTGTCTTCTTCCATCAACCGGGCCTTGCTTTTGCCGAAATTCATCGCGCCCCGGCCACCGGCTCCGCCACCTTGCATCTGGCGCATGAAGAAAATCCACACACCGATGAGCAGCAACATCGGGAACCAGGAGATGAAGATCTGCATCAGCAGAGAATGCTCCTTGGGCGGCTGCGCCTTGATCTCGACGTTGTTTTCCAGCAAATCGTCCACCAGATGTGGATCGTTGGGGCTGTAGGTCACGAACTTCTGCCCCCCCGTCGTCACTCCCTTGATCGCATTGCCATCGATGGTCACCGCCTTCACCTGACCGCCATGGACGGCGGAAATGAACTGGGTGTAGGACAACGATGAACCGGCCGATTTCTGTGCGCCAAAATTATTGAACACAGACATCAGCACCGCAGCGATCACTACCCAAAGGAGTATGTTTTTCACCATATTACTCATGTACTCTCCCAACCGGCTCCTTCCAGTCTTTAATCCGACAACACTTCCTCTGTATTGCCATCGAGTTACACCTGCACGAAATGCGCAGGCCAAAAAACGTTATGACTTGAACCCCAGCGCCAGGGCATAGACTTCCCGACTCCGGGCCCGCGACGCCTTGGGCTTGCGGATCACCACCCGGTCGAAGCGCTGGCGCAACCTTTTCTGAAAGGGTTCGAACCCCTCCCCCTGAAAAAGTTTCGTCAGAAAACAGCCGTTCCCGACCAACACCTGCTCGGCGGCGTCGAGGGCCAGCTCCGCAAGATACATGGCGCGGGGCTGATCGACGCTTCTATTGCCACTCATATTAGGCGCCATATCGGACAATACCAAGTCCACCGGCTCATTTCCAATCAATGCCTGCAATCGCCGCCAGGTCTCTTCCGTGGTGAAATCCCCCTGCAGAAAGTTCACCCCCGCCAAAGGGTCCATTGGCAGGATGTCCACGGCGATCACCTTTCCACCCGGCTGCACCCGCTCGCTGGCCAGCTGGGACCAGCCACCGGGAGCCGCCCCCAGATCGAGCACCGTCATACCCGGGCGCAAGATACGATCGCGGCGCTGGATCTCTTCCAGCTTGAAGACCGCGCGTGAACGATATCCCAATTGCCGGGCTTGCTGGACATAATCATCCTTGAAATGCTCAGCCAGCCAACGACTGCTGCTACGGCTTCTCGCCATCGTCAATCCCTAGCATTTTACTCAACCTTGGACCCAATGTATCCATCCGTTGTTCCTTTTCCGATATACTGAAAGCCCCTTCCATTTCAAGAAATCTCATTCCAAGAATGGATGCCTCGACAAAAAAACATCTCAGGGCCCGCGCACACCCTCTCAAACCCGTCGTCATCACCGGGCAACTGGGGCTCACGGAAGCCGTCCTGGCGGAAATCGACATCGCCCTCGCGCATCATGAATTGATCAAGGTCAGAATCAACGCGGAAGGCCGCCAGGAAAGGAAAACCATGATACAGCAGATCTGCGACCGGCTGCACGCAGAGCCGATCCAGCTGCTGGGCCACGTGGCCACCTTGTACCGCAAGCGGCCGGAAAATCCGTGAACCCGCCGTGGCGCCGGAAGCGCCACGGTCAAGGCAAGGCTCCACATGGATTTCACCGGCTGACGGGTGATCGCCATGAGCAGCCATGCCGGACGACAGCAAGCAGGGGGGAGGAGTATTATGAACGTTTTGACTCAGGCGGCGGGAAATCTGCCTATTCGTAGCGGATGGCCAGGACTTCGTACTCCCGGATGCCCTTGGGAGTCTTGACCTCCACCACGTCCTCGACCTCCTTGCCGATCAGCGCCCGCGCGATCGGGGAGGAAATGGAAATCAGACCGAGCTTGATATCGGCCTCGTCGTCCCCGACAATCTGATAGGTGACGGTTTCACCACTGTCCAGATCCTCCAGCTCCACGGTGGCGCCGAAGACCACCTTCCCATCGGCCTTCACCTGGGTGACGTCGATGATCTGGGCATTGGCCAGTTTGGATTCGATCTCCTTGATCCGCCCTTCGATGAAGCTCTGTTGCTCGCGGGCTGCGTGATATTCTGCGTTTTCCTTCAAATCCCCGTGCGCCCTGGCCTCGGCGATCGCCTGGATCACTTTGGGGCGGGCCACGGATTTGAGCTGCTGCAATTCGCGCTTCAGTTTCTCCGCACCCTTGACCGTCAATGGCACTTTGTTCATAGGTTTTCCTCCAGTTGTTCGTGCAGATCCTGCAAACAATAGACCCTTCCCGTATCGAGCGCCTCCAGCGCCAGACAAATGGCGTGGGCACCCGCAAGGGTGGTGGTGTAAGTCACCTGATGCTGCAGGGCCTCCCGCCGGATGAGGAAGGAATCGGCGATGGCCTTCTTGCCTTCGGTGGTATTGATGATCAATTGGATCTCGCCGTTTTTGATCAGATCGACGATATGAGGCCGCCCCTGCCCGACCTTGTTGACCGTCTGGCAGACGATTCCCGCCTGTTTCAGCGCTTCTGCGGTTCCCCGGGTCGCAATCAGCTCAAAACCCTTTTCCAGCAGGCTCCGGGCGACGGGGATGAGGCGGGCCTTGTCACGGTCCCGCACGCTCATGAGCACTTTGCCGCCTTTCTGCAAGCGGCTGGATGCCGCCTGCTGGGCCTTGGCGTAGGCTTCCCCGAAGGTGAGTCCCACACCCATGACCTCGCCGGTGGATTTCATCTCCGGCCCCAAGAGGGGATCGACTCCGGGGAACTTGATGAAAGGGAAAACCGCTTCCTTGACCGCGTAATACGGCGGCACCCGCTCGGCTGACACGCCTTGCTCCGTCAGAGTCCGGCCCGCCATGCAGCGGGCCGCCACCTTGGCGAGGGGAAGACCGATGGCCTTCGAGACGTAGGGAACCGTTCTCGATGCCCGGGGATTGACTTCGAGGATGTAGATGTCATCACCCTTGATGGCGAACTGGGTATTCATCAGACCGACCACCCCCAACGCTTCGCCCAGCGACCTGACCTGCTCCTTGAGCCGCGCCTGAAGCGCCGGGCTCAGCTCGTAGGGGGGAATCGAACAGGCGGAATCACCCGAGTGGATCCCCGCCTGCTCGATATGCTCCATGATTCCGCCGATCCATACGGTTTCCCCATCACTCACGGCATCGACATCCACCTCCACGGCATCATCGAGGAAAGAGTCCAGCAAGACCGGCGACTGATTGGAGACGTTGACCGCCTCGACCATATAGCGGCGCAGCTCCTCTTCATTGAAGACGATTTCCATGGCCCGTCCGCCGAGCACATAAGAGGGCCGGACCACGAGCGGATACCCCAGTTCCCTGGCTGCCAGCACCGCTTCTTCCTGAGAACGGGCGGTTCGATTGTCCGGTTGTTTCAGATTCAGCCGTTCCACCAACTTCTGGAACCGCTCCCGGTCTTCCGCCAGGTCGATGGAATCGGGAGAAGTCCCTATCACCGGCGCCCCATACGCCTCCAGATCCCGAGCCAGTTTCAGCGGTGTCTGGCCGCCATACTGAACGATCACCCCCTCCGGCTTTTCGAGATCGATGATCTCCATCACGTCCTCCAGGGTCAAGGGCTCGAAATACAACCTGTCGGCGGTATCGAAGTCGGTCGAGACCGTCTCGGGATTGCAGTTGACCATGATGGTTTCGAAGCCATCGTCCTTCAGGGCGAAGGCCGCATGAACACAACAATAATCGAATTCGATTCCCTGGCCGATACGATTGGGCCCGCCCCCCAGAATCATGATCTTGCGGCGATCAGAAGGCCCGGCCTCGCATTCTTCCTCGTAGGTGGAATACATATAGGCGGTACTGGAGGAAAATTCGGCCGCGCAAGAGTCGATGCGCTTGTACACCGGCCGGATGCCCTGCTTTTGCCGCGCGGCCCTCACCTCCGCCTCGGAGCTGTCCAGCAAGGTGGCCAGACGGCTGTCGGCGAACCCCATCCGCTTCAGCCGGCGCAGTTCGTCAGCTTTCAGAGTCGCCAGGGTCCGGCTGCGCAGGCCATCCTCCGCCTCCACGATCGCCTCGATCTGGGCCAGGAACCAGGGATCGATCCGGCTGTGATCATGGACCTCTTCCAATGTCATCCCGCAGCGGAATGCATCGGCCACGAACCAGATGCGTTCCGCGCCGGGGCTTCTGAGCTCTTGCACCAGCCGGTCGCGGGCATCCTCCGCGTTGGGATCCAGCTTCTCGCACAAACCGTCCACACCCACTTCCAGGCCACGCAAGGCCTTTTGCAACGACTCCTGGAAGGTCCGGCCGATCGCCATCACTTCACCGACCGCTTTCATTTGGGTGGTCAAACGATCATCGGCGTTGGGGAATTTCTCGAAGGCGAAACGCGGCACCTTGGTGACCACATAATCGATGGAGGGTTCGAATGAAGCCGGAATCAAACCGCCGGTGATTTCATTGCGCAATTCATCCAGGGTGTAACCCACCGCCAGCTTCGCCGCCACCTTGGCGATGGGAAAGCCGGTCGCCTTGGAAGCCAGGGCCGAGGAGCGGCTGACCCGGGGGTTCATCTCGATCACCACCAACCGGCCATCCTCGGGATTGACCGCGAACTGGACGTTGGAGCCTCCGGTATCGACACCGATCTCGCGCAACACCGCAAGCGAGGCGTCACGCATGATCTGATATTCCTTGTCGGTCAAGGTCTGGGCCGGCGCCACGGTGATGGAATCACCGGTATGAACGCCCATGGGGTCGAGATTCTCGATGGAGCAAACGATGATGCAGTTGTCCTTGGCATCGCGCACCACCTCCATTTCGAACTCTTTCCAGCCGAGGATGGATTCATCGATCAACAGTTCCCCGGCCGGCGAAAGCTCCAGGCCGTGCTCGCAGATTTCGACGAATTCTTCCCGATTGTAGGCGATGCCGCCCCCGGTCCCCCCCAACGTGTAGGAAGGTCGGATGATGGCGGGAAAACCGATCTCCTCCAATACCTCCAGGGCTTCCTCCATGGAGTGGGCGATACCGGAGCGGGGCATGTCGAGCCCGATCCGGGCCATCGCCTGACGAAACAGATCCCTGTCCTCCCCCATTTCGATCGCTTCCTTCCGCGCGCCGATCAGTTCCACGCCGAAACGCTCCAATACGCCTTCGCGATCGAGATCAAGCGCACAATTGAGCGCGGTTTGTCCTCCCATGGTGGGCAGCAAGGCATCGGGCCGCTCTTTTTCGATGATCCTGGCCACCGTCTGCCAATCGACCGGCTCGATATAGATGCGGTCGGCGGTTTCGGGATCGGTCATGATCGTGGCCGGATTGGAATTCACCAAAATGACCTGGTATCCCTCTTCTCGCAAGGCCTTGCAAGCCTGGGTTCCGGAATAGTCGAATTCACACGCCTGGCCAATGACGATGGGCCCGGCCCCGAGGAGCAATATGGATTGTATGTCGTTTCTTTTAGGCATGGCGTCTCAATGATTGTGGCTGGCCATCAATTCCATGAAGCGGTCGAACAGGCTTTCCACGTCATGGGGACCTGGACTGGCTTCCGGATGTCCCTGAAAACCGAATGCCGGCAAGGCGGTATGCGCGACGCCCTGGAGGCTACCATCGAACAGGGACCTGTGAGTGGGGCGCAAATGCGCGGGAAGCGTCGCCTCGTCCACGGCAAAGCCATGATTCTGCGAGGAAATCACCACCTTGCCAGTATCGAGATCCTGAACGGGGTGATTGGCGCCATGGTGACCGAACTTCATCTTGACCGTCCTGGCGCCGCAAGCCAACGCCAGCAACTGATGGCCGAGACAGATGCCGAATATCGGGACGCTGGCATCCAGTATCTCCCGGATCGCCTCGATGGCGTAGCCACAGGGCCCGGGGTCACCCGGCCCGTTCGACAACAGCACGCCTTGGGGTGAAAGCGCCAGAACCTCGCTTGCCGCGGTGGTGGCGGGCACCACGGTCACTTCACACCCTCGTGCGGCAAGCAGGCACAGGATATTGCGCTTGACGCCAAAGTCATATACCACCACGCGGCGGCCGCCGGATTCGGCTTTTCGATAACCCCGGCCCAAAGACCAATCCCCCACTCCCCACTTGAAGGGCTGTCTGCAAGTGACCTCTTTGGCCAGATCCATGCCCTCAAGGCCCGGGAAATCCCTCGCTCTGGCCACCGCCGCCGCGGCATCCAACGCCTCCTCTTCACCCGCCCACAGGCATCCCCGCTGGGCCCCTTTGTCCCTCAGAATCCGGGTAAGTTTGCGGGTATCGATTCCGGAGATGGCCACCACACCTTGCCGACGAAGGTAGTCCGGCAGAGACTCGGTCATGCGCCAATTACTCGGCATGACCGGTAAATCGCGGATGATCAGGCCGGCCGCATGCACTTTATCCGATTCGGCGTCTTCCTCGTTCACGCCGGTATTACCGATATGGGGGTAGGTGAGGGTGACCAGCTGCCGGGCATAGGAGGGATCGGTCAGAATCTCCTGATAGCCGGTCACGGAGGTATTGAACACCACTTCGCCCACCCTGTATCCGCTTGCGCCGATTGCCATACCCTGAAACAAGGTTCCGTCTTCCAACGCCAAGATCGCTGTCTTACTCACGCATTCACCTTACTGGACAAATAAAACGGGATGACCTCTCTGCGGCATCCCGTTCCTGACTTGAAACCGATGATCATTTTAGGCGATTCGCTCTTTCAGATCCACGCGCCTATAAAAAGGAAAAAGGCAAGCGCCGAAGACACTTGCCTTTCAACCCGCCACTGGCAACGGCCGCTGCCAGAAGCTTTGTCACCTCTGCCTGAATCACTCCAGGTTTGCGTGCCTGGAGCGCATCTCCTCTTCCTCGATCCCCTTCTCATGAATAACGTGAGAAATCTGGGCTTCGAGGAAAATCAGGGTCGAGAGCTCGAACATGGTTCCCATGGGGAGCCCCTTCACCTTGGCATAGGAGTCATCGGTGCCGATCTGCAGCACTTCGTCTGCGATATCGGCGATGGTCGAGCTGCTCTTGGCGGAAATCAGCACGACCCGGGCACCTTTCTCCTTCGCCGTCTTGGCATTGGTGATCATCGCACCGGTTTCTCCGGAGCCTGAAATAACGATGAAAAGATCACCTTTGCGGATGGCGGGCGTCACCGTCTCGCCGAGCACGAAGGCCTTGTAGCCGGCGTGCATCAGGCGCATGACGAAGAACTTGGTCACCAATCCGCTTCTTCCCATCCCGCCGACGAAGACTTGCTCCGCCTCTTCGACCATCTTGGTCAGGCGGTCTTCGTAATCATCGGGCGTGGATGACAAAATGTCGGTGATCTTGTCCAGGACAAGCTGACGATGAGGATTCATCCCTTAAACCTCAAGACGCAGCCGCGTCCACCAGTTCACGCATCTGCTTGGCGGCAGCGGCAGGATCGTCAGCACCGTAGATCGCGCCACCAACCACGACGATATCGGCACCAGCCTTCACCACATCCGCCACGGTTTCGGGCTTGATACCGCCAGCGACGGAGATTTTCTTGCCCAGATTCAAACCGGCGATCAGATTGAGGTCCGCGAAAGGCGTGGCGCCCGCGGCCTGCGCGTCCAGACCGGTGTGGATACCGATCACGTCGATGCCGGATTCGGCACAAGCTTTGGCGCAAGCGGCCTTGTCGGCCACGCTGATCAAGTCGACCTGTGCCCAGGCATTGTTGTCATGAGCGGCCTTGATGACGCCCTGAATGGTTGCCAGCTCGGCGACACCCAAAACGGTGGTGATGTCCGCGCCCGCTTCGAAGAAAGGTCTTGCTTCGTATTCGCCGGCGTCCATGGTCTTGAGGTCGACCAGCACTTTCTTGTCACCGAATTTGGCCTTCATATCCTTGACCAGGGAAATGCCGTTGTATTTCAGGCAGGGGGTACCGATTTCGATGATATCGATATAAGGAGCCGTTTTTGCCGCCAGATCCAGTGTTACCTGGGGATCCAGGGTGTCCAATGCAACTTGAATGAGAATTTCTTTCGCCATGTGTTCGCTCCAACTTTAAGAGTTTATGATTTTTAATAACTTCAAATGGCTTCAGCCACTCGGTCGGCAGGTCGGAAAAAATTCTGTCACATCACGGCCCGCGAGCCTTGCCACACGGCTGGATGCTTAAATTTTCAGAAGTGTTTGAATCCAAACCCGCCCCAGGCTAAAGCCATCAGGAAGTCAGAACTTTAAAACAGAAAACCTGCTCCGTCAATTCCGTGACCGCTATTGTCATATCCGACGCCCATCATCTTCGGCTGCAAACAGCTCCGCCAAAGGAACCGCAAAGGCCTTGTCAATCACCTCATCGACATTTTCCAGCAACGGCCCAAGCGTATCCGACAATTTATCCAAACCATCGGAAGCGGGAAGAAAATATCTGTCGCTGCGATAAAGATCCAGCAGCGTTGCCAAATGAGGATCCCGGCACAACAGCCAACCGCCCTCGTCGTCATGTACGACCCAGCCATTGCGTCGCAAAGCGGCCAGCACCCGCTCCAGATGAACGGGACTGAGCCAAGGCATGCGCACCCTCATCTCCGACTCGTTCAGAAATTGCAGTTGTCGCTGCCCACGCCACAATTCGAGCAAGACCCGGTAGACCACCAGCAAGTCATGGTCGGGGGACACCGTGCATTCGCCTCCCGCATCGTAGTGAAAAACCGACAGACAATAGGTAAACAACGCCCCCACCAACGTGACCAGCCAGGAAAGATAAAGCCATACCAGAAATATGGGCATGGCGGCCAACGCCCCGTAAATCGCCTCATAGGTGGAAAAACGGGTGATGTAATAGGCAAATCCCATCTTGGCCGCCTCGAATAGCCCGGCACTGAGCAGGCCGCCCCATATCGCCATCTTGACCTGAACCCGGGCGTTGGGAACGACCAGATAAAGCATGGTGAAGGCGACCGACTCCAACAACCAGGGAAGCCATGACAACAATTTCCATTCCATTCCGCCTCCATCGCTCGAAATACGCGCCATGGCGATCAATTGCGAAGTCAAGGCCGTCCCTGTCCCCATCAGCAGCGGCCCCAGCGTCAGCACGGCCCAATAGATGATCAAACGTCTGTGGATGGCCCGATAGGGCGGGGCGCGCCATATTTCATTGAGCGATTTTTCGATGGTGACCATCAACATCAAAGCGGTGACGATCAGAAAAATGATTCCCGGGCCAGTGAGCTTCTTGGCCTTGTCCGCGAACGTGCGCAGATACTCGAGGACCGTCTCTTCGGCCGCCGGCACCAAATGCTCGAACAACGCGGCCAGAACTTTGTCGCTGATGTCGTGGAAGGCGGGAAAGGCGGTGAAAATCGCCAGCGAAAGCGCCAAAAGCGGAACCAGGGCCAGCAGCGTGGTATAGGAAAGCGCCGAAGCGCTGTGAGCGCAATGACTCTCTCCGAATCGGCGCCAGAAGAAGCGGGAAAAGGCCAGTAAGGTGTCTATCCGATTCCTGAGCCCGGCATCAACTTTCACCATAAAACTCCGGACCGATGCGGATCACGGCAACATTGATCTGAGGAGTGGACAACTACCCCATACGGCACGGCGGCTGCGAGGGGATGCCCGCTTTCAGGCTTTATGGTACTATTTCGGCGGCTATTTTTAACAGAAAATGGAGAAATACCGCGCTCATGGCCAAAGAAGATGTAATAGAAATGGAAGGCACGGTGATCGAAACCCTGCCCAACACCATGTTCCGGGTGAAACTCGATAACGGGCATGTCATCACGGCCCATATTTCAGGCAAGATGCGCAAGCACTACATCCGCATTCTGACGGGAGACCGCGTCAAGGTCGAAATGACACCTTACGATCTGTCGAAGGGGCGGATCACTTTCCGCCTCAAGTAAGTTCTTCCGGCCTCAAGCCGGCGTCACCGGTTTCCTGCTCTCCACGGAAAATTCCAGCCCGCCATCCCGGACATAAAACTTCACATGCCCGCCTTCCGTCAGGCGACCGAAGAGCAGATCCTCCGCCAGCGGTTTCTTCACGAATTCCTGGATGACCCGGGCCATCGGACGCGCGCCCATTTGCGGATCATAACCCCGATCGGCCAGCCACTCCCTGGCTTGCGCCGTAAGCTGTAAGGTCACCCCCCGCTCGGCCAGCTGCGATTCCAGCTCGAAGATGAATTTGTCCACCACCTGGGCGATGATCTTCCTGTCCAGGGGCCTGAACTGGATGATGGCATCCAGGCGATTGCGGAATTCCGGGGTGAACGTCTTCTCTATGGCCTTCAGGCTGTCGCTGGCATGCTCCCGGGTGGTGAACCCGATTGCCGCCCGGCTGGTTTCGGCCGCCCCGGCATTGGTGGTCATGACCAGAATGATGTTGCGAAAGTCGGCTTTCCGGCCGTTGTTGTCGGTCAGGGTGCCGTGATCCATCACCTGCAACAGCAGGTTGAACACATCCGGATGCGCCTTCTCGATCTCGTCCAGCAACAAGACGGCGTGGGGATGCTTGGCGATCTCCTCGGTCAACAGCCCCCCCTGGTCATACCCCACGTATCCCGGCGGCGCGCCAATCAGGCGGGAAACGGTGTGCCGTTCCATGTATTCCGACATATCGAAGCGAATCAACTCCAGGCCCAGAAGCTGGGCCAGCTGGCGGGTCACCTCCGTTTTACCCACCCCCGTGGGACCGGCGAGCAGGAACGCCCCGATCGGCTTGTGTTCCTGCGACAAACCCGCCCGCGCCAGCTTGATCGCCGAGGCCAAGGTTTGAATGGCTTCGTCCTGACCGTACACCAGCATCTTCAGGTTCTTTTCCAGATCCTTCAGCTTTTCCTTGTCATTGGCCGACACCGTTCTGGGAGGAACTCTGGCCATCCTGGCGACGACCTGCTCGATTTCATCGGCCTCGACGACCGGCTTGCGATCCTTCTCATCCAGCAACCTCTGCCGGGCGCCCGCCTCGTCGATGACATCGATCGCCTTGTCGGGCAAATGGCGGTCAGGGATGTAGCGGGCCGATAATTCAGCCGCCACCTTCAGGGCATCGTCGGTATACTTCACCCCGTGATGCTCCTCGAAACGGGTCTTCAACCCCTTGAGAATCTCGAAAGTCTCATCGACACTGGGCTCGTGAACGTCGATCTTCTGGAATCTGCGGGCCAAAGCGCGATCCTTTTCGAAAATGCCCCGATATTCCTGATACGTCGTCGACCCGATGCAACGCAACTCACCGGAAGCCAGAACCGGCTTGATGAGATTGGAGGCGTCCATCACCCCCCCCGAGGCGGACCCCGCGCCGATGATGGTATGGATTTCGTCGATGAAAAGGATGGCCTCGGGCTGCTTCTTGAGCTGGGCCAGCAAGGATTTGAGCCGCTTTTCGAAATCGCCCCGGTATTTGGTCCCCGCCACCAGGGCGCCAAGGTCGAGGGCATAGATCACCGCCTCGCTGAGAACCTCCGGAACCTCTTCCTCGACGATCTTTTTCGCCAGCCCCTCGGCAATGGCCGTCTTGCCGACACCCGCCTCTCCCACCAGCAAGGGATTGTTCTTCCTTCGCCGGCACAACACCTGAATCGTCCGCTCAATCTCGGCATCGCGGCCGATCAGGGGGTCGATGCGGCCCACCCGGGCGGCTTCGTTCAGATTGGTGGCGTATTTCGTCAACGGATTGCCGCCACTGCTGTTTTGGGCTTCTTCGGCTTCACCCATATCCTGCGTCGAGGGATCGCTCTCTGAATCGTCCTTGACCTTGGATATCCCGTGCGCAATGAAGTTCACCACATCGAGCCTTGTGATGTCCTGTTTGTGGAGCAAATAAACCGCATGGGAATCCTGCTCGCTGAAAATCGCCACCAGGATATTGGCGCCGGTCACTTCCTTCTTGCCGGCGGACTGCACATGGAATACCGCGCGCTGCAAAACCCGCTGAAACCCGAGCGTCGGCTGCGTCTCCCGGTTGATGCCCGCGGGAATGAGCGGCGTGGTCTCCTCCAGAAACTGATTCAGCTCCCGGCGCAGTTGCTCGATATCCCCGCCGCACGCCTTGAGCACCTCCACAGCAGATGAATTGTCCAGCATCGCCAGCAGCAAGTGCTCCACGGTGATGTATTCGTGATGTTTCTCATGGGCATATTTGAACGCCGCATTAAGAGACTGCTCCAATTCTTTACTCAGCATGATCGAGACTCTCTAAGCATCTATAAAAACAGCGGTTCACGCTTCTTCCATGGTACAAAGCAAGGGATGTTGATGGCTTCTCGAATATTCATTGACCTGCTGTACCTTCGTCTCCGCGATATCCCGGGTGAAGACGCCGCAGACCCCCACCCCCCGGCTGTGAACGTGCAGCATGATCTGGGTCGCCTTCTCTTCGCTCATGGCGAAAAAACGCATCAATACCTCGACGACGAAGTCCATCGGGGTGAAATCGTCGTTCAAGAGAATGACCCGGTACAGGGGTGGACGCTTCTGCTTGGGCAGGGCTTCCTGAACCGCCGTACCGGCTCCCGTGCCGGTTTCGTTGCCATCTTCCCCCCCGCCGCCATTATAGGGCGCCGCCAAGTGGACGGCGACTCGTTGTCTGTCCAGGGTCAGTCTGCTCATGGATATCCATTCGACCAAAGTTTTTTTCTCAGGTTCAGTCATGCTCCCGGCGCAAATAACGCGAATAGGATTCCGTTCGGATCTCCCGGCCTCCCCGCTGCTGCAAAGGCAGCAACCACATCTCGTACATCGACACGATCCACATGAAGACGAAAGCCATGGCCATCCCGGCTCCCCCCGCGATCACCAGCCAGGCAAAGTGTGGAGACAGCTTGGTCAGCCACCAGGAAGCGATATCCGTCAATTGAAAAATGAACGGCATGGCCACGGACAAGGCCTTGAGCTTCTCCGGCACGCCGGACGCGAAGCAGAAGATGATCCCGATGAACATGAAAATGAACGCGATGCCGAACAGATGGATATGCGTCACCCTGACCAGGGATTGGATGGTAGCGCCCATGTCTGTCGCCGCACGCTCCCTGAGCACCTCGAAGCGGGTGAAGTCGGGTATGGAGGCATCGGGATTGTGGCACTTCAGGCAGCGCTGTTCGATGATGGGTTTGACCGTCTTCCCGTAGCTTTTCTCGGAAGCACCGCTTCGCACCCAACGGATGATCTCGAATCGCTCCCCGGGCGGCGCGAATGGCTTCATCGAGCCGTTGAGCATCAGTTCCAGCTTGGAACCCGAACGGTTGCCATAATAACTGTAGACAATATCTTCGATGGACAGACCAAATTTCCCGTCCGCCAGACCATGAGTGAAAAGGATCTGCAACATCGCCACCAGATAGCCGATGGCAATGATGAGCAAATAGGAAGAAAACAGCACTTTGACTGAAAAAGGCAGATCTTTGAGTTTATACGGCATACATACAATCCGGTCAGGGTTGGTCAGGCTTTTGGACACATTATTTTATGACCGCCTCGTTTTGGCAAGACGAGGAAGGAATATTTAAGTAAAATAACGCATTTCCGGAACGCTTCCCGCCAATGAACTGGAAACCCAATGTAACGGTCGCCGCAGTGATTGAAGAGGCTGGGCGCCACCTGCTGGTAGAGGAAACGATCGACGGCGATCATGTCTTCAACCAACCTGCGGGACATCTGGAGGAAGGCGAGTCCCTAATCGATGCAATCCGCCGGGAAGTGAGGGAGGAAACGGCTTATCGTTTCGTCCCCCAGGCTCTGCTAACCATCCAGCTATGGCGGCACCCCCATAACCGGTTGACCTTCCTGCGTTTCACCTTCTGCGGCCAAGTGCTCGACCACGATCCGACGCAACCCCTGGACTCGGGCATCATCGCCGCCACTTGGTTTCAGCGGGGAGAAATCGAACGCATGCGGGACCGGTTACGCAGCCCATTGGTGTGGGAATCCATTCTGGCCTATGAAAGCGGACAACGTATTCCCCTGGAAATACTCCAGACTCTATCCTGATCCACAATCGAACCGAACCCCACAAGCCATATCACCGGATGAGCAACATCATAGTCGGCATGTCAGGAGGCGTTGATTCCTCGGTGACAGCGCTCGAATTACTGGAACAAGGCCATCAAGTCTCAGGGCTCTTCATGAAGAACTGGGACGAAGACGACGGCACCGAATACTGTACCGCCCTGCGTGATCTCGAAGACGCGGAAAAAGTCTGCCGGCAATTGCAAATCGAACTGCATACGGTCAACTTTGCCGCCGAATACTGGGACAGCGTTTTCACCCATTTCCTGGCGGAGTATCAGGCCGGCCGCACTCCGAACCCCGACATCCTGTGCAACAAGCACATCAAGTTCAAGGCCTTTCTCGATTACGCCCTGGATCTTGGCGCCGAGGCCATCGCCACCGGCCATTACGCCCGTGTCCGCCGCCGGCTGGGGAGATTCGAATTGTTGCGGGGACTGGACGGCAACAAGGATCAAAGCTATTTTCTTTACGCCATGGGCCAGGAGGCTCTCTCCAAGACCTTGTTCCCCATCGGCCACCTGCAAAAAAGCGAAGTGCGCGCCCTCGCCGCCAAGGCGGGTTTTCCCAACCACGCAAAAAAGGACAGCACGGGAATCTGCTTCATCGGTGAACGCCGCTTCCGCGACTTCCTGCAACGCTACCTGCCGGCCCACCCCGGCCCCATGATCACGCCCGACGGCGAGGAGGTCGGCCGTCACCTGGGACTGATGTATTACACTTTGGGGCAACGCCAGGGGCTTGGAATCGGCGGGCGAAAGCAAGGCAACGATGCGCCCTGGTACGTCGTCGGCAAGGATCTGGAGCACAACGCCCTGATCGTGGCCCAAGGCCATGATCACCCCATGCTGCAGGCCACCACCCTGGAACTGGGCCAGCTGGAGTGGCTGGCCGGCACCCCACCGGCCTTCCCCTTGCGGTGTACCGCCAAGATACGCTACCGCCAGCCCGACCAAGCCTGCCTGGTGGAAAGGTTGCAAAGCGGCCGGCTGCGAGTGACTTTCGACGCCCCGCAACGCGCCATCACCCCCGGACAATCGACGGTGCTCTACGAAGGCGAAGTGTGTCTGGGTGGCGGGATCATTGAAAACGTCGCCTCCATGGAGGCGGGTTTCTTCCAACCCCACATGGATTTTTCATCATGAAAACAGGACTGACCGCCATCTCTCCCATCGATGGCCGCTATGCAGACAAGAACGAAGCTCTGAAACCGATTTTCAGCGAATACGGACTGATCCGCAATCGCGTACTGGTGGAAGTGCGCTGGCTTCAGGCGCTGGCCGCCGAACCTTCCATCCCCGAGGTTCCCGGACTTTCTCCCGAAACACACCATTGGCTGGAACAAATCGTCACCAACTTCAGCGAGGGGGATGCCGCCAGAGTCAAGGAAATCGAGCGCACCACCAATCACGACGTCAAGGCGGTAGAGTATTTCCTCAAGGAGAAAACCTCCCGCCACGAGGTGTTGCGACAGATCGCGGAGTTCTTCCATTTCGCCTGCACTTCCGAAGACATCAACAACCTTGCCTATGGTCTGATGGTCAAGGAGGGGTTGCACGACACCCTGCTGCCATTGATCGATACCGTCATCGAGGAAGTCACCGCGCTGGCGCACCGCACCGCGAATCTTGCCATGCTTTCCCACACGCACGGTCAACCGGCCAGCCCCACCACCCTTGGCAAGGAAATGGCCAACTTCGCTTATCGCTTGAGACGCCAGCGCAGGCAAATGGAGCAAATCGAGATCCTCGGCAAGATCAATGGCGCGGTCGGCAACTACAACGCCCATGTGATCGCCTATCCCGAAGTGGACTGGGAAACGCTGGCGAAACGCTTCGTGGAGGAGCTGGGCCTGAGCTGGAACCCCTACACGACCCAGATCGAGCCCCACGATTGGATGGCTGAATTCTTCGACGCCTTGTCCCGCTTCAATACCATATTGCTGGATCTTGACCGTGACATCTGGGGCTACATCGCGCTGGGTTACTTCCGCCAGAAGACCGTCGCCGGCGAAGTCGGCTCCTCCACCATGCCGCACAAGGTCAATCCGATCGACTTCGAAAACTCCGAAGGCAATCTTGGTATCGCCAACGCGATGGCCAGGCACTTGGCGGAAAAACTCCCGGTTTCCCGCTGGCAACGGGATTTGACGGACTCCACGGTGCTGCGGAATCTCGGCGTGGCGGTAGCCCATACCCGGATCGCACTGCAAAGCACCCTCAAGGGATTGGCGAAACTCGAGGTGGACGAGCGCCGGCTGAACGAGGATCTGGAGGCGAACTGGGAAATCCTGGGCGAGGCGGTTCAGACCGTGATGCGCCGCCACGGCATCGAGGAACCCTACGAGAAACTCAAGGCCCTGACCCGTGGGCGGCGCATCGACAAGGCGGCCTTGCACGCCTTCATCGCCACCCTGGACATTCCAGCGGCGGCCAGGGACAGATTGCTCTCCTTGACCCCCGCGACCTACACCGGTCTGGCAGCACAACTGGCGGAAAAAATCTGAATTTTGTGACCCGGTTCACGTCTGAAATTTCTGGATGTGCCAGACTTGTGAACATGGTTGTCGCAGGCGATGGTGGTGAATCTGCCCTCTATCCCCTCCTCCCTCCACCCCCATCCGGCGGCAACCTAACCCCGGAGCGTGGCAGGACCGCCGCGACCGGGGTTTTTTCATTTCCCCCATGAACAAAGTCTGGAGCGGGCTTCTTCTGATATCCCTGGCCACAGGCTGCGCACGTTTCTTTTTCTATGACGACAGCGGCGTCTTCGCCCGTATGATCGACAGCCTCTTCACCATGGCCAGGACGGGTTTCGAGATTTCCCTCGGCTTGACCGGCGTTCTGGCCCTGTGGCTGGGCATCCTCAAGATAGGAGAGCGGGCGGGTGCCGTCACCTTCCTGACCGGAGTGCTCAGGCCGCTTTTCGACCGTCTGATGCCCGGCGTCCCCGCAAACCACCCCGCCCTGGGGGCGATGACCATGAATCTCGCCGCCAACGTGTTGGGGCTCGACAACGCCGCCACGCCCCTGGGCATCCAGGCCATGCGGGAACTGCAGAAGCTCAACCCCAGTCCGGACACCCTCAGCGACGCCCAGATCCTGTTTCTGGTGATCAACACCTCGGCGGTCACCCTGATTCCGGTCGCGGTCTTCACCTACAGGGCCCAGCTTGGCGCGGCCGATCCCACGGATGTATTCCTGCCCATCCTGATGGCGACCTATTGCTCCACTCTGGCGGGCTTGCTGGCCGTCGCCGCCGCGCAAAGGCTGCGGCTGTGGGATCCGGTGATCCTGGCGTATCTGTTGGGTCTTGGGGGGATCATCGCGGGACTGGCCTGGTCCCTCGCCGGGCTTCCCCAGGAAACGATGCAGGCCCGCTCGGGACTGATCAGCCAGGGGCTCATTCTGGGGCTGATTGCGGCTTTCCTGCTGGCGGCCTGGGGGCGAAAGATCAACGCCTACGAATGCTTCCTCGAAGGCGCCAAAGAAGGGTTTCAGACCGCCGTCACCATCATTCCCTATCTGATCGCCATGCTGGTGGCCGTCGGGCTGCTCAGAGCCAGCGGAATACTGGATTTGGTGTTGAATGAATTGCGTGATATTTTAATCGCCCTTTCGCTGGACACTCGCTTTCTCGACGCCCTGCCCACCGCCTTGATGAAGCCCTTCAGCGGAAGCGGCGCCCGGGCCATGATGATCGACGCCATGCGCACCCATGGCGTGGACTCTCTCGCCGGTCGTATGGCCGCCATCATGCAGGGCAGCACCGAAACCACCTTTTACGTATTGGCGGTTTACTGCGGCGCGGTGGGTATCCGGCGCATCCGGCATGCGCTGGCGTGCGGCCTGGTGGCGGACATCGCCGGCCTGACCGCGGCGGTTTTCATTGGATATTGGTTTTTCGGCTGACACAGATGCAAGTTGCATTCGAAACTTTGGGTTGCCGTCTCAACGAGGCCGAATCGGAATCGTGGGCCCGGCGTTTCCGCGCCCAGGGCGCGGCGGTCGTGCCGGTGGCACAAGCCGATGTCGTGGTGCTCAACACCTGCGCCGTCACCGGGGAGGCGATGCGCAAATCGCGCCAGATCATCCGCCGCCTCAAACGCGCCAATCCCCAGGCCCGGCTGGTCGTCAGCGGATGCTACGCCACGCTGCATCCGGCCGAAGTGGCCAAGGCGCTCGGGGTGGACCTGGTCATTCCCAACCAGGACAAGGACCGGCTGGTGGAATTGACACGCGAGATTCTGCCTGAACGGATCCCCGCACCGACAGCGCAAGACGCCGCTGTTTTCGCCGCCAGCCGGCAACGCGCATTCATCAAGGTTCAGGACGGTTGCCGCCATCGCTGTACCTTCTGTATCGTGACTGTCGCCCGCGGCCGGGAACGCAGCCGGCCCGTGGCGGATATCGTCGCCGAATTGCGCCAGCTGTGCGCTGCAGGCATCCGGGAAGCCGTCCTGAGCGGCGTCCACCTGGGAGGCTATGGCAGTGACCTGGGCATCGGCCTGTCCGACCTGGTTCGGGCGGTCCTCGAGGAAACCGATCTGCCGCGGCTGCGGCTGGGGTCGCTGGAACCCTGGGAATTGTCAGAGGATTTCTTCGCCCTGCTGGAACACCCCCGACTGATGCCGCATCTCCACCTGCCCTTGCAGAGTGGCTCGGACCCGGTTCTGAAACGCATGGCCCGGCGCTGCCGGCGCGACGATTTCCACCGACTGGTCGACCGCGCCAGAAACCATCGCCCCGACCTGACGGTAACCACCGACATCATCGTCGGCTTTCCGGGAGAAACGGAACGGGATTTCGAGCAGTCGCTGACGCTGGCCGAGGAAATCGGCTTCGCCCATATCCACATTTTCCCCTATTCGCCCCGCCAGGGAACGGCAGCCGCCGGTTTCCCCGATCAAATACCCAACCAGGTCAAGAAAGCGCGAAGCCGTCGGCTGCACCAGCTGGCGGCCTCGCTTCGCCGCCAAGTATTGACGAGTCATTTGGGCCTGATTCAACCCGTATTGTGGGAGCGGGGGAGGGCGGAGGCCGACAGACAGCTTTTCACCGGCTACACCCCCCATTATTTGCGGGTTCAGGTCAAGGTGCCGCCGGATCTCGACCTCACCAATTCGATCACCCCCACCCGCTTGACGGCCGTTACGGAAGCGGGCGATCAGCTTGTCGGCGCGCTGGACGCCGGGCATTGACGAAATAGACCGTCGCCGCAATCACCGCCGCCGGCGGCATCACGATATTCAACAACGGTACCCCCACACCCAGCATCACCACCCCACCGAGGGTCAGGGAGCCAAGACGCGCCTTCTTCAGCAACTGGCGCTGCTCGGGAAACAACAGGCCATGATTGGCAAGCGGGTAGGCGGTATATTCCAGCCCCAGGAACCAGGCGTTGAACAACATCCACAGAAAGGGCGCCACCAGATTGACGCCCGGTATCACGGACAGGATGGCCAACGGAATGACCCGCAGGACGAAGTAGAGCAAGCGCCTCAGCTCGGCCCCCATCTCCTTCGCCACCGACTTGGCGAAAGATTCGTCTTTCCTTCGGGGGGGGCTGCCGGTAAGCAGTTCCTCCGTCCGCTCCGCCAGCTTGTCATAAAAAGGGGCGGCCAGCAGATTGGCCACCAGGGTGAAAGTGAAAAAAGTCATCAGGATGAAGGCCAATCCGAAGACGGGCCACAACAACCATCGCAACCAGTCGAGCCAGGCGGGGATCAGCCATTGCAGAAAATCGGCGAAGAAATAGCCCGCCAGGGCAAATGCCCCGGCGAACAATACCAGGTTGATCAACAGTGGAATGAGGATGAATTTGCGCAGCTCGGGCCTTTTGAGAAGCGCCAGACCCTGCGCCAGACAACGCAACGCGTACGCGGGATTATTGAGTTTTCGAACATCGTATTCGGTCGGCAGCATACGGTATCTTTCCTGGGAATAGTGGATGAAAGCCGGCCCACGCCGGATCGGTTCATCCCATCATTGTACCGTCACTTTTCCCGTCGAATGAGCCTTATTCGCTTCCATCCGGCCGGAATCTCCGTGTATGCTCATAGGGCACCTTGCATTTCCGCGCGGGGAGCCCCTGGGTCAGTCGGCGGACTTTGACCCCTTACCACCTGTTTCGCTCCGGCGGCGCCTTCACAAGACAAATGATTGGACTCGACATGCACGCAATCGAAATCGTTCATCCGGGCAAGGATGGATCCCTGCGCCTGACCCGGCGCCCCATTCCCACACCGGGACGGGGGGAAGTGTTGATCCAGGTCGCGGCGGCGGGGGTCAACCGTCCGGATGTCATGCAACGCAAAGGCTTGTATCCACCCCCGCCGGGCGCGCCGGACATACCCGGCCTGGAGGTGGCCGGAACCATCGTCGAACTGGGCGAGGGCGCCGGGCGGTGGGGGATCGGCGACGAGGTATGCGCGCTGCTAACCGGCGGGGGATACGCGCAATATTGCGTGGCGGCGGAAGATCTGTGCCTGCCCGTTCCTTCGGGATTGAGCGCCATCGAGGCGGCATCGCTTCCCGAAACGCACTTTACGGTCTGGGAAAATGTTTTTCGCCGCGGCAGGTTGAAAGAAGGAGAAAAGTTTCTGGTTCACGGCGGAGCAGGGGGGATTGGCACCACGGCCATCCAGCTTGCCGCCGTATTACGACAGGCGTGGATTTTCACCACCTGTGGCAACGAGAAAAAATGCCGGTTCTGCCACCGACTGGGCGCGAACGTCACCATCGACTACCGGCACGAGGATTTTGCGGAAAGAATCGCCCAAGTGACCCAAAACCAGGGGGTCGATCTCATTCTCGACATCATCGGCGGCCCCTACCTGCAATCCAATCTGAAATCTCTGGCACTCGAGGGCAGGCTGGTCATCATTGCCGTCCAGGAAGGCCATCGCACCGAGATCAATTTGCTGCCGATCTTTCTCAAGAGACTGACTTTGACCGGCTCCACCCTCAGATCCAGACCGGTCCGGGAAAAAGCACAGATCGCCCGGGAACTGGCCGCCACGGTCTGGCCATTGATCGAAGCCGGGCGGATACGGCCGGTCATCGACACCACCCTGCCCCTGGCGCAGGCCGCCAAAGCCCATCGCATCCTGGAAAGCCGGGAACATATCGGCAAAATCGTCCTGATACCCTGACGCGCCCTGGAAAAGGAACTAGACTTTAGGGGAGGTTGAAAGCCGTCCTGGATGGCCTTTATCCATGCTTTCATCCAGGCACTGCACCCCGTTCTGTAACAGACAGGCTCTCCGGCCCGATACCCTGGCGATCCTCTATGACTGAACCGCTGCCCTTCACCCCAACCGCGGAATCGGCGGAAAAATGGTTGACCGCCCTGCAGAAAGACGGCCCCAAATCCCGCGCCCATCGATTGTATCGATCGCTCAAGGCCCTGAACCTGTCATCTCTCGAACCGGCTTCGCGGCTGGAGGTTCTGGAAACGCTTCGCCACGGTATTTACACCACCTCGGAAATGCTGGCGGCCGAGTTCACCGCCATGACGCCCCCCCTCGGCGAGTCGGCAAGAAGCACCGCCAAACTGAGTGTTTTTCTTCATCATGAACTGGCCAGGGGATACGAACGTCTTCCCCCCGACCCTTCACCTTTCGGTAAACAGCGCGCCCTGGCGTCTCTGGCCTGGATGATGCTGCGCATCGTCCAGCTGGGCGAACCGCTTTCCGGCAGCACCTGGCGACGCCTGTTCGATCATTATCTGGAAGGAGAAAACGAAGGCTGGCTGGATGTCCCGGTGCACGACCCGCTTTCTCCCGCGCAGACCTGCACGCCCATCGATTCTGTCCGCTGCATCCTGGCATTCATGGCGATGACACCAATGTGGCTCGAGGCCGCCTGGCTGCCCCGCTGCCTGCTCTATCTGGAAAGGAACAAAGACAAAATCACCATTACCGCCGACCCTTCCGGTTCGTGTTGGTGTTTCGATCCCCGGCAGGCGAAGTCCGCCCGTTTCCTCGCCGCCACACCCGACAACGCGGGGAATCTGCGTTACTTACACATCGAAACCAAAGAGCCGCCCGAATTGCCGGACCCCATCGCCCGCAAGTGGCAACATCAACTGGATCAGTTGTCCAGTCTCGACTACCAAAAGGAAAAAAGAGTCGATGAATTGTGGTGCGGCCGGGAATGCGCGGTGACCGAACTCGAGCGGCATCAGAGGGGACTGCGCCGCGGAAACGGGGAATGGTTGTCCGTCCCCGATTTCGAGCTTCTCCTGCCCGACGCCCCAACCGGGCCGACCCATGGCGAAGTCGATTCCGACTGGCGACGCCCTCATCGCCATGTGAACGCCCTGCTGAAACAACACCGCCACGACTCCGCCGCCATCATCGAGACACACGTCCGTCTGCGCCCGGGGGGACTGCTGGGGCTGAAACTGCTGGACGATTCCATTGTGCTCGCCGTCGTTCGCTGGAGCCGGCCGGGAATGTTCGGCAATGCGGGAAGGTTCGGGCTCGATTTGCTGCCCGGGCGGGCCGGAATCGTCACCGCAATCGTCCCGGGTCTGGGCCCCGGCCCCGCCATCCATGTGGCTTCCCCGAAGGGAAACGGCGCTTTGGTGGTACCCCAGACCCGGCTCAAACCCGGTACCTCCATCCTGATGGAAGAAAACGAATACAGGATCGCCAAACTTCTGGAGTGGGGTGACGACTTCTCGGCGTACACGCTGGCCCGATGAGAGCGCCTTCCGATATCATGTGGAAATGTTTTTGCATCGCATCGATATCTTTCGACTCAGAAACCTCCATGCGCTCTCCCTCAATCCCGCCCCCGGGATCAACCTGATCACAGGGCCCAACGCCAGCGGCAAGACTTCGATCCTCGAAGCCATCCACCTGCTCAGTTACGCCCGCTCTTTCCGCACTGCCAGAATCGCGGATCTGATCACCCAGGGGAGCGATTCGATGGTCGTTTCCGGGCGGTTGCGGCAGACAGAGAGCGAAAGGCGAATCGGAATCGGTTTTCGCGGCAATCGCCGGGAAATCAGAATCGATGGCCAGACAGCAGCCTCAAGGGCCGAGCTCCTCGGGAACCTTCCGGTCAGGCTCATCGACCCCGCCCGCCACACCCTCATGGACGATTCCCCCCGTGCCCGGCGCCGCTTTCTCGATTGGGGGGTGTTCTACCATGAGCCTTCTTATCTGGAGGCGTGGCGAAACTATCGGCGCGCGCTGAACCAGCGCAATGCCGCCCTCAAGCGCCGGGAAAGGCAGGGAGCCATTCTCTGGGGGCAAGAAGCGGCCAAATACGGTAAAATAGTCAGTCGCTGCCGCCGCGACTATCTCGAGGCATTCACCACGCATTTTGTAGCAACGGCCCGGCAACTGGGATTGGGGGAAAATCTGGAATTGCGCTACCTTCCTGGCTGGACGGGTGAAAAGGATCTGCTGACCGCGTTGACAGACGACCTCGACAAAGATCTCCGCGCCGGATGCACGCATAGCGGCCCGCACCGTGACGATTTCATGGTGCTGCATGGCGGCCGTCCCGTGCGCCGGCGATTTTCCCGTGGGCAGATGAAGTTGTTGGCCTATGCCCTGATCCTGGCCCAGGGACGGCCCATGACCGCCCCCGGCTGCCTGCTGATCGACGATGTGGCGTCCGAACTGGATCTGAAAAATCAGGCACTTTTGAACGATGTGATCGTCCATTCAAAGGAGCAGATTTTCATCACCGCCACCCACTCCGAAGCCGTGGCCGGCCTGCTTCCTCATGTGGACAGGATATTCCGCCTGAAGCAAGGCGGGTTGACTTCACCATCCCCTCATTCACCTTCAGACAAAGACCTATGACAAGCAAAGCAACCGCAGAGACTTACGACAGCTCGAACATCCAGGTTCTGAAAGGACTGGAAGCCGTGCGCAAACGTCCGGGAATGTACATCGGCGACACCGATGACGGGACGGGGCTGCACCATATGGTGTTCGAAGTCGTCGACAATTCCATCGACGAGGCCCTGGCGGGCCATTGCAGTCACATCACGGTCACAATCCACGCCGACGGTTCGGTATCGGTGGAAGACGATGGCCGGGGAATTCCCGTCGATATCCTGGAGGAAGAAGGACGGCCCGCGGCCGAAGTCATCATGACCGTCCTCCATGCGGGGGGCAAGTTCGATGCCAACGCCTACAAGGTTTCAGGCGGCTTGCATGGCGTCGGCGTGTCGGTGGTCAATGCCTTGTCCGAGGAGCTGATCCTGGAAATCAAGCGTGACGGCAAACACTACCGCCAAATTTACCGGATGGGCGACCCCGTGACCCCCCTGGAAGTGGTCGGCACCACCCGGCATACCGGCACCAGGATCCGCTTCAAACCCAGTCCCGAGATTTTTGGCGATACCGAATTTCATTACGACATTCTGGCCAAACGCCTGCGCGAACTGTCGTTCCTCAATTCCGGAGTCCGCATCGAATTGCATGACGAGCGCAGCGACCGTGAAGACGTGTTCCAGTTCGAAGGCGGCATCAGCGCGTTCGTCGAACACCTGGCACGCAACAAAACCCCCTTGTTCGACAAAATCCTCCATATCCAGGGTGAGAAAGACGGCATTACCGTGGAAGCGGCCCTCGTCTGGACCGACACCTATCAGGAAAACGTCTTTTGCTACACCAACAACATTCCCCAGAAGGACGGAGGCACCCACCTGGCGGGATTCAGGGCGGCGCTCACCCGCACCCTCAATCAATACCTGGAATCCCAGGGACTGATCAAGAAACACAAGATCCACCCCGGTGGAGACGACATCCGGGAAGGGCTGACCGCCATTCTGTCGGTGAAAGTACCCGACCCCAAGTTTTCCTCCCAGACCAAGGAAAAACTCGTCTCCTCGGAAGTCAAGCCCGTGGTGGAACAAATCGTGGCGGAAAAATTGCAGGATTTCCTGTTGGAAGTACCCCAGGCCGCCAAGGCCATCGCCGGCAAGATCATCGACGCCGCCCGGGCCCGCGAGGCGGCCCGCAAGGCCCGCGAAATGACACGGCGCAAGACCGCCCTGGACATGGGCGGCCTGCCGGGGAAACTGGCCGATTGCCAGGAGAAGGATCCGGCCCATTCCGAACTGTTCATCGTCGAGGGCGATTCGGCGGGCGGCAGCGCCAAGCAGGGGAGAGACCGCCGCACCCAGGCCATCCTGCCGCTGAAAGGCAAGATCCTCAACGTGGAGAAGGCGCGCTTCGACAAGATGTTGTCCTCCGACGAAATCGCCACCCTGATCACCGCCCTGGGATGTGGCATCGGCAAGGACGATTATGATCTGGAAAAACTGCGTTACCACCGTATCATCGTCATGACCGACGCCGACGTGGACGGCGCCCATATCCGCACCCTGCTGCTGACTTTCTTCTACCGGCAAATGCCGGAATTGATCGAAAACGGCTATGTCTACATCGCCCAGCCGCCTCTCTACAAGGTCAAAAAGGGCAAGCAGGAACATTACGTCAAGGACGACGAGGAGCTGCACGAATACCTGCTGCAACTGGCCCTCACCAAAGCTTCCCTGCTGCCGGACGAAAGCACGCCCCCGGTTCGCGGCGAGGGTCTGGAACGCCTGATCCGCGCCTGGCTGGAAGTCGTGGACGTCATCCGCAGGCACAGTATCCACTACGACGAAACCTTCCTCGAAACCCTGGTGACCCAGCCACCTTTCGAGGAATCGTTCAACGGTGACCAGGCCGCCTGCCGACAATGGTTCGAGGCACTCCAGTCACGCCTCAATCAGGATTCCACCAGGCCGACCCGTTACACCATCGACCTAGCCTTTTTCGAGGACAACGGCGATCGCTTCAAGGCCACGGTCGCCAAACGCCTGTACGGGGTATCCAAGCGCTTCGACATCACGCCGGCGTTCTTCCAGTCGGTCGATTATCTGAAACTGACCCGCTTCGGTCAGGAGGTGGAAGCGTTGTTCAGCGAGGCCACCCTGCTGCAAATCGGGGAGAAAAAACGCAAGGTCGAAAGCTTCAGGGAGGCTTTCGAAATCCTCATGGAAGAAGCCCGCAGGGGGGGGCAGATCCAGCGCTATAAAGGATTGGGCGAAATGAACCCCGACCAGCTCTGGGAGACAACCATGGACCCTGACGGCCGAAGGCTCCTGAGAGTCAATATCGAGGATGCGGTCGCCGCCGATGAAGTTTTCTCAACCCTGATGGGTGATCAGGTGGAACCCAGGAGGCGCTTCATCGAGGACAACGCCCTGGCGGTAGAAAATCTGGACGTGTAACCATGCTGAACTATCCCCGGATCGATCCTGTCGCCATTCAACTGGGGCCGCTGAAAATTCATTGGTACGGACTCATGTACCTGTTCGGGTTCCTTGGAGCCTGGCTGCTGGCCAGAAAACGCGCACCGCGATTCGGTTGGCGCAACGAGGAAATCGAGGACCTGCTGTTCTATGGCGCCCTGGGGGTGGTGCTCGGTGGGCGGACGGGCTATATGCTGTTCTACAACCTGCCCCAACTCATTTCCAATCCGGTGAGTTTTTTTCATATCTGGGAAGGGGGCATGTCCTTCCACGGGGGATTGTTGGGCGTCCTCCTGGCCATGTGGCTGTTCGGCCGCAAACACCGACGCCATTTTTGGGAAATCACCGATTTCATCGCCCCGCTGGTTCCCATCGGGCTGTTCTTCGGCCGGATCGGCAATTTCATCAATGCCGAGCTGTGGGGAAAGGTGACCGACGTCCCCTGGGCCATGGTCTTTCCCGGAGGAGGCCCCTTGCCCAGACATCCCTCCCAGTTGTATGAAGCCACCCTGGAAGGGCTGGTGCTGTTTACCGTGCTGTGGCTTTATTCCGCCCGCCCCCGCCCCACAATGGCGGTCTCGGGGCTGTTTCTGACGCTCTACGGCACATTTCGGTTTTTGGTGGAGTTCGTGCGTATTCCCGATCCGCAATTGGGTTACCTGGCCTTCGGGTGGGTCACCATGGGCCAGATCCTGTCCCTGCCCATGATCTTGGCGGGTTCGGCTTTGCTGATCCTGGCTTATCGCCGCCGGGAGGCGTGATGAAATGCGAAACTATCTGGATCTGCTGGGCGACATCCTGGAACACGGCATAGAAAAGGGAGACCGGACCGGCACCGGCACCCTGAGCGTTTTCGGACGCCAGTTGCGCTTCGACCTCCGTCAGGGCTTTCCCCTTCTCACCACCAAGAAACTCCACTGGCCCTCCATCGTTCACGAACTGCTGTGGTTTCTTTCCGGCAGCACCCATATCGGTTACCTCCAGCGGCAGGGTGTCAGGATCTGGAACGAATGGGCTGATGAAGAAGGAGAACTCGGCCCGGTATACGGCAAACAATGGCGGGCATGGGAAACGCCGGATGGCCGGGTCATCGACCAGTTGACCCAGGTGGTGGAAACCATCAAAAAAGATCCGGATTCCCGGCGGCTGCTGGTGAGCGCCTGGAACGTCGCCGACATTTCCCGCATGGCGTTGCCGCCCTGCCACTATTCGTTCCAGTTCTATACCGCCTCAGGCCGCCTGTCGTGCCTGTTCAACATGCGTTCGGTGGACGCCTTTCTGGGACTACCGTTCAATATCGCCAGTTACGCCCTGCTGACCCACATGGTGGCCCAGCAATGCGGCCTTGAGCCGGGCGATCTGATCTGGAGCGGCGGCGATGTCCATCTGTACCTGAATCACCTGGAACAAGCCAGGCTGCAACGGGGCCGGCGGCCCTATCCGCCACCGTCGTTGGAAATCACCCGCCACCCCCGGTCTTTGTACGAATATCGATTCGAGGACTTCCAGCTGCACGGCTACCAGGCGCACCCCCATATCAAGGCGCCCGTGGCGGTTTAGACCGATGAAGAACATGAGACATCCCTCCCGGATCAGCCTGATCGTCGCCATGGCCCGCAACCAGGTCATTGGCGACGGGGGGAAAATGCCCTGGCACCTCTCCGAAGATTTGCGCCGGTTTCGCCGGATCACCTGGGGAAAACCGGTCCTCATGGGACGATACACCTACGAGGCGATCGGCAGGCCCCTGCCGGGCAGGCACAATATCGTCCTCACCCGCTCCGCCCACTTCCGGCCGGAGGGCTGCACCATCGTTCACTCTCTGGAAGCGGGTCTGGCCCTCGCGGGCAATGTCGAAGGCATGATCATCGGCGGCGCCACTCTCTATGAAGCCGCACTGCCCTTGGCCTCCAGGATGTATTTGACGGTGATTGATGCCGATTACCCGGGGGATACGTTCTTTCCCCGGTGGGATCGCGGCGAATGGCGCGAAGTAACGCGGGAGGAACGCCCGCCGGCCCCCGATTTCCCCCACACTTACCGTTTCATGGTATTGGAGCGGAGGTGAGGAAAGCGATCTCCCTTGCCGCCGCGTCCCGTCACCCGGGTCTGCGGTAGCCCGAACACTGAAGGCTGATTCGATACATTTCCCCATCCAACCGCAAGGCGCTCAGCTGCCCGCCCCAGATACAACCGGTATCGATCCCGTAACAGCCATTCCTGGCGACGAATCCCAAGGATGACCAATGGCCGAAAATGATCTCCTGCCCCTCGCTACGCCTCCCCGGCACCTCGAACCAGGGAAGCAGTCCCTTTGGCTGGGTGCCTGGCGGCCCTGAATGGGTCAGTGCCAGCCGCCCTTGAAGATCGCAATATCGCAAGCGGGTGAAGCAATTGACGATGAACCGCAACCGCTCCCATCCCGCCAGCTCGTCGGACCACATGTCGGGCATGTTTCCGTACATGACCCTCAGGAATTCGCCCAGCTCTTCGCTCCGCAGAACCGATTCCACTTCCCGGGCACATCGCAGCGCCAGCTCGACATCCCACTGGGGAGGCAAACCGGCATGAATCAGACAGAACCGCTCATCCTTGTGCATCAATGGACGCCGGCGCAGCCACTCGAGCAATTCGTCCCGGTCGGGCGCTTCCAGGATTTGCTCCAGATCCTGTTTGTGCTTGTAGTTCTGCCCATGGGCCACCGCCAGGAGATGAAGATCATGATTGCCCAGCACGCAAACCGCCCGATCCCCCAGCGCCTTGACGAACCGCAGCGCCTCCAGGGAATGAGGGCCGCGGTTGACCAAATCCCCCGTGAACCAGAGCAAATCCTCTTCCGGATCGAAATTGATCTTATCGAGCAACTTCTGCAGCTCGAAAAAACAACCTTGAATATCCCCGATTGCATAATGGGCCATGAATAAAACTCTCCTGCGCCTTCCCTGGTGGCGCCTGCGGTACACAAAAGGCCCGTTTTTGTACCGCAGGCACGCCGGGATTGCAAGCGTGGTTTCCGCCCCCTTCAATACCTGTCGGTTTGCTTTTTCGGGGTCCGGCAAGGGTTCGCCGGAGCAAAATTCGTCCGTAAATTCAGGCCCGGCGCGCCCCTTATTCACAGCCCCTGTCACTCGGACCCGCCTCATGGCCTATACTGCAACGTGTTTGAAGCGGCAATTTCAGAAAACGATGTGGCACATTTTTTTAGCGATTGTTTTGTTTTCATCGATACCCGCCAACGCAGCCGAGCCTGCCGCCACTGAACTGCTTGCGGCGGCGTGCCAGGGCAGAATCACGCGACTGCAAAGTCTGCTGGGCGGAGGCGTGGATGTCGATGCCCGAAACACCGCTGGCAGAACGGCGCTCATGTGCGCCGCCTTCTTCGGCAACGAGCGCTCGGTACGCCTTTTGATCGGTTACGGCGCGGACGTCAACGCCGCCGACAACCGGGGTGTCACCCCATTGATGGACGCCGCCTCGGGGGGGTGGGTCCGAATCGTCAAACTTCTGCTTTCTTCCGGCGCCGACGTTCAGGTCAAAGACAAGGCAGGGTTGACCGCCCTGGACAAGGCCCGCCAGAATGGCGCAACCGATTTGATCGCCCTGCTGAGCGGAGAGCCACCCCAATCCGGCGGTGAAGCGCCGCCCTCCGCCGCGGAATCTGGCGAACCGAACGAAAACGAGGGGGAAAGCTCCCCTCCGGAAAGCACCACCGAATCCCCGGCGGAGGAAAAATAACGCTTCTTCCAGTAAGATACCCCCATGCATATACATATCCTTGGAATCTGCGGGACATTCATGGGCGGGCTGGCCTTACTCGCCCGCGAACTGGGCCTGAGCGTCACCGGTTCCGACCGGAATGTCTATCCACCCATGAGCACCCAGCTGGAGGCCGCCGGGATCGAACTCAATCACTACGACCCCGCCAACCTCACCCCCAGACCCGACCTCGTGGTCATCGGCAACGCCCTCAGCCGGGGAAACCCGGAAGTGGAAACGGTTCTCGATCTGGGGCTCCCCTATACCTCCGGTCCACAATGGTTGTACCAGTCGGTCCTGAAAGACAGAACGGTCCTTGCGGTCGCCGGCACCCATGGCAAGACCACCACCTCGGCCATGCTGGCATGGATTCTCGAACAGGCGGGAATGCAGCCCGGCTTCCTGATAGGCGGCATCCCCCGTAACTTCGGCCGCTCTTCGCGCCTTGGCGCTTCCCCTTTTTTCGTCATCGAGGCGGACGAATATGACACCGCCTTCTTCGACAAACGCTCCAAATTCGTCCATTACCGGCCCCGGATCGCCATTCTCAACAACCTTGAATACGACCACGCCGACATATTCCCCGACCTTTCCGCCATCCAGACGCAGTTCCACCACCTCGTCCGCACTCTACCCGGGCGGGGTGCCATCATTCTGCCCTGGCGGGATCCCCACCTGGACGAGGTGCTCGAACAGGGTTGCTGGACGCCGCTGACACGCTTCGGCCTCACCCCTTCGGCGCCGTGGCACGCCAGACCCGCCGGTGAACACAGCGGCAGATTCCAGGTGTTTCATCACCAGAAACTGATCGGGGAGGTGGAATGGGCGCTGAGCGGCCATCACAACGTCTGCAACGCCCTGGCCGCCATCGCCGCCGCCACCCACGCGGGCATCGACCCCGCCGAAGCAATCCGGGCATTGAGCCGGTTCGAGAACGTCAAGCGACGGATGGAATTGCGGGGAGTCGTCGATGATATCCATGTCTACGACGATTTCGCCCATCACCCCACGGCCATCGCCACCACCCTTCACGGCGCCCGCCAGCGCATCGGCCCGCACCGCCTGATCGCCATCCTGGAACCCCGGTCGAACACCATGCGCATGGGCGTCCACGCGGAACGACTTCCCGAAGCCCTTGCACCAGCAGATCTTGTCTTCCTTTTCACGCCGCCAGATATCCAGTGGAATCCCCGGCCGCTTTTTGAGGGCAGGAACGACACCAGGGTTTATGAAGATATCGAGCGACTGATCGGCGACCTGACCCGGACAGCCCGGCCTGGCGATCATTTCGTATTCATGAGCAACGGCGGCTTCGGAAACATTCATGCCCGCTTCCTCGATGCTTTGAAAGCATCGCGTCCTTGAGCCGCCTCCCGTCGAACGCCCCTTTGCCGAATCGATAATGTTCCACGTGAAACATTCCAGGTGGCATGGGTCATTTTGACGCGCCTGGAGGGAAAAGCGCGAGATTTCCGTTCAGCGCCTCACCCTAATGAAAGAAAAAAGACATGGCGATCGCACAAGGATCGCCATGTCTCTTCACAGCGGAGAAAGAGAAACGGTCAATGCGCCTTTTGCGGCTCCCCGATACGGGCCCGCAACCCCCTCAGAGCCTGCTGGAACCGCTCGATCGCTTGGTCGAGCTTGCTTCCCCAGCCTCTGGCCTTGACCTTTTTCTCCAGTTGTTTCACTTGCGCATACAGAGGCTTGTAGTCTTTCTCGACATCTCCATACCCCAGCGCCCGAGTCAACTGAAGCTGATACTTCGCATTACCCAACAGCCTGAGAACCTTTTCCCTGTCGGGATTTTCGCCCTGGGCCAGATCCGCGGCCTTGCGCACCATGGCCTCTGCCCGCAGCAGCGGCAAAGGAATGACCGATTCAGTAATGACCAGGGTCGACAAGGCCTCCAGCAAGGTTTCCTTGGCCTCCTTGATTTTTCCAGCCTCGACCAGGGGCGCCACTTGCTTCATCACATCCGGATAGATGGCCAGCGGCAGGTTGGTAGTGGTGAAACGAATCTCACTCGCCAGGGGCGACAAGACAGCCCGCGCTTCCTGCACCTTGCCGTCGTCGAGCAGATCCTCCGCTTCGTCGACGGCCTCCTCGATCGACTTGAGATCCCCCGTATAGTCGATGACGATTGCCTCATTGTCCACCGGAATCAAGCCCAGCTCTGGATAGCGGGCCAGCAACAAGGCCAGCTTCCCATTGGCGATCTCCAAGTGCGCGAGCGCCTGCCTGGTTTCCCCCTTGTCCAACGCCTCCAGGGCAGCCCGGGTGGCAAGTACCGCATCGAGCGCCTCCTTGACCGCCTCGGATTCTTTTTTGCCGATGGCCTTTTTCTGAGCCGCCTGGACCTGCGGCTGAACCTCCTTACGTGCCGCCTCATCCCGGGCTGCTTTGGAATGCGCCACACCCGCCAACAGCAACGAAACGATCACCACACTTCCAATCAAAGCATCACGCATAAATGAACCCTCCTTCGAAAATTGAATAACGATTTATTTGAAAAGAAAACCGCTCGCAAGCGCTCTCCGAGCAAGCGCTGGCCACCCTATGAGCGCCACGAATCAGATACCCCAAGCACATCTCAAACGGTGGATTGCGCTTGTTGTTCCAATTTACGCTTGGTCAGCGCAATGGCGATCAGCATCCAACCGTTCATGATCAGCTCGATGGCGATCAACAGACCAATGACCCAGAACGCCGTCCAAGGCATCCCGAGCATGATGATCGACGCCATCACGATATCGGCCACCCCGACTGTCGCCAAGGTTCCCCACGGCTTCCCCTGCTTGCGCGATTCCACCGCCACGTAGACCCGGTACGCCCCCATGGCGAGAAAAACGCCCGCCAGCATGGCGGTCAGCGCGAAGGATGCGGCGATGGGATTGAAGACCGTCATCAACCCACCAACGATATACAGAACCGCGATCAGGGCATGGCTCGCCTTACCCCGCCATTCCTGAAGCTCCTTGCCGAACAAGGCGTGGGCAAGCTGAACGCTCCCACTGACCAACAGGAAAGCGCCGAAAAACACGATGCTGGTGATCGTCAAGGCAAAACTCATGCCGACCCCAATCACCCCCAGCACCAACGACAACACCCCCAAGGCAAGCATGATGCCCCAGGATTTGGGCAGATCCCGGCCGGGATCAAGCGTACTCGTATTCATTTTTTCCTCCATCATTTACTGAACATCATCAGGCGCAATGATCATTTGGCTCTGAGCAATCAGAGTTATTTATGATTGTGCCGTTTTCAACAGTTGGGGGCGGGTTGCGGCAAGTTCAAGCAAAAAATCATTCTCCTGGAAAAGCCAGGGCAAAAAAGACCGGCGCACCTTGCAATCCAGCCTCCAGGGCCCCAAAATCCATCTGGATCCCAAACGAAAACAGCGGAGGGAAGGCCCATGAAAAGATTGGTATTACTGGTTCCCAATGTGGAGACGGCCCACAGAATCGTGGCGGATTTGCTTTTGGCTGGATTGGATCGCCTCCCCCCCTTGCCCGAAATGCCGGACGAATAAACCGGCCGGGGGAAGATCCGCCAGAGCGGGCCTTCCCCCTTCCTGCAGAGCGGCTCACGCAAGATATCGAACCACATATCGAACCACGACCATGGCAAAAACCATCGAGGGAACCGTGATCCAGGGACACCGTGTGGCTTCAGGCCAGGCCGCGGACAATCGTTATCCCCGGGGCACCATCACCATGCAAAAGCCGTTTTTCAAGAAGCTTGGACTGGACCTCACCTCCTGTCATGACGGAACCTTGAACGTCTCCATCCTCCCCCTGCGATTCGAAATGGGAGAGCCCCGTTACACTTTCCGCCAAGTCGAATGGACCTCACTGCACCCACCGGAGGATTTCTCTTTCTCCCCTTGCGTCATTACCTTTCACAGAACAAGCCATCCTGGATGGATTTATTATCCGCACCCGGAGACCAAGAAAACGCACTTCCAATCTCCCCATGTACTGGAAATTCTGGCCCCCTTCATTCCGGGAATCCATTACGGCGAGGCGGTCATGATTGAAATCGATCCGGACGAGATCCACCTGTACCACCCATGATGTCCGGATGACAGGGACAGAGTCCTCGTAAGGCCCCATGCCTGCTCTGCTTTTGCTACGAAATAGCGTCACTGCTTTGTCGCTGCTGATCGTTGCAGGCGCAATCCTTTGGTATGCCAATCGCCCTGAACCCGTTGCCGTCAGAGTGCATGAAGTTACCCGCGGCACTGTGGAGGAGACCGCCGCCAATACGCGGGTAGGGAGCGTCAAAGCCTGCAAACGCAGCCGTCTGTCGCCTGCCATGGGAGGGCAGATCGCAACCATACAGATCCATGACGGTGAAAAGGTCGAAAAGGGCCAATTACTCCTGAGCTTATGGAATCAGGACTTGCAGGCACGGTTGAAACTCGCCACCGCTCAGATCAAAACAGCCCGCGCCCAAGCCAGAGCCGTTTGTCTGCGTGCCGCCCAGGCCCGCCGGGAAGCGGCTCGCCTTTCCCGCTTGCGCCAGCGCAACTTGGTTTCGGTGGATGCGGTGGACCAGGCCTCGACCAAAGCGAAATCCCTGCACCAGGAATGTGAGGCGGCCAGAACCCGGATCGACATCCAGAAAGCCCAGCGCGACCTTGCCCAGGCACAGCTAGACAAGACGCACCTATACGCCCCCTTCGATGGGATCGTAGCCAAGGTCATTGGCGAAAAAGGCGAATATATCACCCCCTCCCCGCCCGGTGTGGCGACCCCGCCCGCCGTCGATCTGATCTCGGTCGATTGTTTCTACGTCTCCGCCCCCATCGATGAAATCGATAGCGGCCGGATCGAGCCGGGCATGGAGACACGCATTCATATCGATGCCTTTGGCGATCGCCGTTTTCCAGGACGGCTGCGTCGTATCGCGCCCTATGTCCTGGAAGTGGAAAAGCAGGCTCGCACCGTCGAGGTGGAAGTGGATTTCCTCGACCAAGAGGACGAAGCCAGGCAAAGACCGGGATACAGCGCGGATGTGGAGATCGTCCTGGCCCGCCGCCTGGACGTTTTGAGAATCCCGACCGAATCGTTGATGGAGGGACAACGGGTATTGATTCTGAAGAGGGGCAGACTGGAAGAAAGGAAAATCGAAACCGGCCTGAGCAACTGGGAATGGACCGAAGTAACCCTGGGACTGGGAGAGGGTGAAAAAGTGGTGCTGTCGCTCGATCGTGAAGGCGTGAAAGCAGGCGTTCCCGCCATCGCCGAAAAATCGCCATGATCGAGCTGCGGGGAGTCTGGCGAACGTTCATGGTGGGCGGCGAGCCGGTTCAAGCCCTGCGCCGCATCGACCTGAAGATCGCCACGGGCGAGTACGTGACGGTGATGGGGCCTTCCGGGTCGGGAAAGAGTACTCTGCTCAACGTGCTGGGGCTGCTCGACCATCCAGATCAGGGGAAATACTACCTGGACGGAATCGAAACCACCACCCTGGACGAAGAGCATCGAGCGCGGCTGCGCCAGGAGAAGATCGGTTTCGTCTTCCAGACCTTTCATCTGATTCCACGCATGACCGCTGCCCAGAACATTGAACTTCCCATGATACTGGCAGGCATTCCACCGCCAAAGCGGCGCCGGCGAATTCGGGAATTGCTGGAAAAACTGGGTCTCTCCGAACGCGCCCACCATCGCCCGGCCGAACTGTCGGGAGGTCAACAGCAACGGGTCGCGATCGCGCGCGCCATCGCCATGAAACCGACACTGATTTTGGCGGACGAACCGACAGGCAATCTGGACCGGGCATCGGGAAGCGAGGTGATGGATCTTCTCGAACAACTCAACCGGCAGGGGTTGACCCTGGTATTGGTGACTCACGATCAAGAGCTGGGTGAACGCGCCAGGCGGATGATCAAAATGCGGGATGGCGCAATCGTACTTGATTCGCTGGCGTCTCCCCATTTTTTCACCTGATTCCCGCCAACAAGCCACCGGATTCGTTGAAAAGGTCGTCAATGGGAGGGTCAGTGATGCCAGGAGCGGGGTGTCGCCGCCACCAGTGGTAAAAGATG
>Ga0256839_1000142_pt1 | contig 95636 bp, 68 predicted proteins | sample 354166metaG_FD_185968 | JGI IMG/M metagenome (GOLD analysis project Ga0256839, IMG submission 185968) | Hydrothermal vent microbial communities from Mid Atlantic Ridge, Atlantic Ocean - 354-166 | ecosystem: Environmental > Aquatic > Marine > Hydrothermal vents | place: Atlantic Ocean: Mid... | reverse complement strand
TAGCTGATGCCATTTCCATTGTTGCTGCCATTGCCGGGCAGCCGCCTGTGCATCTTCTTTGCAATGATATGATTGCCGTTTTAATTTTTTGAGGCTTTGTTGAGCCAGAGCAGCTTCTTTGTCCAGAGGTCTTTGCAGGGTTTGGGTTTCTCGCTTTTCTGCACTTTGAGAATGGTACACCATCCAGTGTTGGTCAATACCTCCATAGTCTATGGTATAGCAGGCGCTGCTGTAACCTTCTAACTCCAACTCATTTAAATCGATCGGTTTTATCCCTTCGAAGCAGCTCTTTTGCTGCATGCAAAGTGCCCGCTACCCGGCAAATCCAATTTAAATGGCTTTGCTGAAGAAGTTGTAATGTTTCCTTGCTGTATAGTTTGCTGTCTGCCATAATCGTGCGCAGATCATCTTCGCTATACAACTGATTTCCAAAACTTTGAATCGTCCGGCGGAACGACTCGCTATCGCTGCTGTTGCCATTCAAAACTTACAGGTGCATCGGAATACTGCTCAAATGTTCGCAGATCAATTCTATAGTAACCTGAGACATATCCGGACGTTTATCCTTACTGTAACCTTGTGTAATGTGCAGAACGCTTGTATCTGTTTCTTTGCTGTTGTATCGGCCATAAACACTCAGGGCACTAAATCATGGCTTCCATAGCCTTGCCAGTACTCACAATCTGATCTGGACTGTCAGACCAACAATAAGTATCAATTACCTCACTAATCCCTATTTCCCGGCACTTCTCTGCTGCCAAACCCAAATGGTTAATGTCTTACTTGAGTATTCTCGTGTCTTCATTTCATAAGCTTACTCCTAATTTATAAAATTGTCTTTTCTTTCTAATTTGGGGCGCGGAAGATGTGATAAGGCTTTTGGGCAGTGTCGTTTCACATTTTTCATGCACCCACTAGTGCAATGATTCATGGCAGGGAAGGTCAGCCCAAGCTCTCAAGGCTTGCTTGGCTGTCACCGGATCATTTTGGAGCACTTGGTAGAAGTACCTGCGGGCAGGCACCTGGTGCAAGACGTATTTAGGGGCATGTTTTCCTACTACCAGCGAAGAAAAGCGTGGAAGCGAACAAAGGAAGGGATGTCAGCCAATGCGAGACATGTGCGAGTACGCCCAGCCAATTGAGAATGCAGCACAAGCCCCGAAGTGTAGTGCATCAATTTCTCACCATAGAAGACATTAGATGCATAATGCGGTTGTAGAGCTCTTCGGGTTGAAAAGGTTTAGTGAGATAATCATTCATACCCACTTCAAAGCACTTCTCTTGTTCCTGACGAGAAGAGTGAGCCGTCAGGGCAATAATGGGCACATCACTGATCTTTCTGATCTTGCGTGCAGCCTCGATGCCATTCATTTCAGGCATTTGGATATCCATCAAAATTAGATCGTAGCGATGTGCACAAAACTTTTCATAGCCCACAAGGCCATTTTCCGCAATATCCACGCTAATCAATGGGCTCCAAGTAGTGAGGATCTGTTTGGTGGCAATTTGGTTGAGAAAATGGTCTTCTACTAAAAGTATCCTCACGGGCACTTCAGGCTTGCCACCGGAGAAGCGGCGCAATGCTATAGCTACCCGAGCCGGCAACTTCAATTGAATGTCGAGTAGGCCACTTCTCTTTTGGGCATAGCACACCTGGAGTGCACCTCCCAGATTACGCGCTAAACGCGAGCCAATGGCCATACTGAGAATAGCTCTCGAATCTGAGTGTTGAATACTCGACTCATCAAGTGATTCGAGCATTTGCTCGCATTCCACCAGTTGTCTAAGGCGTTGCTCATCGAGCATGGGGTGATCTACCGATACGGAAAAACAAAGCCATTGCTGATCTGCGCTTTCAATTTGATGGAACACATCGACAAAGAGCGTGCTGTCTTGTTTGGCAAAATGAATGATACTATCGATAAGATTGTAAAGTACCTGCAAACTTAGGGCAGGATCGAACGACAAACGCACGGGCAAATCTTCTGCTACTCGAAATTCAAGCTGCAAACGCGCATTAGCAGCCTTTAAAGAAAAGGCCTGCTGAATCTGCTGCAAGAGTTGATTCACTTCTTGCTCGACGACCTCATTGCGCGAGACGATAGCATCAGCAAACACTGAAAGATTCAACAAATTATTGATTGCCAGCAGCAAATCATCTACCGAGACTTGCAAAGCACGCATCAGCTCCTGTTGTTGAGGGCTCAATTCCGTTTTGCCCAGCAAAAACAACAAATTGAGCACGCTGGCCATGGGCGTACGCACTTGAAAACCCAGCTCAGAAAGTGTCTCTCGGCTAATCTGGGCTACTGTGCGCGACACCTGCTTTTCGATGAGGAGTTGTTCATTGAGCTTTCGTTCTGTCACATCTTGCACTACGCCCAGTACTACGGGTTTGCCCGTATCTGCCTGATGAGGCATGTGAATCCGCGCACGTATTGCCACATATTTGAGCTTAGAGCCGTGTATTAAGATGCGATGCACGATCTGGCAAGTCTCACCTCGTTTCATCACTTCTTCAAAAAAGGCTTCTACTTCAGGCCGATCTTCTACATGCACGGCTTCCAGATAATCCGAGAGGCTTAAATCAGATTTACTCGGCGGTAGACCAAAGATTCGCTTCATCTCTTCAGACCACTCCATGCGGTTGGTCACCAGGTCCATCTCCCAATTGCCAAAATGGGCCAATTGTTGTGCTTCCACATACCGGCTTTGGCTTACAGCCAGTTTGCGGGCTATCTCTTCATATTCCCTCTGTATAGCAAAACGATGGAGCGAATAGCGAATAGCCCGCCCCAGCAACTTGCCATCGAATTGCCCTTTGACTAAAAAGTCTTGAGCCCCTGCCTTAACAGCCTGATTACCAATAATTTCATTATTAACATCCGAAATAACAATCACTGGCACATTGCTATAGTGTGCCAAATAACGAGTCAGTGCCTTAAAACCACTTACATCAGGCAAGTTCAGGTCGAGTAAGACTAAATCGATGTGTTCGCGTTCTTGCTCCAACAACTGCAAACCTTCAAGCAGCATGTCGGCCGTGCGCAATGTAATCTTCATGGCAGCACCCTCAAGGCATTGTGCCACAAAATGTTGATCAGCCTGATCACCTGTAATGAGTAAAATAGTGGTACTCTGGTTTCTGCTATTCATAAATGCATTTATATATCATTCTACTTCTCAGAGTTTTTTCTCAAGCATGCACCATACTGGGCAAAATCGATGTACTCAACCAAAAATCTTCTACTCGCCTAATGACTTCAAAAAAGTGGTCAAAATCGACTGGCTTGTTCACATAGCTATTGGCATGCAGGTCGTAACACTGCAAGATGTCGTGCTCGGCATTAGAAGTAGTCAATACGATGATGGGAATGCGCCGCAATATCGGATCGTTCTTGATATCGTTTAACACTTGGCGACCATCCATTTTGGGCAAATTCAGGTCGAGCAAAACCAAGTCGGGGGTGGTCGCATGTTCGTATTTTCCTTGCTTGCGCAAAAATCGCACCCCTTCCAATCCATCCATTACTACGTCTAACTTGATTGGTAAGTGGCTTTCGCGAAAAGCTTCTTGCGTAAGGCGCACATCTCCTGGATTATCCTCAATGAGTAAGATGTGAATTGCTCGAGATTGAATCATGGATTTGAGGTTTAAAGAATTAGGCTTTGTGTACTTTGCACACCAGCATTACCGATTTGGCTATTAGCCCCTATCTACTTGGCCCAAAAGACAGCTATTTTTGCCGTCGCAAGTTTGGCACATCTCCTTCATTTCACCTATACAAGCGATGTATTCAGATGGATCAAAATTTGAGCCAATTCCAAGATGCCATTGCTACCTACATCCATACCCAGACATTCAGTCGGCAACCCCAGCAATTGTACGCTCCCATACGCTATATCATGAACCTAAAAGGCAAACGCATCCGCCCGCTGCTCACCTTACTGGCATATTACCAGTTCGACGACGACTACACACAAGCACTACCTGCAGCTTTTGCCGTCGAGTTATTCCACAATTTCAGTCTTGTACACGACGATATTATGGATCAGGCTCCTTTGCGGAGAGGACAACCTAGTGTACATCAACAATTTGGTCTCAATACGGCCATCCTCTCGGGCGATGCCATGCTCATCTACGTATACGAATACTTGACACAAGCTGCCCCCACCCATATGCTCCCCACGCTCCTACATACATTCAACCAAGTGGCTATTGGCGTGTGCGAAGGACAACAATACGACATGCAATTCGAGTCGAACGACACTGTACACATCGAAGAATACTTGCACATGATTGAACTCAAAACTGCTGTACTCATAGGTGGAGCGCTGAAAATTGGTGCATTGTGCGCGCAAGCTGAGGATACATCGGCACATATACTCTACGAGTTTGGGCGCAACCTTGGCATCGCCTTCCAGCTGCAAGACGACTGGCTCGACACCTTCGGCAACCCTAAAAAAACAGGCAAACAACAAGCCGGCGACATTATTCACAACAAAAAAACGTGGATGTACCTCAAGGCACTCGAGCTAGCAACTCCTAGCCAGCGGAAAAAGCTCCAAGAACTCTACCGCACCCGGCCTGATGATCCTACTCAAAAAATTCAAACGGTCCGCGCAATCTTCGAAGCACTAGACATTCCAAAGCAGGCACTACAGATGCAAAAAAAGTTTGCAGATCAAGCCTTTGCACAACTCGAAGCACTGCCCTCGCCGCCTCATAAAAAGTGCCTGCTGTTCGACTTGGCTCAATGGCTCATGCAACGCGACAAATAAAAAAGAAGAGGCAACCGCCGAAACGGTTACCCCCTCACACTATGAAACACTATCTCTTTATTTTATTTCGTACAGCTCAAGAAAAGCATGCATCTTGTTAGCGAAGTTAAGTTGCAAAAATCAATTGACCAAATCATACCAAGTGCACAACAACAATTTTACTTATTTAGAAAGAGCTTGCCATTCCACCATCCCTTTTCAATTTCCGCACCAACTTTTTCATAAAATCGGATAGCTGACTCGTTCCAGTCCAGCACCTGCCACTTGATCAATTTACAGTCTAAAGCACGAGCTTCGTCAATTAAAGCGGCAAATAGCTTTTTCCCCACGCCACTGCCTCGCCACTGCTGGCGTACGACGAAGTCTTCCAAATAGATCATACGCCCCTTCCAAGTGCTATAAGCCTTGTACCAAACCATCATGCCTACTACCTCACCTGCACATTCCGCTATCAGTGCGCGAAAAAAACCTGCCTCGAAGTCGCGCATGTACTGCTCCAGCGATGCTATAAACTCGTGCGCGGCCTGCTCGTATTGAGCTAATTCAGCCACCAATTCATGTATTGCTGCTAGATCAGCTTTTTGTGCCGGGCGCACTACCACTTGTTCACCTTTGTCGTTCATCACCATTGTTTTTCTATACGCCATATGCTTATGCTCATGTGTCAACATTTAATCGAGTAAGTGCGTGGCATATCACTGCAAAAGATGACATGCAAAAAAGCAAAGGTATGCGCTAATGCTATACCCAAGCATATGTGACGATAAGATGCCCCTCTGGTCTATAAGGCAATTGCAGCATTATTCGAACCAAGGAAATGCACATGCTATGTCGCATTGCTCAATAGTCTTATACACTCACTACATTGAGATTGAGTCAGTATACTTGGCCAGCTGTATCTCCAAGACCCAGCACCACTGCATAGCTCACAAGCCCATGATCATGTGGCGGCAGCAATTTTACGCATACTCCAAATGAAAAAAGAACAAGAGGCACAATCATCTATACCACATCGGCAGTACCCCTTCCAACAACTCGACGACGAGACACTGGTACGTCAACTTATCGCTCAACCTGCATCAAAAGCACTGCGCGAAGCCCTATACATCCGTTTTGCACCATTGATTTACGAACGCGCACTGGCCATTGTGCGCGATCAGGCTTTAGCCGAAGATCTCACCCACGACATTATTCTCAAAATCATGCTCAAGATCAAGAGCTTTTCGTTTCGATCTTCTTTTCGCTATTGGGTATGGCGCGTGACCTACAACCACTGCATCAACTTCATAAACCGAAAAAAGAAAGAAATAACCACCGACTGGGAAAAAGCACCTCATACGTTCACCGAAACGGCCTATGAACCTACTGGTTTACACCAAGAAGTACAACTCTACAAGCTCGAACAAGCCATCCAACAACTCAGCGAACAAGAATGCGCTATGTTGTGGATGCGCTATCGAGATAACATCCCCGTAGCCGAGATGGCCGCTATTTACCAAATTGGAGAAAGCGCGATGAAAATGCGCCTCAAACGCTTGCGCGACAAATTGGCTAACATCTACAAATCCATCGACGATGAGCAAATCTAATAAGCAAGAAAAATCTATAGAGAAACTCCTCGAAACATGGAGCACGCAACCTTCGCCTCCACCACGACTACCCGAACACCTCAAAGAGCAAGTCTTTCAATCGCTCCACACCTTGGAGCTACTAGGCACTTTGGCCGATTTATTCTTCGTGAAATTCGCTCGATCGTGGATCGACATTGCAGAGGAAGCAACTCCATCCACAGACGATCCCGATGAAACACATTCACCAACATAAGTATACACCCCATTGACCTTTCATCCATGCCGCACTAAGCCGCGTGCCACCACAGTAGCTCACGTCTAAGCGGATATTTTCGGCATGCACTGATGTGACGTTCCGACCTTTCAGAGGCCTATCCCTAACAACCTCATTTTACAACGACCAAGTGAATTCCAATCATGTACCAACATCTGTCTCAGACTGCAATATCTGTGTGCATCGTGTTGTGGTTATTACATCTGGCCCCTCGCGCTTTTGGCCAACAACTAAAAGCACAAGTAGCTATGATGAACCGAGGCACTTACCCTTGTATACAAATGGATTTGCCAAAAGGCACTACAGAAAGACAGACTCGGCAAGTGTGGATAAACTTTCTCAAAGCCTATAAACCCCAAAAGATCAAAACCGATAAAAAGCCTGGGGAAGTGTTTGCCGACGACGTATACCTGCCCAAAGTCAGCGAAAACACCGTGGACGTATATACCCATTTCCTGCCCAACACGCAAGGACCACTCACTACTACGGTGTGGTTCAACTTGGGCGGAGCCTACCTCTCGCCCGAACAATACCCACAATCATGGTCATCCGCTGAGCAATTCATGCAGTACTACTACCTCATGCTACAACGCACGCTTATCGAACAAGCACTCAAAAAACAACAAAAAGAAAGCAAGACAATTATACGCACTATAGAGCGCTTGACCAAAAAACAGCGAAAGCTCGAAAAGGCCATCCAGAAAGCGCAAAAAGCCATCGAAGCTGCTCAACATCAAATAAAAGCCAACCGACAAGAGCAGCAAGCCTTCCTAGCTCAAAAAGCAGCGATGGAAAAACGCATCACCTACACGCGCAGCCAACTCAAATTGATTGAATCGCAACTGAAAAACCGCTCTAAAAAGTAGAGGTCTTATCTGCCATAGCACCATGATGTGACCAAATCCCCTCGTGGTGGTCTGTGTGGTAAACAAGACATTTTTGCCCACCATCAAAACATACTATCATGAACGAAGTTGCCAACTGGACAGTCGTATTCACCGACTCGCTACGCGCCTTTGGCGAACAATTCGTAGGTGCCATTCCTGCCATCTTGGGCGCATTGATCATCCTGTTACTTGGATGGCTCATAGCCAAAGTAATTAGCTGGGGTATTGCCCGGGGCTTGAGTGCACTGAAGTTCGACGCCCTAGCCACGCGCTTTCACTTCGACGCCATGCTGGAAAAGGCAGGCGTACGCACTACGCCCAGTCGCCTAATCGGTCGTTTTGCCTATTGGCTGCTACTCCTATTGGTAATCCTCACCGCTGCCGACACCTTAGGATGGACTTCCCTTTCCCGTGAAATTTCCAATTTACTCAGCTTGCTACCCGAGCTTTTTGTAGCCAGTATTTTTTTGATAGTTGGTCTATACATTGCAGGATTTGTGCGCGATGTCATCGCAGGTGCTACAGCTTCACTTTCCATCAGCTCGGGCCGACTGCTGAGCGCTGGCATCTACTATCTATTGGTCATCGTAGTCACACTCACCGCCTTAGATCAAGCCAACATCGACATCTCAATCATTACCAACAACCTCATGCTCATACTTGGGGCCATCTTGTTGGCTGCTTCGCTATCCTACGGCTTAGCATCTCGCGAAGCGCTGTCCAACATTTTGGCTAGCTATTTTGCCAAAAACCTCTATAAAGTAGGCCAAACCATCGAAATTGAAGGTACCAAAGGCACCATCGAAGCGATTACCAGCATTGCACTGATCGTGCGCACCGATGAAGGCAAAGAAGTCATTCCCACACAACACCTCATGCAACAAAAGGTGCGCATAGTGGAATAAAATCTTTACAAACTAAGGAAGATGAAACACCCCAAACGACTCGTTGGCGTCTTGTCATTACTTCTGCTGATCGTCTTGCTGTGGCAAAATACGCAAAAAGTATCTATTCGCTTTCTCTTCTGGTCTTGGGAGTTACCATTGGTCGTTTTGCTATTGGTAGTGGCACTCTTGGGAGGAGCTGCCACCTTCCTCTTTATCCTGATTAAAGGAAGGCAATAAAAAAATTGTTTGTCACCCTAAAAGAACCATACTGACGATGACACTTCACTATCACTTCTTTCTTATGCATTATCTCAGCTGGATAGTAGGCCTGAGTTTGGCCCTACCCCTGCAAGCTCAGTTTACCACAGTCACATATGATTATGAACAAAACTGCTTTGGTGATCATCAGCCTTTGCCTGCCGAGCAGTCACTCATGATCACGGGCCTCGCCCCCGAACAAGTCGATAGAGTACAAGTCCTCATCTATAATGAAGGAGCGCACACGCGTGATCCGCTGGCCACGGGTAGCTGGCACCGCCCTACGACGCAAGCAGCCAAGGGCACCCACTTCAAAGTACCGATAGACTATCCATTACAAACAGGCAAGCGCTACGACATTTTGATCCACTACTATCGGCCTGTAAGCCCAACAGAAGCTACTGAGCTCCACCAAGCATTGATGCAATACCTGACAGCATATGTGTATCAGGTATTTGCCGTACATGGAAAAAAGCTACGCCTGACGCAAAAAGCCAACGAAGCACTGCAAGATCTCAACGACATTGTGCGTAGTGGCTTAGCCAACTACTACTTCCACACAGGTAATGGCTTTAACGGCTTTTCCAACTTGGTATACAACGAGCTCAAACACCTTCAAAAAGTCAAACTCAACAAAACGACCACAGCATCTCATGAGGCACTTTTGAAACAGCTGTGCGCCATGCTCGACCAAGAGCTCCGAGCAGTACTCAATCATCGCCTCTCACAGCTGATAGATACTCGATTGTTGGAGCGCTATCCAGTTGCCAAGCGCAAAGGTTATTTCGCCCTCAACATCGGCTATGGATCCGTACTCATCGAAGGCAACTTCGACAATCTCACTTATGGCCAAAGCGCCTATGCAGGGTTGGCTTTTCCCCTGGCTACCAGCAAACTCGCGCCAACCTTTATGCGCAATGCTTCACTCACTATGGGTGTGTATTTTAAGGACTTCACTACCGCTACAGGTGCGCGAGTCACTGGTCCAGTCGTGGGGCGCCCCCTCTATTTGGGCTTAGACTACAAGCTGTTTCAATTCGTCCGCTTCAACATGGGAGCAGCCTTCCTCGAAACAGCACAACAAAATGGCAACGAGACCACGCGCACTGTTTTTGTACAACCTTTTGTGGGCATCAGTGCAAAAATCAACATCTCTCTTTCACTCGATCAATAAACAATCCAGTTGTCATCACACATGCCAAGGGCTGATCCAAAGCAAATCGGCTCTTCGGCACATCTCGTTTGCCCTATGGTATGCTGACCACAACTCTCTAAAACAAGAAAAATGAAGGTGCAAACACTTGCTTACACATCGTGTATTACCATACTCCTGCTGTGCTGCCAGCTACATGCCCTCTTTGCACAATACAATCGATATAAATGGCAAATAGGCACCGGCATAGGTTTGATGAGCTATCATGGCGATTTGTCATATAAATGGATTGACCCCAACCAAGAGCTCATCGATCTCTTGGGTACTAACCCCTGGGCCTATAGCCTCACCATGGGCAGGCAACTCACAGCCACCCAGACGCTGATAATAGAAGGCGGTACAGGCCATTTCATTGCCAACGACCGAACCATCGATTGGCGAGGGAACCCTCGTACAGACAACCCCAACTACTTGCGCGCTCTCAATGTGCGCACCCAAATGAACTGGTGGACGATTGGCTGGCAATGGCAATTGCGCCGCCGACAAGCAGCTGCTGCACGGCTAGTACCTATCTATACAATGGGTATAGGTATGACGCATTTCACCCCTAAAGCCGACCTGTATTACCCATCTGATGATGGCCAACAACTCCCCTATTACTATTGGGACGATGGCACCATTCGCGATCAACCACAGAGCAGTGGCACAGGCATACTCATTGCCCAAGATGGTATTTTCGAAACATCGCTACGCCCATTGCAAACCGAAGGCGCGAATTATAAACCCTATACCTTCCATCTACGCACTGGCCTAGGCGCCCTACTGCGGCTCAGTCCCCGACTCCACCTTACCCTACAAGCCAATCTATACTGGACCGCTACCGACTACCTCGACGACCTATCCGGGCAATTTCCTCAAGCCTACGAAAGCGAAACACAACAATACGCCAGCAATCCTGCTGGCATAGAAGGCTTGTGGCGGGGCCATCCTAACGGAAAAAACGATCGATACCTCACTCTTTTTTCGAGTCTATACGTGCACTTTGGCCGCAAAGCCCAATCATTTAAAATGCCACCACTCATGATGGGCGCCCTGTCACTCGTCGAGCCTCCCACAACACAGTACTCTTCAGGCGACTCACTTGCCCAGACTGCTACTACCCAATCAACGCCCACCACCATTGCCCCGACAGACAACAGAGCCGCAAAAAACGATCGCAGTGCCCACAGCGCTATGCCCAAGCCCAATACCACCATTTACACCAGCGCTTTACCAGATTCCAGCTACACGAAAAAAACTGACACATCAGCCACACCACCAGCCCACACGACTTCAGCTCATGCCAATACCGATATGCTAAAGGCACAAATAGCTATTACCGCCCAACAACTGATGCAAGCACAATTGCAATACAATGCCCTCCACAAAAAATCGCCTGAAAGGAAACAGCTAAAGCAACGCATCAACCAACTCAAAAAACGCCTAGCAGCCTTAAAAAAACTCGACAAACAGATCAATGCCGCGCAGTAACAATGAGAAACTGATCATATCACCCATTTCAATAGCCAAAAGTAGCTACCAGCAGAAAATGGCCTGAGTATCCCTTTTTGTCTTTCTTGAAGGGGCGTAGCTAGTAAGTGCGCATGGCATTACGTGTAAGGTTGCAAAAGAAGCCCATTGTTTTGGGCAGTAGGCACAAACCTTCTTCGGCCAATAAACCGCGGCTAACCAATAGATGATCTAGCAACTGATATCGATTGGCGAACTTAACCCCTTGCATCGTCCGGCCATGTAGCACCACCCCATGTCCTCCTGACTCAACAAATACCACACCCAGAAAAGGTAGCAAGCTTTTGCCCGATAAGAATAAGTCTCACCCAAAGCCCTGATTGCATTGCTACGCCCAGTGACCAGATTGCGATCACCCGTAGCGTTCAGGTGGTCGAGCATGCTGCTGTCAAAAAGCTCGTCTTCCAACGCGTGCGAATAGCCTGCAAGTCGTCCATGGTGTACCACATTTCATAGGCATGCAGACTAACCTTTCCGTGCTGCCCGGCCAAAGAAACAATGTTTTCCCCCTACCGCAATTCGCGCCAGATCAGAAACAGCCTTGCCACGCATACGCAAAGGCCAATGGCTAGCAATGATTACCAGTTCCTTTCCGGTATCTTTGAAGCAAAAGACCAACTCAAAGATGTCGCGAGCGCGATAGCGCAAGTGCACCGTTGACTTTGCTGACTCAGCAACTCCAACTTGTCCGGATTATACACTACAGCTACATCAACTCCACGCAAGTTAGAAGTATCTCGATCACCCATGATGACCTGCAATTGGTGAAGCCCAACAGCCTGCAGCAAATCGGCTAGCAAGACGTCTTTATCAATCTCACAAACAGCCACAATGTCGGGCTGTACATTGTCATGAGCGCCTCGCAAATTTCGGCCAGATACCGCTTTTTAGCTTTGAAAGCAGCTTGTGTCCAACCTATTTTAAGACGATAGGAAATCGTCGCCGGTGTCAAAAAAGTTCTAAGGGTTCCAGCAAGTAAGATACAGCACGGACATAGGCATTCTGTTGAACAACCTAGATAATTAGACTGATGCATGACAATCTATAGCTCATGAAGGTACTGGCAAATTGTATATTTGCGCACAACACATTACCAAAAATACCTTTTCCTTTATGGCACGCATACTTGCTCTATTCATCTCATCACTTGCAATCCTCGGCCTACAAGCACAACACATATCACCCGACACACTACAGCTACAAGTAGACGTAGTGTTCCTTTCCTCCAACCTGCTCAAAGGGCGCGAAGCAGGTACCCCCTACGAAAAAGAAGCTGCCACCTACATTGCTCGGCGCTTCGAAGAGATTGGCCTACAACCCAAAGGCACTGAAGGCTGGTTTCAGCCCTTCGACTTCACATATAAGCCCAACCCTCACAGTGAAACAGGGGAAAAACGCACAGGAGTCAATGTAGTGGGTTACTTGGACAATGGTACTCCCACTACCGTGATTATTGGCGCCCACTTCGATCACTTGGGCATGGGGCACTTTGGCTCGCGTCATGTCGGCGAGGCAGCTATCCACAATGGCGCCGACGACAACGCCAGCGGCGTGGCTGCCTTGCTATGCCTGGCTGAAAAGCTGAAACACAGCTCCCTCAAAGGACACAACTACCTCTTTATCGCCTTTTCTGCAGAAGAACTGGGGCTGTACGGATCTAAATATTTTGCCGACCACCCCACTATTGACCTCAATCAGGCTGCTTACATGATCAACATGGATATGGTAGGTCGCCTCAATGCCGAGCGCAAGCTGGTGGCCAATGGGGCGGGCACCTCCCCAGCTTGGAAAGACGCCTTGCGGCAAATCGACACACTCGGCATACACATTGTCACTACAGAAAGTGGCGTCGGCCCTTCTGATCACACCTCCTTCTACCTCAAAAACATCCCCGTACTACACTTCTTCACCGGCCAACATGCCGACTACCACAAACCCCAAGACGATAGTGAGTACATCAACTACGGCGGCTTGGCCGATATATGTCAGCTGATCTACAACCTCATCGCCCAGCTCAATAGCCAGCCCCAGCTCGAGTTTCGCAAAACAAAGGATGAAAGCCAACGCCAAGGCGCTGCTTTCAAAGTGTCGCTAGGCGTAATGCCCGACTACACCTACGACGGCAAAGGCATGCGCGTAGATGCCGTAATCGATGGTCGTGCCGGTGCCAAGGCAGGTATGCAAAATGGCGACATCATCATCCAAATAGGTGACGTGACAGTCAACGACATCTACGACTACATGGAAGGGCTAAGTCAGTTCCGCAAAGGTGATCAAACGCAAGTAGTGGTGCTACGCAATGGAAAAACACTCACCTTAGATGTAGTATTCCAATAAGGGGCACACCACTTTTTTGTCTGTCTAAAGACAAAAGGCACAAGTGCAGTACACTTTCAAGTGCCTTCCTTCGTCTAAACGCCAAGAGTGTAGCCATCAGCTAATGGTTACGGAAAGTTTTTTCCTCTCCTAAAACCGAAAACAAAGGACTCATGAAAACCTATTTGCTTCTTGTATCCTTATACCTATCTTTCGCCTTTGCCACACAGGCCCAAAATGCCATCAAATGGACACCTACTACCTATTTGTTTAGCCAGACTGTGACATTAACCTTTGAGCATGCCTTCAATGCCCAACGAAGTCTCAATACAGGTTTGAACATTTGGCTATTGTCCGTAGATGCTTCTACCGTTACCTCAGAAAGTGGCACAGCCAGCTTTTCGATGTTTGGGCTAGCCCCCGAATACAGATTCTATTTAGGCAAAAACGCCAACGCCCCCAAAGGCTTCTACGCAGCACCTTATTTGAATGTCAATTTGGGCAAACTGAAAGTGGAAATAGCAAATGCTCAAGGCCAAAAAGGCGCTGGAAGTGTAAAAACCAGCGTCATTGCTGGTGGTGGCATCATCGGATACCAATTCCTCATTTCTGAGGTGTTTGTACTCGATTTATTTGGTGGTATTAACTACACCAAGTTCAATCTCGGAAAAGTACGCGTGAGTTATCCCGATGGTACCAGCGAAGATGCCAACATCGCAAGTATCAATATTGGCGGGCTCTTACCCCGATTCGGCATTTCCGTGGGTTTTGCTTTTTAAGCAAAAAAGAGCTGTAATGCCCTTTGGCAAGAAGTCATTTAGGGGCTGTTGTGCATGCACAATTGCCCCTATTTTTGTACCCCTAATCAGCCCTTTCTGGTAAACAATTTTCGGCAAAAAGGAGTAGCTATTATAAACTTGAACCAACTAAATGCGGGAGGCTATGGCAAAAAAAGCACTCATCATCGTGGACGTACAGAACGACTTCTGCCCTGGTGGGGCTCTAGCTGCACCTGATGGCGACCAAGTCGTGCCTGTCATCAACCAACTTGTAGATCACTTCGACTACGTATTGGCCAGCAAAGATTGGCACCCATCCGACACGGTGCATTTCCAAAAATGGCCGGTACACTGTGTAGCAGGCACGCCAGGTGCTGAGTTCCACCCGCAGTTGCGCACCGACAAGATCGACCAAGTGTTGCTCAAAGGCACCGATAACAAGGATGATGGATATTCGGCCTTCGAAGCAACCAATGTCGACCTAGCACAATGGCTCAAAGAACACGATGTAGAAGAAGTCTACGTGACGGGCCTGACTACAGAATACTGCGTCAAATCGACAGCCCTAGACGCCGCAAAAAACGGATTTAAAACCTATGTCATCCGCGACGCCGTGCGCCCTGTCAACCCAGCTGATGAAGCAGCTGCTTATCGCGATATGGAAGAAGCGAGTATTCAGCTGATCACCTCTAAGGCAATATGGCAACCTGCTTAAGGTTCGGACAGTTTCCCATCACTTAACGCATCTTGCAGTGCTTGCAAGATCGCGAGATTGGCTTGTTCGTTCTTGGCTGTAGCTTCTACAAGTTGCCTTCCGAACCAACCCTGCTGAGCGGGTGGTAACTCGCCACACACATCCGCGCCAAGGATTTTTTTTCTCGTGCCTAAGGCACGTACTAGTTCTAATAGATAGGGCAAAGGCATTTGCCCCTGATCCCAATTGGTGAGGGCCCAGCGCGGATCGAGCACATCTTTGTCGATGCTGATGTATATGTGGCGCGTAGGTATGGCCTGCAAGAGTGTATGCGCCGTCCATCGGTCGGGAGGCAACCATTCAATCTTTTGTAATAAATGAGCAGCTATGCCATCCAAACTGCGCTCCTGCACGCCTACCAGTACTACCTTCACCAATCGAGGTAAACGCAATAGCGCTTCGGCCACCCAACTACCACACGACAACATAGTGGGTTGTTGCTGGGCATCCGCATGATGGTCGAATAACACTAACGTAAAAGGATGACGCAAGCGCTTCATCAGCAAATAACTGGTGTAATGGTAGTTGCCGCTGCCCAAAAACCACAAACGCGCGTGATAGCGACTCAACCGCTGATCGAGTGCACGCTGAGCTTCCGGAGTACAGAAATAGGCCACGCCCTCCAAGTCATTGAGCCCAATGATGTACGAGGCGGCATCCTTGAGGCATGCCTGCAACTGTAAAGACCCGTCAAAATCGACCAATGCCACCGATAAAGGCCTTTTGTCGGTATGCATCGCTGACATGGCACCAGGTGTTTTCCATACAGCTACAAAAAACAATCCTGTAAAAACTACACTGACAGCTTGTCCGAAAAGTTGCATTTTGCACAAACAAAACGAAATAAGCTATGAAGCTGCTTATTATCAATGGGCCCAATCTCAATTTGTTGGGCAAACGCGAGCCACACATCTACGGGCGGCGTAGCTTCGAAGAATATCTGGAACTACTGCATCAGGAATTTCCCACTGTGACCATCCACTATTTCCAGAGTAATCACGAGGGAGCACTTATCGACAAGCTACACGAAGTGGGCTTTACCTACAACGGCATCATCCTAAATGCAGGCGGGCTGAGCCACACTTCGATCGCATTGGCTGATGCCGTGGCAGCCATTGAAACTCCCGTCATAGAAGTGCACATCTCCAATGTCTTTGCTCGCGAGCCCTTTCGCCACCACTCATATCTCAGTGCTGTATGTGTAGGTAGCATCGTAGGTTTGGGACTAAAGGGTTACGAGCTGGCCATACAATACTTCTTGTAGAGAAGCTAGGCTGGCCCAGTACCTGTGAAAATGGCTTACTGCAACGTAAAGCGCACAGTTACCCCTGCATTGACATTGGTAGTGGGATAACCCTGAGAGGTTTTGGGTATAGTGCGCCGGTAATCGACAAAAAAGCGCAGCGACAGCTGGCGGTTGAGGCGGTATTCGGCAGCTGGCGAAACCGTCAGTGCATTGGTGCCTCGCGTGGGCTCTCGAATGTCTTGGTCAAGCTGGTGGCGAATGGTGATATCGTCGCGCAGAGAAAAGTCAAAACTCAAGTCTAAGTCCTTGGCCTGCCCCACCCCTCTACGTGCATTGCTATTGCCAAATATGGAGTTGTTTTGGTTGCTATTGGGGCGTTTTCTTTTCTTTTTGGTAAAAGGCAAGTCCACATTCTTCATGCGGTAACCAAACCCGATGACGTATTCCTTCGAACGCGTCTCGTTGAGACTGTAGTCGATAAAGCTCATCTGCAAGCTACGCGCCCGTTTGAAATCAAGATTGAAAGACATACCCTGCTTGGTGCGTATATCCACACCCAATAAGGGCGAAAATTGCTCTTGCACCACTACGTTGGGCACTTCAAAGCGCGCATAGAAATCTTGTGTGACGGGATTGCGCTTAAACGGATTGTTGTAATCGTAGTTCAGATCCGACTCAAACGAGTTGATGTTGAGCCGAGAGCTATAGGCATGATTGATGCTGATAGATTGAAACAAATCGCGCAAACCAGGCAACTTGGCTAAACCATTGTAACTAACGCGCCAGTTGAGTCGCGGCAACTCCTTAAACAGCACTCTGGTATAATCGGGCGCCAACTCCATCTGCTGCGGATCAAAGCCCGCATAAGCAGCAATGAATGCAGGTAACAACACACTTTGCTGATATCGGCCAAAGCCATTCGTATATCCCTCAGCGCGCTGCAAAGAATCGAGGTGATACCCCGTACCCAAGCGCTGAGAGATAATGACGCGGTTGGCTTCAAAGCGACGGAACAAACCAATGATATCCTCATCGAACAATGTGGGTAGTCCCGACCACGTAAGAGTAAAGGAACCTATATCGCGTGGAATAAGGTGGCGCCATTCCTGTTGATAGCGCTGATCAGGTGACTGAAATATGGTATCTCGGCGGAAAAACTCCGTGTGGTTTTTCGAATAAGTGCGCGTGGCGTCGATGTCGATGCGCAAATCAGCAATGGGCTCCAAGGTGATCTTGGCCGAAGCCTGATTGCTATAGTTCTGCACCACCTGCTGGTTGAGCAACTGATCACCACTTATCCACGACCAGTTGTTGTACAACCAATCGTTAGGCCCATAGTAGCTCTCCTGATTGATATTGGGCTGTAACCCTATAATAAAATCCCAACCCGGCGACTGAAACTGGTTCATGCCCAAAAAGCGTGCACTAGGCATATAACCCGGCACTACAGTAGCAAAGTCCTCAGACCACGTCAGGCGCACCTTGCGCAACAGCAATAAGGGGCGTATGAGCGCACGCTCCGTTTTGCTCGGTTCCTTTTTCTTGCGTTTTTTGTTCTTCCCACTACCTCCATCAGCTTTGTCATCTTCCTGGTCGGAAGCGCCATTGCGACGCGAATCTCGCCCTGCAGGGCGCCGGTTTGAGCCTGGAGTACGCCCACGACGCGCACGCGGACGACTAATGGCTTTTAGATATTTAGATTTGTTATACAGCTTTTCAAAATCCAAGTCCACATTGGCTTGTCGCTGTTGTCGGTTTTGAATGATGTTGCCCAAAGCTCGAGCTCCTGGTGCCTCGCTAGCAGCATCCCACTGATAGTTAGCCGTATAGCTGGCCGTAGCATTGACCCACTCCAAAAGTGGAAACTGCTTAAGTGGTGCTGTGTAATTGAGCGTAAGGGTATGCTTGTACTGTTTGGGCCGCCCCAAGTTGCGCAAGTTGGCAAGTAAGAATTCGCGTTTGACCGCATCGGGAATGGGCAGCATGGTCTCCTGGTCAAACTCGGGCAGTTCGTCCACTACCGAGCGATTGTCGGCAAAAAAGCGCAACTTGATGTTTTTCGACAGGTCCCAATTCAAGTCATAGCTCCTATTCCAGGTAAACCGCTTGATAAAAAATGTATTATAGAATGGATTGTTGCCAGCAAACCGGTACTTAGTCTCTTGAAACTGACGATTGAGTTCTGTTTGAAAACCAAAGGAATTAGGTAATGGGTTGAAGTTGAAATTGGTAATTAGCCCCAACCACTTGCTGCTCGACAAGTTTTTAAGTGGTTCGACAAACTTGCCCTTCCGGCTATAGGCATAGGTGAGCAATCCGCGCTGGCGCCTCACTCGGTCGTACTCGATAAAGGGATCGCGGCGCTCACCTTCTTCCCACACGTACGTAAGGGCAAAGTTGGACACATCCCAAGGCAAAGGTGGACGGTCACTTTGCGTGCGCTCTTTGCGCACATTGGTAAAGTTGATGCTGCGCAAAGACGTCACCTCACGCGACAAGTCCAAGATGCTGTCTCGCACCGCACCGCTCTGACCCGCTATTTTTTCCGAAACTTCCACATCTAAGTCATATGGATCATACTGAGGCGTGCGAATGCTTTGCGATATTTGTGCCAGTAGGGGAATATGTATGCCCCATTCTTTTGGCAAGAACTTGCCCAACTCCAGATCGGTAGCAATGCTGTATTCCACCACATCTTCTCGGCTACGTTCGTAGAGTTGCTGATCGAGCGCACCATAGCCTATGGTGCTCATGTTACCCGCTACCGTGAGGTTACCCAGATCGGCCATTTGCATGTCCAGACGCGCCAAAGCAGCCATACCACCGCGTTGCTCCAGCCCTGCCAATCGCAATTCGTTGACCCACACTTCTACGCAATGCTCTTTGCTATCGTCCTTGGGGTTGCGAATGCCTATCATCACGCCTTTCACCAACCCCAAGTTGGGATTTCCCTTAATGCGCAAGCGTGCCTCTGGGCGCTCTGGATCAGGAGCGCCGTCTAAAGGATATACCTTACTAAGTGCATAGCCCGACGCATTGCGCTCCAGCTTCAGGTCTTTGAGCAGCTGAAGCGGAAAGTCAAATTCATTCTCCAAAGGCCACACCACGCGTTGATAAGACGGATCACTATAGGGCACAAAAGAATCACGCGAAATTTTGAGTGGCAACTCGTATTCGTAGTAGTTTTTAGTAAAGTCCGACCCCAAGCGGATAAACACCTTCAGATCCCCATCTTTCAAATCGGGATCTTCGGGCCGCAGCTCACCATGTACAAACATGCGCAAGCGCTCATACAGCCTCATGTCGAGATTGATAATCTTGTAAATCGCTCGAGCATCGCCATCCTGCAAGCCACACACCGTCATGGCCATCGATTGCTCATTTTGCAGCGCGTTGAGTTGTAACCCGATAGCCTGTTCACGCGTAATGCCAGGCGGGAGGATGTAGCCAAATGGCTGGCGCTGGCTGTTCTCCTCGATGTTGACCGCATTGACATCAAAAAGCGTAGCTGCATTTTCTTCCACAGGCCCACTCAAATCCGTCTCGACCAAAGGCTGCTGATAGCGACGCCACTGGTTGCGCACCAGCTCCAAACGCGCAAAGCGCATCGTGACAGGCGCCTTAAAACCACGCAAATACATGCGCACAAAGCGAATAGATCGGAAATCCTGTATCCCTCCCACGCGCTTGAAGAAGGGATGATCATCGGGCAAGTCCAATGGTACCTTGAAGCGATACCACACGCGAGTTCCATCCGGACTTTCTACTTTTTCCGTTACAAACGGATTGGCCTCCATCTTAATGCCCCGATCGCCATCCCACTCGATGGGAATGCGATACTGAAAATACGACTCCGACTCGTTGAGGCTGTTGTCGCGATTGAGATCTTCGTTGTCGGGATAGTTGGTCGAAGAGGAAATAAACTGGCCCGTTGTAGGCGGCTGCGAATTGCCCTCCAAACCGTTGAAGCGCTTGTACCGATCCCTTACAGTAGTGTTGTTGTTGTCGTATTCGGCATCGCGGAAGTACTTGAAATCATCATTGGATGGATCCTGCCGTATGGAGTCAATTACCTGAGCCAACACACCACCTGCTTGTAATGCATCGATATACCATTTGAAATGATCCCGTTCTTCTACATCGGACAAACCGTCTAAGCCCACATCCTGTGCCTGACGCGTAGCTGGGTCATTGTCGAATGCATTGGTGATTTGTTGGGTCAGTGGCACACGCCCCCACGCAGTGCGCTTGGTACGCCGCCCCTGGTTGTTGGGGCCTGGTAAGCCATTTTCGAAAAACTTGCGCGAATCGCGCAAAATGTCTTCAGAGATATTGCCCAGCTCGATCACCAACATGCCTTGACGATCAGCTGCATTGGGCGCACCACTGCCATCGCCCGATTCATCGAGAAAGGGGCTAAGCATCCAAAATTCCAAAAACTCAATGTTCGCCTGCTGAAAGTCATTAGTGGTGAGCGCACGCATAATACCGCCCCAACGCGTCTCGGGTTTGGCTAATCTGCCATCAGGCATTAGCCCTGCCGAGTAAGGCGTCCCGCCCAACGAAACGGGCAAGTCGAAATTGTAAGGGCCACGTTCACTGGGATAGAAACTCAAGTCAAAGGTGTACAAAGTGGTAGAAAGCAAATCGGTAGGTGTAAAGTTGGGGAACACCTCCGTTTGGGGTACCAGTACCTCGTAGGGATTGGCGTTGTTAGTGCCCCGCGTCACACTTGGATCAATGCGATACCAGTTGAGCAATGCTCTGTTGACACCCGATAGTGTCGTATCAATGGCATCAGCCTCGGGGAAGAACGGATTGTTGTTCAACGCATCGTTCTGTGGCACACTGGCCAGCTGCCATGCATTGGTAGGGGTGCGCAAGTCGAACGAGCTGATGGCACCTTCAAAGTCGTCGATGTACACCACACTTTGCCGATCGCCTTTTTCCCCCTCTTGAATAGCACGCGCATACCCTGGCTTGAGAAAAGCTGCTTCCGCAAAAAACGAAATCTGCGAAGGTTCCTTCGTCTGCACCAATGGCAACGCATCTATAGCACGCGTCAGCCATGGTGCCTCATCGCTGTAACTCAAGTCCAGACCAAAGATCCGGTTGTTAATGGGGTCATCACCCACATTGACCTTTTGCGTATAAGGCCGCTCAAACAAATGCAGATAAGTACCACCCAAAGTGAGGTGCTTGCTCAGCTGATAATCAGCTCGCAAGCCCAACATCGTCTTGGTCTGAAAGCCAAAAAGCGTATTGTCCTCAAATGACACCCGAATGGGTTGGCCCGAATTGAGGTACGCATCGTTCAGAATGCGCACGCGCCCCAGGTTGTAGTCCACCTCATAGTCGATGTTTTCGCGCAAGATCTGACCACCAGCCGTGACCCGTACTGAGCCCTGTGGAATGTTGAATGCCCCCAGCGAAATCTCACGCGACACACTCGATTTGTAACTCCCCTTAATGGTAAAGCGGTTGAACTCGGCAAATTCTTGTGCCACCACCAAAGGTGCCGAATACAACGTATCGTATACGTATTTTCGACGCAAGACCGGATCGTCAATCTGGCGCGCCAAGGCTTCCCCAAAAGGCTCCAATACGGGAAACATGATGCGCCCATTCGACGGGTTGATCGTCAGACCTGGCACAAAGTCAAAAACACCGTCGGGCTGTGGGTCATTGAGTGTATTGAGCTGGTCTAGATTAAACACCTGTAATAGAGGGATACCCGCCAAGTTGGTCTCGGGCAAAAAGCGCTTTTGCCCCCCACCTGGATCTTCGTAGTAAATGTCGAGGCGAAAATCCTCAGGACTCACCTGAAAAGCACCAATCGAATAGATGTTTTTCATCATCAGATCCCAGGTGGGCACGTCGACAGGTTGCGTTGAGCTCTTCAGCATCTTGACGAACAAGACATTCTGATTGACCGAATCGGTAGTGGCAGGCACATCCTCCGCCAGCTGCCCCACCTGATATACCGAATCTTTGTAAGAATACTGGAAGGCAACAGCCAGCACTTGATCAGGCTGTAAGTTAATGTTGAGTGAAATATAACCCAGCTCGGGATGATAGGTGTATTCGGTAGGAGAAAGCTTGCGCGCACTCACTTTTTCAAAGTCGCGTCCTTGCTGAAAGTTGAATGGTGCCGACTTAAGTACATTGGCTGCGCGATCTACAAACTTGTTGCGCGGATTGGCAATGAGCGTGGCGTAAATGTCATTGGCATAGTTGTCGGGCAAGGCATTTCCTTCCAAATCGCGAAAACGCGGCACAGGAGGGGCCTGAAAGTCAGGATTGGTATTGGTCATGCGCTCTGGCTCGCCCAAGTCAGCTATAGCCACAATATCGCGTATATCTACCGTTTCATTTCGATCGTTGGTCACCCACACCTGTATGTTCTCGATGCGGAACAACGTCTTTACCTGAGGCAAGGCCTCCAAAGCTTCCTCGAAATGAGCGCGATTGTAATGAGTGAGGAAGAAATGCCGATTCTCGTCGTATTGATCAGCTCGCACCTCAAATTCCTGATATTGACTCCCCCCCTGGATAGTGAGCTCTTCGCGCTCCGACTTTTGCTGCGAAGCCACTGCTGTGAGTCGCAATCGGCCAAATTGCAATTCGGTCTTTAGCCCAAAAAGGCTTTGGCTCCCTTGGATGAGCTGCCCACGCAAAGGCAAACTCACATTACCCGCCTCGATTTTTTTGATAATATCATCTTCACTAAAAGCATCCGAGCTGTAATCCAGCTTCATCTGATTGTCAAAGTCAAAAGTGGACTGCGTGTTGTAGTTAGTACTCAACTTGAGCTTTTCCCCTATCTGCCCTTGCACATTCATCTGAATTGCCATGTCGAAATCGAAGCCACCCTGCCGCTGTTGGCGCAAGGTCCATACGGGGTTTTCCACCTTCTGATAATCCACACCAAACGTCAGATCAATATTGCCCTGCGGGCGAATATCTACAGTAGGGCTACCTGTAGTGCTACCGAAAAATCGGTCGATCAAATTGTCTTCCAAATCCACCTTAGCAATAGGATCTGGACGCCCAGAGCGGCTACGCGCTCCAGCACTCAATCCACTCAACTCACGCCAAACCTGCTGCTCCTGCTGGCGCGCCCGATACTCCATGTATTCCTCAAAGTCCATGAAAGTAGGTGGCCTGAAGTGGTCATCTCCTATCCGCTCAGTAAAAATATATTGCCCCGTTTCAGGATCGTATTCCACCTCATGTACTATGATCGACGGATCAGGAAGCTCTATAGGGTTTTGAGGTGGCTCTATAGGAATGGTGTCGGTAGCGACTTGCACAGCAGTATAGGCCCACCCATGGCGCAGCCCGACACTACGGGCAGAATGAGCCACCAGTGGTGCTAACCAGTTGATCATCAAAGCCAAGCCCAAAAAACTGCCTGTGAGTAATGATATTCGCCTCATAAGTTCCACTCGCTTATAGCGCGCCCTCAAGGGCTTGAGATTACAATTTGTACGAGCAAAAAACGGCCATTGTCAGCCACGCACAACGCCCCATTCCGAACAGTCGAGGCCCAATGTGCCACTCATTTGTCATACCCAATACGTAGGGCTTAATCAAGTTGTTTCCTCAAACGACAAAGACACCTGTGCCCTGCCAATGGCCGCGAATTTAACAATGATACGGCCCTAGCTTACACCATTTTGCCACCCTATTAGCCCAACTGCTGCAAGGCCAACTTGATCAATGCTTCAACCTGCTCTATATCGGGCTGCAACTGTAAAGCCTTATTGAGTGCTTTTTGTGCTTGCACACGTGGTATCTGCAGTGCCAATAGTGCAGATAACGCTTCTTCATGCAGCTTGTTGTGGCTCATACGCACATCTTCTCTCAATGGCACCTCCACCAATATCTTCGCCAACTTATCTTTCAGCTCAAGAATAAGGCGACGCGCCGTCTTTGGTCCAATACCCTTGACCTTGCTAAAAGCCCGATCATCTTCTCCCATAATAGCTACTTGCACCTCTTCAGGCGTCATGGCTGACAGCAGAAGCTGTGCCGTAGCCGGCCCAATCCCCGATACACTTATCAATAGCCCAAACAGCTGGCGCTCTTGCTCAGTGGCAAAGCCAAATAAAATATATGCATCCTCGCGAATCACCTCATGCACTAGCACCTTAGCTGTATCCAGCTTCTCTAACTGAGCATAAGTATTCAAGCTTATGTGCAATTCATACCCTACACCGCCAGTCTCAATAATCACACGAGTAGGGCTTTTATACGCAATATGACCTTTGATATATGCAATCATCAGATAGAGGTGCAATTTGCTGCCAATGGCGCGACGAAGGTACAAAAATGACTAGCTTACTCATGCCGAAACCACTACACGCACGGTGCCCCACCCCACTACTTGTAATACGTACACGCCTTTCGGCAAATCCAACACCTCAATGCGAGCGGGGAAAGTACATACGCCTTCCCACACGCGGCGTCCCTTCATGTCGTACAGATAGCAAGCCGAACTCGATGAAGGGCCATCCACAAAAAAGAATTCCGCAGCAGGATTAGGCCATACACGCAAATGCTGTACTTCTGGAGCTTCCAGCATCGGTACAGGTAGGCTATTAGTAGCTGAAAAAGTAGGATCGATCTGCGCAAAAGCACCATAACCATTAGGATAGCGCCCCCAGCTACGATCGCGCTGCTGCGGGCCAAACACCACGCCGTCCATAAACATCCCAGAGGGACTCACCAACCAAAGCGACTCTCCATCTGCATCGAGCTTAAAACTGGTATGCAATCCCGGCTGCTCCTCGTCGTCATCAGCCCACACGATCAAATAACCATCGGCTTCGATAAAACTGCCCTGCGGAAAGGTCCATTTATAAGGCTGTTGCCGATCATCTGTCAGATACCAGTCCGACAAGTCGATCACCTCACTCGTGCGATTATACAGCTCGACCCAGTCATCGTATTCTCCTTGTGCATCAGCTGCCGTCTGGCCATTCGATGCCATCAGCTCGTTGATCACCACTGGGCCGCCCAAACCCACCGACCACCATTCGCTTGCTGCCCTTTCGGGGAAAAAGGCACCTGCCATAGTATGTTCCGCATAAAAGTAAAACTGCAGTTGCCCCATTTGCGCTTGCACACTTGCTGCCCACACACCATCATCTGCCTGGCCATCATCATGCTGACCGTCATCATACATAGCCACGCGCATAAAGGGTTCATCGGGCTGGTGGCGCCATTGCAGCCATACACTATCTGCGCCATCTACCGTGAGGCGAAAGGTCACTTCTTCAAAAGCCTCAGGCAAAGGTGGATTCACCTGCCAATCGACAAATGTCGGTGGCGCAGCTGCCAGCGCTTCGTGGCTGAGTAAAAAAGCCGTGCGCGCTCCCATGAGCTCCGATAAGCCGGGTGCCCGCGCTTCGGCTGCTGCGCCCCAGCTTATCGTCTGTGTAAGATTGTCCTGCATTTGCGCAAGCGAAAAAAAAGCATTCGGGTCGGCCGCCACCGCATTAGATATCAAAGCCTGGAGTTGCTGAGCCCGACTCAAGTAGGCCGTATTTGCAAAGAAATCGTTCAAAATCGTACGCATATGAGCCACATACATCCGCCGCCAGCGTGGATGGGCAAGTATCGATTGCAACAATGGGTAGGTCGTATCGCCTTGGCGCAAAAACGGGTCCAACTCCACATAGTCGTCTAATGTGGGTGATGTCCCCTCATCGATAGTGGGAAAACGCCCAAACGCTTCGTCTAAGTCCCATGGTAAGGGCCGAAATCGACCATACTCATCCATAAACAGGTAGTAATTCTGCCGCGGGGGCCCGAGGTAGCTATCCAAATTGGCCAGCACATTGTGCAGCGCCAACATCCACATGGCAGCATCCAAGTCCAACACACTTTCCAACTGGTCGGGCTGCTGGTGCAATGCCTGTATCAGCATCAGCAAGTCATTCCAACCGCTATCGCTGAGCAGCTCGTAGTAATTGGCATAGCAGGCCGGCGATACGCCCAGATATTCGAGGCTAGCGCCATGCCCCTCCATACAGCCAAAAGGAGGTGGTGCTTGAGCTGCCACTGGCCTGCAATCAAAAAAGGTGTTAGACTTATCGGCCCAAAAGGCCCGAGCCACAAAGGGCTTATCCACTGTTTCTACATTGACGTATACGCCGTGATATGCACCATTGACGTATACCCTCGCATAATTGGCCCGTGGTGCCACCATGTACCACCGAGCGATTTCATAGCTCAGCACTTCGCGCACCCAAGAAGGATCTTTGGCCCCATTAGAGAGCTTAATGGTCTCATAGCCTTCATAACCCTGGTTCTTCACATAGTCCAGCTTAATGTTAAAGGGATTTTTAAGCTGGTTAGGATCATAGCTACCATGCCCTTTATAGCGCACCCCCACACTGTCAAACACCTCACCATTGATAATCACTTGCGCCATAAGACGAGCGCCCTGCCCCTCAGCGTAATAATCGTCGAGCAACTGATCCCAGTTATCAGTTTCAAACCATATCTCAATGGTCTGAATCTGGTCGGTGCGATAAAAATCTTGGGCAAAAAGTGGACAAACAGCCATCCAAAGAGGCACAATCCATGCATAGAGAGTTTTCATCATGCATCTGTTTTATAAGGCACTTTTGTATTCATGCTTTCGCAAAAAGTGCCCATATCTACAACAAAGCACAGCACTTCCATTTTCCGAAAGGTATACGGCACGCTATCGGCTATCTGAGCCACACGCTCACGAGTGGTACGGGCATCGACAGCTAATCGAACTACATCAACTGTGCTATTCTGCTAATATCCGAATTGTTGCGGGCAGAGGGAGAAAAACAAAAGCGACCTACAGGCCGCTTTTTCAATTGAAGTCTCTCCAAGACATCGGTTTTTGGTTTCGAAGGGCCAACAGGGCCGGATTGCGAATATTACATACCGCTTCATACGCAAGGTATGTAGAAAAAGATTCAATGCACTACTGAAAAACGCGCATATTTGGTTATTTCATTTGCCGAAAGGCGCAACACATAAGTACCGGCTGGCCAACGTGCTACTGGGACACGCCACTGAAGCATTCCCGCTTTGGTAGCTACCACAGAAGGTGTAGCCCATAACTGGCGACCTTTCATATCGAAGACGGCAAGCTGAAGATCTGTAGCCGTACTCACATGCAATCGCACATTTAACTCATCGGCTACGGGATTAGGAACGAGCGCCAAATCCCACGATGCTGTGGGCTGTTGCGCAAGTACAATCTCTAGGGCTTGCGCTGTGGACGTCCAAGCCAACGGCGGCGTCAGCGCATCAGACAAGCGCACATCAATCGATTCCGTGCCCGCAAAATGCAAGACGAATAGTGGTTGCATGCCAATTTGGATGGGCTGGCCGTATTCATAGCTCATCGTCAAAAAGCCCTGACCAAGATGGCGATATCCGAAATGGGCCGGCTCCAATTCGGGTAAGGCCACACCCTCAATGTGGCGCAAGCGTAAAGCAGCTTCGCCCAAGTCAAGTGTAAGCTGCATGGCCTGGATAACTTGCCCTTCGGGACCAAATACTTGTAATGTAGCTGTATGAGTATCTTCCTCATTTATCTGTACTATCCTGAGTGGTAATGTGCCTTGAACACGCTCCTGGCTAGCCCACAATGGATTGGGCATTGCCGTGTTGTTTACATCACCTGTTTTGATGGCCTTAAAGTTGATGTCTTCTATGGGCGCCAGCAGGTTGTTGATGTTGTACACTTCAGGCCAATTTTCTGCAAAGGGGCTCTGTGGGTTTTGGAACTGATATGCTGCATCGACAAAGCGCCATGCCGTATTGTTGGGGAAGGTGTCTGCTTCCCACAGTACCACTCTGCGTATGGCGATCATATCGCTGATACTGAGTGAATGGCTGTTATTCACATCAGCTGCAATCATTTTGAGAGGGCTACTCAGCGGTTCTATCCCCAGTAGGTGCTTTCGGATGAGCAGTGCATCTAATGTGGTCACTCCATTGTGAATATCCCAATTTTTGTACGGTGTGACTGTGTAGTCACTAGCCGGTGGTACCAAAGCAAAGAAATAGGTGCCATCAACACCAGTAGTGTCTAAGGCCGACATTCCCCCATTAATGCCCACCACTACATCGGCAACGCCTTGCCCCATCTCGTCGTAGATGGTACCTGCAATAGAGGGCGGCACGGGAACACATACGCCATTGTTGTCTTGCACAATTACATAAGTCTGGCAAAAGTCTTGATTTCCAGCCTCATCCGTCACCCAGAACATCAAGGGTATTTGCCCAATGCTATCGCACCCCAACACCATGCTGGTCAGGCTGGTATCAGACGAGAAGGAATAGCTCAACTGTGCGCTGCAATTGTCATAGCTGCCCGCATCAAAATCACTAGCCCATATTTCAATCATGCCCGTATCGAAAAAACCATCACCACTGGTATCGATGGGCATTAGTTCCACTACCAATCCATTGATACAGTACGGCGTCGGTGGCTTGGCATCAGCTACCGTCAATGTAGTAGCACAAGTGCTCGCATTGCCACAACCATCTGTCACAGTATAGGTGATGGTATAGGTGCCTGGCCCAACCCCTACAAAAGGCCCTGGGCCATCACCTAAGTCACTTGAGATAGAGGTGGTGATTTCTGGACTACAGTCCATCACGCTGACGATGTCGGGCAAGGTGATGGTAGTTGTACAAGTAGTGTCAGTAATGCCAACGCTGAGCTCATCAGGGCAAGTGATGAGCGGAGGTGCAGTATCCACTACTTTTAACACTTGTACACCTTCGTAATAGCCCGTATCCGTAGGATCATTGGGATCCCAAGTACACCAGTTGATCACGCTCCAAGTACGTACAATTTTGAAGCAAGCATTATCAGCCACCGGGAAATAGGTGTCGTCATAGCTCACGGCGAGAAGCTCACAATCATTGCCTGAAAATACGGGCTCGTTATATGGTGCAGGTAGGCTATCCGGATGCAGCGAAGTGCTGTCGGTACAAGTCGTCAGGGTAATATCAGGTGGAAAGCTCACCGCAACAGGTGTAGTATCTACTACAGCGATTAGCTGAGTACATGAGGCTATCAATCCTCCGGGATCGACAACAGCCCACGTGCGGGTAATCGTACCTATGCCACAGCTATTGAGGTCGGCCTGATCAGTATAGCCCACTGTATCAGCACCACAATTGTCGAATACAGTGGGTAGCCCCGTCAAGCTCGTATCAGTGGCATCATCTACACAAAGAATCGTCACATCAGTAGGGCATGCAATCGACGGCCCTATTTTGTCCTCGACAATCACCTGAACCACACAGGTAGCCGTATTGCCATAGCAATCTATGGCCCGCATGGCTACCTGAAGCGTATCTCCTACATCGGCACAGCAAAAGACAGCTGTTGGACCAAAATTAGTACCTACGCCACAAGCATCAGCCATGCGACGTACTTCAAAGCCCATCATACAGCAGTTATCATAACTACCATCATCGAAGGTGGCAGCATTGACCACAGCAGTGCCATCCGTATTGAGCGATACGGTAGTGAGCTGGTCACACACAGCTGTAGGCGCCAAATCATCGACTACTTCCACTATTGTGGTACAGGTACCTACATTGCCGCAAGGGTCTACAGCTTGCCAAGTGAGCGTATGGGTGCCCTGGGGCAATCCCGTCAATGTGCCGCCATTATTATTCATCACTCCTGTAGGGCCAAAAACCGATACGTTAAAAGTGCTGGCGCAATTATCCGTAATGATAGCAGGTGGCAACACGACATCGGCCACACACATCGTTGAGTAGTTGGTACCCACAGTGAGTTGGGCAGGACAATCAATCACGGGCGGCTCGGTATCCTTCACCGCAATAACTTGGATATCACTGAGTATTTGACCGCTACACCAATTGACTATTGTCCAGCTGCGTTGGATCGTATAGCTACCACCACAGCCCTGCACGATTTGATCCGAAAACGAAACCGACATCTGACATTCCCCACCCGTAGGGATAGGAAGCCCTGCAATGGTAGGCTGCCCAGTAAATGACGTATCGGTTTGCGCGTTATCACAGTCGAGCGCCGGCTGGTCTTGATCGTCGTAATCGGGCGGAAAGGTCACATCTGCATTTTGCGGAAGCGCCACATAAATGAGCTGGGTGCATACTGCTGCATTGCCATAGTCATCTACTGCAGTCCACGTGCGCAAGACCTGTCCCTTGGGATCAACACAACCATTGTTCTGGTAGAGATCGGACAAAGAGAGGGAGAAGTTTACACAGTCGTTCACCACAGGCAATCCTGTAAGTGTTGTGTCGGGATTTTGCGTACAGGCAATAGTCACGTCAGGTGGGCATGTAAGCTGTGGGGCAAGGTTGTCTTCTACAACTAAGTTAGTATTGCAGAAATTGCCCGTGGGAATGTGGATGGCTTTCACAGTAAGTACTTGTCCCAACTCATCAACGGTAACAAAGGGACTTGTAGGCAAGAGGTTGCCCAACGCATCATATACCTCAATGAGGTAGTTGGTCGGCCCATTAGGGGTACAGATAAGCGGATTGTTAGGGTCTTCCAACACCATGTCGTACAACACCTCTGCCTCACAGCTCTGATCCAGACTTACCGACACGAAATTGTTGCAAATCATGGTACATTGTGCCGTCACATTTGGGCGAAAAACCACTAAAAACAGCAAGACACATGTAGCTATGTACTTATTTCTCAGATCGTTAGAAAAAAAAGTAAACGTGTTGTCCATAGGAATAGTACGTTATCTATGTACGCAATCGGTTTTTGCGATGCCTTGGGCGCCGCTTGAAACTAAGAGCAATTCCTGCTGAATGGGATAATAATTACTGGCCCACGGAATAATGGGTGTAGAGGAGATTCAATCGGTTTTTGGTCTGTCGCATGTAGTGCAAGTTTTGGTCTTTGTCACAATACATGACAAATATAGATCATATATCGAGTTCTCCCAACTCTATTTTAAGGATAAAAAAAGCCGGCATTTGCCGGCTACACGATCTTTCCAAAGTCGTTTTGCTGATGTTTAACCCAAATAAGAGCGCAACTCATTGCGGCTGCGCGATTTGCGCAATCGGCGTATGGCGCGTTCCTTCACCTGCCGGACACGCTCACGGGTGAGTCCAAAGAGTTCACCGATTTCTTCCAAGGTGAGTGGTTTTTGACCATTGAGACCGTAATAAGCAGAGAGGACTTCGCGCTCGCGGGGCGTGAGCATGCTGAGGTTTTCTTGAAGTTCCTTTTTGAGCGATTCGGCCATTAACCCTTCATCGGGTAAGGCCGACTCATCGCTAGCGATGAGGTCCAGCAGGGTTGCATCACCGTCTTCGCCACTAAGTGGTGCATCAACTGATTGATGGCGCCCCCCGCCTTTCAATACATTGGCTACCTCGCGCGGCGTCATGTCGAGCAGCTCAGCCAATTCATCGAGTGTAGGCTCGCGCTCAAATTCTTGTACAAAAGACTGAAAGGCCTGATTGACCTTGTTGTAAGAGCCTACCTTATTGAGTGGCAGACGCACAATGCGCGAATATTCCACAATGGCCTGCAAAATGGACTGACGGATCCACCATACTGCATAGGAGATGAATTTAAATCCTTTCGTTTCGTCAAAACGACGGGCTGCTTTCATCAACCCCACATTGCCTTCATTGATCAGGTCGCTGAGTGAAAGCCCTTGATTTTGATACTGCTTGGCCACCGAAACGACAAAGCGCAAGTTGGCCTTTGTCAACCGATCGAGCGCTTCCTGGTCCCCCTCTCTGATCCGACGAGCCAGCTCAGCCTCTTCCTCTGCCGTGAGCATATCGATCTTCCCAATATCGTTGAGATACTTTTCCAGAGCAAGGCTTTCTCTAGAGGTAATTTTGTTGGTAATTTTCAATTGACGCATGGGCATCCGGTTTTTGCTATTTGGACAATTTGGAGTTATAGCCTTGCAGATAAATGATAGACACGAAGCATGGCCTTAGCTTAGTACGCCTTAGCACTCAAAAAAGTTGCCATTTTTTCTACTACTCTTGACTTTTTGAAAAATTTTCAATAAGCAACTTGGCTTTCAAACCAAGTTAGCGATTATCGGAGTGATTAAAAGCCAAATTTTCACAAACACACTCCCTTTTTCCAAAAACTATCTTCCCAAAACGGGCTTAAAGTCCCATAAAAAAACCGCCTGTGTCGTGGATCGACACAGGCGGTTGTATTCTCACAAATGCGAAATTGCCAGATGGAATAGCTCCTTACTGAGGCGTCAGCACCATACGACGGGCTGGAGAGCCCAAACCGCAGTCGCCGGTAGCCTCCATGTATTCCACGACAATCGTGGCGGTGGGATCTGTGATGTCGATAGGATTGCCTGCACCCGGGCGGAAGATGATGTTGTTGCCACAACCTACACCCGTATCGGTAGTCAGCAATACGACCTGATCACAGACGAAGTCAATTTTCACCGTTACGTCAAAGCAACCATACTGCTCCAAGTAACAAGCATCGAACGCGCGCTGCGTAGACGAGCCCGCTACCGTGCGCAAGGTCACTACCTCTTCGCGCAGCGACGAACCAAAGCCATCCGTAATAGGTGGATCATAGGTCAACATATAAGCACCTACAAAGATGTCGTCAGGCAATGGACAGGTAGCTTTTAGTACCCATTCGAAATGGGCCTGGAAAGCTGGGCCATTCACCGCAGCCGAAGAGTTGTCGGCTGAGAAGGAACGACCATCATTCATCGTCAGCGTCGTGAAGAAGTAGAATTGATCGTTGGCCTTCAGATCAGCAGCGTCCAGGCCAAACAAGCTAAGCAGCTCTTGCAAGGTCACCGTGACATCTACCTGCTTGAAGCCATTGGCGTTAGTCGCAAAATCTGCCGAGCTGATCGAGCGCAGACGCATAGGGCCTGCCGAGTTGTCCCCGTTATCGGGATTGTTATCGATGTAAGTCACATCCAAATCATATTGAGAGACCAAGGCACCTTTCTCGAGGTCCACCAACTCTACAGAATAGGAGTAAGCAGCCGAGCCTAAGTTGGCCAAATCAAGCTCGCGTGGTGTCTCTTCTACCAAACGCGGATAGGCGCCCTTGCCCACAATGTCGAACGTCAGGATCGGACTTTTATTCGGATCGGCACACGACGAGATCAGCAGGGCCGCCAATGTTATGGAAAAAAATGAAAGCTTTTTCAACATGGTTGAAATCTTTTTTGAAATGGTTGATACAAAATCCACTGTAGATGGAAATTACAAGGTGGAGCAGACTGCCCTCAAGGGGCAATCCGATTACCTTGTCACTCATCAATACAGTTTCACAGAACCGTCATCCCACCATACGCGATCGGTAACGGTCTTCTGCACCGCATTCTGGTTACGGTTGACGTATACAGAAGGATACAGTGCCGAGTAGGTAAACAGCGAGCCATCGGGCTGGAATGAAGCCGGCTCAATGGTCGGCTGAATCTTAAGCGGCATACCCGTACGGCGGAATGCGTTATATGCTTCAATACCGTTACCCCAAAGCGCGATGAGGTATTCCTTCATCAGAATATTGAGGCGCTCGGTATCATCAGCAGCATTATCCCACTGATCTAATACATAAGCTACGTAGTCATCGACCTTGGCCATAGCTGGAGCTACCAACAGATCTTCTACAGTGCCCGTGTTGGGGCCAATCTGAATAGTTTGCGAAAACTGCGGCGAAGTAAAGCTCATGACCTTGGCCATCGACTTGCGGATACCACTTTCGAGCAATGCACGCGCATCGTCGTTGGTGCCTAATGTCAGTGCAGCTTCTGCACGCATAAAGTCTACGTACGAAGCCAACAATATGGGAGCAATGCCTGCACCACGCGCACCGAGCGTACCCTGCTGCTGGGTGTAGGTGAACTGGTTGTCATCGAACATGCCACCACCTGGGTACAAGCCATATACGGTGCGGATCGGACCATCAGGTGGAATACCCGAGCCGTTCAGGTGATCCCGACCGTAATATCCCATCTCCAGCACGCAGTAAGGCAAACGCGGATCTACCTGGATGTAGTGATCCGGCTTCTTGGTCTGATCAGGCAACTCGCTGAAAATACACGAGTATACGTTTTGCTCTTGTGCAAATGCATCGCTTACTTGGCGATAGAAATACCAGCGGATGCGCGGATCAGTTACAGGGTCGCCGTTGCTGTCGAGCTTCTCATAAGCCAACAACCACATGTAGTAGTTAGCCATGTAGGTACCGTCGTTCGACTCGTACGAGTTTGTGTAGAATGGATGGCGGCTATCTGGATTGTTGCGGTTGGTGCTGTAAGCAAACTGGAAATCTTCGCTACTTTCATCAATCAAATCACCGTCAGCAACCAACTTGTTGATTTTATCAGCAGCTTGGCCATCTACCAAACGCGTGGTTACCGCCATACGCAGCTTCAGCGTTTTGGCTGCAGTGATCCACTTGGCCACGTCGCCGCCATAAAACAGATCGTTAGTGGGTGGTGCCGCTTCAGTAGCCTCCAGCTGGGCAATGGCTTCATCGAGCAAAGCCTCAGCAGCCGCATATACTTCAGCACCGGGGTCCGCATTGGGGCTGATTACATCAGTGCCCTGACCGGCTTCGCTGTAAGGCACATCGCCGAATAGGTCCACCAAAACAATCATCACATAGGCCTTCAAGATCTTGGCCATGCCAGCGTGTACGTCTAAGCCACGCTCGTTAGCAATGGTCACCAACGCATCCACATCGGGGAAAATATTGGCATAGGCAGTGGTCCATAAGCCATCAAAATTGGTAGCACGGAAAGCGTCATTATAGGTAAAGCCACCACCCCAATGGCGCATACGAGTCACACCACCTGCAAAACCCCATGTGCCTTGGAAAAAGTTGGCTACATTCAACTGGATATTGTTGAACAAATCATTGGGGTTTGCCTTGTCGGGCGAAACCGCGTTGGGGTTGTCCTGTAGGTTGAGGTCGGTCATATTACATGACGCCACCCCTAGCACCAGGACTAGGATCCACAATTTATTTGAAAATTTCATAATTGTCTATTTTTCAATTTTTATTGAAATCTACTCTATTCAGACTCCACACGGAACTGCATTAGAAGGTGAGGCTCAAGTTGACGCCGTACTTACGTGCCGTAGGACCTGTCACGAACTCCATGCCGCGACCGTTGCCCACACCCGTACTTACTACATCGGGATCGTAGTTCACACCTTCGGGGAAGTTCGGCGCCTTGAAGAAGAGGTTTTCACCGTATAGGCGGAACGAAGCCGAGCCGAAGGGCGTGTTCTCGAGCAAGGACGACGGCAGGTCGTACGAAAGGCCTACTTCACGCAGGCGGATCACGGTACCATCGAAGATCGCACCTTCGTCAGCGAAGAAGTATGCACGGAACGACACGTCACCGATATAAGCTTGAATGTCGTTAGGCGTACCATCGGCCTTTACACCTGGCAAGATCACAGGCAAGAAGCGGTCGAAGTCTGTATCGATCGTATTACCACGAGCCAACATGGTAGCTGTCTGAATCGAGTAGATATCGCCACCATCTATGTACATCCACTGGAAGTCGAACGAGAGGTTCTTCCAAGTGATGGTGTTGATCCAGTTAGCGGTATAGTTGGGAATGGGATTGCCAATGGGCGCCAAGTCGCCAGCCGGCACGTAGTTGCCATCAGCACCTACCAAGCGCTCGCCATTGAGACGCTCGTAAGGGATACCGAGAATTACGCCATAAGGTTCACCCGGAATGGCAAAGTTGCCTAAGTTCGAGAAACCAGCGATCAGTACACGGTCTACACCTTCGAAGATGCGATTTACAGTATTCTGATAGCTGGTATAGTTGAGGCGAATGTCCCAAGTGAAGTTATTGCTCTTGACCGGAACGAGGTTCAGTTCCAGTTCAACCCCCTTGTTTTCTACCTCAGCGGCGTTCACCGTCGTGTTGGTATAGCCCGTGGCGGGATCCAAATCCAAGTCGATGATCAAATCTGTCGATATCTTTTGATACAGCGACAGATCAACACCTACGCGGTTTTTGAGGAAGCGACCCTCCAGACCGAATTCCGTCTCCTTGTGCAATTCAGGCGTGAGGTTGGGGTTACCCAAACGGTTGCTTACCGAGTGCGTATTCAGTGTTTGACCACCGGGTGTTATAAACACATTGGTCGAAGCAGCTAGAATACTGCGCGTCTGATAAGGATCGGGATAACCTGCCGACGTACCGTAACCTACACGCAGTTTCAAGTAGTTGAGCAACTCGTTGCCTTGCAAACTAGGAATTGCTTCAGTGGGAATGAACGCGATACTACCCGAAGGGTAGAAAATCGAACGGTTAGCCTGTTCGAGCGTCGAGGTCCAGTCGTTGCGCGCCTGCAAGTTTACATAGAAGAAGCTCTTGTAACCGATTGTAGCGGTCCCGTAAAGGCCTAGGGTGTTCTCACGGCTCTGAGCAGAGCTACTGACATGATCGATGAAGTTGTCATGTGTCAGCAAGCCAAAGATGAACTGGTTGGTGCTCTGCGTCATCTGGAAATCGCGGCCTTCACTGCGAATATTGAAGCCAACCACACCGTCGATAGAGAAGTTGTCGTTCAACTGCGTTTCATACATCAAGTTGAACACCTGGTCAGTAATGCGATTTAAGCGCGTTGAAGTAGTCAGCTCACCATTGGGCACTTGAGATCCGCCTTTGTCGATTTCGCGACGTTGCTGCTGCGTGTATTGGTCAATACCTACGCGATACAGAGCCGTCAACCAAGGAGCCAACTCATAGGAAGCTTCCAAAGTCGTAAAGAAGCGACGAATAGCTTCCTTGTCGCGTGCGTGGTTAAGCGTCCACAATGGGTTCTGGATAGCCGAACCACGGCGGTAGTATACCATCGAGCCATCGATGGGGCTCTCATACGGCAAATTCAGCAGATCGATGCTACGTGGAGTGTAGATCAGGTTGGCAAAGAGCGAAGCACCAGCAGGGTTTGAACCAAAACCAACTGCTGCAGGAGGCGTCACGCGATCGTTCTGAATGTAGTTGAACGTAGCGCGCAAGTTTAGACCATTATTCAGCTTAGTCTGAGCACCCAGACCGAAGTTGTGCTTTTGAAGGAAGTTGGTCTTATTGCCTTGTGCATCACGTGGGGTAAAGCCTTCATCAGTAAAGTAGGTATAGGTAGCACTCATAGAGGTGTTATTGCCCAAATTCTTGGCAATACGCACCGAAGTGTTGGTACCCATCCCCGTATCGAAGAAGTTCTCTACAGAGGGATAAGGCTTGTAGGGATAGCGCACACCGCGGAACTCGGGGAAGTCATCCCAGTACTGTGGCTGATCATAGGGGTGCTCTATCGTACCGTCTTCGGCAATACCATTGCTACCGCGCACGGTGAAAGCCGGGCCCCAGTTCGAGAAGAACCAACCGAAGTTGCCCGAAAAGCCGTTGCCATAAGTGTTCTGATATCTGGGTAAGTTGGCGATTTCGGTAAAGTGTACCGTTTGATTCAATGTGACTTCAAAGCCTTCATCAGAACCCAAGCCTTGGCCGTTCTTAGTGGTAATGAGAATCACCCCGTTGCGACCTGCCTCTCCATACAGCACTGTAGCACTCAAACCTTTCAGAATGCTAATCTCTGCGATGTTGTTAGGGTCTAAGTCGAGGAAACGACTCGAAGCCGTGGCACCACCCTGAACGAAATTGCGGTCCGCATTAGTGGATGCATCGAAGGGCACACCGTCCACGATAAAGAGTGGCTGGTTACTACCCGTAATCGAAGAGTAACCGCGAATGATAATGTTGGTACCCGAACCAGCCAGACCTGAAGTCTGGGTAATGTCCACACCGGTAGCCTTACCGCGCAAGATACGACCGATGTCAGCCTGTGGGCGGTTGGTTACCAGATCGGTAGAGATCGTAGAGACACCATAACCCAGAGCTTTTTTCTCCTTTCGGATACCCAAACCCGTCACGACTACTTCACTGAGCTCTTCAGCGTAGGGCTCCAGTTGGATGTCCACTACGTTTGAAGCGCCAAGCTCTACTTCTTTGGTAGCATAGCCCGTGTAGCTCACCACCAGAGTGTTGGCGCCCTCGGGCACTTCTAACGAGAAGCTACCATCTAAGTCAGTAACGGTACCCGTAGATGTACCCTTCACCAGGATACTGGCACCGATGAGCGGCTCACCGTTCACATCGGTGACCTTACCCGTCACGGTGCGCTGGGCCAGCATCGTCCCGATGCCAAATAGCACCAGCATCACAACCATTGAGAGTTTTTTCATACGAATCCAATTTTAATAAGTGAACTGGGAAAATTGCCAAACAAAAATCAATGATGGCATTAACTTTTTACTGCTAATTACATCCAAAGCCTTGTCCAAGCGGAGTAACTAATCGAAAGGTTTATCGGGGATTCCACACACATGTCGTTTAAGGCATATGGGGTGCCGGTACCATAACGCTCAAGATTTCGATTCGCTGCTTCATACCCTTCTTCACCTTTCCTTAACAGCAGCTGCAAATATAAAGCAGGCGCCGAATTTTGCTACCCAAACGACAAATTCCACCAATTTTTTAGCGGCACAACAATTTGATTACAATCTTTTGCCAGCTATCAGTCACGCCACAAGAGGCTGATATACAAGCACTCTATCGCGTCATCTATTAATGGCTATCTGTTTGACTATCCACTTTAGTCAGCAGTCTTGATCGTACAGCCAATGGCACGTGTGAACTCGGGATCGGGTCGGCGCCCTACTTCAATAGCCTCAATGGCTTCGACTACATATTGGCGTGTAATGGCTTCTGGGTTTCGGGGGCTGTCGTCAATGGCACCAATATAGCGCACTACGCGTTGGGCATCGAGTAAAAACACGTGTGGAGTGCGTTCGGCGCCATATTGGGGATACACTTTTTGTCCTTCATCGAACAAATAGAGGAAGGGGTAAGCTTTTTCGCGTGCCCGCTTTTTCATCTCTTCAAAGCTATCGCCAGGTTGTACAGCGGGGTCGTTAGGATTAATGGCAATTACTGGCCAACCTTTAGGCGCCATTCGTTGGTGCAATGCGATGAGTCGATCCTCGTACATGCGGGCATAAGGACAAGTATTGCAGGTAAAAGTCACGATAAAGCCATGAGCATCGGAAAAATCAGCCAGCGAGTGATATTGGCCATCTACACCTTTGAGGCGAAAGTCAGGGGCAGTATCACCTACTTTCAGACCTTGATCTAATCGATGTTTGAGCTTCTGATTGGAAGAGATGGCAAAAGCGCCCACAAAGGCCAACAGGGCAAAGAGTCCAAACAGTCGAAACATGAGTCCTTCTTTTGAGTGAGTGATTTGACTAGCCGAAAATACTCAATCGCACAAAGAAGATCAAAACACCTCATCCTCAATACAAAGGTAATGAACATCGGTTACACTTTCGCAATTTGCAGATATGCAGTTAAATCACACCTATTGGATCTTCTCGCCCTCATCGGCTACCCATTCTTTCAGCTGTGCGTTCCACCTCACGCCATACGCGCAAGAGATTAGCCCCACAAATTTTCTCAATATCTCTTTTGCTGTAACCGCGCTGTAGCAATACATAGATAAGGTTGGGATAATCGGATACATCTTTGAGACCTATAGGCAGAGAGTCCCCTACGCCGTCGAAGTCGGACCCCAAGCCCACGTGGTCGATTCCTACGAGTTGCACTACATGGTCGATGTGATCGGCTACGCGCTGCACATCGGCATACAGTTCGTCGCGATGTGCATCTACATAAGCTTGGATGTAAGGTTTGGCCGCTTCATCGTCCCACTTGAGGCCGAGGCTATCGAGCTGGCGCCCCAACTCGGCGCGCATCTGATCGCGATTGTGCGCCACTTGGCCATCGAGGAAAGTAGAGCCGAAATTGATCATGATTATTCCGCCGTTTTGCGCCAAGGCGCGGATCATGTCGTCATTCATATTGCGCTCAAAACCAGGTGTAAAAGCCCTACAAGAAGAATGCGAGGCAATACAAGGGGCCTGCGACACTTCCATCACTTGCCAGAAAGCACTGTCCGACACATGCGAAATATCGACCATAATCCCCACTCGATTCATTTCGCGCACTACCTCACGACCAAAGGGGCTCAAGCCGTTCCATGTACGGGTCGTATCATAGCTCGAATCACAAATGAGATTATCTTTGGCATGCGTGAGGGTAATGTAGCGAATGCCGCGCCGGTGAAAATAGGCCACATTGCGCAAATCGTCTTCGATGCCTGAGCCATTTTCCATGCCCATGGGCAAGGAGATAAGTCCCTTTTTGAAATTGCCACGCACCTCAGCAGGCGAATAGGCCAGGGCAAACTTGTCGGGGTGTGCTGCTACTATGCCTTCTACCATTTGGATGAGCGAGTCTGCCAATCGTTTGGAAGCACCTGGCTCTCGCTGCAAGCGCGAGGGCAAATAGATAGACATAAAAGGCGCATCCAGCCCCCCTTTTTGGGCACGCACATAGTCGAAATCGCCTTCATCTGTCTGTATGGGAAGATTTAAGTACTCGCCTTCGAGGCGAAAATCGTGCATCCTCAGCCGATAGGGCAAGTCCACGTGCCCATCCACGATGATGTATTTATGCGCCAGTTTGTCGGCCAAAGTGCGCAAACGCAATTCATCCATTTTAGCTGCATTTTGGCTCCAGCCAACAGCCATCCATACAAGACAGCATACTCCAACAAGCATTGTCTGTTTCATAATACAACACAATATTTTTCAGTTAAGGTAATTATTCCCACATCTGTGGCCTTTTGGCAAAACCTGTACTCATGCCAACGATCCTAGCACTGCCTCTACTTGAGCCCACACCTGGGGCCCAGTAAAGTGCAAAACCTGAAACCTCAACTTACGGGCAGCTTCCACATTGCGCAGATTGTCGTCAATGAACAAACTACGGGCCGGCCGCAGGTTATAGCCTACCAGCAGGCGCCGATAAATTTCGGGAAAGGCTTACGCGTGCCTTCCTCGCCACTCACCACGATGCCTTCAAACCAATCTAAGAAGTCGAAGCGCTGCCGCACAATGGGAAACGTCTCGGCTGACCAGTTGGCCAGTACCAACAAACGCGGATAACCTCTCTTTTTCAGCTTGTGCAAAAAAGCTATTGAAGGCTCGATAGGGCCTGCCAACACTTCTTCCCAGCACTTGCAATAGGCCTGAATCATAAGTGCCCACTCGGGAAATCGCTGCACGAGCAAGCGAGTGCCCTCAGCAAATAGGCGCCCAGCATCCTGCTGTTCATTCCAGGCAGTAGTACACACATGAGATAAAAACCAACGCATTTGCCGCTCGTCGCCAAACAACTTGCGATACAAACACTCCGGATGCCAGTCGATCAACATGCCGCTAAGATCCAAACACAATAGCCTGTATGACATTTATTCTGCCCATCTGAGCAATCTGTGCAAGTAAATTGAGCCCCGCCAAGGTAAGCGTTCCAATTGGGATTCACACATTAGCGAAAATTCGCCAACACTTTCTACCTCTGCTTCTTTTTGCCTATGTTTGCACACCCCTGATAGCAGAGACTTCAGTGGGCTTTCAAGTCGTTTATTCACATTAAAACCATGCATGATGAAACTTCTGGTATGCATCAGCAAGACTCCCGATACGGAAGCCAAAATTCAACTAACCCCCGACGGCAAACAGCTCGACACATCGGGCATGAAATACATCATGAATCCATATGACGAATGGTACGCCTTGGTACGCGCACTCGAACTGGTCGAAGCTCAAGGAGGTAGCGTCACGGTCATCAATGTAGGGCCCTCCAGCAACGATCAAATCATTCGCAAGGCCTTAGCGATTGGCGCCCACGAGGCCGTCCGCATCGATGCTGAGCCCACTAGTGCTTGGTTTGTCGCTCATCAGATTGCGGCTTTCGCCAAAAACGAAAACTATGACCTCATCTTTTGTGGAAAAGAAACGATCGACTACAACGGCTCGGAAGTACCTGCCATGTTGGCGGAGCTACTCGATCTGCCCTTTGTAGCTTGGGCCAGCAAGCTCGATATGGAAGGCAATACAGCTACCCTTCACCGCGACATTGAAGGCGGCGTAGAGATTGTGAAAGTTGCCACGCCCTTCGTGGTCAGTGCAGCCAAAGGAATGGCTGAGCAACGCATCCCCAACATGCGCGGCATCATGATGGCCAAGCGCAAACCGCTCAAAGTCGTTGAGCCTGTAGCAGTAGATGACCCCGTGTCAGTGGTACAGTACGCGTTGCCACCAAAGAAAAAAGGCGTCAAGCTCATCGAGCCTGAACACATAGACGAGCTAGTGCGCTTGCTACACGAAGAGGCTAAAGTTATTTAAATGCACTGTGCTGCATTGATTTCTATTTTGTTTTGAAAAACCTTCCGAAAAAAGATATGCCATGTCAGTTTTGGTATTTGCAGAAGCGACTCAAGGCCAATTTAAAAAAGCCGCCTTTGAAGCGCTCACCTATGGCCGCCAAACGGCTGAACTCCTCGGTACCGCATGTCATGCCTTGGTATTAGGCCCTGCCGACAATCTCGCGCAGTTGGGCCGATACGGTGCTCAAAAAGTGTGGCACGTAACACATGACCACTTAGCCAGCTTCGACAGTCAAAGCTGGGCAGCAGCCATTGCACAAGCTGCTGAAAAGACTGGTGCTAGCGTGGTAATTATGAGCCACACCTCTACGGGAAAATCGATCGCTGGGCGTGTGGCCATCCGTTTGGGTGCGGGTTCGGTTTCGGGTGCAAGTCAAGTTCCCTCACTTGAAGGAAATGAGCTGCATGTAGTCAAGCCCGTCTTTTCAGGCAAAGCATATGCAACTTTTGCCATTAAGACTGAAAAAAAGGTAATTTCCGTAATGGGCAACGCCGTCCGCCCTGAAGAAGTGGGTGGTGAAGCGCCAGTAGAACAGTTGTCTATAGAGGTACCTGCACCCCGTGTACAAGTAGTCGAAGTACAACGCGTGGAAGGCCAAGTACCTCTACCCGAAGCAGAGATCGTCGTCTCGGGCGGACGAGGGCTCAAAGGCCCCGAAAATTGGGGTATGATCGAAGAGTTGGCAAAAGTGTTGGGTGCTGCTACGGCTTGCTCGCGCCCTGTGGCAGACGCAGGTTGGCGCCCCCATCATGAGCATGTGGGACAAACGGGCATTGCCATCCGTCCTAATCTATACATTGCGATTGGCATTTCAGGAGCAATCCAGCACTTGGCCGGTGTCAACAACTCGAAGGTAATTGTCGTTATCAACAAAGACCCCGAAGCGCCCTTCTTCAAAGCAGCTGATTATGGGGTAGTAGGCGATGCCTTCGAGGTAGTACCGCGCCTCATTGAAGCTATCAAGCGTTTCAAGGCACAACAGAACTGATCTCACATACTGTTCATCCGGGTAGCCCCAAAGACTTATTGAGCTGAGGGTTACCCGATTCGGTTAATGTACGTGCAATTCATCGGCAAAATACGCTAGCTATGAAGCTGCGCATTCAAGGCAATTCCATCCGCTTGCGCCTCAAACAACGCGAGGTGCAACAGCTGGCCCAGACGGGCATCGTAGAAGACCGAGTATCATTTGGCGAAAGTCACTTGATTTACCGATTGCGCGCGCAGTCACAAGCTGGGCATATGCATGCCTCTTTTGCCGATCACATCATAGAAGTAGTGGTACCGGTACAACAAGTGGCACAATGGGCCCATACCGAACAAGTCGGAATGGAACACGCGCAGCCGCTACCACAAGGCGCACATCTGCACATACTTGTAGAGAAAGATTTCAAGTGCTTGGCCAATAGACCTGGAGAAGACGAAAGCGATAGCTTTCCTCATCCTGCCGAAGGTGATATGAAGTGTTAAGCGACACTTCAAGTCATTGAATACCAACTGTAAACTCAAAGCGATGATTGCAGCCAACGACCCCACTTTGCGCTCTTGGGTACCCGTAGCAGCAGGGAGCGATTTCCCTATACAGAACTTGCCCTTTGGCGTGTTTCGCACCGCTGCCAACCCCGAAGCGCGTATAGCCACTGCTATTGGAGCGTACGTAGTCGATCTGGCCGTATTGGCTGACTTGGGTTATTTCGACGAGCTCCAACTGCCCAAAGATATCTTTCGCCAACGATGGCTCAATCCTTTTATGGCATTAGGACGCCACACGGCACGTGGCGTGCGCAACCGCCTCAGCGAGTTACTGCGCGACACACAAGAAGGCGTGCGTGCCCATGCCAATCATTTCCTCATCCCCATGGATCAAGCCGAGCTACTGCTGCCCATACAAGTAGGTGACTATACCGACTTCTATTCTAGCCTCGAGCATGCCACCAATGTGGGCACTATGTTTCGCGGTAAAGAAAACGCGCTCATGCCCAACTGGAAATGGCTACCAGTAGGCTATCACGGCCGTGCCAGTAGCATCGTCGTGTCGGGCACGCCCGTACGGCGCCCTCACGGGCAATACTTATCCCAAGGAGCCACACAACCCCAGTTCGGACCATCTCGCCTGCTCGATTTCGAACTGGAAATGGCTTTCGTGCTGTGCAAGGAAAACAAATTGGGCCAACCCATACCGGTAAGTGAAGCAGAAGATTACATCTTCGGACTGGTATTGTTCAATGACTGGTCGGCTCGCGACATACAAAAATGGGAATACGTGCCTTTAGGGCCTTTCCTGGGCAAGAGTTTTGCCAGCACCATTTCGCCCTGGGTCGTTACGCTAGATGCACTGGAGCCTTTTCGCGTAGCTGGGCCACCACAGGAGCCCGAGCCCCTAGCCTATTTGCGCTGTAGCGGCGCACACAATTTCGACATCCATTTGCAAGTCGATATTCAACCCGAAGGTGGTACCCCTACACGGGTATGCCTGTCCAACTTCAAATACATGTATTGGAACATGTGCCAGCAGCTAGCCCACCACACGATCAATGGATGCAACATGCGTGTAGGTGACCTATGCGCTTCAGGCACTATCAGTGGGCCCACACCCGACGCCTATGGCTCAATGCTGGAGCTGACGTGGCGTGGCACGCAACCACTCAAGCTCTCGGATGGCAGCGAGCGCAAGTTCCTACTCGATGGCGATACGGTGATCATGCGAGGCTGGTGCACGCATCCTCAGGGCATACGCATCGGCTTTGGCGAAGCCAAAGGACAAGTGTTGCCAGCTACCTAAACAGGTTTCGGTGCAATTATGCCTGCTCACGCTTGTGAGGAACAGCTGTTGATCGCGGTGCTACCTCAGGCGAAAGGCCTTTTTGCTTACTGAGTATGTGTCGGACGATCACCTCGCCATGATGGCGCGTGTTCTCGATGAAGAGCTTGCTCGTGTTGAGACCAGCCTGTACCACTCCTGCCAAGTACACTCCTGGCAAGTTGCTCTCAAAAGTAGCTGGGTCAAATACTGGTGTGCGTGCCTCGTCTTGCCTAATGGCGATGCCCAGCTTGCACAAAAAATCGTAGTTGGGCCGATAGCCCGTCATGGCCAGCACCCAATCGTTTTCGATTTCGAGTAAGCCTTGAGGCGTGCGCAACACGACCGACTTGGGTTTGATCACTTCGACTGTAGTGTGAAAATAAGCCTTAATACTGCCCTCCTTGATGCGATTCTCAATATTGGGGCGAATCCAGTACTTGACCTTAGGGTATATGCCAGCACCGCGAATGGCCATCGTCACCTCAGCACCCTTGTACCAGGTTTCTAAAGCCACATCGCAGGCCGAGTTGGCAGCGCCTACCACTAGCACCTTTTGGCCGATATAGGGATGTGCTTCGTCGTAGTAGTGGCGCACCTTAGGCAGATCTTCACCAGGTACGTCCATGAAGTTAGGCTGGTCGTAGAACCCTGTAGCCACCACGACATGGCGCGTGCGGTAGCGCGCTTTGTCTGTTTCCACGACATATATCCGGTGTGATTCGCCTTCAGCAGTAAGCTGTACGACGCACTCGTAGAGCTTAATGTGCAACTGCCAAAACTCAGCAATGCGCCGATAATATTCCAAAGCCTCGCGCCGCGTGGGCTTGTCGCCATGGGCAATGAAGGGCACTTGGCCAATCTCGAGCTTATCGGAAGTGCTGAAAAAAGTCATATTGGTGGGAAAATGATAGATGGAGTTGACCAATACGCCTTTTTCTATGACCAAATAGTCCAAGCCGTAACGCGCCGCTTCGATGGCACAACACAGGCCCGAAGGCCCTGCCCCAATAATGATGAGATCTTTGATAGACGTTGCTTGTTGTGTCATGGCCTAAGAAGAATTAAAAGGTGCCGTTGTTTTCGCGATAAGTCACAGCAGTAATCACCTGGCCTACCGCCTTGAGCGTACGCTTGCTGATAATGTCGAGATTGTCGGCTTGTGTATGCCAATGGGTACCGAAACCAGTAGGCGAATCGGCTGGTTTGTTGATAATATCGATCATGGGGATGCGAGCTATAGTAGCTACGAAGAAGTGGTCGTCTGTCACACCACTCGTGGCGGCATCCACAAAAAACTGGCCATAGCCCATTTGTTGGGCCAGTTTCCACACCTTGTTGACCAACCAAGGTGCAAAAGACATGGAAGCGGCTTCTTTGGCAAATCGGGCACCTTTAGCCCCTACCATATCGAGCAAGATACCGTATTTGGGCTTGTAACCTGCCACATGTGGATTGCGAGCCCAATATTGCGAGCCCAGGCACCAAGTCTCGGCACTCATGCCGCTATCCTCGCCCTGATCTTCTGCATCGAAAAAGATGATATCCACCCCTATATCAAGAGGATGCAAGGAAAGTTGTCGTGCAATTTCGAGCAGCACGGCTACGCCGCTGGCACCATCATCAGCTCCTAATACCGGTAACTTTTGCTTGGAAATATCGTGCTCTTGATCTGAGATAAAGCGCGTGTCCCAGTGGGCAGCCAGGAGGATGCGTTTAGTAGCTTTGGGGTTGAAGCTGCCAATGATATTGGTACACTGGAGCTGCTGCCCTGTATAGGCCGTAGCAGTAAAGTCTTGCAACACTACCTGAGCGCCATAGGATTCGAGCTTAGCAGCCAGCCAGTCTCTGCATTGTCGATGTGCTGCTGTATTGGGCACACGCGGGCCAAAAGCCACTTGTGCTGCTACAAAGGCATAGGCTGAATCTTGGTTAAACGAAGGCACGGACACGGTACGCGCAGGTTGTACCTCGGGTTTTTGGGCTTCTTCCTGCGTACAAGAAAAGCCAATCACCATCAAGCTCAGGCTAAAAAGCCATCCTTTCCACAAGCATTTCATCAAACTGTAATTCATTTGGTTTTAAGCAATAAGGAAAAAACAGCAGAAAGTACTACTCCAAACGCCACTACATTCAATGCAGTTTGAAACAGATAAGTACGCAGGTTGAAGTAAGCCTGAGCAGCATCCTGCGTGCTTTGTCCTGTAGCTACGCTAAAGTCGACAAGCACCGCGAAGTAATTGGGATTGACAATCTCGACAAAAGCCCAGATGTAGGCCAAAGATAAGGGCAAAGCCACAAGCGTCATGTACAATCCCGAGATAAACCCCTGACGCCAGCTCATCGAGCCTTCCCAATCTTGATCGCGTTTTTGGCGCAAGCCCAATCCAACTGCCAGCGCGGGTAAAGCAACGTCACCCAACAGATCTACCCACATGCCCCAGTCGAGGTACGGTAACTCTTGCAAACCAGCAAAGTATTCAAAGCAAAGTAGCAGAAAGATAGCTGTAGCCCACACTACCCCCCATTTGATCTCTGTTTGCAATTTGCTCATGACGCATTTTCGTTTTCAACTCATACATCCTGTGTGGTATCACTCTGGGGCTGAACCCCAAAGTGACGCCAGCCTTGCGCCTTGAGTTGATGTAACCTCCCCCCATTGGTATGCAACTTAACGCCATCAGCAGCAGGCACAATCTCGCCAGAGATGTAGATATCGGGTAAGTACTTGACCTTATCGACATCTTCAGGCCGGATGGTAAACAATAGCTCGTAATCTTCGCCACCATTGAGTGCACAGGTAGTGGGATCTATGCGAAATTTTAGTGCCATCATTTTCGTCTCGTGATGGATGGGCAAGCCGGATTCTTCCAGAATGGCACCCACGCCCGATTGTTTGCAGATGTGCATTAAGTCAGAAGCAACTCCATCCGAGATGTCAATCATAGCTGTAGGTACCAATGCAGCTTTAGCAAAAAGCTCAATGATGTCTTTTCGCGCTTCTGGCTTGAGTTGCCGTCCGATCAGATATCGTTGATCTTCAAGATCGGGTTGAATGTCGGGGTTTTCCAACCACAAGCGCTTTTCTCGCTCCAAAATCTGAAGGCCTAAATAAGCTGCACCCACATCGCCCGTGATGCAGATCAGATCACCCACACGAGCTCCACTGCGATAAACAATTTGATCGGATTGGGCTACACCCACCGAGGTAATACTGATAATCAGCCCCTTATATGAAGCAGAAGTGTCGCCACCGACTAGATCGACGCCATAGGCCTCGCAAGCAGTCCGAATACCTGCATAGAGCTCATCGACAGCTTCCACACTAAAGCGATTAGACAAAGCAATGGACACAGTGATCTGGCGTGGTGTAGCATTCATTGCATAAATATCAGAGAGATTGACTACGACCGACTTGTATCCCAGATGCTTTAGGGGGGTATACATTAGGTCGAAGTGAATGCCCTCCACCAACATATCAGTGCTGATGACGGTCATGGCGTTGCGATTATCGATGACTGCTGCGTCATCGCCTGGCCCCTTGATGGTGCTAGGTAGCTTGGGTGTAAAACGGCTCAATAAATGGTCAATGAGGCCAAACTCGCCCAATTTGTTAATATCAGTGCGCTTGGGCTGTGATGGATCTTTTTGTTCACTCATGGGTTCGGGTTTCTTTTGCCGAAGGGCAAAGATAGCCTACGACCGACGGAAAGCCCATTGCGCTGCTACAGATATCTTTTGGTTTGTCCCTTACATCCTATTTTTCGAGACCAAAGTGCAGGCAAATAGTACCGAGAGCAAAGCTCTGGCCAAGTGCGTCCGTGCGCAATACAAGCCAATTTTGAGCAACAACGCTAAGCTAGCGACAACAGACGATTACAGGAAGACCTCTTAGCAGTCTGTACTGCTGAAAACAAAAAAGGCCACGAGAGGTAGCCATGAGATGCCATGCAATTATCTTAAGGATGCTTCGCAAATGGGAGGCACGCATAAGGCGAGGGTTGTTTCGGATAGTACTGTTGAGCTGATACTTCCAAGCGATTTATGAGTTGGCCCATCTTTGTTTGGCAGCATTGAGCAATGTTTCAATCATTTCAAATGAAAAGTGCCCGCTAGTGAAGCCCACCAGTTTGTGTAGCGGCAAATCGTACAACACCGCGCGCATGAACGCAATGCCTTTGGCTGGGGCTTGTGGTCCTGCCATTTTGTTAGCGAGGGCTTCGACAAGTGGTTCAAGCACTTGCTTTGCTTCAGGCAACGACAACCATTCTCGTATAGGTGAGAAGCGATCGAGCCGAGGAGGCAATACAGGCGTCTCTACCTCAATGGTGTGCCGCAGGCGAATATCACGCGAAGAAGCTCCCACACGCAGCTCATAGCACCCGCCACAGGTCACCCAAGCCTGGCGGGCAGGATCCCAGTGCTGAAAAGCTGTTGGCTCAGCCACTAAAGTGACCACTTGTTCTTGTCCTGGCTCGAGCGATACCCGTGCCCATGCTGCCAACTCTTGCTTCGGCCTGCGCACTGGTCCTTCAGGAGGGTGTACATATAATTGCACAATTTCGGTCGCAGGATACATACCTGTGTTGCGCAGACGCAAGTGCCAGCAAGCACCCTCAAGGGTGGCAGGCAATTGGTCGGGACCACTTAGCGATAAATATGCAAAATTCGCATAGCTGAGGCCATGGCCGAAGGGAAACAGTGGTTCGATTTGGCGCATATCATACCAACGGTATCCGACAAAGAGTCCTTCACCATAGTGCACGCGCCAGCCATCGCCAGGCCAACAGTGGTAGGCAGGTGTATCTTCAAGGCGCTGGGGCCAGGTCTCCGTCAGTTTGCCCGAAGGGCTCACCTGTCCACACAACACACGAGCCATAGCTTCTCCTGCCCCTTGCCCCGCCAAGCCAGCCCACAGTACAGCGGGCACTTGTTCGATCCAGGGCAACACGACCGGCGCACCACTAGTAAGTACTACAACTGTACGAGGCTGTACTGCAGCCACAGCACGCACTAAGGCATCGTGGCCAGGTGGCAAATGCAAATGCGTGCGATCAAAGCCCTCCGATTCATAGCTATCAGGCAGTCCCACACACAACACCGCCACATCTACTCGTCGGGCTATGCGCTGGGCCTCATTGATCTGTGCTTCATCAATTTGCCCTGAAATCTCGTAACCAACTGCATAGTGCAATTGTTCGCCAGGCAAGTAGCCATGTAATGCATCCCAAAGGTTGGTCAAGTGCGTGGGCACTACTTGAGAACTGCCACCTCCTTGAAAGCGAGGATATTGAGCAAACTGCCCAATCACAGCTACCCGAAGCCCAGGCGACAGGGGCAAAATCCCATCCTCATTTTTGAGCAACACCAGGCTCTGCACAGCAGCCGCTATGGCCAATTCGTGATGTGCCTCATAGTCGGCCACTAAAGGCTGGGCAGCCGCATCGTGTAGCTGCAACACCAAGCGCAATAACTGCACTGCTGCATTATCTATGTCACTTTGCCTAATATCGCCTTTGTGCAAAGCCTGCTGCAGTACTCGATCGCTTGTGCCACCATTGCCGGGCATTTCAAGTGTGAGTCCAGCACACAAGGCAGCAGCACGGTCATTGACTGCACCCCAATCGGAAATCACTACCCCATCGAAGCCCCACTCATCGTATAGCAGCTCACGCAATAGCCACCGATGCTCAGAACAGAAAATGCCATTGAGGCGATTATAAGACGCCATGACACACTGGGGGCGGCCCTCGCGCAACGCGATTTCAAACTGCCGTAGGTATAGCTCGCGAAGTGGGCGTGCTGCGACAAGTGCATCAATGCGCATGCGGTCAGTTTCCTGATTATTTACAGCAAAGTGCTTGGCACAGGCTGCCACGCCTTGTGTTTGCACCCCCCGAATAAAAGCCGCTGCCAGTTTGCCACTAAGCAAAGGATCCTCTGAGTAGTATTCGAAGTTGCGCCCTCCTAACGGATGGCGTTTGAGGTTGAGTCCTGGGCCCAATAAGACATGTACGCCTTGGTGACGACACTCTCGCCCAATAGCCCGGCCCACGCGTTCGACTAAAGCTTCATCCCACGTACAGCTCAATGTCGCTGCTGTGGGAAAGCAGGTAGCCGGCAAGCTGGTACCTATACCCGTTTCGGCTGTGCTGGTAGCTTTGCGCACACCGTGAGGCCCATCGGCAAGCCAAATGGACGGAATGCCTAAGCGCTCAACCGAATGGGTAGTCCAAAAGTCACGCCCTGTAAGTAGGCAAATCTTCTCCGTTTCAGTAAGCTGTGACCATAAGTCGAGATACTTCATGATCAGGTGGGTTTTGGCTAACAAGGTGTCAAATTTGGCGAAAGCCACATAATGGTCCACCGAAAAATTGTCCTACCCTTTACGACAGCCGAGTAGCTCCCATGTATCCGCATCATCCGCCCCCGCATCATATATTTGGGCCACCATTTGCCTTTAGGCAAAGGGCACTATAACCGCCCCTTTGCTGGTAAAAGCACGACCGCTATGAGTTCGGAAAAGAAGCACTACGACATCTGTGTATACGGCAAAGTACAAGGGGTATGGTACCGAGCCAGCACTCAAGCTCAGGCGCGCAGCTTAGGCCTTACTGGTTTTGTGCAAAACATGGCTGATGGCAGCGTGTACATCGAGGCAGAAGGCCCCAAAAAGCAACTCGATGCACTAGTGAGTTGGTGCCATGAAGGGCCGCCTTTGGCTCAAGTAAGCCGCGTAGATGTGAAAGAAGGCCCTGTAAAGGGCTTTACCCACTTCAAAGTGAGAAGATAACTTTGCTTATGCCCCAATTGCACACACCCACCGACACGCCGCAAAGCCCTCAAAGCTTGGCACATGCGCTACGCGCTTTTTTGCGCGACCGCTTCAACTTGCAAGAAGACCGCGCCAACGAACACAAAACCATAGAAGAGATCGAGCGGAGTGTGGAGTTTCGCGGGGCTAACCTATGGATCTTGATGTTCGCCATCATGGTCTGTTCGATAGGGTTAAACGTCAACTCGACGCCGGTAGTCATTGGGGCCATGCTGATCTCACCACTCATGGGGCCCATCATGGGCATGGGTTTAGGCATGGGTATCTTTGATCAAGAGCTCATCGTTAAGTCGCTCAAAAACTTAAGTGTAGCTATACTGATCAGCGTGCTCACCTCAGCCCTATATTTCTTTATCACGCCCTTACAAGAAGCACAATCGGAGTTGTTGTCGCGCACGCAGCCCACTTTGTGGGATGTGCTCATTGCCTTTTTTGGCGGGTTGGCAGGTATCGTAGCAGGTTCGCGCCGTGAAAAGTCGAATGCTATCCCTGGAGTAGCTATTGCCACAGCACTTATGCCTCCGCTGTGCACCGCAGGCTATGGCTTAGCTACTGCTCAATGGCGCTATTTTTTCGGCGCATTTTATCTGTTTTTCATCAACAGCGTATTCATCAGTGTCGCCACTTGGCTTATTGTACGCGCACTGGGTTTTCACCTCAAGGAATACGTGGATGCCCAACGCGCGCTGCGCGTACGGCGCTTTGTGGTGCTCGTAGCCATATTGACAATGATTCCCAGTGTGCCTACTGCTATCCGGATAGTGCGTGCCAGTGTATTTGAACGCAATGCCCGCACGTTCGTGCAAAATGAGCTGCAACAGCCTGGTGTGCTCACCATACAGCAAAAGTACATCTGGAATGCACAGCCACCCCGTATTGAAGTCGCTATGTTGGGCGAAGCCCTCGATTCAGCACAACTGATCCAAGCAAAGAGAAAGATGCCCTATTACGGGTTGGAAAATGCTTTGCTAATTGTACAACAGTGGAACACGCGCGACAGCCTCGAGCCCAGTACACTCCAAGCCCTAAACCAGAGTTTGCGTACCAGCTTGCTTGAAGAGTTTTACCAAAAAACAGAAGCTGCACTTTTGCAAAAAGAACGCGAAATTGACAGCCTCAGACAACTACTTGCACAACTCAGCACCCAACAGCTGCCTACCGATCAAATAGCCCAAGAAGCACGTGCCATAGTGCCCGACCTACACCGCTTGTCGATGGCACGTACCATCCAGATCGAACTGGACTCGATGCAACGCGATACTGTACTGTTATTTTATGCTACCTTTAAAAAACCTCAAGCCACTTCAGACGTACAACGACTCGAAAACTGGCTCAAAGTACGTACTGGCACCCCACACATCCAGCTGGTGACACAATAATGCACAACTCCATATCATGCAAATTGTCATCTTATCTCGAGGTGCCTACCTGTATTCTACTCAAAGCCTCATCAATGCGTGCTATCGCAGAGGCCATCGCGTACGGATACTCGACCACATGCACTGTGACTTGATCATCGGCCCGAAGTGGTACGTCAACCATTTGGGCGATGAAATCACGCAGGTCGATGCGCTCATTCCTCGTATTGGCGCCTCCGTGACGCGTGAAGGCGCTGCCGTAATACGGCATTTCGAGTTGATGGGGGCCTGTACCACTGTACGTGCCGATGCCTTGCTACGCGCGCGAGACAAGCTCATTGCCCTACAGTTGTTGGCAGCGCAAGGCCTGCCAGTACCCCGTACCTGGGCCATCCACAGTGTCGACCAGCTACCTTTTGCGGTAAAAGCCTTAGGTGGTTGGCCACTGATCGTCAAGCTCATAGAAAGCACCCATGGGTTGGGTGTAATACGTGTGGAAAACATGCAAATGCTGCGTGCCATCGTGGAAAGCTTTCGCGCAACTGCACAACCATTTCTACTCCAAGAATACATCGAAGAAGCGCATGGTACCGATTATAGAGCATTGGTTGTAGGCCAGCAGGTAGTAGCTGCCATGCGGCGGCAAGCCGCCTTGGGCGAGTTCCGCAGCAACCTCCATTTAGGGGGCACCGGTCATTCTGTAGCATTGAAGCCCGAAGAGAAAAAGCTGGCTACTCGCGCTGCGCAAATCTTGGGCACCAGCGTAGCAGGAGTAGATTTGGTACATAGCAATCGTGGGCCACTCATCATGGAAGTCAACGCTTCGCCAGGCCTCGAAGGCATAGAACAAGTCACTCAAGTAGACATTGCTGGTGCCATCATTCATTGGCTCGAAGAGCAAGTGCGCAAAAAACGCCACACCTCTGACAATAGAGCTACCTAATTGTTTGCAAAAGCACCAACACGGCCACTCATGATTTTAGTCTCTTATATCCCAATGAAGATTTACTTCTTTATGGGCGAGCCAATCGCTTATTCAAGCGAATGGTGCGCAACAGCTGCCCCTTCTTGTCCGCAAGAACGACAAAATACATCCCCGAAGGCAACGCACTGATGTCGTAATAGCGGTCCGCACCATAAGCAAATCGAGCTACTTCACCTCCCAACAAATTGTACACATAAATGTATTGAACAAGGCGGTTTTCCGAAAGGGTAAACCACGCATCAGCAGGGTTGGGCCACACACGTATTGGTGAGGAGGTAATATCAGTAGTAGCGGTAAGACCGTCTATCGAGACGTAATACACTGCCGTATCGATGTACTGGGTAGGCGCACTCATGTCGGCCAGGTAAATGCGAAACACACCTTCACCTGCTACCCCTCGGGGCAAAATGTGCAGATCAAGCAAAGAAGAATCTCCGGGCATCAATGCCACAGGTTTGTTAGGTGCCCCTGTATCGAGGTTGACATTGGAAATCACACCAGTATTATAACACTGATTGATGTCGCAAATGCGATATTCCCATTCTGGTGGTGCCGACTGGGGCTCAAATACCCATCGCAGATTGACCATTTGCCCTGACTGGTTCACGACTTGTATATGGGCTATAGGCTCAGCCCAGTTGTCGGAAAGGTCTACTTGAAAACTGCCTTCAAACGAATCGGGATGCAACTCGAGCTGGATTTGGGCTGTAGCCCAAAGAGGTATTAGGCAAAAGAGGGGTAAAGTTCGATGCATTCGATTTCTTTTTAGGTTCTTTGCAAAGTTAATCCTTACCTCACTGACGAGGCACGGTTATTTTGGGTACACTCCAGACAAATCAAAAGTTCGATCATCTCCAATGGCCACACTATTTCAAGTACCTACACATGGCTACAGTACTGCATCTAAGCATGGAATGCTATCCGGCTGCTAAGGCAGGAGGCATGGGCGACGTGGTAGGCGCCTTGCCCAAATATCTGAACCGCATCGGATGGGATGCTGCGGTACTCATACCCAAGCATCGCACGCACTGGCTCGACACACATCCCACACAGGTCGTGTGGTCTGGCAAAGTACGCCTCCACGAGCGATACTATGCCTATTGCATCGAATATGTCGAAAACGACCCTACTGCTTTTCCCCTTTTTGTGGCACACATTCCTGGCCTTTTCGACCGCTCGAGTATCTACCTAGACGATACAGGCCGAGGTTGGAGCGATGAAGTAGTGCGCCACCTAGTGTTTCAACAAGCTGCCTTGCAATGGGTACAAGGCATGGCCTACAAGCCACAGTTACTACACTGCCACGATCACCACACAGGGCTGATACCTTTTATGGTCAAACACTGCCCAGAATATCGCAACTTGGCAGACATACGCACGGTATTCACCATCCACAATGGGGCATATCACGGTGCTTTTAGCTGGGACCTAATACATCTATTGCCATGGTTCGATGCCGAAGCACGAGAATTGCTCGATTGGAATCACGCCATCAATCCGCTGGCAGCAGCCATCAAGTGTTGCTGGGCATTTACTACTGTATCACCTGGCTACCTCGAAGAACTACGCGAGCACAGCAACGGCTTAGAGTGGCTCATCCGCCACGAATGGCCCAAAGCCCATGGCATCCTCAACGGTATCGATACAGAAGTGTGGAACCCTCGCACCGATCGGCACATCTTTTACAATCTAAAAGGCCATGCCATCCAGAAATACAAGGACGAAAACAAGCTGGCGCTAGCCCAACGCTTTCGCTTTGAGCCCCAGCTACCTGTAGTGACCTACATCGGCAGGCTGGCTCGAGAGAAAGGAGCTGACCTACTACCCGACCTCATCGGCCGGACGCTGGGCAGCGGCTTTCCCTTGTCGTGGTTGATATTGGGGTCGGGCGACGCTGCCATCGAGCAGGCATTGCGCCAGATAATGCACCATTTCAAGGGCCGATTCGATGCTGCCCTCGAATACAACGAAGCCCTGGCACATCAACTATATGCCGGCTCAGACCTGCTCATCATGCCCTCACGTGTAGAACCCTGTGGGCTTAACCAAATGTACGCAGCACGCTACGGTACAGTTCCCATCGTGCGTGCAGTAGGTGGCCTGCGCGATACCGTCGTTGACTATGCCGACACGCGCCCTTTGCCCGGCGCGCGAGGCATTCAGTTCACTCATTTCGACTTGACAGATGCTACAGCTGCTGTGTGGCGTGCACTACAACTCTACCAAGACCAAAAGCGCTTTCGCAAAACGCGCAACTACGACATGAAAGTCGATTTTTCTTGGGAGCGCTCAGCCCGTACGTACGCTCAGCTATATGATTCGCTCATTCATTAATAATTACTCTACCGCATTCCTCTATAGGGCTGTGGCACGCTATGCGCTATGCATGGCCCGTGCCACAGTGTGACCGAGCCACTGGCCCAACACCTGAAAGACGGCTTCTTTCTCTTCTTCTACTACATATATGCGCACTCCCACCTCCCGCAATGGCCACGCCATTTCAGCAGCCAATCGCGTATCAACTACTATAACGTGAGGCATCCATCCCTGTTGTTCGAACATACCGACCAACTGCTCGAGCAGTTCATTGTCATATACTTGCTGAGGCTGATAAAGCGCAATCAGATGCGGACGTCCATCGTCGGCCCAAGTAATCGCAGCAGCCACATGGAACGCCACACGCCCTGCTTCTGTCATCAACAGAGGCGTCGTGCGCAAAACCAATGCCGCCACCTCATCCTTTCGACTCAAGTTGCTCAAACGCCGTTTTTGCTCGTCACTCAACTCATCGACCACGCCATAAGCAATATCGCTATCAAATACGTCCAGTATTTCTTTATCTACGTGCCAAATATGTGACTCGTCATCAAAAGACAACGCGAGCAGCTCCTCATCTCGCATATCTGCCCACCCATCAGCCTCTTGCTCTACTTGCCCGCACATCAGGGCACGCATACCCAAAACGGCCACATGCATCTGGCGCAAAGCCTCATCCGACACGGGCAAATGCGTATAAGGGCCCTGCTGATGGACCAACAATACCTTACCCTTTTCCCATCGATCTCCTAACGACAAATACGTCAACACCTGTTCAAAAATAGGTACTGAGGGCAATTTCTCGCCCCAAACAAGCTGGTAATGATGTAAAAAAGCCGTAGCTATCTGGATGTCGGCCGATCCTTTTGCAGCCCAAAGACGTGCCAACGTGTGCAGTGCAGTGCGCCCTGGCAACCAATGCAATGACATTGCTTGCTCTTGTACAAAGAAATAGAGGTACCAGTCTTCATTTAGCAACGGATGGCACACACGAACGGGTGGCAATTCGCCTATAACTCGCTGCTGCGTGCTGTATACCTTCAACAACGCCTCAGTTTCGGAAAAAAGTGATTTCCAAAGCTGCTTGTTGGCTACAGTAAATTTCACAAAAAGTTGATTTTTAAGGCACTTTATTGCCTTATCTACTTAACAGTAAGTATGCAAAGGCTAATGAATTTAATCCATAGATAACATTATGCATCTCATATTGTGTATTGTTTACGCCTGATGCGTGGCACGGATTTTGGCAATTCTCAGGCTATTCATTGTGTCATTCTCATTACAAATGTCTTCAAAACGGAGCACTCCATTGCATTAACCTCATACGCTAAAAAAACTTACACTGTTACTACAGGTAGCCAAATGGCCGCCAATGCATAAAAGGCTGTTACAATCCAATAATAAGATTGGCAATAGTTATTTTCGCATTAGCTTCGATCTAATAAATCACTACTTAAAACAAACAGACGCTGAATGACTCTTCGCGCCTTGGAATTTTTTTTCACTAGTGGGGTGATATTCACCGTCCTCTTTTCATCCTGCACAAAAGACAAGCTACCTGAGCCACAAGTCAATAGTGCGTGCGATACACTCATGCCCGTATACATAGGCACCATCAAGCCCATCATTGACAGCAAATGTGCCATACCTGGTTGTCACTCTGCTGGCTCCAGTGCTGGCGACTTTACCACATACGAAAGTATGCTGCCACGTTTGGACAATGGGCGATTCAAAAAACGCACCTTGGATCAACGCGACATGCCACCACAAGGATCGGAACCGCTCACTGAGGAAGAACTGCTACTCATTGAATGTTGGATCAATGCTGGCTTCCCAAAACAATAAATTGCTACGATGAGACATTTACTCACCTACTGCTTGCTATGGTGTGCATTAGGCGCGTGGGCACAAAGCCGAGAAAGAGTTGTGCGCACTTTTCACGACACGCGCATCATCAACACGCAGTCAGTAGAGATGCTTGCACCACGCCGCCTCGACATACGCATCGTACACCGCTTTGGTGACATGCTGGGCGATGCTGGGGGTTGGCCTACATTTTATGGCCTAGAGAATGCTGCTGATGTACTTTTTGGATTCGACTATGGCGTATCTGAAAATTTCATGTTAGGGCTATATCGCACAAAAGGTGCTGGTGATCGACGCCAATTACTCAATCTCAACTTCAAAGCACGTCTGGCACAACAACGCCCTACTATGCCCTTTACTATCGCAGCTACTGCACTCGGATCATTGTCCACCATGTCGCAGGTAGAAGGCTCAGGTGCTGTAAGTAGCTTTCCTCAGTTTTCACACCGCTTGGCATTTAGTGGCCAGCTGCTCATCGCTCACAAACTCTCCGAATACATTGGCCTACAACTTACCCTTTCTACTGTACATCGCAATCTGGTACCTCACTATGACGACAATACCATTTTTGCGAGTGGCTTAGCAACTCATATCCAACTTACTAAGATGCTATCCTTTATTATGGATGTACAACTACCGCTCAACGGCAATCAAAGCCCGTTGCAAACTGTCAAACATCCCGATGCACCTAATTACTATCTCCCCATTGGTGTAGGTATCGAAGTAGAGACGGGAGGACATGTCTTCCAAATCAACTTAACCAATTCAGCAGGTATTGTAGAAACGGACTTTATACCTGAAACTACGCAAAGTTGGCGTCAGGGTGAATTTCGCTTGGGCTTTACGATCTCGCGCTTATTCAACCTGTAACGTACGATAGAGAACAAATTGCTACACCATGCGCTCGTGGCTCTACGCAGTACTCGTCATATTGTCCATTATACTACTTGGCGCTTCAGCCTTTCGGCCTACAGTTTCTGATTCGGAGTATTCTTTACATCCAGATACTCCCGTAGCAGAGGTTTTGGAACGATTGGGTGATCCGCCGCTACCCCACAAACCCAATTTCAAGTTGCGGGGGGTTAGCGTAGTACGCGGTTACGATATTGTACATTACGGTACTACCACTGGCCCCGATGGCCAACGCACTACTAAACAGAGCCCTCACTTTGTATGCACCTCTTGCCACAACATGGTCCGCGAAGACCCAGATCTATCTGTAGCTGACCCCGAAGCTCGCCTAGACTATTGTGCCGCACAAGGCATTCCCTTTTTACCTGGCACTACAATGTACGGTGTAGTCAATCGTACCTCATTTTACAATGGTGACTATGAAAAGAAATACGGTGACCTGGTATACAGGGCACGCTACGATTTGCGCGAAGCTATTCAGTTATGTGCCATTGCCTGCTCTCAGGGAAGGCACCTCGCACCATGGGAGCTCGAATCGGTATTGGCCTATTTTTGGACATTGCAACTCAAAATGGGGGATCTGCAACTCACCCCCCACGAATGGCAAGAGGTAGAAGGCGCACTGGCCCAAGGCCGCCCCTCAGGTGCCACCATTGAGCTGATCAAATCGCACTACTTGCAAGCTTCACCAGCCACCTTTGTACCACCCCCCGATGACCGCCGCCAAGGATATGCTGTACCTCCAGGCAACCCACAACGCGGTCGGCTCATCTACCAGCAAAGTTGCTTGCACTGTCACTGGGATAAACGCTTCTCCTTTTTTGCACTCGACTACGATCTGCGCACTTTCTCCTTTTTGTCCAAACACATTGCACGTTACACGCGCTACTCGATCTACCAAGTAATTCGGTGGGGCACGGAGCCTATTCCTGGCAAACGAGCCTATATGCCCAACTTTACACTTGAAAAGATGAGCCATCAGCAAGTAGAAGACCTACGCGCTTTCATAGAGACACAAGCACATAGCGAGCAATGAGCTGAGCGGCACCACGTGTAAGTGCACCTCAAATAAATCGCTTCATCCACGGTTGGGCCAAGGCTTGGAGGGTTGCTGCTGCCAGAGCCCGTGCTTCAGTAGGCTTAAAACCCTGATCCATGAAGTAATCTTCAAGCAGAATAAAAGATTGAAACCAAGCCAACTGCCAAGCCACACCGATGTGGGCCAACAACGGATCACGCAATTTCCACCCGCTCACACTCTGCTGCAGACGCTCGGCCCACGCTACAGCTTTTTGTGCCTCTTCTACATCGATCAGCTGGGGCAGCCACATGAGTTGCAGCCACCTCGATTCGGCCCCCTGTACTTCCTGCCAAGATGGTTCTTGCCCCGCAGACATGTCTTCCATTACTACGCGCAACACGCGTATGTACTCCCAATCATATGTATCACTACAAGGCGACAAGATCCACTTATTGCGCTGAGCGACAGGCTCGCTCAATATTTGATTCATCAGTTTTCCATGACGCTGAAATAACCAACATGGCAACCCCAAAGGGTCTTTAGGCGCAGCCACTTGCACGTAAAACAAGTGACGCAGTAACTGCTCCAGATCCGGATAAGTATATCGTGCCCTAAAGTCGAACATGGGGAAACGCTTCGGATCTGCATCGACAAAAGCAGCGCGAATAGCCTCATTCATGAGCTGGTCTACCTGGGGCGAAGGCCCCTGGCGCATAAACAAGTAATAGGCACGCCATGCCTTGGCCTCAGGGCGAGTAGCAGTGGCCAATACGGACAAAGCAGCCTCTGGTTCACTCATCAGCTCATCTATAGCACGTTGCAAGGGAAGGATTACAGACTGTGTCTTTTGAGAGAAAAGCGGGCTATTAGCCAGTACTTTGTACTTGTTCACTTGCCGATGTTCGGCCCAAGCTTTGGCAAAAGCCGCAGCTGTCATATTGCCATAATAACCATCGATACCCGAAGAAAGATACCCCAAAGTTTTGAGTATCTCTTGCAGATGGCGTGCTGAGCTACGCCGTACATTGCTACGCACCTCTGGTTGTGGTATTATCGCATTGCCCTGTTCTTGTGGTGTTACTGCATGCGCTCCTCCTTTGCTGGCCAAACGCACTGACTCAGGTTGGTCATAGGTAACGGGTTCGGCTTCTGAGGCAATGCGCTTGGGATGCGCCAAGTCAATGCGAAAAGCTGGGCGCTTGACTCCCCCTGTCTCAAAGCCAGTCACCTCGTGTAGCATTGCGCTGTTTACCGTTTTTGGAAAAGCTTTCGGAAAACCACTTGCTCGAAAACGTTGCAAATCTGCATTGAGTGCAGCTTCACTCTCATAAGGACCCGACAAAATCTTGACTATATCATTGGCTATAAGTACGTGCAACGACTCCGCTACAAAGTATTTTTCCCACGCTATAGGTGCTGTGCTACGCCTGGCTTCCAATTGTATGACGCGTACTGGCTTTCCCTGTGTCACAGGCAACTTGCGTACCGAGGCATTGAAGCCCATATTCTGTAGTGTAGGTATTAACTTTCGCGCAGCAGCCTCATCGTTCCATCCACCCATGAACACATCGACCATACGCCCAATGGGTTGGCTGTAGACAAAACCCAAAGTGCGCAATGATGCAAAATCTTGGGGCAATACTTCGGGAAAAGTACCCAAGTGGATGGTATAAACGTACTGCTCATCAGAGACTACCTGGGCCGACACGCGGTTACCCCCCATCCACCAAAGCAAAAAGCAAAAAAATGCGATCTTTCTCATAGAGTTTATTTTCAAGTACAAATACCAATGACATCCGTGCATCTATGCAAGGCGTTGTCCAAAGATAGGGCCATTCTACTTTAGAATACCACCATACCTAAACGCTACGGGCGGCTATCAGTCAAAAACAATCCAAACCTCAACGCAACGCCCAGCCCAAGAATTGCCACAGCCCAACTATCTTTGGGACATCTTATACACACTCATACCTTCCAGCCAATGAAATTTCCACAACCTGTCCCTGTAAGCGAAATTGCACGCATGATTGGGGCTACCCTCATCGGCGATGCACACTTATTTGCTACTGGGCTCAACGAAATACACAAAGTCACTCCTGGCGATATCACCTTCTCAGATCTGCCCAAGTACTTTCAAAAAGCCCTTGCTTCTGAAGCTTCAGTCATCATTCTCAACAAACCAATCGACCCGCCCCAAGGCAAAACAGTATTGGTATGTGACCAACCCTTTACGGCTTTTAACAAATTGGCACGTCACTTTAGACCTTTTATGCCACTGACCCAAGCCATTAGCGAGTCGGCAAAGATTCACCCCAGCGCCATTATTGAGCCCCAAGTGGTGATTGGGCATGAAGTAGTGATTGGCCCCAAGACCTACATTCAGGCAGGTGCCATCATTCACAGCTATGTGCACATAGGTGCACGCGTGCGCATCCATGCAGGCGCACTCATCGGCACCGACGCCTTCTATTATAAGCGCACAGAAACGGGCTATCTGAAGTGGTGGTCTTGTGGCCGTGTGCTCATCGAAGACGATGTAGAAATCGGTGCTGGTTGTACGATTAACAAAGGCGTGTCAGGCGATACCATCATTGGACAGGGCAGCAAACTCGACAGCCAGGTACACATAGGGCACGATGTGGTCATTGGTCGGCATTGCCTGATTGCTGGACAAGCAGGTGTGAGTGGCAACACTACCATTGGCGATCACACGGTCGTATACGGCCAAGCAGGGATTGCGCAAAATTTGCACATAGGCCGAAGAGTACTCATAGGGGCCAAATCAGGTGTATCCAAAGACATACCCGACGGCAAAGTAGTATTTGGCTATCCCGCCGATGACATCCGCCAAGTACAACGACAACTGGCAGCACTACGCCAACTCCCTCGATGGATGAAAAAACGCCGATGAGTCACACACCTCCACCCACGCTTTAATACCTCACACATACATTCTTTGGCTCGGTGAAAAAACGAAGCGCTTCCCAGCCTCCTTCTCGTCCAACACCCGACGACTTCACACCACCAAAGGGCGTGCGCAAATCGCGTTCCATCCAACAGTTGATCCACACGATGCCAAAGTGCAGCCGTTCAGCTACGCGGTGTGCCCGACTGATGTCTTGTGTCCACAAGGTAGCGGACAAGCCATAGGGGGTGCCATTGGCTAACTCCAGCACTTCTTCTTCCGTATCAAAGGGTTGAATCGTCACTACAGGCCCAAAAATTTCCTCTTGGTTAGTACGGCATGTCAAAGGCAGGCCCTCAATCACGGTAGGGCGCACGAAGTAACCGCCTGCCAGGTCGCCATCCAACTCTAAGCGCTTGCCACCACATAAGATTTTACCTCCCTCCATCTCCGCCAACTGGATGTAGCTGAGCACTTTGTCCATATGAGCTTTCGATACCAAAGCACCTAGATCGGTAACCTTAGAAAAAGGATCGCCCACTTTCAGAAACTGGGTGCGCTTGACCAACTCCTCGCGAAAGCGCTCGTAGAGTGGCCGCTCCACATAGATACGCGAGCCACATAGACAGATCTGGCCATTATTGGAAAATGACGATCGAAGCGTATCTACCATCATCTGATCGAAGTCACAATCGGCAAAAATGATATTTGGGTTTTTGCCCCCCAACTCCAAAGACAGCTTCTTGAACATAGGCGCAGCCGTTCGGGCAATAGTCTCGCCCGTGCGCGTGCCACCGGTAAAAGAAATAGCTCTCACATCCGCATGTGACACAATGGCTTGCCCCACTTTGGGCCCCAAACCATGTACGATATTGAGTACTCCTTTGGGCAAGCCTGCCTCCATGCAAGCTTTGGCCAACATATAGGCCGTCATAGGTGTCAGTTCAGAGGGCTTAGCCACCACGCAATTGCCCGCTGCCAATGCCGGAGCAATTTTCCAGGTGAACAAGTAAAGGGGCAAGTTCCACGGCGAGATGCAACCCACCACACCCAATGGCTGGCGCAAAGTATAGTTGACGGCCCGCCCCTCTACGGGATGCGCTTCGGAAGCAAAATGCAAAATACCCGTAGCGAAAAAGCGAAAATTGGCCTGTGCACGCGGAATGTCCACACTACGCGACATGGCCAATGGTTTGCCTGTATCGATACTCTCGGCCCGGGCAAATTCACCGAGATTCTGTTCAATAATGTCAGCAATGCGGCTGAGCATGCGAAAACGACGCTCTACCCCACAACGCGACCACTCAGTGAATGCTTTTTTAGCTGCTACTACAGCCTGCTCTACATCCTCAGGACCTGAATCGGGCAGATGGGCATAGACTTTCCCAGTAGCTGGATTGATATTGTCGAGATATTTGCCACACTGAGGTGGCACCAATGCACCATCGATGTAGTTTTTAATGTACTTGTCCGAACGCATCTGTATGCTTGTTTTTCGCTTTGCCCCCAAGATAAAGAATTAGCTGCCTGCACCCCTATTCCTTTTGCAGAAAAACAAACACAATGTGCCCGCCCACCCGCCACTACAGTCCCTACCACAGGCCTCGATCAATAGGGTATTTCTTCCAACTGATGGGATGCTTTTTGCACACTGTCAGCATCAATTAGCCCCAAACGACGCTTTAGCCCCACCTTTAAACGATATGCCAACCAATACATTACGGGTACTACTACCAGCGTGAGAAAGGTGCTAAAGGTCAAGCCATAGATCACCGTCCAGGCCATAGTACCCCAGAAAGCAGCACTATCTCCCCCCATAAAAAATTGAGGATCTAACTGAGAGACGAATGTAAAAAAGTTGAAATTGATGCCATAAGCCAGTGGTACTAACCCCAAAACCGTTGTAATGGCTGTCAGCAATACAGGCCGCAAGCGCGTAGCGCCGCCTTCTACAATGGCTTCCTTGATCTTGCGAAAAGGCAATTGCTCAGGCCGATCTAGCCCTGCCGCTTTAAGCCTGCGTCTAATGGTCAAGTTGGTATAATCGATGAGAACAATAGCATTGTTGACTACAATACCTGCCAAAGAAATGATCCCCACTCCAGTCATGACGATCTGCACATCCATCCCGCTAAGTATATAGCCGAGAAAGACGCCAATGGTACTAAATAGCACTGAAAACATAATGATGACAGGGGCAGAAATGCTATTAAACTGTGCCACCAAGATGATCAGAATGCCGAAAAGAGCTATAGCCAAAGCCATGGACAAAAACTCCATTTCCTCGGCCTGACGTTGTTGTTCGCCCGTAAACTCATAGCCATACCCCTCTGGGAAAGGATAGCGCTTCAGATAACTATCCAGCTCTTGTACGATTTCATTGGCATTATAGCCTTTCAACACATTTGAATAAATGGTTACTACGCGTTCTTGATCCTTGCGATTGATAGAATTGAAAGTAGTAGAGTACTCAAAACTGACTACAGCAGAGATTGGTACTTGTACGATGCGCCCATTGGCCGGATTGCGAAACGTAATTTTCTGGTTGAGTATATCGTCGATATTATGCCGATAGGCTTCGCTTAGGCGCAGTTGTATGGGATATTCTTCTTCGCCCAACTTGAATTGAGATACCTCTTTGCCAAAAATTGCCGTGCGAATGGCATCTGCAATCTGATAAGTAGAGATCTGGTAACGGCGAGCTGCCCCGCGATCGATATGCACAACTAATTCCGGTTTGCCCAACACCAAATCGGTCTTGAGCTCCTCAATACCTGGAATGTGTTTGCGCTCGATAAACTTGACCAAGTCATCTGACAGACGAGCCAGCGTTTCGATGTCTTCTCCTTTTAGTTCGATATTGATAGGCTTTCCCGTGGGCGGGCCCACCTGGTTTTTGTCCACCACGATTTCCACACCTGGCATACCGCGCAAGTTGGCTCGTATAGCTTCCATGATTTCAGAAGTAGAGATGCCATGGCGCTGATCATCGGGCACAAAAGCCACTGTGATACGCGCCTTGTGAGGCGAAGCGCTGAAATCGGGCCCCGCATTGGGATCAGAGGTGTTTTTGCCAATCTGAGTCAATACGCTTTCCACCACGTCGCGATAAGGCCTAATGGTCTGCATGATGCGCGACTCTACTTCCTTGACGCGCTCGTTAGTCGCCTCGATATCTGTACCAATGGGCAGCTCGATGAATGCATTGACGTACAACGGGTCAGGGTTAGCAAAGAGCGTCACTTTGGGGGGAGTGGCAGCCAAAAGCACAAGTGCTACTACCAACAAGCCAACAGTACTGAAGAAGAAAAATACAGGGTTGTATTTGCGCAAAGCAAACCGAATGAACCAATCGTATGCGCGCTCCAAAGCTGGCAAGACGAAGCGCTGAAAGCCAAAGGTAAGTGGCCGCAATACGAAAAAGTTGAGCAAAGTAACAGCCATGACAATCCACAGTACATGGCGCATCCACAATACTCCTAAAGCGTGAAAGCCCAATGAAGCCAGTCCCATTGCTCCTACTGCGATCAAGACATTGCGGCGCCGGCGCTGCCGTGTAGTCAACTCTTTGGCCGGCTCGTCTACCTTCATCAGTTTGGAAGTAAACACGGGGTTGATGACCAAGGCCACAAAAAGAGAAGAAGTCAACACCACGATCAGCGTAATGGGCAAGTATTTCATGAAGCTGCCCATTAGTCCGGGCCAGAAAGCCATGGGCAAAAAGGCCATTAAAGTAGTAGCCGTCGAGGTGATGATCGGCACAGCCACCTCACCTGTACCGTACTTAGCTGCTGCCCAACCCGAATAGCCCAATTGGCAGTATCGATAGACATTCTCCACCACCACAATAGCATTGTCCACCAACATACCCAATGCCAATATGAGTGAGAAGAGAATTACCATATTGAGCGTGTAGCCCAACAAATTGGTGAGCATGATACCCATAAGCATACTAAGCGGAATGGCCAGCCCGACAAAAAGTGCATTGCGGATGCCCAGAAAAAAAAGCAGTACTAAGACGACCAAAATCATCCCCGAGATGATGGAGTTCTCCAAGTTGGACACCATCTTGCGCGTGCGGATGCTCTGATCGTTAAACACTGTGACTTCCACCTCAGGGGGCAATATCTCAGCTTGGGCTTGAGCAATGATCTGCTTAATCTTGTCAGCTGCCGACAGCAAGTTTTCTCCCGAGCGCTTGATGACGTCCAGTGAAATCACAGGCAGGCGATTGACACGGGCAATGCTCTTGCGCTCGGCATAGTCGAACGACACCTCGGCAATTTCCTTGAGAAAGATGGGGCGCTGCCGTTCGCTCTTCACTACGAGGTTTTCAATTTCCCTTATGTCCTGAAACTCGCCCACCACGCGCACCGTACGTCGATAGCCATGAGCAACTACCTCACCACCCGACATGTTGAGATTTTCTTGCTGGATGGCATTGGCAATATCGCGAAAGCTCACCTTTAGCGACTGCATCTTGTGCAAATCCACATCTATGCGTACCTCTTTGTCGCGGTTGCCTTTCATGACCACCTCGGAGATTTCGGGTAGCTCTTCAATCTTGTCTTGCAAGTACTCGGCATAATGCACCAACTCTTCAGGTGGCAAGTCGCCTGCTACGTTGACACTCATGATGGGAATCTCCGAGAGATTGATGTCGAGCACCTCTGGCTCTTGGGTCAAGTCGTCGGGCAGATCGGGTTTGGCCTTGTCTACGGCATCTTTCACCTTGCGCACGGCCTCATCCAGATCTACATCAGCTTCAAATTCGGCCACAATAAGCGAGTAGTCCTGCAACGAACTGGAGGTAATAGTCTTAATCTCGTTGACCGATTGTAATTGCTTTTCAATAGGGCGCGTCACGAGGTTTTCAATATCGGAAGCCGAATTGCCAAAGTACACTGTATTGATGTACACCTTGGGCCAAGGCACTTCCGGAAACGACTCTTTGGGCATGCGCTCATAGCTCATCACACCAAAGATGAAAATCATGGCAGTGAGCAAAAACACACTTGTTGCATTGTCTACAGCCAAGGAAGTCAGCCCAAACTGACGCAAACCTTTCTCGATGCGCTTCTGTGTGCTGCCGTTTGACGTGCTTTTATCTTCAGCCATTGTTTTGTGTACTTTGATCCTTTACAATTTGAATGGGTTGGTTATCGGCCAGGCTGCGCGCCCCATCGCTGATAAGTAGCTCGTTGCCTTTGAGCCCTTGCGTGATCACGACCTGCCCCTCATAACTATCGCCCAACGACACGAACATCTTGCGCGCTACGGCACCTTCCGGCCCTTCTTCTGCCACAAATACGTACCACTGTCCACTCAAGTCTTGTTGTACCAATGAGAGGGGCACAACCACGGCATCTTTTTTCGTAAAGTCATTTATATAGACAACAGCTAATAGGTTGGGCTTCAAGCTACCATCGCTGTTATGCAGTGGGATCTCGATAGGGAAAGTGCGATTGGAAGGATCTATAACATTGCCCGTGCGTGCAATAGGTGCGACAAAAGTCTGTTCAAGAGCAGGAACACGTACCTGCACGCGCTGTCCCTTGCGTACTGCTTTGAGGTAGTTTTCCGGCACATCAGCTGTCACCTTGACGTGCCGAATATCCATGATCTGAAGCAAGGGCATGCCGGGACTAACCAGTTCCCCAACCCGAGTAAAAAGCCGATCGACCTCGCCAGAAATTGGCGCATACACTTGTGCTTTGTTCAATTGCACCTGTAAAGTTTCGATACTCTTTTCCAAGCGCTCTTTGTTGTTCTTAGCCTGCAGATACTGAATCTCCGAGCCGATCTGCTGATCCCACAGTCGTTTTTGGCGCTCATACACTTCGGTGGCCAGCTGCAAGGCCGTCTCTAACTCCTCGAGCTGCTTGCGCAACTGCGTCACGTCGATGCGTGCCAAAAGCTGCCCTTTGCGCACCATGTCGCCTTCTTCTACCTCGAGCTCGATGAGTCGCCCACCTACCTCAGGCGACACTTTCACTATCTCATCTGAGACGATAACGCCTTGCACCTCGACAAAATGCTGGAAGTCTGTAGGCTGCAAGCGCACCACCGATACGGGCGTAACAACTCCAGCCGCCGCTGATGGAAGTGCTTCGGCTAGCTCTCGTTCAAGCTGAGCAATTTCTTGTTCAAGCGCACGCAAAGCAGTGCGTTTTTGCATCAGTAATGCCTTTTTTTCCTCGAGATGCTGTAGCTCGTCACTACGCCCCGATTCAGCCGACTGCCCACAAGACATCCCACCTACAATTGCAACAACGAGCAGTCCCAGTAGATTTTTCATGGCTTTTTTGGATTGAACGGATTTGAATTCTTCACTGACAAACAAAAGGCGATACACACCACCTATCATTACCAAGCCTATTATAGTAATGATTATTTGCCCAATGCCTTCATCAGCGCCATCTTGGCCACGAGCATATCGTATAAAGCCTGCGTATAGGCTTGCTGTGCCTGGTAGAGCGACTGCTCGGCTTGGGTCAGCTCTAAACTCGATCCTACCCCCTCGCGATACTTGATGCGCGTAGTATCGTAAATGCGCTCAGCCAACTCCATATTGGCATGGCTGGTAGTCACCCGATCGCGAGCATTGAGATAGTTGGTACGTGCATTGGCTACCTCCAGCTGGATAGCTTGTGCCAACTCGTCCAGCTGGCTACGTGCTTGCAGCACATCGAGCTTAGCCCGCTGAATCTTAGCCCACTTCGACAAGCCATCGAAAATGGGCACGTTGAGCTGTGCACCTACCACGGCTACGGGAAACCACGCTCCATCCGAAAGCTTGTTGCCCTGCAACTGCTGCTGATACGAGCCAAAAGCTGCCAGCGATGGCAAATAACCCGCCTGATAGCGCCGCACATTTAGCTCGTTAAGCGCCAGATTGGTCTGCAAAACCTGATAGTCGGGTCGTTGCTGCAAATCAAACGTCTTGCTCAGCCATGCCTCCGGCATCCCCTCAGCCAACAACGTTTCTATGTCATCGGCTATGTCGAGTGGCTGATCCAGTGGATAGCCCATCTGGAATTTTAAAAAGTTCAGCGCCGTTTCCAGCTGGCGCACAAGATGAGCTCGCTGGCTCATTAGCTGAGCCAACGACAGCTCGAGTCGATCTACGTCAAGGCGCTCGACAAAACCCTCGGCGTACATGGCACGCGTCTCCTGAAGGAGTTGCTGAAGTGTAGCGATATTTTTGTCCGCAATAGCCACATTGCGCCGCACGATCAGTGCGGGCAAGTAAGCTTCGCGCACGGCATTGCGCACTTCCTCTTGCGCCACTACGTACTGCTGAGCTGCCAAAACCGCGTACTTGCGTGCTGCCTGCAACCCCACTAAGTAGGAGCCGTCGAAGATCAAAGTGCTGAGCTGCCCATTAAAAGTGAAATTGTGCTTAGTGCCAAACTGCAACTCGGCAAAAGTGCCTTCAGGTGCTGCAGGGTCAAAAAACTTGGCTGGTACTAACGAAGTGGGCAATTCAATGTAGTACTTGTAGTCTAACCCACCACTGAGCTGGGGAAGTCCAATAGCGCGAGTTTCTATCACCTGATAGCGCGCATCTTGTACATCCATGCGCGCACGTGCCAACTTGTAATTGTGTGCTAAAGCATACTCAATGGCCTGCTTCAAACTCATAAGCTGAGGCTGCGATGACAGCCCTGCCTCTATGCCCACAAGACAGAACAAACCTAAGACTACTCGTCGCCCAAGTGTATGACACATCATGATTCATTTTGGTTTTTAGAGGTTTGAGCATGCAAATAAAGCGATAGTCTACGCAAGCCCGCCTCAGAAGACACCCCCCTAATGTGGTACAGAATATGCTGACGTACTACCTCTTCTTTGCGAAATTGTCCTTTGGGAAACAGATCCTCGTCCACCACATGCAGCGTCTTGCTCACATACAAGCGCGCAATGATCGATGGGTCTATATCCTCGCGATATAACCCCTCCTGTTGTCCTCGAACCAAATTGCTGCGTATCACCTCATAGATGTGCTCTTTGTGAAGCCTTTGAATCATCTCCCAGCTCTGTCGGTAATACTTCTGAAGATCGTACAAAACCGTATCCGACATGTCGCGCAACATCTCTACCACAAAACGAGCAATGTGCAACATCTCTTCTACCGCATCGCGCGCCTGCTGGCGAATCTGATCCAACGCATCTTTCTCCGAACAAGTATAGTTGGAAAGTATCTCGTGAATCAACTCAGCTTTATTGGGCACGTGCTGATAGAGCGTCTTCTTCGAAATGCCCAATGCACGCGCCAAGTCGTCCATCGTCACACTCTTGATGCCATACTTCTTGAACAATTGCTCGGCTTTCGCCAAAATGGATTGTTTTAACTCCATTATAATGAAAAATAAAAATCTAAAAAACTCAATAAAACGAAACAAAATTACAAAATCCGCCTGCAGCAAATTAAATCAGAACCAATAAAAAACACTTAATCAAACTACACACCCCCTTAAAAAAACAGAATCACTGCTTAAAGGCAAAGATATAAACCATACCCAAAGAAAACTAAAACAGGTGTAAAAGTTTCCGAAGTTTCCGCGCGATTTGCGACCAAAATCACATCTCAACCGATAAAGGGAAAAGCTGCTATGGAAAAGACACAACTACACGTACCGAGAGTGAACCGTCAGCAACTGCATTGAGCCTCAATACAGCAAAATAGCCAGACATGTTGGAGCACTTATTTACTCCTTTGGATCATCATCCACCTCCTCGTAATCGATGTCAATGACATGCGGATCGGTAGAAGAGTCTGAAGGATTATCAGAAGACGAAGCCCCACTTGTCAGGCGAGGGCGCAAATAGAATATCCAAGCTAGATAAAGCACAATAGCCCAAAAAATCAACTTCATATCTTCAAATTTTGACAAAGGTACAGATTCACGCATAGCCCTTCAGTCACACAACATTGCATTACTTTGCAGATGGCCCAGGCCGTTCCATACCTTGTGCACTCATGTTTATGGTGTTTTTCAAAAAACATATATCACACTATCCAATTACATACCTAAAAAGCAAGCTATGCCCACTATCACAGTTCAAGACATAATCGACCATCTGGCACACATAGCCCCTCCACAATATCAAGAGAGTTACGACAACACAGGCCTTCTTGTAGGGCACGCAAAGCAAGAAGTACGAGGTGTGCTGTGCTGCCTAGACACTACCGAAGCCGTAGTCGACGAAGCCATTGAGCACAACTGCAACCTCATCGTATCCCACCACCCCATTATCTTCAAAGGACTCAAGCGCCTCACTCCTACACATTACGTGGCTCGCACCGTAATTAAGGCAATCAAACACGACATCGCCATTTACGCCATCCACACCAACTTGGACAACGTCTTACAGCAGGGTGTCAATCAACGCATTGCTCAACGGCTGGGCTTGATCAACTGCCGTATTTTAGCGCCCAAACAAGTAATGAAAGTGGCAACTTTCCACTTCCAAGCCCCACCCAGCGATTCGCTGCGCGAAGCACTTACAGCCCAAGCCGACGTCCATGTCTACGCCGATGGTTTGCATTGGCAAGTGCGTTACCCTTCGGGCAGCGAAAACCATGTGCGTACACTTATGCGCACGCACAATGGTCAGATATGGAGCCAGCAAACCGACGCCCTACCCGCCACACAAGTAGGTTCGGGCCTAGTAGGTGAACTACCCGAGCCCATGAGAGAATCCGACTTTCTCGACCTACTCAAGGGAAAGATGCACACCGGTTGCATTCGACACACTACCTTATTGGGGCGCCCCGTCCAGCGCATCGCCCTATGTGGGGGCGCCGGTGGCTTTTTATTATCCCACGCCATCGCTGTCGGAGCACAATTCTTCATCACAGCCGACTACAAATACCACGAGTTCTTCGATGCCGACAATCAAATTGTCATTGCCGATATCGGACACTATGAAAGCGAGCAGTTTACTATAGCGCTACTGGTAGAAAACATCTCGCAAAAATTTTCTAATTTTGCGGTTCGTTCCACAGAGTTGTGCACCAATCCCATAAACTACTGGTGCTGAATTTTTTTATTTAAAAACGGCAACACAACTGTATGGCCAAGGAAAAAACCATTGCGGAAAAGCTCAAAGCGCTCTATCAGCTCCAGCTCATCGACTCCAAACTCGACGAAATCCAAATTCTTAAAGGCGAACTGCCTATCGAAGTCAAAGACCTGGAAGACGAAATCTCTGGTCTCAAAACGCGCATCCAACGCTTAGAGCGCCAAATCGAAGACATCGAAGACAGTATCTCAATGCATCGCTCTAAGATCAAAGAAGCAGAGGCCCTTATCGAGCGCTATAACAAGCAACTCGATGAAGTAAAAAACAACCGGGAATACGAGGCCCTGATGAAAGAAATCGAGCTACAACGCCTCGAAATCCAATTGGCAGAAAAGCGCATACGAGATGCCACACAGCAACTCGAAGCGCGTCAAGAGCTGCTCGAAAACACCAAACAACGCCTGGAGGCTAAAAAACACGACTTAGAGGTAAAACAAAAAGAACTCGAAGAAGTCACTGCCAAGAACGAAAAGGAGGAAAAGAAACTCAAACGCCAATCGGAAAAAGCTCGCAAAGAAATCGACCCGCGCTGGCTGCGTTCCTACGACAAAATCCGAGCTAACTACCGAAATGGTTTGGCCGTAGTCATGGTAGAACGAGATGCATGTGGAGGCTGCCACAATACCATCCCGCCCCAGACACAACTAGAGCTCACCTTGCGCACCGAAATCATTACCTGCGAGCACTGTGGGCGCATCCTAGTAGATGACAACATCCTTTATGTAGGGGAAGAGCCTCCTGCACCACAAAAAGAAGAAGTGGCCCCCAAGCGAAAAACCCGCAAACGAGCTACTAAAAAGTAAAAACGACAAATAGTCGCTCAAACGAGCAAGTCCATTCTTCTGTCCACAAAAGCACGTCCCTGTCGCCAATCCAACAGCCTTGGTGGCAGGGCTTTTGTTTTTTCCACACATTGCATTTCTTGCACATGTCTTTCGCCACAACCCAGACTTATATGCATTACCACCACCAATTACTACATTGCACACTCATCATCTGCCTTTGGTCTATTGGCACACCACTACAAGCCCATTCTTCCACTAACGAACTATGGTGGCACGCCCCTACCCATACCACACCTTCGGCCGATATGGGCTATTTCAAATGGAGCCCCTTAGCACGTCAAGCTTATCATACAGTGTTGGAGCTGCGCTTCAGAGAAGGGCGCCATTTGTGCAATCGCTTGCGAAGCGAAGAACCCGGCAACCTCATCGTACACCACATTGAAAACTACCTGGACTTTCTCAAAATCTACATCGACGAACGAGCTGATGAGTACGCACGCCTCAAACCCAACTACAACACGCGCATAGCTGCTATCGAAGCCGGCGACGAACACTCTCCATGGCAACGATTCCTCCTAGCCGACATACGCCTACAATGGGCTTTAGTCAAGTTCAAATTTGAAGAATACGCCTCGGCTTTTCTCGACATCAACAAAGCTTTCAAATTATTGGTCACCAACGACCAGTTGTTTCCCAACTTTGCCCCCACAAAAAAAGATTTGGCTATCCTACACGCGGCAGTAGGTACTGTGCCCGAAGGCTTTCAGTGGGCTGTAGAGTGGCTCACCAATATGGAAGGCAGCTATGCACAGGGAAAAAATGAGCTGGAACAGGTCGTGCGATACAGCCAACAAAACCCCGACTTCATCTATGCCCAAGAGGTATATGTACTTTATACCTATCTGTTGCTCCATCTGGGCAACGACAGAAGAACAGCCTGGGCCGTCATCCAACGCAGCAATCTCAAGCCCAAACAACATCCTTTAGCAGCCTTCGTATGGGCCAATGTAGCCATGCGCACGGGCCACAACGATGAAGCCATACGCATCCTGCAACAGCGCCCTCGAGGACCTCAATATTATCCTTTCCCCTATTTCGAATTCATGTTGGGAAACGCCCTGTTGCACAAACTCAGCCCCATTGCCGATGTGCACTTTAAAAACTATCTGGCCACCTTCCAAGGCCGAAACTTCATTAAAGAAGCACACCAGAAACTCGCATGGCACTACCTCATTCACGGGCCACGCCATCTTTTTGACTACCACATGCAACGCATCTTGGCAGAAGGGCAAAAACAGGCCGACACGGATCTGAGTGCCTGGCGAGCTGCTAAAGCCGGAGAAGTGCCGTGGGTTCCATTACTCAAAGCTCGTCTGCTATTCGATGGGGGCTATTACCAACGCGCACTCGACCTACTGCTCGACATGGACCCCAAAGCCATGCCCACCCACCGCGACCATATCGAATATCTCTACCGAATGGGGCGCGTTTACCAAGAGTTGGGCCTCCATGACGAAGCCCTTTACTACTTCAGGCGTACTATTGCGCAAGGGCGCGATGCCCCCTGGTACTTTGCTTGCCGCGCTGCACTCGAGATGGGCCATATCTACGAACAAATGGGAGATGCACCGCGAGCACGTGCCCACTTCGAACTATGCCTCAGCATACGCCCCCAAGAGCACCGACTTGGCCTATATCAACATGCTAAAGCTGGCCTTAACAGGCTAAAGGAATAGCAGCAACGCTATACTTTTGGGCGTTCCCAGTGCTTTTGTTCCGCTATTTCATCGAGGATGGCCAAATAATTGAAATAGCGCAGTTCACTGACGACGCCCAACTCCACGCCTTCTTTGACTGCACAACCCGGTTCATCGCGATGCAGGCATTTGCCACCAAATCGGCAGCTTTCCGAAAGGGCAAAAAATTCGCGGAAGTTGTGTGCTACATCCAATGGATCTAAATAGTTAAAAGACAGTGTCTTGATCCCAGGTGTATCGATAATAAAACCGCCAAAATCCAACTCGAACATTTCTGCAAAAGTTGTCGTATGCTTACCCTTGCCCGTATAGCCCGACAATTCGCCCGTGCGCAAATGCAAATGTGGCTGAATGGCATTGACCAAGGAACTTTTACCTACCCCTGACTGGCCACTCAGCAGCGTCATTTTGTCCTTAAGTACCTCAGCAAATGCATCCGTACCGCGTTGTTGTGTAGCTGAAGTGAGTAGTACCTGATATCCTATGCTTGTATAAATGTCGTGCAAATAGGCAAACACAGCCATGTCGCCTTCGTCGTACAGATCGACCTTGTTGAACACGATAATAGTGGGAATATCGAATGGCTCAGTCATCAACAAAAAGCGATCGATAAATCCCTGCTTGAGATTGGGGTATTTCACCGTCACGATCAGTACGGCCTGATCAATATTGGCAGCCAAGAGGTGCAGTTCAGTGCGCTTGCGCGGGCTCTGTCGTGCCACGTAGTTGCGCCGCGACAAGATCTGTTTGATGAGGCCCTTGCCATCGGCTTCACGCACTACCATCACCTCGTCGCCTACAGCCACAGGGTTGGTCAACTTCATCTTGCCCAAACGAAACTTGCCCCGAATGCGGCAGGCCAGGCGTTGGCCATCGGCCAAACGCACGTCGTACCAACTGCCTGTGGATTTGACTACAATTCCCTTTTCCAAAATCTTTCAACTTTAATTGTACGCCATTTGCCACACACGCAGCAAACAAGCAATCACTTACGTTTTGGGTACGGCACCATATGCTGCAATGATACCCTCAGCAGCCTGCTCCAGCATTTGGTACACCTGCTCAAAGCCGTCGTCATCCCAATATGGATCGGGCACATCCGAAGGCTGATTGGGATCGACAAACTCCATGACAAGGCGTACCTTCTGGCGCTGCCGTTCATTTTGCGCCAAGCGCAATATATCGCGCAAATTGTTGCGATCCATGGCCAAGATCAGATCATAGGTATCCAGATCGGCAGGGCGCAACTGCCGAGCGCGTTGGTCCGTAATGTCAATACCGTGTTGGCGAGCTGTGGCGATACTACGCTTGTCGGGCAATTCTCCTACATGCCAAGAGCTCGTACCTGCAGAATCCACCTGCCAGTCCAGGCCATAGGCTGCGGCTTTCGCCTTGAGAATGCCTTCGGCTAAAGGCGAACGACAGATGTTGCCTAAACAAACCATGAGAATTTTCATGCGGCTTTCGGTTTTCTGGTGACAGATTAGCCCTACCCCCATACCACAAGGTACAGTCATCTTCTTTGATAATCGAGCCACAGGCACTCAACGCTGCTTAACCACTTGTGTGGGCTCGTAGTGCAACACAGGTGAAAGCCAGCGCTCCACCTCCTCCACTGGCATGCCTTTACGCCGTGCGTAATCAGCTACTTGATCAGGCCCTATCCCCTTCACAGCAAAGTATTTCGATTGCGGGTGAGCAAAATACCAACCACTCACCGAGGCAGCTGGCCACATGGCAAAGTGTTCGGTAAGCCGAATTTGCGCATTGTGCGCTACATCGAGCAAACGCCACAGTGTAGCCTTTTCGGTATGGTCCGGACAAGCCGGATAGCCAGGTGCAGGCCGGATACCCCGATATTTTTCGGTTATCAGCTCTTCATTGCTCAGTTGCTCGTCGGGGGCATAGCCCCAAAATTCCTGTCGCACGCGCTGATGCAGCCTTTCGGCAAATGCCTCTGCGAGGCGATCGGCCAGCGCTTTGAGCAAAAGGGCACGATAATCATCATGTGCTTGCTCAAAACGCCGCACGTGTGCTTCAATACCTATGCCCGTCGTTAGCGCAAATGCCCCCAGATAATCGGCCTTGCCACTGTCAACAGGAGCGACAAAATCGGCCAAGCAGAGATTGGGGGAGCCTGCCGTTTTCTTTACCTGCTGCCGCAAAAAATGAAGGCGAGCCAGCGGTTCGGTACGGGCCTCATCGGCATAGAGCTGCACATCATCTACATCTACTGACTGGGCAGGGAACAAGCCCAATACAGCCTTAGCTTGTAGCCAACCTTCCGAAACAATGCGGCTCAACAACTCCTGCGCATCATCGAATAATTGGCGTGCCTGTGCCCCATATTTTTTACTGTCGAGAATTTGCGGATAGCGACCGCGCATTTCCCAACTGAGAAAGAAGGGCGTCCAGTCGATATAAGGTACTAACTCTTCCAGACTATAAGACGCAAACACGTGGATGCCCGGCTTCAGCGGCTTGGGTGGTTCATAGCTGGACCAATCGGGTTGAAAACGATTGGCACGCGCCTGGGCCAAGTTCAAATAGGTACGCACCGACTGGCGTGCGCGACGCTCGTGGCGCACGCGCTCCAAATCAGCCGCATTAGCTTCTAAGAAGCGCTGACGCGCCTCCTCATCTTCACCCAGCAATGAGCTCACTACAGTCACACTGCGCGAAGCATCGAGTACGTGTATCACTGGACCAGAGTATTCTGGATCGATCTTTACAGCAGTATGCGCTTTACTGGTCGTCGCTCCCCCAATGAGCAAGGGCAAGGAGAAGCCCTGGCGCTCCATTTCTCGGGCTACATGTACCATCTCGTCGAGCGAAGGCGTGATCAGCCCACTCAAGCCAATGATGTCCACTTTGTGTACACGCACCGCTTCCAGAATTTTTTCGGCAGGCACCATGACACCTAAATCCACTATTTCGTAGTTGTTGCAGCCCAGCACCACACCCACGATGTTTTTGCCTATGTCGTGCACATCGCCCTTGACGGTGGCCAACAGTACCTTGCCCTTAGGCCGCGTATCGCCAGCAGCGGCTTTCTCCGCTTCGATGTAGGGCGTAAGCCATGCCACTGCTTTTTTCATTACGCGTGCACTTTTTACCACTTGTGGCAAAAACATCTTGCCACTGCCAAACAAATCTCCTACCACATTCATGCCATCCATCAAAGGGCCCTCGATGACTTGCAAAGGAGAGGCCAACTTCTGGCGCGCTTCTTCTACATCTACCTCGATGTATTCGTCAATGCCTTTGATCAATGCATATTCGAGTCGCTTTTCTACGGGCTGCTGGCGCCAGCTCAAGTCGCGCGCGCGCTTTTTGCCACCACCTTGCTCCTTGATGCGTTCGGCATACACTACTAAGCGCTCCGTAGCATCGGGCCGGCGGTTAAACAACACGTCTTCTACCAACTCGAGTAGCTCCCTGGGAATATCTTCATACACTTCGATCATCCCCGCATTGACAATGCCCATGTCCATACCTGCTTGAATAGCGTGGTACAAGAAAGCCGAATGCATCGCTTCGCGCACTACATTATTGCCTCGAAAGCTGAACGACAAGTTGCTCACTCCCCCACTCACCTTGGCATGCGGGCACAACTGCTTGATGCGCCGCGTAGCCTCGATAAACGCTATGGCATAGTCGTTATGGGCCTCAATACCAGTGGCTACCGCAAAAATATTGGGGTCGAAAATGATATCTTCAGGCGGAAAGCCCACCTGCTCAGTGAGCAATTGGTACGCCCGTATGCATATATCTACCTTGCGGTCCACGGTGTCGGCCTGCCCCTCCTCGTCAAAAGCCATGACGACTACCGCCGCACCATACTTGCGTGCTAAACGCGCCTGCTCAAGAAACGATGCCTCACCCTCTTTGAGCGAAATAGAATTGACAATGCTCTTGCCCTGCACGCACTTCAGACCAGCCTCAATCACTTCCCACTTCGACGAGTCGATCATAATGGGTAAGCGAGCAATATCGGGCTCACCCATCAGCAGTTTGAGGAAGGTGGTCATGGCGGCTGCACTGTCAAGCATGCCTTCATCCATATTCACATCCAAAATCTGGGCACCTCCCTCTACCTGCTGGCGCGCCACCTCCAGTGCCGCTTCGTAATTGCCTTCTCGAATCAGGCGTGCAAAACGGCGAGAGCCCGTCACGTTGGTGCGCTCGCCTATATTGACAAAATTGCTCTCGGGTCGAATGATAAGTGGTTCCAAACCACTGAGCATGGTGTAATGTGGACGCTGCTTGCGCTGCCGTGGCGGCAAACCCGATACAGCTTCAGCCATCAGACGAATATGTGCCGGCGTAGTACCACAACACCCACCCACGATGTTGACAAATCCACTCTGTGCAAAATCGCGCATGTATCGGCGCATTTCCTCAGGCGTCTGGTCATAACCGCCAAACTCGTTGGGCAAACCCGCATTGGGATAGGCGTGTACCCAAGTATCGGCAATTTGCGACAGTGCCTCCACATGAGGCCGCATCTCCTTGGCACCCAGCGCACAATTCAGCCCCACACTAAAGGGCCGTGCGTGCATCACCGAGATCCAGAAGGCCTCTACCGTCTGCCCACTTAACGTACGCCCACTAGCATCTGTGATCGTACCCGAAATCATGACGGGCAAGCGCATAGCTCGTGCTTCGAACAAACGCTCAATGGCAAAAATGGCCGCTTTGGCATTGAGCGTATCGAAAATCGTCTCGATGAGCAATATATCTACACCGCCATCCACCAAACCACATACCTGTTCGTAATAAGCTTCCTGCACTTGGTCGAAAGTCACCTCCCGATAGCCAGGATCATTTACATCGGGCGAAAGCGAAAGGGTCTTATTGGTCGGGCCAATAGCACCAGCTACAAAGCGCGGCTTGTCAGGGGTACGCGCTGTCCATGCATCGGCTGCCCGACGTGCCGCTTGGGCAGCTGCTAGGTTGAGCTCATAGGCCAACGACTCCATGCCGTAATCAGCTTGAGAGATGCGGTTGGCATTAAACGTGTTGGTCTCAATAATATCGGCACCAGCTTCTAAATACTTGTGGTGAATTTCTTCTATGATATCAGGACACGTGATGCTCAGCAAATCATTATTGCCCTTTACGGGATGTGGCCATTGTGCAAAACGCTCTGCCCGATAATCCTCTTCTGCAAGCTTGTACTGCTGAATAAGCGATCCCATCGCTCCATCGAGCACCAAAATGCGCCGCTGTACGATTTGGTCAAGTGTGTGTAGGCGATCAGCCATAATGCTATGTAGTTTTTGCCCTGGCAAATGATAGTCAAGAAAATGCCTTAGCGCCGCTGCCAATAGTGACGAGCTTTCGGTTAATAGAAAAATGAACGATTGTCAGTGCAAACGAAACACAAAGGTAGGCAAGTGGTTGTGCAAAAAGACTAAAGAAAGAGTAGATCTTCCACCTTTCAACCAATGGTATCAAACAGGCATACGGAATCGGTAGTCAAGGTCACATCAACCTCATCCGCCTCACCATTGAGCACGCGCTGCACCTCCTTGTCGGCCAGTAGCACACGTACTTCTTCTGGCCAAGAAGGTTGTACTTGTTGTGCATCGCGCCATTGATCAATTGTTTCAGGCGCTTCGCGCAGATAATTGGCCAGCAAGGGCCAGCGCAACTGCAAAATTGTCCAAAGTGCAAAGCGCTTGCGGCGCATCACATCAGCCAGCACCGATTCGTCGGACAGCAATGCCAATGCCAGCCCGACGCTATAAGCATTGACCAAGCGTTTGATTGCACGAGGATTCGGCTCAAGCAATGAAGCAAAAGGCATCAAAAAATGCTCGATCGAAGTGTGCACCTCCTGCCTGGCCAATTGTTGCACCGCTGCTTGTCGGCGTAGCTGTTGTATAAGCATATTGGCCTGGTCAGGCACCTTTTCCAACTGAGTAATCAGCGCTTCAGTGGAAGTCACCCCCTCAAATTCGGCCTCCACGCGTGCAGCCAATTGCTCCAGCTCATCAGTTGAAACGCTATCTCCCTGCCCATACAATATCTCCAAAAACACCTGCCGCTGAAAGTCATTCATCGATGGCACCACCAACCCCATCTGAAAGATCTTTTCCAAAAAGAGATATCCCGTAGGCCGGCCCGGCTCCCTAATGCAATGCTTGAACGCCGCATATTCTTGCTCAAAACACTCGTAAAGCCAACGACGATCAGCAGCCACCACATACTGCACCGCCGCATGCGAAAAAAGCGTCTGTATGTGCTCGAGCAAGCCCACTACATAGTTCGGCTGGCAACGATCCAGATCGTCGATACATACCAAGATGGGCCTTTTGACAAAAGTCACCATATCGCAAAAATGCCGACGAATCTGTTCCATAGGATCAGCTCCTACCCGCACGAATCGCTCGGCCGCCTGGCCTGAAAATAGTGCCCGTAACATGTTGAGCGCTGCTGAGCCTATCGAACCCGCCAAGCCTAAAAAAGCCAAAATGCTTCCCGCCTGCTCCGAAAGGGTGGCCAATGCCTGGGTAGGGGCCACATTGCTCAATAGCACGACTCCAAGACCTATAAGTCCCAAAGCAAAAAGCCCAATGACTACAGGCGTGCGAAAAAAGCCATTGACGCGCAAGCGCCACCACCACTCCTTAATCCAAAACATCCACTTGCGCCAGCCAGCCTGATGAGCCAACAAGCTGCGATAAGTCCGATTCCACAGTGGCCACCAAACAGGCTGTAAATGCCGATGTCGCCAACCATTGAACCACACCACTAACCAAGAGCGATGACCACCACCTATCCGCACAGGACACGCTGCCAGTTGCCTTTCCAGTTGCAGTAGCAGCGAAGTCTTGCCCGACCCCCACGGCCCATCCAAATGCACCATGAAACTCTTTTGTGGCCACTGATCCGTTGTAGCCGAAGCAGGCAGGCTATTATCTTGTTCCCAAATGCGGCGCAACCACAAGGCCCAAGCTCGTGCATATCCCTTCCGAAACAAGTGATCTTGCACAGTGGGCCTATCCGAATGAAATACCGGATAATCTATTCGAGATAATACCTGTTCCTCAGCATCTTCCAATGGAGGCTGGCCTGTACGCTTATCCTCAACAGATAGTTGCTGTGCTTGCTGTGTCTGTAGCACTGAATGAGGCGGACTATCCGACTCCAGTGGTATGCCCACTAATCGAATTAAATACTCTTCTAAGCCCACCTTCTTCATCCACTCACCTAAGGCCGCCTCTATCTGGCCCAAAGCCAACACAAACAAGGCTGCATCTAGAAGTGGTACATTTCTACTGCGAGCCCATGCACGTACTTCCTCTGCCCACGCAGTTACGGGCTGACGGCGGCGCCCACGTGTGGGCAAATCTCCTCCAAGCGCCCTACTCCATTCTCCCCGCTGATCCGGAAGCAACAACAGTACTTCTTGGGCCAATTGCCATGCATCGATGAGCTCTTCTCCCCGTGCCTGGATAAAGTTCTGCAGCGTCGCTTCCGTATGTATAGGTGGTGTTTTCATACATTCCGATGCTTCGCACAACCCACATCACTTCAAATATAGCTGAATGTCAACAGTATGAAAATCCCACCAACCCTTTTTACCTCTACCTTATAAAAAAAAAAATGGGACAGCCTCTGTACAGGTTGCCCCATTTTATTGCACTCTCCACAAAATGCCTCTGAGCCAGAGGCCCTCATGGCTTATTGGAATCAATAGTACACATATCGACGTACCCGCGCCACACACTTGGCCAAACGCACTACCTGACACGAATAACCGTATTCGTTGTCATACCACAAGTACACCGTAGCTTGCCGACCATCAGCCGATACAATGGTTGAAGGCGCATCTACTACCGAGCAGGTCGTCATGCCAATAGCATTGCTCGAGACAAACTCTTCCGAAGTCGAATAGTGAATCTGCTCCATAAGAGGGCCACGTAGCGAAGCCACCTTTAACACTTCATTGACAGCAGCTACCGTAGCAGGCTGCTGCAAATGTAAATTGAGAATGGCCAACGACACATCTGGTACAGGTACGCGCACCGCATTACCCGTCAGTTTGCCCTCCAACTCGGGCAGCGCTTTGGCTACAGCCTTGGCAGCACCCGTTGTAGTCAGCACCATATTAATGGGCGCCCCACGTCCACGCCGCGGCTTTTTATGAAAGTTGTCCAACAAGTTCTGGTCATTGGTATAGGCATGAATGGTCTCCACATGCCCCTTCTCAATGCCAAATGCTTCGTGCAATACTTTCAATGCCGGCACAATGGCATTGGTCGTACATGAAGCCGCACTAAGTATTGGCGTTTTGTCCAAATCGATCGATTCGTGATTGACGCCGTATACCACATTGGGTATGCCCTTGCCCGGCGCCGTCAAAATGACATGCGCCACCCCAGGCCGCAAATGACGGCTCAACCCTGATGCGTCGCGCCATACTCCCGTATTGTCAATCACAATGGCATCCTGAATGCCATAATGGTGATAATTGATCTCTTCAGGCGCAGCAGCATAAATGAGCCTAATGCTATTGCCATTTACAATAAGCTGACTGCCATCTGACGCCACCTTAATCACTCCGTGAAAATCGCCGTGAATGCTGTCAGAACGCAATAGCGAAGCTCGCTTAACAGCCTCCGCATAGCGATCTTCCATCTTTGCACGCAATACAATGGCCTTGAGCCGCAATTGCTCGCCCTTGCCCGTCTGACTAATGATACGACGTGCCAATAAGCGCCCAATGCGACCAAAACCGTAAAGCACTACATCGCGCGATGCCTCATAAGGCATCTGTGTATAGCGAAAAGCTCGCAGCTTGTCAGCAACAAAATCGTCAAAAGAGCTATATCCCTTTGCCTCTTCTTGCCACTCCAAAGCCAAACGTCCCAAATCGAGCTTACAAGGTGCCAAACCATCTAACTCGCGTATAGCATATGCCAAGGACAAAACCGCATCGATGGATGGCAGCCGATCCGTATAATTCTTCGCAATCTGGAGATTTTGTAAAATCTCGCTCGGGCGCGCATCATAAATCTGCCGGCGAAACAGCACCAACTCAATCGAACGATCAAAGCGCAACTCTCCCGTGATCGTAAGCAGCTCAAGTGCCGTTTTTTCTTGTTCGCGCCAGTGTGCCAACGAGGCATTGGCTTCTTGGCGAAGCAATAATTCTTCGTGCGACATGGACTTTGTAGGTTTTACTTTGGTTAGGAAAATGGCAATTATTGGGATGCGTCAATCTCTCTATCCGCACTACATCTTCTTCCACTTCCAGTGTGACACAGATCACGCAATGCAAATGTAGCAACCTTCTGTACACCTGCACAGCCCTTTCGACAATCTGTAACCGTCCCCCTGCAATCTGCTACTGACCCTCGTAAAACCCCATTCTACCGTCCCTTATTTAGCCAAATACTTTGCTCCTTCCTCCAGCTTTCGCCAAATGATATAGTGCCACCACATCTATCATGCATTGACAAAAATCACATCAGCGTCCCTCTTGGCAACAAAATTACAAGCTACGCACACACTGTGCGCATTAGGCTCGTTTCCATCATCTGGTCCACAACTTGCACATAGCCGACTCTCCACACCCACTTGCATCATTAAAAGGGCGCCACTTATAACCCAATGCCAACTTGAACGAGACAGCACCCCAGCTGGAAAGTCTATCCATACCTGCCAGAAAAGGCTCTCAGACCTACTCATCCAGAAGCTCACTGGGTTTTAGATATCCACGCTGCTCGTCTAATTAGTGCCCTCGCAAACACACGAACGACTGTTCGTTTTTTGAAAAAAATCGTATTTTTGCAAATAGCTATTATCAGCTACAACCCTACTGGGGCACGCGCACCACTTTGTCCCTTAGCATAAAAACGATGCCATCATGAGCAGAGAAGAGCTCGAAAAGCGATTCCAAGAGAAGATAGATGCAGAAATCAAAATCGAGCCCAAAGACTGGATGCCTGAGCGCTACCGCCGCAACCTCATCCGGCAAATTTCACAACATGCCCACAGCGAGGTAGTAGGCATGTTGCCTGAAGGCAACTGGATCACGCGTGCGCCCACGCTGCGGCGCAAGGTAGCTCTCTTGGCCAAAGTACAGGATGAAGCCGGGCATGGCCTTTACCTATATTCAGCTGCGGAAACTCTAGGCATCAGCCGAGAAGAAATGATCGAACAGTTGCTCAGCGGCAAGGCCAAATACTCGAGTATCTTCAACTATCCCACGCTTACTTGGGCCGATATAGGCGCCATTGGCTGGCTGGTTGATGGTGCCGCCATTATGAATCAGGTGATGCTCACGCGCACTTCCTACGGCCCCTATGCCCGCGCTATGGTACGCATTTGCAAAGAAGAAAGCTTCCACCAACGCCAAGGATATGAGATCATGCTGACGTTGGCTCGCGGCACCGAAGTGCAGCGCCAAATGGCTCAAGATGCGCTCAACCGCTGGTGGTGGCCCGCCCTGATGATGTTTGGTCCTAGCGACAAAGACTCGGTGCACACCGCCGAATCGATGAAGTGGAAGATCAAACGAAAAACCAACGATGAACTGCGCCAGCAATTTGTCGACGTCACCGTACCGCAAGCTGAATACCTGGGCCTGACCATCCCCGATCCAGACTTGAAGTGGAACGAAGCACGCGGCCATTACGACTTTGGCGAAATCGACTGGGAGGAGTTCTGGCGAGTAGTCAAAGGCAACGGCCCGTGTAATCACCTACGCATGAAGGCGCGCAGAGAAGCCCATGAGAAAGGCGCCTGGGTGCGCGAAGCCGCACTGGCCTATGCGGAAAAACGACGCCAACGCCAGCAGCAAAAAGCTAGCTGATTGCATATTGGCGTCTTTTGAACAAAGACCATTTTTTGATCAAAAAGCGATCGAGATGAATAAAGATTGGCCCTTATGGGAAGTGTTTATCCGAGCAAAGAACGGGTTGAGCCACAAGCATGCCGGTAGCCTCCACGCCGCCGACGCCCAGATGGCCATTGAAAACGCCCGAGATGTCTATTGTCGCCGAAATGAAGGCGTGAGCATTTGGGTGGTAGAAAGCAAATACATCACAGCTTCAGATCCCGAAGATGCCGACGCACTGTTTGAACCCGCCCAAGACAAGATCTATCGGCACCCCACTTTCTACAATCTCCCCGACGAAGTAAAGCATATCTAACCTAAGTCAAGCTCGTCATGACGCAGCAAGAAGCGCTTTTCCAATACCTACTTCGCCTCGGCGACAATGCCCTCATCCTCGGCCAACGCCTCTCAGAATGGTGTGGCCATGCCCCTGTACTAGAGCAAGATATAGCCATTACCAACCTTGCCCTCGACCTAATAGGGCAAGCCCGCAACTGGCTTACCCTCGCCGGCGAAGTAGAAGGCAAAGGCCGCAATGAAGACCAACTGGCCTACCTGCGCGACGCCCGAGACTTTCACAACCTCCTGCTCGTAGAACAACCCAACGAAGACTGGGCACACACCATCGTGCGCCAATTCCTCTTCGACCAATTCAACTATCTGTTGCACAACGAACTGCAACACTCTACCGACGAGCGCGTGGCAGCCATTGCCGCCAAGTCTCTCAAAGAGATCAAATACCACCTCAAGTATAGCTCTGAATGGATGGTGCGCCTGGGCGATGGCACCGAAGAAAGCCACAATCGCATGCAGCGCGCATTGGACGCCCTGTGGCGCTATAGCAGCGAAGCCTTTCTCACCGACGAAATCGACCAACTCATGGCAGAAGCAGGTATCGGCCCCGACCTGCACAAACTCGAACCCCTCTACCACCAATACGTGGCACAAGTGCTCGACGAAGCGACCCTTCAACCACCTACCGACACCTACATGCAACGAGGTGGCAAACAAGGCCTACACACGGAATTTCTGGGCTATATCCTGGCCGAAATGCAATTTCTGCAAAGAGCCTACCCCAATATGCAGTGGTGAAAACTCATTTGCTCTACCTGCTGCCGTCGCTACAAACGCTCTATGGGGCAAGTCATACAATGCGATCCACCCCGCGCACGCGATAGCTCGTTCGAAGGCAGCGTGATGATAGTCATCTCCAGCTTTTGAGGGTCGATCTGGCCTGCCACCGATTGAGCCAAAAAGTCCACAGCATGGAGAATTCGATAACCCGCAGCTTCAAAAGCTTCTTCAGTATAAGGATTGCGGTCATAAGTAATAGCCACTCCCGGCTTTACCGCTACCAAATTGCAGCCATCCGTCCATTGTTCGCGCTCCTGATACGGAGAAACACCGTTGCCACTCAAAATAAACTCCATATTGGGATTGATCTCATTAACCAGAAAGTCGCGGATCGAATGGTAAAAACTCGACGTGCCATTGAAGCGCAGCACTTCCACATTTGAGCTCAACCCATCTAATACGATAGGCTTAAATGCTACTACATGGTGCCTGTGGATCTGCGTAAAAATGGTATCCAAATGCATGTAGGCGCGATCCTTCGGTATATTGACTTGTACCACGTTCTTAACGACCTCTTTCTCAAACAACACACGCGCTACCGAATGAATGGCATGTGCATTGGTGCGCTCCGAACAACCAATAAGTAAATAATCCCGGTTGAGGATCATGATATCACCCCCTTCAATGCTCACCACCTCCCCGCGCCGACTCGGTGGAAACTCATCCACGTGATTGAGATTGATCAAGCGGCCCTTTTCGCGTAGACCACTAAATATAGGATGCGACCAAAAGATGAGTCGAGTGAGAAAGTTCTCGCGAAAGCGCGCCTCTTTAGCTGCCCGAGTGATAATCACGTGATCATTAACTACAGCAGCGATGTCACGCGTGAAGATGAAATTGGGAATGGGATCAAACAAAATTAAGTCTTCCTCTTTGTGATAACCCGTGATAAGCGTCTCGGCTAACTCCTGTGCGTCGAGGGCTTCAAGCAGAGGTTTATATGCAGAAGGTAGTTCTTCATAGTCAATCACTCGCTCAATCATCCAAGCCTTCGTCGCTTCATCCGCCTCGATAGCTTCGCTCAATAACTGTTGGGTTTCGAGCACTTGATTGGGGCCCACAAAAGCCTCTAATACCTGCCGAAACACATCGTGCTCAGACTGCATCTGGGGCAAATGCACAATATCATCGAATAATAACTCTCCAGCACGCCGGGGTGAGATGCGGGCAATGCCCCCATCAGGGCGATGCACAATGACGCGCCGTAAAGGGCCTATTTCAGAGTCTACATGTACTCGAGCACGCATATACTTCAGTTTTCTTCTATATCTGGATTAGTCTCTTCCTTACGCCATATCCCTCCTGACTGAGGCCTAAATGCACGCGGCAAATAAATAATATATGTGATCTGTTCTTCAATAGGAATGCCATCTTTATCGAGCAATGATTCACGTACGATTTCCTTGGCGCTAATGCGCAAATGTGAGCCCTCGCGCAAGGTGTCCAATGCATATCGGTCCGTTTTATTCAAAAGGTGCACAAACAAATACTTCGATGGATGTTCAAGTGCAATGCGTTGCTCTACCAACACATAATTGCCCGGCCAAAATCGATAGTCAACCGAATCAGAAAGTAAAACCTGGATTTCAACAACAGAATCAGCTGAAATCACGTAATGCCTCAATTCATATTGCTGAGACCAAAGCCCCCGGCTCATCATCCATAAAAAAAACAGCAAGCTGTACTTCATGCTCATTTACCTATGCACTTTTGTTGAGGTGACCAAAGGTAAGATGCCATACATATCAACAGTACCCTCTCCATCTATTTTTTGGTAAACCCATAAAACAACCCGAATAACCAGAATTCACCAAACACTATAATGACAAAATTCATTTTTTTGGCCAAAAATTTGGCAATATATCAGCATCAAACTACTTTTGGTGTGCTCCTCTAAAACCCGACAACAAATCCGTCAAACAAGGTTCAAAATATCTCCCGCCCCAGTTGTAAGTTAAAGTTGTAGGCATAGACATTTCAGATAACGGCATTTTTTCTTTTTCGTTAGCTAAACGCAATTTCTCATGAAGCACTTGTATGCCATTGCATGCGTGCTTGCCATCTTTTGCATGGCTGCACCATCGGGCTTTGCCCAAAAACCGCTTTACGCAAAAAAGTACCCCACGCTCATCGAAGTACCTCATGACCTTCAAAACGCCAACAATGAGCGAATATTGGGTCATTACTTCACCCTCCAGCCACAAGAAGAACTGCTACTGATCCAGCAGTGGAACGACGCATTGGGCTTTTCACACGAAAAGTATCAGCTTTACTACGCTGGCCTGCCTGTAGAAGGTGTCACGCTTACCCTACACAAACGCAACGGCAAGGTAGAAAGCATCAGCACCAACATGACGCACGTGGCAGGCGTTCCCACACAGGCCACTATTGGCAAAGACCAAGCACTTCAAGCCGCACTGGCTCATGTGGCAGCCCAAAGCTGGATGTGGCAACAAGACGAATCCTATTTGCCGAAAGGCAAACTCGTCATCTTGCCCGATTACGAACGCAAAGCACCACCACGCCTGGCCTGGAAGTTCGACATCTATGCCAGCAACCCACTCTACCGCGCTTGGGTCTTCGTAGACGCCCAATCGGGCAAAGTGGTGTTTGAAAACCCACGTATACATCATGCCAATGTACCCGCTACAGGCACCAGCCTCTACAATGGCAATGTCTCCTTCACCGCCGACTACACGGGCTCTTACTACCGCCTGCGCCAAACCAGTAGCGGCAATGGCGTAGAAACCTATAACCTCAACAATGGCACTAATTATAGCCAAGCTACCGACTTCACGAGCAGTACTTCCAACTTCACTGCTGATCCCACAGGTGTGCAAGCCCATTGGGGTGCCGAACAAGTACATGCATACTATCTACAAAAGCACGGTCGCAATTCCTACGACGGCAATGGCGCTGTGCTTAGGTCGTACGTACACTATGGCACCAACTATGTCAACGCTTTCTGGGATGGCACCCGAATGACCTACGGCGACGGTGATGGCACCAACTACGGCCCATTGGTCGCTTTAGACATATGCGCACACGAAATCACACATGGCGTAACCGAGTATTCAGCTAACCTCATATACCAAAACGAATCAGGCGCCCTCAACGAGTCTTTCTCCGACATATTTGGCGAAAGTGTAGAGAACTTCACTACAGGTAGTGCTGATTGGCTCGTTGGAGATCAAATTGGTATTGGCGGTAGTGGCGGCGCATTGCGCTCCATGAGTGACCCCAACGCCTTTTCCGATCCCGATACCTACGGTGGCACCTACTGGTATACCGGCACAGGAGACAATGGCGGTGTACACATCAACTCTGGTGTGCAAAACAAATGGTTCTACATCTTAAGTGTAGGCGAAAGCGGTACCAATGACCTGGGCAATAGCTATTCTGTTACAGGCATCGGCATGGATAAAGCCGCAGCAATCGCCTACCGCAACTTGACCGTATACCTTACTTCCTCATCCGATTATGCAGCAGCCCGAGTAGGTGCCATTCAAGCAGCTATCGACCTGTATGGTGCAGGATCTCCTGAGGAGATTGCCACTACCAATGCTTGGTATGCCGTAGGCGTAGGCAATGCCTACCAGCCTCCTGCACCCTGTGTCACAGATACTGTCGTACTCAATATCACACTGGACAACTACCCAAGCGAAACCACTTGGGACCTCAAAGATGCTTCAGGCACTGTAGTCGCCTCCGGTGGCCCCTATAACACTCAGGGTGGCACGGTCAGCCAAACATTCAATTTGGCTAGTGGTGACTATACCTTCACTATATATGACTCCTATGGCGACGGCATCTGCTGTGCCTACGGCAACGGATCCTATTCGCTTACTAGCGGCTCAGTAACCATCGTTCAAGGGGGAAGCTTCGGCAGTAGCGAAAGCACCAACTTCTGTGTCGACATGGGCAGTGGAGGCTCCGATACCACACCACCTTCCGCACCCACCAACCTCACAGCCTCCAACATCACTACCTCCAGCGTAGATCTAAGCTGGTCAGCCGCTACCGATAATGTAGGAGTCGCCGGATACAATATCTACGTAGATGGTAGCTTTGTAGGCAATACCACGGCCCTTACCTACACGGTAAGCGGATTGTCAGCCAGTACGACCTACAACATGTCCGTCACAGCCTACGACGCTGCAGGCAACGAGTCGACTGCCGCTACCATCAGCGTGACTACGGCTACACCACCCGACATCACACCACCTTCCGCACCCACCAACCTCACAGCCTCTAACGTCACTACCTCCAGCGTAGATCTAAGCTGGTCAGCCGCTACCGACAATGTAGGAGTCACTGGCTACAACATTTACGTAAATGGCAGCCCCGTAGGCAACACTACAGCGCTCAACTTCACTGTCAGTGGGCTTTCGCCAAATACGACTTACACAATGGGAGTCACTGCGGTAGATGCCGCCGGCAATGAGTCAGCAGCTGCTACAGTCAGCGTCACCACGCAATCCTCGGGCACCAACTGCGTAGGTGGCAACCTCAGCTTGTCCATCACGCTCGACAACTATCCCGGCGAAACCACTTGGGATATCAAAAACGACGCAGGCAATACCGTGGCCTCAGGTGGTCCCTATTCCACGGCAGGTGCTACCGTCAACCAGAACATCAACTTGGGTAGTGGCAACTACACCTTCACAATCTACGATTCTTATGGCGACGGTATCTGCTGTGCCTACGGCAACGGCTCTTACACACTCAGCAGTGGCAGTACCATTATCGCTTCAGGCGGTAGCTTTACCAGCAGCGAAAGCACCAGCTTCTGTGTCGACGCAGGTACAGGTGGAGGCGGCGGATCAACCACCACAATCTTGGCGCATTACTTCGAGACAGGATGGGATGGCTGGATCGATGGTGGTAGCGACTGTTATCGCTATTCGGGCAGCCGATCCTACGAAGGCAGCTATTCCATTCGCCTACGCGATAACTCAGGTGTAGCCTCATCAATGACTTCTGCTAGCTACGATGTAAGTGGATTCAACCAACTAGACATCCAGTTCTACTTCTATGCCTATAGTATGGAAAGCGGTGAAGACTTCTGGGTGCGCTTCTACGATGGCAGCACCTGGCGAACAGTAGCGGCATATGTAAGTGGAACACACTTCAACAACAATACTTTTTACGTAGCCACAGTCACGCTGAGCAATGCCGATTATAATTTCCCAACCAATGCTCGCTTCCGCTTCCAGTGCGATGCCAGCAGCAATGCTGACCACGTCTATATCGATGCCATAACCATTACCGGCACTTCAGGTGCCGCCCTAATGGCAGGAAGTAGTGCTCAATCAATTCAGGTGCTTGCACCACCTACTACGACCTCACCTACGGTATCGGTGGATGCACCTGCCACTGGACTGACGGTCTATCCCAACCCTATTGCTGGGCAAACACTCAATATTCTCAGCAAAGCTCCCCTGCAAGAGGTTCGCCTCATCAACGCCATGGGGAAAACCGTACACACCTTTGGAGATCTGCCTTCAGGTCATGCCCAGGTAGCCTTACCACATTTACCAAAAGGCATCTACTTGCTCGTAGGCCGTGGTGAACAAGGACAACTATTGTCGCAAAAGATCATCGTAACAGATTAAAAAGCCATTTTGGAAACCCACACATAGCCGGCAGCCCATTTTTGGTGCTGTCGGCTATTTTTTTGTTAGCCAAATACACGCAGTAAGGCCTATTTCTATAGCCCTACACAAAAAGTTCTTGTACATTGCACATATGCGCTGCTACATTCTATTAGCGCTCGTTTGCACCTATGCATGCTGTGTGCACATTGCAGCACAAGACCTCCATTTCACTCAAGTAAGCGCTCAGCCCCTATGGCTCAATCCGGCTTTCAGTGGTGCATTTGATGGGCAAGTACGCATTAGCGCCACACTGCGCGATCAATGGCGAGCCATACCTGTACCATGGCAAACCTTCACACTCGGTGCCGACACGCACTTACCCAACCCTTTTACACAAAAGCACAAAAGAGCATTGGGTCTAGGCCTATTGCTGGCTCAAGATCAAGCAGGCGACTTGCGCTATGGCCAGCTCATTGCACAACTTGCACTGGCCGCTTCCTTGCTACAAACCCCACTTTATCATCTGCGTATTGGCATATCCGCTGGCTTCACGCAGCAACAAATCGATCCGCAACACATGCGCACAGGTACTCAATTTGACGGTGACCGCTTTGATCCAAACTTAGCTCCTAGCGAACCAGTAGCCCATACACGCATACAAGGTATACAATGGCAAAGTGGTATCTACAGCCGGCTATCGCCCAATACAACATGGACAGTTGAAGCCAGTATAGGCCTTAGTAGAATGCGCTTTTTCACTTCCTTTCTCACTACCGAGCCCTTTGTACGACCTTATCGCCTGCATGTATACCTCAAACCCACGTGGCAAATACATCCGAGCTGGGATGTTGTGGTATCCATTTTTAGGCAAAAACAAGATCCTTACCAAGCACTTATAACTAGTGCCCAGCTGCGCAGATGGATCACTCGTAATCCTGCCGCCCCTATCCATACTTCGGTAGGAATAGCTTGGCGCTTCTCCGATGCCATCGCCCCACTCATACAAATCCAATGGCATGCTTGGGAAGTAGGTATGAGCTATGACATACACACCTCGCCATTCGCTAGTGCTACTCATGGCCAAGGAGGGCCCGAATTGTACGTGCGTTATATTTATCGCATGGTGCAATCGCCCCCTACGTTTAAAGCCTGTCCCATCTTTTAAAAAGGCACCTTCAAAAAGTGGCAATACCTTGCTTTCCCTTAAGCATGGCAAATACAAATTTAATTATCAACATATTATGGATCCACTCTTCTCTTTGCAAAAACAAGGACTCAATAAAGTGTACACTTCATGTACACTATTACTCTATTTCTATTAATACTGTATCACGAACATTCCGTACAAACTCGTTCAGCAAAAGAACTAGCTAACCTTTTATCAAGGTTAAATGCACGCAAGTAAAGTGCAACCTACCCACCCACAAATACTAAATTCTTGTAGTGCATCAACAAAAAAAGTCCGTCAAGCAAAAGGATGCCCGACGGACTTTATCTATTTCTTTTAAAAAGCTGGCAGCGACCTACTCTCCCACCCGCTCAAGGGCAGTACCATCGGCGCTGAGGGGCTT